>Ga0209980_10002293_pt1 | contig 10462 bp, 7 predicted proteins | sample CR02metaG_FD_183611 | JGI IMG/M metagenome (GOLD analysis project Ga0209980, IMG submission 183611) | Deep subsurface microbial communities from Mariana Trench to uncover new lineages of life (NeLLi) - CR02 metaG (SPAdes) (version 2) | ecosystem: Environmental > Aquatic > Marine > Ocean trench >... | reverse complement strand
TATACTCGAACGAATCCAAAGATGGATTTCTCCGTGGTACCAATTCCAACTGGAGAAGGAGGTTGAAGGGATGGGGCTGGAGTAAGCGATGAAAATGGCTGGGCTATATCGTCTCCACGAAAGAAAATTCGATGCCATTTCTTCAGTGATACTGGGATTGCTTGCCTGGGAGGTCATCGATGTTACCCTGGTTAATAACCCCCTGATCCTCGTGGGACCATCCCAAATTGCAATCGCGTTTTTCGATTTGCTCACCAAGGGTGAACTGCTACACCATATCTATGTAACATTCGTCGAGTTCATCCTTGGTTATCTGGTGGGTGTGGTTGTTGGGATCGGTTTTGGGGTACTCATGGGAATAAGCCGGACAGCCCATCAGATCCTCAATCCGTGGGTCATCATCTCCTACAACGCCCCGGTCATCCTTTTAGCCCCTCTTTTCATTATAGCCCTCGGGCTCGGGATCATTTCCAAGATCGGCATCGTTTTTATCGGGGCGGTCTTCCCGGTACTGTTCAACACCTATGCCGGAATCACCACCGCTGATGGCCGACTGGTCGAGGCAGTGCGGGCCTTCGGTGGAACACGGTATCAGGTCTTTACCAAGGTGACCGTCCCCAGTGCCCTGCCCTTGCTCATGACCGGCCTCAGGCTCAGTGTCGGACGGGCCATCGTAGGGGCCATCATCAGTGAGTTTTTCGGTTCAAAGGCGGGAATCGGTTTCATGATTGCCGCAGCCTCCGAGGAATTTGAGACTGCCCAGGCCTTTGTCGGAGTCGTTGTGCTTGCCATGGGGGGCTACCTGACCTTTGAAATTCTCAAATACACGGAGCGGCGTATTGCCCCCTGGCACGATTTTAAGGTATAAGGCGATAAATCTTTGGGATAGGCATGGAAATCACCAATCAAGACTTTAAAGAAAAGGGGGGAAAGATAATGAGATCGAACAATTTTCTGAAGGGATTGGCTATCACGATGGCCTTCTCTCTTGCCGCCGCAAGCTTATTTCTCTTGTCTGCGAATGCGCAGGCGGCCGACGAGATCAAGATGGGTGTTTTATCCAGAGGCTCCTACCATTGGCCGTGGTACGTAGCAGATGGAAAAGGCTTCTTTAAGGATGAGGGGCTGAAGATCCGGAAATTTCAAGTGCGGTCCGTCTCTAAAGCTACCCAGTCACTATCGGCTGGCTCGACCGATCTTCTCATCCCCACCAACACCTCCGGCGCGATTCGGGCCCAGGCCAAGAATGCCCCCATAAAGATCATCGCGGGAGGGTTCGATAAAGCCCTCTACGACCTCATCGCGGGGCCAAAGTATAAGTCGGTCAAAGATCTCAAAGGGACCACCATGGGGGTCATCAATCTGACCTCGGGAAGCACCGTTCTGCTAAAAAAGATTCTGGCCTCAAATGGTATGCACTACCCCAAGGACTATGACATGTTGACGGTGGGGGGAACACCTTCCCGCTTCGCCGCGGTAAAGAGAGGCGGGGTCGCAGCAGCAATGGTTACCCCACCTACCTCCTTCAAGGCCCTTGAATCCGGACTCAATATCTTGGCCAATATCGGCACGTACTTACCTGATTACATGTTCACTGCCGTGGGGGGCAATACGAATTGGATGAAAAAGAACAGAGACGTCACAATCCGATTCCTGAAAGCGATTATCAGGGCGCACAGGTTCATCCTCGATCCAAAAAACAAAGAGGTGGCCATAGACATTTTGGCCAAGTATTCGAAAAATGAGCGGAAATACGCTGTTAAGACCTACACGATGGTCGTGGAAGATTTAAAGCCGATGACTCGCAATGCCGAGATCAATATTAAGGCGATGGAGGCCGTCATCAAGCTTGATCTCGAGAGTAAAAAATTGAAAAAGGCCTACCCCGCCTCTACGTTCTTCGATGATTCATATCGGCAGGAGGCCCTGAAGAGACTGGGCGGATAGTTAGTCCTGAGGCAAGCCAGCGCCCGAATTTCCAAGCTTCGGGCGCTTCAGCCCCTCTCTGAGAGATCGGCCGGCGCGGCCCCACCTCCCAGACACGGATGTGCTACGAACAAAGAGAAGGCAGTTATTTCTCTTGGACCTGAATAGATTCGACCCTGACCAATCCTGTTCCCTTTTTATAAAATCCTAACCTCTTGGCAGCACCCATACTCAGGTCAATAATTCTATTACCTGATTTTGGGTTGTTCCTGGCAGGAAAGGGCCCACGATCGTTCACCCTGACAATAATGGACGCTCCGTTTTCAAGGCTTGTGACCCTGGCATAGGTGGGGAGGGGAAGATACTTATGCGCGGCCGTCAGCCCGTTCGGATTGAAAGCTTCGCCGTTCGCTGTCATATGTCCCCCCGCTCTGCCGAGAGTTTCAAAGCCGTACCACGAAGCCAGACCGATCTCCTCGTAACTTTTAGCCTTCCTCACAGACATCGGATAATAGGTTTTACCGTTCACTGTATAGGGCGCGGTTTTAACCCTACCAAGGCGAATGGCTTCTTTGGCCGGGAGGCCATCGATGGTCTCGAGTTCTTCATTGGTCAGCGACCATTCAACAGGGGCCCTCACCACTTCAAAGGTAAACTCCCCGATTTTGTACACGGCTCTAGTGGTGCCGGCGGCAACCTTATAGGTGGTCTTGACTGCCCACAAGGTGCCTTTTACGGTTCCCTTAGTTACCCTGTAGGGTAATAGGATGACTGAGCAGCCCGCGAAGACAAAACAGAAGCCCGCTAAAATGGACCAGTGTAAGACCTTCCTAGTCATGAGAGCCTAACAACCATCCTGGGGAGATTTTTTATTCTACCACAAACCCCTTGGGGGTGCGTGAAGAGGCGGCTTTGAAGACCTCCCATTTGGATTTCTGACTTATCATGTAACCCTCCTCTGCCTGTCACATGGCCTGTTGTCTGTGGGTTACATTTTAGATGATTCAATGCGATGTCTTGACAAAGAGAACCTTTCGTTAAATAAAGGGATTTCACTAAAATTCTATATTCGTGTCAGGGGATAAACATGAAAATCATTAGAGGGGACTATAGCCAGACCAAGGGAATCCCGCCGAGCGGTTTGTGCGTCGGTGTGCATCGCGCAGGTGCAATCCATCAAAAGATGGTAGAGAAATTCGGCGATGGGCTTGCGGTCTGGTCCCTGAGACCTGACCTGGACTTCATAGCGTTCAAGAAAGAAGGTCTTGGGGAAAAAGGTATCCGTTCCACAAATGATCTTGAATCCATCAAGGGTGAGAAGCTCATCTTTGGAGTCAGGGGAGCTCCGCCACAGATTCGCCAGAAGGCACGAGAACAGGGGCTTGAGCTGCTCGCAGATGCCACCTGCCCGTTCGTCATCCAGCAAGATGAAGCGGCTGAAGAGCTTCTGAAGCAAGGGTTCAATCTGGTTTTGTTGAGCAGCCGCACCCACCACGGCATTCCGCGAATTCAGGGGATCGCCAAAGAGGCTGGACGGGAGCTTTTCATCGTGGAAAAAGAGGAGGATGTAGAAGAGATCCGGCTCACCCGCTTCGAGCCGGTGGGGGTCATCGTTCAGACCACCTTCTGGATTGAAAGCTACAAGAAGATCATGTCCCGGATCCTGGACCGCTTTGCCAACGTCCGGATCCGCAACACGGCCTGCATCGATTCACTTCAACGCCTTCCTGAAGTCGAAAAATTAGCCAAAACGGTGGACGCCATCGTTGTCGTTGGGTGGACCGAGGGGATGACTAATCGAATGCTAGAGGTGGCCAAGGCGTTCAACCCCTGCGTCTATAAGCTCGAGAAGGTTGACCAGCTTAAATCAGAATGGTTCCAGGGAAAGGAAAAAGTCGGCGTTATCGGAGCCAATGAGACCCCCGGCTGGATGTTGGATGAGGTGATAGAGCGGATCAAATCCCTGGCGGCCTAGATTTCACATTGCCATGCCCAAGATTACCTTCATGCCTTCCGGACAGAGCTACGAGGTCGAGCAGGGAATGACTATCCTTGTCGCAGCAATTCGAAACGGTCTCCATATCCCTCACGATTGCACGGAGGCCATTTGCGGGACCGATCGGGTCGAGATCCTGGCCGGACAGCAGAACCTGAGTGCGAAGAGCGAGAACGAAGAGCTGACCCTGACCATGCTAAATTCCGGCCCCGACGATCGCCTGGGGTGCGTGGCACAGATCCTTGGCGATGTGGTCGTAGGAATCCCCGCTTAACCCCGATCCGAAATCTTGTCCACACGTACACTTCAAATATCAGGTCCCCGGTGAAGACCGGTTTCCGGGACTCCCACCCTCGATTCTTTCTGGATCAGGGTTAAACTTCCGGGGCAAAAGGGATCATCTCAGGGCCTCCGCTAAGAGGTGGCGCTCACTTCCTCGGAGGGCTCCTCCATGAGCCGGTTGATGCGCGCGATTGGTATCTTGCCCGTATCTGACAGAGGCTCAATCTTCCAGAAAAGAGGAAGATAATGGTTCCAACGGTCCAGGATCGCCTGGGCCCGTTGGCTATTTGTGAACTCCAGATGGTTTTTGACGAGATTGCGGAGTAGCTCGCTGTCCTCGACGGCCTTCACACGAGCCAGGCCCACGACCTGAGGGTTATATTTCAGCTCAAAGTCCCTTTCCTCATCCAGGACATACGCCAGGCCCCCCGTCATGCCGGCCCCGAAGTTGCGCCCGGTCCTGCCCAACACAGTGACCACTCCTCCGGTCATATACTCGCACCCGTGATCTCCCACACCCTCGACAACTGCAATGGCTCCGCTGTTGCGAACACAGAAGCGTTCTCCAGCCACCCCCGCGGCATAGAGAAATCCACCCGTCGCACCGTACATGACGGTATTGCCTATAATGACGTTCTCGTGGGACTCAAACCGCGCGTCCGCTTCCAGGCGGATGATGATCTCACCCCCACCCATCCCTTTACCCACGTAGTCGTTGGCCTCCCCGTCAAGATAGAGCCGCATACCACGGATGCAAAAGGCGCCAAAGCTCTGGCCCGCGGTGCCCGCAAAGTGACACCGAATCGTTCCGGGAGGCAAGCCCGAATCCCCGTAGCGGCGAGCAATCTCGCCTGCCACACGCGTTCCAACTGCACGGTTGGTGTTGCGGACTCTGTAAAAGAGTTCCACCGGACCATTCCCTCTCAGGGCCTCCCTGGCATCTCTAAGAATCTTCTCATCCAGCGGACGATCCTTCCGGTTATTTCTCTCCCAGGTGTGAAATCTGGGGCGAGTCCAGGTGGGATCCACCGGCTTCAGGATTGGGCTCAAGTCCAGTTTCAGCGCTTTGGATGGGTCCCCCACGCTCTTTTGCTCCAGGAGGTCCACCCGGCCGATGATCTCTTCGATCTTTCTGAAACCAAGCTCAGCCAAGATGCGACGCACGTCTTGGGCCAGGAGGGTGAAGAAGTTCACCACCATCTCAGGAGTGCCGGAGAACTTCGCGCGAAGCTCAGGCTTTTGCGTGGCTACTCCCACCGGACACGTATTCAGATGACACTGACGTGCCATAACGCAGCCTGTGGCCACGACTACTGCAGTCCCGAAGCCAAACTCTTCAGCGCCCAGGAGGGACGCCACGATGACATCTCGGGCCGTTCTGAACCCCCCATCAGTTCTAAGGACCACTCGCTCCCGTAGATCGTTCATGAGCAGCACCTGTTGAGTTTCGGCAAGTCCTAGCTCCCATGGAATGCCGGCGTTCTTGACCGAGCTCACAGGAGAGGCCCCAGTCCCCCCATCATGCCCCGAAATCTGGATCACATCGGCGTAGGCCTTGACTACCCCCGCGGCAATAGTTCCGACCCCTGCCTCGGCCACGAGCTTCACTGCAACCTTGGCGCGCGGATTGGATTGCTTCAAATCGTAGATGAGCTGGGCCAGATCTTCGATGCTGTAGATGTCGTGGTGGGGTGGTGGCGAGATGAGGGTAACCCCGGGGACCGAGTGACGGATCTTTGCGATCTCTACGGAGACCTTATGTCCGGGAAGCTGGCCCCCCTCGCCCGGTTTCGATCCCTGGGCCATCTTGATCTCCAACTCAACGGCAGATGCCAGATACTCGGGCGTCACTCCGAAGCGCGCAGATGCCACCTGTTTGATGGCACTGTTTCCCCAATCCCCATTCGCCTTCCGGTGATAGCGCACGGGATCCTCTCCCCCCTCACCGCTGCCGCTTTTTCCTCTGAACCGATTCATGGCAATGGCTATGGTCTCATGCGCCTCCCGGCTGAGGGCCCCGTGAGACATGGAGCCCGTGGTAAATCGCTGCATGATGTCCTCGATCGGTTCAACCTCCTCAAGTGGAATTGGCTTTGCAGGCTTGAATCTCAGAAGATCGCGGATCGCCGTCGGCGGACGCTCGTCCACAGCCTTGGCATAAGTCTGGTAATCTCTCGGCGCGCCGCTTTTGATCATTTTATGCAGCGACTTGAAAACGTCCGGGTTGAAGGCATGATACTCGCCTGTTTTTCGGTAGCGATAGAATCCTTCCTGTTGAAGCCTGGGCTGAGCCACACCGAAAGCCGCTTCATGAAACATCAGGATCTCCCGGGTGATCTCTTCCAGGCCGGCCCCTTCAATGCGCGACGGTGTCCCGGTGAAATACTTATCGATCACAGCCCGGTTGATCCCCACGGCTTCAAATATCTGAGCGCCACGATAGCTGGAGAGGGTAGAGATCCCCATCTTGGACATGATCTTCAGGATCCCGTGTTCAATTGCCTTCTTGTAATTTTCCAGTGCCTTTTGACTATCCAGTCCCTTCAGGGGGTTTTCCTTCCCATTTTCAGAGGCGTTAATCAGAAGATGAGCAATCGTCTCAAAGGTAACGTAGGGATGGATCATGCTGGCCCCATAGCCAAGCAGACAGGCAAAGTGGTGTTCCTCCCTGGCCTCCCCGGTCTCGGCGACAATGCTTGCACCCATCCTCTTTCCCTGCCGTATCAAGTGATGGTGCACCGCTCCCACAGCAAGCAGCATGGGAATAGGCGCGTGCGTGGAATTCACCCCTTTGTCGCTCAAGATAAGGATTGTTTTCGCGTCATCGATCGCGCGGGCCGCTGCCTGGCACAGGCTTTCCAAGGCCGCCTCAAGACCCTTGGAACCTTCAGCAGCAAGAAACAGAGCAGGCAAAACGACCGAACTGAGGGCCAACGGGCCCTGTCTGCCATCCGTCATACTCTCGGGCAGGCGTTTTAGCCATTCGATTTCCTGCCGGCTCAGGATGGGACTTGAGAACTTGATCAGCCCCGCATGCTTCGGCTCCTCTGACAAGAGGCTTCCCCGGCGACCCAGGGCGGTATTCAGAGACATCACCAATTCTTCCCGCAGCGAGTCGATGGGGGGATTGGTGACCTGGGCGAAAAGCTGCTTGAAGTAAGTGTAAAGGAGGCGTGGTTTTTTCGACAAAACTGAAAGCGGTGTGTCGTCTCCCATCGATCCAACCGGCTCTTTGGCCGTGGTGATCATCGGCAAAATAATGACCTCCAATTCCTCCTCGGCATAACCAAAGACCTTCTGATGACGAATCAGTTCCATCGCCTCCATTGCCGAACAAGTCTCTTCGCGATTGAGGCCGAGGGAGTCCACACGAAACAGGTTGTCATCCAGCCATTGACCGTACGGCCTCCGCCTGGCGACCGCTTTTTTGATCTCTCCGTTCCTCAAGAGCCTGCCGTGAGCAGTGTCCACAGCGATCATCTGGCCCGGACCCAGCCTTCCCTTCTCCATGACCTCAGAGTCCGGGATCTCCAGGACCCCTACCTCCGAGGCCATGATGATGACGCCATCCCAGGTAATCTTATAGCGAGCCGGTCTCAAGCCGTTGCGGTCGAGAACGGCACCAACGATCACTCCGTCGGAAAAAGCCACTGCCGCAGGGCCGTCCCACGGCTCGCTGATGCAGGCGAGATACTCGTAGAGGTTGCGCAGCTCGGGATCCATGTGCGGCATCCTCTGATAAGCCTCTGGGATGAGCATCATCAGGGAGTGCAGGACACTCCTGCCCGAAAGCGTGAGCAGCTCTAGAGCATTGTCCAGGCTTGTGGAATCGCTCCCCCCCGCCGTAAGCACCGGCTTAAGCTTCTCGATCTCCTTGCCCCAGATCTCCGAGCTCATCTCCGCCTCCCTGGCGCGCATCCAGTTGCGATTCCCATTAAGGGTGTTGATCTCGCCGTTGTGACTCAACAGCCGCATCGGCTGGGCCAGGGGCCATGTGGGGAAAGTATTGGTACTGTACCGCTGGTGAAACACACACAGAGACGTGTCGAAGTCGCTATTTTTAAGATCGAGATAAAAGCGCTCCAGCTGGGGGGCAACCACCAGGGCCTTATAGACCAGGGTCCGGTGAGAAAAGGAAGGGATGTAAAGTCCATCGAGACCTTTACCCTGCGCCCTGCCCTCGATGACCTTGCGGGTGAGATAAAGCCTCCGCTCGAACTTCTCGCTATCGATTCCTGCTGGTCTCCCGACAAGAACCTGCTCGATCTCGGGCATGACTCTCCTCGCCTTGTCACCCAGTTCTTCGGAACGAACCGGGACTTTACGCCAGCCCAGGAGGATCAGTCCATGCTGTTGAACGGTCTCTTCGATGATCACCCTGGAGGCCTTCTGCGCTTCGAGATCCTCACGCGGCAGAAAGATCATCCCAACCCCAAGCTCATCGGGAGCACCGATATGGGATCCCAGTTTTTGGAGCTCTTTTCTAAAGAGCCTCCCCGGGATCTGGGTGAGCACCCCTGCCCCATCGCCGGTTTTTGCATCCGCATCCACTGCGCCCCTATGGGTCAGATTGATAACCGAGCGCAGGGCCTGTTTGAGTATTTTGTGGCTTCTGTTCCCGGCAATGTCGGCAACAAAGCCAACCCCGCAGGCATCGTGCTCAAATGCAGGGCTATAAAGACCGTTTTTAAAATCTGACGTCATAGAGCTTATAACCATTCATTTTTTTTTAGAGACACCCACAAGTCTCTTCCGCTCTGAATTCCCCTCCAGGATTTTGCCTTCAGCCGGAGCCCCACCGCCAGGGGCCCCATCAATCTCCAAGACCTGGCTCTCCTTAGGGGTGGACAGGACTAATTTCGTGACCGTACCTGTCACACCCTCCATAGAACGGATCTCTCCCAGAATCTCTTCGAGAGAAGTCGTATTGGCAGTCTTCACCTTGAGAATAAAGCTCTCGTCCCCTGTGACGTGATGACATTCGAGCACATCTCGTTGTTCCACCATGTGGGTGGCAAAGACATCGATGTAGCGCTGGTGACCAATCGACACACCGATAAAGGCCATGATATCCCTGCCTAACTTCTTTGCGTCAAGGAGGGCATGGTAACCCTTGATGATGCCGCGTGCTTCAAGCTTTTTTACCCTTTCCATCACGGTCGGCGGCGAGAGATCCACTTCCTTTGCTATCTCTGCAAGATGGCGCCGGCCGTGGTGTTGAAGAATAGAAAGAATTGCTATGTCAATGCTATCGAGCATATCTAGCCTTTTTAGGGCAATAACGAAAATTGTAGTGTTTTATATGTTATTTCTAATGAATTGTCAACAATTATATTGTAAAATAGCGGATTTGCCTAAAATTATTAGGCATTATAGTATTATAGAACGTCTTTTAAAGTATTTAATCAAATTATATCGACCGCGGACTTGGCTACCCCGAGGTCGACCAAAGGGAAGAGCTACCGCTTCTTCCCCCTGTGGAGTCATGGACCGCGACTCCACGGGGGAAACCCCATCGGTCCTTCGACCTTGCTCAGGATGGTGAGCTTGTCGAACCACTTTGTACCCGCCTCAAGAGGCGGGGTTACATTGAACAAAAGCAATTAGACAAGACACCTGCGCCGCCGTAAGTTACTGACTATAGTTGACCGCCAGAATGCGAGAGTAAGATGCCGGCCACGATCGAAGATCCGACGATGATCGACGATATCACTGAAGCATTAAAGGTCCCCGTTTCCAAAATGAACCTGATCCTAATTACTCTCGCGGATTGCTGCAGAACACCTTCACTGATCTTTTCGTCAACCTGTTCCCTTTTTCTGACCTCTTGCAGATCATGAATGTGTGTTGACGGCTACCGCTTCGAAAAACCCGCCTGTCCCCTCTTTCCGTTTGCCTGGATTGCACTCACCGATCTGTGTTTCCCGCTTGTCAAGCCTCACACCATGGATTCACAATGGGCTAACCCTTGCTAAGGGATAGCGAGCGGGAGATCTAAACTGAAGGCAAGGGCCTGATCCGCCTCTCGCATGGCGCCTCTAGGTAAGGCGCCAAGGCGCTTGAGAATCGCATGCTTGGGAAGCGTCACCAGGGTTTCCATTCTGACTACCGATGCCTTACTCAAGCCAGCGGGTTTGGCAACGGCAGAGGGATAGAGGACCGGATAATGCATCGGGTACCTTTTCTGCGGTATCGAAGAAGAAATAAGGGCGACTATTACAGTACTAGCAAAGCGATTTCCCGTATCGTTCTGTACGA
>Ga0209980_10002292_pt1 | contig 10465 bp, 10 predicted proteins | sample CR02metaG_FD_183611 | JGI IMG/M metagenome (GOLD analysis project Ga0209980, IMG submission 183611) | Deep subsurface microbial communities from Mariana Trench to uncover new lineages of life (NeLLi) - CR02 metaG (SPAdes) (version 2) | ecosystem: Environmental > Aquatic > Marine > Ocean trench... | reverse complement strand
ATGCCCGGACGAGTGCCCGCTGCACAGCGAGCTGATCGCCGAGATCCAGGCCGGCGTCAACCGGACGCCGATGAAGGACCTCGTCGCTTTCGTCTCGATCGCCACCGACCCGGAGAACGACACGGGGGAAGCGCTCAGGGCCTACGGCCCGCTTCATGGCCTCGATGCCGCCAACTGGGTCTTCCTGACCAGCAAGGAGCCGGATGCGACGCGCAAGCTCGCGGCGGGTCTCAGGCAAAAGTTCACGGCGCGGGAGGGTGGCATCCTTCAGCACGCAATAGTGACCTACCTGATCGATGCCAAGGGACGGCTCCGGGCAAGGTATTTCGGCCTCAAGTTCGACCCCGTGAACCTCATCGTGCACATCAACGGGTTGCTGCACGGGGACCATAACGAGGATGGTAACAAGGGTGAGCCGGAAGCGCCGTCGTTGTGGCAAAGGCTGATGGACCTGTTCACAAGCCGACGGGACCCGCCCCATGTGGGCGCCGGGACGTGAACGCCCGGCCCGCTGTGTTGATCGCACCTCATGCCGGTAGGCCCAAAAAAGACCGCTGACGGCATCGGCGCCGGAAAAGCCGGCAAGGAAAAACCGGGGGCCCCAAGGCCCCCGGTCCTAATTCCTGATCGGCCTTAACGGCGCTGGCCGAAAAGATGCAACATCATGATCATCAGGTTGACGAAGTCGAGATAGAGCTTCACCGCGCCCATGATCGCCTTCTTGCCCTGTACCTCATCACTGTCGCTGACGAGATAGATTTCCTTGATCTTCTGGGTATCGTAAGCGGTCAGCCCGACGAAGATGAGGACGCCGATCACCGAGATGGCGAACATCAGGGCCGAGCTTTGCAGGAAGATATTGACCACCATCGCGATGATGATGCCGAACAGTCCCATGATCAGGAACGAGCCCCAGCCCGAGAGGTCCTTCTTGGTGGTGTAGCCGTAGAGGCTCATGGCGCCGAAGGTGCCGGCGGCGATGAAGAACACGCGGGTGATGCTCTCGCCGGTATAGATCACGAAGATCGTCGACAGCGACATCCCCATGACGCCGGCGAACAGCCAGAACAAGATTTGCGCCTTGGCGAACGACATCGACGCGATCTTGACGTTGAGGAATATGATGAAGCCAAGCGGCGCCAACATGACGACCCACATCAGCGGCGTACCGAAAATGGCGTTGAAAAACGCCGGGGTGTTGGCCACGACGTAGGCAACGATACCGGTCAGCGCGACGCCCGACGCCATATAGTTGTAAACCTGGAGCATGTACCGGCGCAGGCCGACGTCGATCTCGGCCGCCGCCGCCTGTGCCCGGGTCATCTGCCCCCTGTCCGAATAGGGATCCATGGCAATTCCTCTGAATGAATGTGGATTGAGACCTAGCCCTTAATATGGCACATCGGGGCGGCAAATCAACAGCACGCGTAAGCGCCAGCGCCGCCCTGGACGCCGAGACAGAGGCCCCCCGATAGGGCCCAAAGCAAGGCCCGCCGCCGATTTTCCTCCCTTGGACGCCCTCAGGCGGTGCGCAGCGCCGAGGCCGCCGTCTGCCCCAGCGCCCGCCAGGTGCCGGCGAAGCCGAACGCCATGGTGACCCCCGTACAGCCGAGCGCGGCGCCGATCACCGGTCCGGGCAGGAACGCCCAGGAGGTATCCATGACGCGGGTGAGGATGAGATAGGCGGCGGCACAGCCAAACAGGCCGGCGAGGGCCGAGGAGGCGAGGCCGACGATGGCGAATTCGATGACGAAGGCGCGCAGTATGTCGCTTCGCCTGGCGCCGACGATCTTCAGCACCACCGCGTCATAGATGCGCCGCCGTTGCCCCGCCGCGATGGCGCCCGCCAGCACGAGGGTTCCCACCATCAGCGCGACGGCGCCGGTGGCGCGCCCGGCGGTGGCGATGGCCGCAAGGATAGCGGCGGCGGCCTCCAGCGCGTCGCGGACGTGAATGGCGGTGATGTTGGCGAAGCGAGAGGTGACGGCGCTTCGCACCGCCTCTTCCGAGCCGGGCGCCGCCTTGACCGTGGCGATATGGGTCTGGGGCGCGCCTTCCAGCGTGCCCGGCGCGAAGATGACGACGAAGTTCAACGCCAGGCTGATCCAGTCGACCCGGCGCAGATTGGCGATGGTGGCGGTGATCTCGCGGCCCAGGAGGTTGAAGGTCAAGGTGTCGCCGACGCCGACGCCGAACCCACGGGCGATATGGGCATCCAGCGAAATCACCGGCGGGCCCGAATAATCCGCCGGCCACCACTCGCCGGCGACGACGCGGCTGTAGGGCGGTGGCGTCGCGGTGTAGGTGAGGCCCCGGTCGCCCCGCACCACCCATCGCGCGGTGGGCGCGATCGCCGCCCGGTCCACCCCGATGCCGTTGATCCTGACGATGCGCGCGCGCAGCGACGGCATGCGGCGCAATTCACCGGCGCCGGGCACCGACGCGATAACGGCGTCGAAGGCCTGGGCCTGGGCGGGCTGGATGTCGATGAAGTAATAGCTTGGCGCGCGCTCAGGAATGGATCGGCGGATCTGGCGCTCGAGGTTGCCCTCGATCTCGGCGAGGGTGACGAACAGGGTCAGGCCGATGCCGAGCGAGGTGACGATGATGGCGGTCGGCGCGCCGGGGCGCCCGAGATTGGCAATCGCCAGATGCAGGTGCAGGAACCGCCGCCTTATCGCCCCTTTCTTCGCCAGCCATTGCGCGCATCGCCGCAGGCCGTGGGCCTCGGCGCTGAACGCCGCCAGCGCCAGAATGGTGGCGCCGATGAACCAAAGGGCGATCTCGCGCGACGCCGCGGTCGCGTAGGCCAGGAATGCCAGGGCCAGCACGGCGCTAAGCGTGGCGGCGATATAGGCCGGTGGCGGTCGCCGCCGGTCGGGGCTCACGAGATCGCGGAACAGGCCGGCGGCGGAGATTTGCCGCGCCCGCGCCAGCGGCCACAGCGTGAAACCGAGCGCCGTCAGCACGCCGTAGGCCGCCCCCAGCGCCAGAGGTTCGCCATGGAGGCCGAAGCGCGGATCGACCGGCAGATAGGCCTTGAACGCCGAAACGGCGAGCGCCGGCAGCGCCGCGCCGATGATGAGGCCAAGGGCGATCCCGGCCGCGGCCATGACCATGACCTGGATCAGATAGGTGCGGAAGATCAGCTTCGCCGGCGCGCCGAGGCATTTGAGGGTGGCGATGGTCGAGGTCTTGCCGTCGAGATAGCTCTTGACCGCGTTGCCGACGCCGATGCCGCCGATCAGAAGCGCGCCGAGACCGATGAGGGTGAGGAACAGGCCGAACCGCTCGACAAAGCGCGCGATACGGGGGACCGGGTTCTTGACCGTACGAAAACGCCAGCCGGCATCGGGAAAGGCCGCCGTCAGCTTCGCCGTCCACCTGTCCACATCCATGCCCGGGGCAAGCCCGACCTTGTAATGGTGGTGGATCAGGCTGCCCGGTTGCACCAGGCCGGTGGCGCCCAGCCCCTGTTGGCTGATGATCATGCGCGGGCCGAGCTTGAACACGCCGGACCCCCGGTCGGGCTCGCGCATCAGCACGGCGCGGATGACGAACTCGGCGGCGCCCAAGCGCACCCTGTCGCCAAGCGTCAGCCCGAGGCGGATGAGGAGATCGCGTTCCGCCACCGCGCCGAAGGCGCGCATCGTCGGGGCAAGGGCGGTCTTGAGCGCCATCGCCGGGGCCAGGATCACTTCCCCGAACAAGGGATAGGCGCCATCGACGGCCTTGATTTCCACCAACGCCGGCCGGCTCGCCTTATCCCCCGCCGTCCGGTCCGCGTACGCCATCGCCCGCATCCTGGCGATGGCGGAAACGGTGCCGTTTGTCGTCAGATAGTGGAGCTGGGCGTCGGTCGCCGTGCGGTGCATGAGCCTGAGATCGACGTCGCCGCCAAGCAGGGTCCGGGCGTCCCGCGCGATCCCTTCCTTGATCGCCGCCGAGAACGAACCGATGGCGGCGATGGCCCCGACGCCGAGCGTCAGGCAGGCGAGCATCACCTTGAAGCCCCTGAACCCTCCGCGCAGCTCGCGGCGCGCCAATCGCAGCGCCAGCGCCCACGATGAGCCGGCGCCCGTGTCGCCGCCGGGCTGGCGCGGCGCCGGTTCGCCGAGGCCCGCGGTCATCGCCCGTGCCAAGCGTTCGTGTCGCGAGGCCGGGTCATGTCGCGAGGCCGGGTCATGTCGCGAGGCCGGGCGCCAGGGGCGGCGCGCCGCCGGGGTCCGCGCCGTCCCCGGCGATGCGCCCGTCCAGAAGCCGCACCCGGCGGGAACAGCGCGCCGCCAGGCCGCTATCGTGGGTGATCAGCATCAAGGTCGCGCCGCTCTTTGCCTGGAGGTCGAACAGGAGGTCCATCACGTGGGCGCCGGTCTCGCTGTCGAGGTTGCCGGTGGGCTCGTCGGCGAGGATCAACTCGGGCTCCGGCACGAAGGCGCGCGCCATGGCGACGCGCTGTTGCTCGCCGCCGGAAAGCTGAGCCGGATAATGGCCGAGCCGATGGTCGAGTCCCACCGCCTCGAGCACCGCGCCGGCGCGTTCGAACGCGTCCGCCCGTCCCGCCAGTTCCAGCGGCACGGCGACGTTCTCCAGCGCCGTCATGGCGGGGATGAGATGGAAGGACTGGAACACGATGCCGATGCGGCGGCGGCGGAAAAGGGCCAACGCATCCTCGTCCATCCGGTTCAAATCGGCGCCGTCAACAAAGACCGTGCCGGAACTCGCCCGTTCCAATCCGGCGATGATCATGACCATGGTGGACTTGCCCGACCCCGACGGTCCGCCGACGCCGATACATTCGCCGCGCTCGACACGCAAGTTTATCCCACGCAGGACCTTGACCTCGCCGGCGGCGCTTTGCAGATTGAGATGGACGCCGTCGAGTTGGATCATCGGCACGGCGGTGTTCCCGGTCGTTTCAGATGCCGAAGGGGTCATGAAAGCACCTAGTACTGGTAACGGAGAATCCGGTAACGCCCTGCCCTCGACGGGCCGGGGCCCGCCATCCCGATACCCACGTGCGGTGCGCCTTGTCAATGGCGCCGCCGTGTTTCTCCTTTGCCTCTGTTTCGCCTTCGCCGATCCGGCGAGCGGCGAGACCCGCCTGCTGGTGCTCGGCGACAGCCTGACGGCGGGCTTCGGCCTCAAGGCGCGCGATGCGTTTCCCGCCCGGCTCGAGGCGGCGCTGAGAAGCGACGGTCTGGCGGTCAAGGTGATCAACGGCGGCGTCTCGGGCGATACCACCGCCGGCGGGCGGGCGCGTCTCGGATGGGCGCTTCGCGCCAAGCCCGACGTCGTCATCGTCGAGCTTGGCGGCAACGACGCCCTGCGCGGCATCGCGCCCGGCGAGACCGAAGCGAACCTGGCGGCCATCCTCGCGCGTCTCGCCGAGCGCAACATCCCGGTGCTGCTTTGCGGCATGTACGCGCCGGCCAACATGGGGCGCGACTATGGCAGGCGGTTCAACGCCATATTCGGGCGCCTGGCGGAGCGCTTCGGGGTTTTGTTCTATCCATTCTTCCTCGAAGGCGTCGCCATGAAGCCGGCGCTCAACCAGCGCGACGGCATCCATCCGAACGGCCGCGGCGTCGGCGTCATCGTCGAGCGCTTGTTACCCTATGCGAGGGAACTCGTGTTACAGTCGAGATGAGAGTGGCGAGGCGAGAGTGGAACTCGACGCCGGGCCTTCGCCGCGCCGAAGCGGCCGCGCAGGCGGGCGGCGGGCGGCCGCCAAGCCGCCGGCCCTTGCCGCAATCCGCAACCGGGAGAGAGCGCCGCCATGAGCGTGTTCCGCGCCGCCCATGCCGAGGCCGACGGCTGGGCGCAAGCGAGCAAGGCCTGTGTCGATCGCCTTGGCGCCCTCGACGAGGACTTCAACCTGGGCTTCCTATACGTCAACGAGGCGCTGGCGCCCGACCTCTCTTCCATCCTGACCTTCGTCCGCGAGACCACCCGGATCGAGGACTGGGTGGGGGCCGTGGGCTACGGCGTCTGCGCTTCCGGGCGCGAATTCTTCGGCCCGCCGGCGATGGCGGTATTGGTGGCGGCGCTGCCGAGCGATTCCTTCCACGTGTTCCCCTCGGTCACGGAAAGCCTCGAGGCGTTCCACGTCGATCACGGCGACTGGGTCAAGCGCTCGGAGCCGGTCTTCGCCATCGTCCACGGCGATTCCCAGGACGGCAGGGTGGCCGAGATCGTCGCCAGGCTGGCCGAGGAGACCCCGGCGTTCCTCGTCGGCGGGCTGGCGTCGATGGCGGGCGCGCGCAACGTGGTGGCGGGCAAGGCCACGGGCGGCGGCGTCTCGGGCGTCATGTTCTCGTCTCGCGTCGCGGTGGCGACGGGGCTGAGCCAGGGCTGCACGCCGCTCGGCCCCGTCCATGCCATCACCGAGGCCAGGGGCAACGTTCTCATCGGCCTCGACGGGCGACGCGCGCTCGAGGTCTTCATGGAGGACATCGGCGAGGAAATCGCCGAGGACCTCGGTCGGGTCGCCGGCTACATCCATGCCGGCCTTCCCGTCAGGGGTTCCGATACGGGGGATTATCTGGTGCGCAACCTCATCGGCATCGACCCCGACAAGGGGTGGCTCGCCATCGGCGATACCGTCGAGCCGGGCGGTCGGGTGATGTTCTGCGCCCGCGACCGCGACAGCGCCATCAAGGACCTTCGGCGCATGGTCGAGCAAATCAAGACGCGGGCGGGCGGTACGCCCAAGGGCGGCGTCTACGTCTCCTGCGTCGCCCGCGGGCCGAACCTGTTCGGCGCCGAATCCCAGGAACTCAGGATGATCCGCGACGAGCTCGGCGACTTTCCCCTGGCGGGCTTTTACGCCAACGGCGAGATCTCCAATAACCGGCTCTACGGCTATACCGGCGTCCTCACCCTGTTCCTGTAAGTTGGCCAGGTTAGGCTTGCGCTTTCCTGCGGATATATTGTTGCCTGGAGCCGCCGGTTCGGGTTTATGAACCCCTCGGTTGGGGCCGCCCGCCGTCAGGACCTGGGGATGCCGCCATGATCCGCCTTTTCGTCGCCATCGAGCTTCCGGGTGAGCTTAAGGAACGCCTTTTTGCCATGGGCGGCGGCGTGCCGGGGGCGAAATGGGTGAAGCCTGAGAACCTTCATCTCACGCTCCGCTTCATCGGCGAGGTCGGCGAGGGCCGGCTCGGCGACATCGACGCGGCGCTCGCGGCCGTGCGATCGCCGGTCTTCGATCTGACCCTTGCCGATACCGGGCATTTCTCCTCGCGCCGCACTTCCCGGGTGTTGTGGGTGGGGGTGGAGAAGAACGAGACCCTGTCGCGGCTTCAGGCCAGGGTGGAGGCGGCGTGCGTCGGCGCCGGGATCGAGCCCGAGGGACGCAAATACTCGGCCCATATCACGCTGGCGCGCCTGAACCGGGCGCCTTCCTCGAAAGTCAGCACCTTCCTTGCCGCCAACGCCATGTTCAAGGCGCCGCCGTTCCGGGTAACGGATTTCATCCTGTTCTCGAGCTTCCTTGCCCGGGGCGGCGCCATTCACCGCGAAGAGGCGACTTACCGCCTGGACGGGCCCTGAGATCGCGCGCCAACGCGCACATTCCCCACCGACACGCCGAACCCGGCGAACACTCATGGGAGGAACGCATGAAGATTTCCCGCCTCGATCATTTCGTCCTCACCGTCGCCTCGATCGAGCGCACGGTCGAGTTCTACCAACGCGTGCTCGGCATGCGCGCCGAGACCTTCGGCGAGGGGCGTTGGGCGCTCCATTTCGGCGCACAAAAGATCAACCTGCACCCGGCGGGATGGGAATACGAACTCAAGGCGGCCAAGCCGACGCCGGGTTCGGGTGACTTCTGCCTGATCAGCGCCGAGCCCATGGAACAGGTCATCGGCGATCTCGAAGCCGCCGGCGTCGAGATAGAGGTGCCGCCATCGAAGCGCACCGGCGCGCTGGGGCCGATGATTTCCGTCTATTTCCGCGATCCCGACGGCAACCTGGTGGAGATTTCCGAATACGCCTGAGCTAAGGCTATGGCCATATGAGGCGCGCGCCGGTCCGGCCTCAATAGCCGAAACGCTTGAGCGTCCGCTCCACCGAGCCGGCGTAATGGCCGCCGAAGAGGCGGGTGTGCACCAGCAGCGGGTAGAGGTTGTAGATGTCGCGCCGTTCCTCGAAGAAGCCGGGTTTGATCGGGCGGATCTCGCCGTAGCGCGCGAAGAAGGCATCGGAGAAGGTCGAGAACAGGGTCGAGAAGGCGAGCTCGATCTCGGCATCGGCGTAATAGATCGCGGGATCGACGAAGCCGGCGATGCGGCCTCCTCGCACCAGCACGTTGCCGCCCCAGACATCGCCGTGGATCAGCGACGGGCTTTCGGGCTCCTCGATCCATTTGCCGAGATCGGCGGCGAAATTCTCCAGCCGGCCCATGACCGCGCCCGATAGACGCCCGGCGGCCAAGGCCTCTTGGCCCATATGGATCAGCCTTCGGTCGCGAAAGAAGTCCCGCCAGCAATCGACTTCGCCGTTGGGCTGGTGGAGCCCGCCGATCAAGGTGTCGGTGGCGAAGCCAAAAGTTGGCGCCGTGAGGGCGTGAAGTTCCGCCAGCAACTCGGCCCCGTGGCGCTGGGCGTCCGGCCCGATGGCGCCGCCGTCGTTCTCGATATAGTCCATGACGACGATGCCCGGCGAGGCATGGATCACCCCTGGCACCGGCAATCGGGCGTGATCGGCAAGGTAGCGCAGCATCGCCCCCTCGATGTCGAGCGTACCGCCCCCCTTCGCGCGTGCGAGCTTGACCACCACGTCCCGCCCGTCGTCGAGCCGCACGCGGTAGACCTCACCGACGCAACCGCCGCCAAGGCCCTCGATGTTGACCGGCGCCGCGCCCGCGGCTTTTAAGATGAGGTCGCGAAGATCGTCCGTCATCCCCTTGGTGCAATCATCGCCGGTTTCGGAAGTGGGCCTCGCGGATGGCGGCGAGCAGGCCGCGAGATGCCGCCTCGACGATGTCGAGCACTTCCTCGAAGCCATCGTCGGCGCCGTAATAGGGGTCGGGCACCTCGTCGAGGCCAAGGGACGGCGCGAAGTCGAGGAACAGCGAAAGCCGTTCCCGCGCGTGCGCCGGGCAGAGATTTGATAGGGTCCGGTAGTTCATGCGGTCCATGGCGAGGACATAATCGAAAATCTCGAAGTCGCCGGCGCCGAATAGACGTGAGCGCTGGCCGCTCAAATCGATGCCGCGCCGGGCCGCCGCGGCCTGGGCCCGGGTATCGGGGGCATCGCCGACATGATAGCCGTGGGTGCCCGCCGAATCGGCCTCGATCGCCTCGCCGAGCCCCTCGGCGTCGACCAGCGCCCGGAACACCCCCTCGGCCGTCGGCGAACGGCAGATGTTGCCGGTACAGACGAACAGCACCCGGATCATCGTACCGCCGCCGCCGATGCCGTGATAATATGACGGGCGAAAAGGCACTTGAGTGGATTGGCTGGCTTACGGGGGATGGCGGGCTCCTTCACATGACCTCCCAAATCGTATCCGGTCCCATCGTCGTTCTCACCGGCGCCGGCATCTCCAAGGATTCCGGCCTCGACACCTTCCGCGATGCCGACGGCGTCTGGTCCAAGGTCCGCATCGAGGACGTGGCGACGGCGGCAGCCTTCGCGCGGGCACCGGAACGGGTCCACGCCTTCTACAATGCCCGCCGCCAAAGGCTCTTGTCCAGCGACGTGGCGCCGAACCCCGCCCATTTCGCCCTTGTCCGGCTCGAGGAGCACTGGGCGCACGAGGTCCTGGTGGTGACCCAGAACATCGACGATCTGCATGAGCGCGCCGGCACATCGAACCTCATCCACATGCATGGCGAGATGCTCAAGGCCCGGTGCGAATCCTGCGCTCGCGTCACGGCGTGGAAGGACGACCTCGGCCTCGACACGCCCTGCCCTGGTTGCAAGCAAAGCGGCGCCATGCGGCCCGATGTCGTCTGGTTCGGCGAAATACCCCTGGAGATGGATCGGATCTATCAGGCCATCGCCGATTGCGCACTGTTCATCTCGATCGGCACCTCGGGCAACGTCCATCCCGCCGCCGGCTTCGTCCGCGAGGCGCGCGAGTTCGCGGGCGCCCATACGGTGGAGCTCAACCTCGAGCCCTCCGCCGGGCACACCATGTTCCACGACGCCGTCCTCGGTCCGGCGGCAAAAGAGGTGCCGGCCTATGTCGATAGGCTGCTGGATGCCTCATGAGGGCCGGGAACCCGAAGCCCGGCGCCGCGCTCGACTCCCTGCTCGCCGAGGTCAGGGCGTGCCGCCATTGCGCCGCCGATCTTCCCCTCGGCCCGCGCCCGGTGCTCAGCGCCTCGGCGACGGCTACGCTGCTGATCGTCGGCCAGGCGCCGGGCACCAAGGTGCATGAGACCGGCATTCCCTTCGACGACCCCTCCGGCGACAAGCTGCGCCAATGGCTCGATGTCGATCGGGACACCTT
>Ga0209980_10002291_pt1 | contig 10466 bp, 16 predicted proteins | sample CR02metaG_FD_183611 | JGI IMG/M metagenome (GOLD analysis project Ga0209980, IMG submission 183611) | Deep subsurface microbial communities from Mariana Trench to uncover new lineages of life (NeLLi) - CR02 metaG (SPAdes) (version 2) | ecosystem: Environmental > Aquatic > Marine > Ocean trench... | reverse complement strand
CAATAGACGCGTCAAACGCTGCATTGTTAATCGCTGAACCGTCAGGCAGCGAGAGGAGAGTTTCATGGACAATAGGTTGGCAAGTATGGGGGCAGTTTTTGCGATCAGTTTGACCGCTATGATCGCTTGCTCTCATTCCGGCGAACAAACTGGAGAGTCGAGACTGCAAGGACTTAGAACTGTTGTTTACGGAGTGCCGGACCTAGAGCGTGCCAAAGACTGGTATACCGAGGCGCTGGGGGTAAAGCCGTATGTCGATGAACCATACTATGTCGGTTTCAACGTAGGTGGTTATGAACTAGCTCTCAACCCGAAGGGAACTGTGGCCCGGCCGGTAGGGTCAGGGGTCAGGGTTTATTGGGGCGTCGACGACATAGACGAGGAGCTGGACCGATTGCTGAAAATTGGTGCGAAGCCACATAAACCAGTCGAAAATGTTGGTGGCGATATCAAGGTTGCAAGTGTACTGGATCCTTATGGAAATCTGATCGGACTAATTTTTAATCCGCATTTTGAAATCATCGACCGATGATACCGTGGGCATGGCAAATTGCTGCGCTGGCTGCATGTATGTCACGTAGCTTGCTTTTCCAACCATCTCACCAGACACTGGCGCTCATAAGCGAGACCGTTAGACGTCTATCTCCGGGGTCAGCGTCATCTCGTTGCTAAAGATCAAGGTAGTACCTGGTTCTTCCAGAAATCATTATAGCCGGGTGGTTGGGCGAATCTTTGAAAATTCGTGTAACGGCAAATCCAGAAAAAGGAAAAGCCAACGACGCGGTTGTCTCTTTGCTAGCGGAGACATTGCGCATCCCGAAGCAAGACGTCACCGTGTCCGTGGGAGCTTCCTCTCCCAGAAAGGTAATTAAAATCAGCGGGTTATCTCACCGCGAAATCAAGTCCCGGCTATCCGAACGCGACGTCTAAGAGACGGCGGCAGGGAATTTACCGCTGCATGACTCCCTTGGCAGTCGCATAGCGCGCCGGGCCATATCCGTAGAAAGGCTGGTCATGGCGTGGTGAGAATGCCCGAACCGTTATTCATCAGAGCAAGCAAGTTATTTGCGGTAACATCCCGGCTCTGCTTTTTGCTGACTGAACGAAGGTGATTTATGGAACCGGCCAATGCACGCACATATGTCGTAATCTCCGGAGTGATCTTCGGCTTGGTTGCCGTCATCCATCTGTTGCGCGCTGTGAACGGATGGACTTTCGAGCTTGGGCCTGTCTCGGTCCCTGTCGGGGCGTCCTGGGTTGGGTTCGTAGTCACTGCAGCCCTGTGTGCCTGGGCGATTCGCCTCGTTAGTGCCAAGCCAGATTCGTAGCACATTGCAGGAAACACGGTGATGCTGGATTTTGCGGGAAAAAAGATACTGGTTACCGGTGCGTCGAGAGGCATCGGGCGCGCTGTCGCTACGGCTTTTGCTGCGATGGGAGGCAAAGTCGCCATCAATTTCAGAAATAACAAGAAGTCGGCGTCAGAAACCCTGAATGTGTTGGATGGAGGGGGGCATGTCCTCGTTCAGGCAGACGTGTCGGTGCCGGACGGGGCCAGGAGCGCCGTGGAAGAATCCGTTTCCAAGCTGAACGGGCTCGATATCGTGGTCAATAACGCCGGGATTTACGAGGTTCACCCACTTGATTCGGTTGGGTTCGACGAGTGGTGTTCGTTCTGGCAAAAGACGATTAACGTAAACCTGATGGGGCCGGCTAATATCTGTTACTTTGCCGCGCGTCACATGATGGAAAGCGGCGGGGGTCGTATCGTCAATATTTCATCGCGTGGCGCCTTTCGCGGTGAACCCGATGCTCCCGCATACGGTGCCAGCAAAGCCGGCGTCAACGCGCTTAGCCAGTCGCTGGCTGTCGCGCTCGCGCCGCACAACATATTTGTCGGCGTTGTTGCTCCCGGATTCGTTGCAACGGATATGGTCACAGACATGCTGGCGGGCCCGGCGGGCGACGCCATCAGAGCACAAAGCCCAGTCGGCCGTGTCGCCCGGCCCGACGAAGTCGCAAATGCCGTTCTTTTCCTTGCGTCTGCCGGCGCTGAATTCACGACCGGCACGATAATCGACGTCAATGGCGCTTCCTACCTGCGCAGCTAGATGTCTGCGCGGCGGAAATATCCGTCGCGAATAAGTGCCACGAGTCACTGTACGCCGTTCGATTCAAAGACGGGCCGGCGGGGCCCTCGAACTAACGCCAGAAACCGGTCCTGACCGGATAGGAAAATCATGTCAGTTTCCCGCTTGCAACACATAACAAAAATTGGCGTTGAAGACATGGGGGACCTTGCCGACACGCTGGCCGATCCGGACGTATTGCGGCTCGAGAACCTCGATACGGACCTGCGCCCGCCGGCCTCGGCGCTCGAGTACACCAGGCAGGCCGTCCATGACGATGATGCCAACAGCTACCTGCCATTTTTCGGCCTGCACACGTTGCGGCAGGCAGCGACGGGCCTCGTCGCCCACCAGTCCGGTCATCAATATGACTGGAAAACAGAATGCGTCATCAGTGCCGGGGGACTGTCTGGCATTTTGAACGTGTTGCTCGCGATACTGGAGCCCGGCGACGAAGTCCTCATGACAGATCCGATTTATGTCGGGTTGATCAATCGGGTTCGACTGGCCGGTGGTGTGCCAAGATATGTGCCGTTGATGCCGTCGGATCAGGGCTGGCAGCTGGATACGGATGCGCTTCAGCATATCGATCCGGCACCCGTGAAACTCGCGCTCCTGATGAGCCCCGCAATGCCAACGGGCGCAGTTTTCGATGCCGATGATTGGAGCGCATTGATCGAATTCTGCCGGCACGCCGATTGCCTGATTATCAACAACACGGCGATGGAGCGCATTCTTTACGACGGCCGGAGCGTAATTCACCCGGCGTCGTTTCCGAACATGCGGGATAAAGTTATTTCTGTCGGCTCGGCATCCAAGGAATACCGAATGATTGGTTGGCGGGTTGGCTGGATCGTTGGTCCTGCCGGCGTTATCGCAGACATCGCGCGAGTCAGCATCAGTAATGTCGTCTGCCAGACCGGCATCGCGATGGGTGCTGTTGCCACCGCAATCAATGACCCGAACGACGGTATCAAGGTTTGCGTTTCGGAGTGGCGGCAACGTCGTGATGTGTTACTCGAAGAGCTGAAAGATTTTACGGTCATTCCGCCGCATGGCGGCTGGTCATTTCTTGTCGATGTGTCGTCCCTTGGCATAGACGGTTCCGAAGCGTCCAGGCGCCTGCTGGAGAAGGGCAAGATCGCGGCGACGCCGATGGTCAACTGGGGAGGGAGCGCCAGCACTAATTATGTGCGCATAGTATTCTCGAATGAGCCTGTTGACAGACTGCGCGGCATCGGGCAAAGATTCAGGGACGCGTTGACATGAGCGAGTGTTGCGACAATCTCGACGGTCTTGCAACAATACTCGGAGCCAACAAATGACTGAGAGATATACCATCGAACATGCTTCAGGCATCGCTGCCGGGTCTGAACGAGGCGTCTATGGCATCTTGTTACAGCATGGAACAATGGAGCTTGGGTTCTACAAGCCTGAGGGATCTGATCCACAAGAACCTCACGATCACGACGAGATTTATATTATTCAGTCAGGAACGGGATTCTTTGTTCACGGTGAGAACAGAGAGCCGTTCGAGCCCGGCGAAACACTTTTTGTTCCGGCGGGTGATGTTCATCGATTCGAGGACTTCAGCGATGATTTTGCTGCCTGGGTGATATTCTACGGTCCGGCAGGTGGTGAACAAGCCGGGGCTCGAATGATATGAGGCAGGCGGTCGTGACGATTATTGCAATTGTGGGGCTGATTTACGCGGGATGCTGTGTGCTCCTTTATGCGTCTCAACGTAGCGTCATGTATTACCCGACTCCCGAAGTACACGTCCCGGACGTGGCAGAACTCAGGCTCGAAAGCGATGGCGAGACGCTGAAAATCTGGCGTCTGGGCAATGCCGGCGGGCCAAATGCAATCATTTATTTCGGCGGCAATGCCGAGGATGTCTCCGGCAACATTCCGGATTTCAGAAACATTTTTCCGGAGCACGCCGTTTATCTGGTCAACTACCGCGGTTATGGCGGTAGTACAGGTTCGCCATCAGAAGCCGGCCTTTATAAGGATGCATTGGCCGTTTTTGACGAGATACGTGCCCAGTACGCGAACATCTCAGTTATTGGCCGCAGCCTTGGCAGTGCGGTCGCAAGCTATCTCGCATCGGTGAAAGACATCGATAAACTCGTACTCGTTACGCCGTTCGACAGCATTGAGAACGTTGCCAAAAAAGCTTTCCCCGTGTTCCCTGTGTCATTGCTGCTCAAAGACAAGTTCGACTCGGCGGGGCATGTCGCTGAAATCGATGCCCCTGTTCTCGTCGTCATCGCTGAGGACGATGAGATTATCCCGAGGCGGCGTTCGGATGCCCTTGCCGGGGCATTTCCCGAATCTCAGGTGATTATCGAAGTAATCCCGGGGGCCGGCCACAACACGATCGGGATGTTTCCACGCTATTCGAACGTATTGAGCGTGTTTCTGGCTACGCATCCTCGACAGTAGATGAGGTGACTGTGTGGATCGCAAAGACTGAAAACGTACAAAACGGCCATCGGATTCAAATATATCAGGGCGAGGATCCTGTCTCGTTCGGCGCGTACCTGAAGTTGCTGGAGGAAGATCAGAGATTTGCTGCCTGGTTCACCGACCTGCTGGCCGGGGCTGACTATGCAGCATTCTTCTGGGAGCATCCGGCACTTAGCGATGCAAACATTGATTCAGGGGTCGAGTTTGTATTGCTCGATAGTCCGGCGCTCGCCAGGCTGGACCCCGATCCCGAGCCGTTCAGCGCGCATTTCGAGCGCGACCGGGAAGGTGAAATCGTTTCGTTTCGCAGTCTGGGTGGTGATGCCGTTCTGCTTGCTCCCCGGCCGTCCGGGTCGCCCGAGGCCTGTGCCCATCTGGCGGCTTTTGTGCGTCAGGCTTCGCAGTCGCGGATCGAAAATCTCTGGCGTGAAACCGGCCGGGCGATGCGCGAAAACCTGAGTGAGCGGAAATTGTGGCTGAGCACTTCAGGTCTCGGTGTCTCCTGGCTGCATATCCGGCTGGACTCCTATCCCAAGTATTATCAGCACCGGCCGTACGCGACTATGCCGTGATCATCTCGCCCTTGCATGACGGCAGGTCTGATGGCCCTTTGTTATGATTCCTTTTCGGACCTGACTCGACACGGTCAGGGACAGGAAATACCAGTTTATCGAGAGCGCGGCGGTTGTTGATATCAAGCTAACCCAGACCTGATAAGAAAATGGAAAAGAGAATGGTCATCACGATGTCGAGCCTTGCCACACTTGCAATCCTCGCAGCGATTCAAAAATCGGGTGTGATGTTCGTATCCGTCGGCGTAATCGGGGCCGTGGTTTATGTATTTCGTCACGCACGCATGCGCGACAGAGTTATCGCGATCGTTGCAGCCGCGCTTGGCGGCAGTATCGGGGCAGAGATTGTCCACACCCTTTATCAGCACATCGCTGCAGTCGAGTCCGGGGCCGGCCGGGAGAGCGGCGAATTTTTCATGGCGGCGATGCTGGTCGGTCTGTTCAATGCAGCCGCAATCGTAGTCGTTATATTTGCCGCCGAGGCATGGCTTAATTATGCGGGTCGAAAATCTCAGTAGCACAAGGAAGCCGTTGCGTGCAGGTGCTTGAGACCGAACGGCTGATTCTTCGCCACTTCTGCATCGACGATGCCGAATTTATTATCCGATTACTGAACGAGCCGTCGTTTATCAAGCGCATCGGCGATAAAGGTGTACGAAGCGGCGAAGATGCGAAACAATACCTCTTGAGTGGCCCTATCGATAGCTATGACCGTTTCGGCCAGGGCCTGAATATGGTGGAGCTGAAGAAGTCCGGCGAGCCGGTTGGCATGTGCGACCTGGTGAAACGAGAATACCTCGATGACGCGGATATTGCTTATGCGTTGCTTGAGCAGCACTGGTCACAGGGCTACGCGGCTGAGTCGGCCGAAGCCGTTATGAGACATGCGCGCGAGACGCTCAACTTGCAGCGAATCCTTGCGATCGTTTCGCCGGATAATCACAGCTCGACCAGGCTGTTTGAAAAGATTGGCCTGACATTCGAGCGCATGAACCGACGGGCCGATGATGATGAAGAGCTGAAAGTTTTCGTGTCGGATTCGCAATGACAGTCAGCAGGCGATTTCGAGCAGACAGGTCTGGCGTACCGCTGATCGAAAACGCCGGCGCAAGGCAAGGGAACCCGGATTAGTCGTATGCGCCGCATTCTGACCACATAGTTTGCCGATAAAGACATGTTTTATCGCATAGCAGCCGATCTTGTTCTGGCTCTGCATCTGGGTTTCATTGCATTCGTCGTGTTTGGAGGATTGCTGATCCTGCGATATCGCTGGGTGGTAACCATGCATGTTCCGGCGGCTGTCTGGGGCGCATTTGTTGAAATTACTGGCCGTATCTGCCCCCTGACGATCTGGGAAAACAGCTTTCGACAGAGCGCCGGCGAGTCCGGATACGCAAACAGCTTTGTCGAACACTACCTTCTGCCGGTCATTTATCCGGCTGGCCTGACTCGCAGTATTCAGTTCTGGATTGCGGGCTGCGTAGTCGTCGTGAACGTTGTTATCTATGCGTGGGTTCTTTATCGTTGGAAATGGTCCCGAACAAAGGAATTCTCCGATTGAAACGTCTTCTCAAGAATAAGGGTGCGCGATCCGGTGTGTATTTCGGGGCTACATCCGGCGTAATCACAACGGTTGGGCTGATTGCCGGGCTGTATGCGGGAACAGAATCCGTCGTTGCTGTACTCGGTGGTATCTTGGTTATCGCGGTAGCAGACGCAATGTCGGACGCGCTTGGGATGCATATAGCTCAGGAGGCGGATCCGGACTCGACGAGCGACCACATCTGGGCAGCAACCTTCGCAACGTTTTTTACAAAATTCGTGGTTGCGATTACCTTCGCGATCCCGGTCATGTGGCTGCCGTTACAGACGGCTGTCATCGTTTCTATGTGCTGGGGTCTGGTTATTATCGCTCTACTGAGCTTTTTTCTCGCCAGGGGACAGCAAAACGCAGTCTTGCCGGTCGTATTCGAGCACCTGGGCATCGCCGTCGCCGTTATTGTCATTTCTTACTACATCGGTGCCTGGGTTCACACGGCATTTGCATAAGACGGATCATTCACCGTGCTCACGGCGATCAAGACACGTATTGAGCCCATCGATATAACCTCGTTGGACCACCAGGCCTGTAAATTATTCGCGAATGGAACCAAGAAGGTGACACCGGTGCGATACTCGGTTTGAGCGATATCGACGCGAACGGGTTCCTGGAGATTGCATCCGTGCTCGACAGGACAGCTTTGACCAGGACTTGCCTGCAATTCAGAACAGATAATCTGGACGATTTTTTTAATAAAACTGGCCGGGATTTATGAGAACTGCGAGCCGGAAGAGAAACCCTGGGGTGGCACCTACGTGTACTTGAGGGATCCGGCCGGAAACCGTGTCATTGTCTTCGAAGGTGACGTATGAGCACAGAGCTCTGGTTGGCGTACGTGACAACAGTGTTGATTCTGATGAGCACACCGGGTCCCAGTCACCTGCTGATGCTGTCGAACAGCCTGGGCAATGGCTTCAACCGGTCTCTGGCAACGGCAGGGGGCGACCTGTCGGCAAACATTGTGCAAATGACAGTTGCGTCACTCGGTCTGGTCAGTCTTATTCATTCATCACAGGAATTTTTTGTTGTTATCAAGTGGACAGGTGTTTCCTATTTGATATTCATGGGTGTAATGAAATTCAGGAAGCGCTTCGACCCGTCGGTCGCAGTACTCAGTCGCATTCGTACGCTGCGGTCGCTGTATTGGCAGGGCTTCATGACGTCGGCTGCCAATCCGAAGGCCGTTGTTTTTTTCGCGGCATTATTTCCACAGTTCGTAAATCCAGCCCTGCAGACTGGCAAGCAGTTGGTCATCATGGGAGTGACCTACCTTGTCATAGATGCTTGTTTTCTAACGATTTATGGTGGATTTGCCGGCTGGATCGAATCGCGGTTCCGGCACCAGGTCGGACATCATATGAACCAGATTTCTGGTGCCTTGCTCGTCGGTGCAGCTATCCTGCTCGGTCTGAAAGAAATCAAAACGAACTGATGGGATCAAGCGAATCACTATCCAGGGCCATGCGGGCGCGACAGATTACTGTGAGGTGGCAGGAGGCTTTGATGTTGGAGATTAGCTGGCAGGACTTTGAAAAAGTCGAACTGCAGGTTGGCACGATTTTGTCGGCCGAGGAGTTTCCTGAGGCAAGAAGACCTGCCTATAAACTGACGATCGATTTCGGCAACAAGCTTGGCATCAAGAGGTCATCTGCCCGGATTACGGACTTGTACAAGTGCGAAGATCTCGTCGGCAAGCAGATTGTCGCGGTTGTCAATTTTCCGCCCAAACAGGTAGGGCCGTTTATTTCCGAGTGTCTCGTGACCGGCTTCGTGCAGGAAGATGCAAGTGTCGTGCTTGCGGTGCCAGACAAGCCGGCCAATAATGGATCAAGACTTGCTTAGGGGATAAACATGAGCGACGAAAAATTACGACGGGATATTCATTCCAGCTTGGTCGTCGCTAATCAGAACCGGTTAGCCGACCTCGATGCTCTGTTTTACATCGGGGCGAAGCACGGAGAATTGCGACCAACGGCCAGGTAGCGAGAACAGACAATTGTCGGAATACACAGCAACGATCAAATGGCAACGTGACGGTCAGGATTTTCTCGATGATAACTACAGCCGGAGCCATACTTGGGAATTCGACGGTGGTCTCCACGTTCCGGCATCAGCGTCGCCGCAAGTCGTGCCGCTGCCGAAGTCAGTTGCCGAAAATGTTGATCCGGAAGAGGCTTTTGTCGCTTCATTATCCAGTTGCCACATGCTTTTCTTTCTTGCGATCGCCAGAGAAAATGGCTATATGGTTGATAAATATACGGATTGTGCGATCGGGCGGATGGCGAAAAATGACCAGGGGAGACTGGCTATGATGAAAGTCGTACTGCGCCCCGAGGTGGTGTTCTCAGGTGACACGTGTCCGACGACAGCGCAGATCGACGAGATACACCAGCAGTCGCACGAACAGTGCTTTATTGCAAATTCGGTCAAGACAGAAATAATCACCGAGCCCGTTACCTGACGTTCGAGTTCACAGGCGCCGAACGTACTTCAGTATTGGACTAATCGACTCGGGATATCAAGATGGCAGACGATGTAACCGACTGGAGAGAAATGAGGGAATTCAGCGCGGTCGAACTGACAAAGTCGTTTGTGTTGTCCTGGGGTATGGCATCCGAGTCGCTGCTCATCGATCTGGATCTTTTTCTTCGTCCTGACCATGCTTTTTATGAAAAGCCCAGGCCGGCTGAGAAGGCGTGTTTCCGGCCGGCGTTTCTGGAATTTCCATATTGTTCCAGTATCAAGTCCAATGCCGACACGGGAGGCAGCCAGTCTGTCTCTGAAGCGGTGGAGGCACTGACGCATGGTGCGATCGCCGGCCTGAGACGTGTCGGCGAAGGACACTATGAAATAACCGGTGAATTCGGTCAGGTCGAAATCGATGCGGAACGGCCAATTCTGCGATTGAAAGGCCCGGTGGCGTAAATCAAGTGGTCCATCAATATAACCATGTTGGACTACTAGATAATGGAGAAGACAGCATGACGCCGGAAAACATGATTGACTATGTCGAGATCCCCGCAAAGGATCCGGCCAGGGCCAGGGAGTTTTTCATGGCACTGTTTGGCTGGAAATTCGAGGACTACGGTCCGGATTACTGCAGCTTTCATGACGGGCGTCTGGGCGGAGGATTTCGGCGGGCGGATGTCGCTGTTGCGGTTGACAAGGGCAGCCCGCTGCTCGTTTTCTACAAACAAGACCTTGCCACGGCGAGCGCCCGGGTTGTCGAACTCGGCGGCACGATCAGCCGCGACGTTTTCCCGTTTCCGGGCGGCAAGCGCTTTCATTTCACAGATCCCAACGGAAATGAATACGCGATCTGGTCCGACAAATAGAGATAATCCCTCGACACGCAATTGGGAAATACGGACTTTCCCCGGGCCTCGCGATATCTCAGGCAGCTCACTCGATCGAAGAATTCTATTTCCGTCTATTCGATGTCTTTGCGCCGGCGCCTGTTTTCCAGGTGTCTATACAGCGCCGTTTCTGCTGGTATTCAGTTTGGCACTGATGTACCGGGTAGTTCGTACGGTTGAGCGAGGGCCGGTTCACTGACCTGACGGTTGGCCGGCATATTTCACCCAGGATCCACGGTCCCCGGTGAAATATGCAAGCTTGGTATGCTGGCTATATACTCGCGGCCGATAACAAGGGAGCAAAGGTCAATGCACGAGGAAGTCAAACACCCATGCG
>Ga0209980_10002288_pt1 | contig 10471 bp, 13 predicted proteins | sample CR02metaG_FD_183611 | JGI IMG/M metagenome (GOLD analysis project Ga0209980, IMG submission 183611) | Deep subsurface microbial communities from Mariana Trench to uncover new lineages of life (NeLLi) - CR02 metaG (SPAdes) (version 2) | ecosystem: Environmental > Aquatic > Marine > Ocean trench... | reverse complement strand
ATGGATAATGTGGACCGCTGGCCTGACTTTAATGGAACCTGTGGGTAAATTAGAATCGAACTTGCCAAAAACTTTCAGATCTGCATCGGCAAGATTCAGATTGTACACATTTTTTGCACAATCTTTCAAATCTTCAGTAATATCAATCAGCGGTGTTGTGTTGACAACCTTTGTTTCACCCTGCTTCTCTTCCAGATGAGGAACCTTACTCCACATCTCTTGTTCAAAGTGCTCAAGCAGAATATTGTCAATATTACTTCCTTTAGTAACTTCCAAGAATTTTTTACCTCTGTATATTATCTACCACAAGCTCATATAAAATATCTGATAGGCTTCCTTGGACCCACTTCATTTTTGGATTCTAAAGATAACTCAACCAATTTTTCGTGAGTCATTGTAGAAAGGACGGAATTTTACTCTTTTTCAGTACATTCGTTAGGACTATCTACGAAAAATGACAATCATACTTCTCAGGCCAAGCCATTAAAAATCCTGAAGAGACAACTTCAAACTTTTGGAGATACGGAAATAGTAAAAATACTAAAACTATTACTCAAACGACGTTATTTTTAAAATAAAATAATTAGAGGGCCTCATTTCCTCTCTTTTTTGATGCAATGTTATAAACATCAGCTATATCTTCTATAGTCACTATTCCGTCTCCACTACCTCCAGTAAAAGCTGCACCTGCAATGGCAGAGAGCACTTTTTCTACCTCAGAGTCGCTGACTATTGTGCTAATTTTTGATACCTTGTTGTATTCAGCTTCAATGGTGCCTGTTCCTCTTCCTGATCTAATAGTATGTCTTTTTCCAGAACCGCGTCCATCCCCATCTAATATGGTGAATCCGCCGACAATATCTTTGATTGCCTCAGAAACTGCTGATACCTTGTCTGTTTGTATTGTTGCCTCTACTCGCTTCATTTCCATTCCTAAATCCCTATTGTTTAAAAAAGATTATATGTTTTAATGGATATTTTATGATACATTAGGTCCTTGGTTATTTTATTATCCTCTGAACTTTTTAGTCTGAATCAAAAATTTAATTTATGAGGAGCGATGAAAAGCGATCACACCGACTAAACTATCTTTTAAAATATTATCTGAAAAATCCCCAAGAAACCGAACTTTATCTTCGAGCAAAGCAATTGGGAGTAGCTGATTCTACTGCCAAAGACTACATTAGAACTGTAATTATTCAAGCAAGGAAAATTCATTCACGATAAATCTTGTTTCTAAAAATCAAACTCCTCACATTTTATCTAGTTTAATTTCTTCATATTTTCAGTATTATATTGGAGAAAAAAATTTACATAATTTTGTTTATCAATAATTACGTATCTTAAACACGGTAACTTCATAAACAATCTCCTAAAAGAATAACATAGGTATGCCTGATCCTATTCTGGATGATGTTCAATCCCTATTAGCTAAAGAATTTGGGGATAAGCGAATACTGGAGCAGATTCAAAGAGCTGCCCAAAATGATGAGGTGATAAGTAATTTTGAAAGAAACTATGTCAGAAAACTAGCAGAAAAACACCTAGGGAAAAAACCTCCGGTTGAAAAAAAACCTTTAGAGGAACCAAAGCAAATTATCCCAGAAGTCGAGGTACCTCAACCTTCACCAGTAGAAAAACCTCAAACAATACAAACATGGGCAGAACCTGCCAAGATTACAAAATTAAATTCAAAAAATACTAGAATTATGTTAGGAGTTGGTCTAGCATCCTTAGCAATAATCATAATAGCTGCTGCATCCCTAGGTGGAGAAGAACCCAATCAAACACCAAGTATCTCTGAATCCTTTTTAGTACAAACAGATTTGTCATCATATAACAAAGGAGATATTATTTCAATTAGTGGAAACTCCAATCCTTCTTTGGGAAATCAAGTTAACTTGGTAATTAAAAATCCTGATGATGAATTAGTCTGGTCTGAACAAATAAATGTAAAAAGTGATGGACAATTTGCTACCTTGACATTTGCGGGAGGTTTTGGTTGGGAAGAATCAGGAACCTTTACGATAATAGCAGAAGGCGATTCAGAAACAGTTACAAACACATTTTCATTTAGTTGATAGACATTCAAATTCTTCCCAATGAGCATCAATAATTTTTCTTAATATTTCTACACTAATTTCTTCCATGTATTCACGATAAACAATGAATTTATTCTGTTTACTTTGTACATCCTCATAAATATCACTGGTATTTTTTGGTATTGCACCTATTTTCCATTGATTCATCTCAAAAAGCCAAATCTTTGAATCTGGATTTGAAAAATCAGTATCGTCATATCCAATAATATACAAATAACATTTTGTGGATTGATTTAATTTTTCATGTAATTTTTCATAGGCGATCATTTGCCCCTTGGGAATGTTGATTTTATCACCATGAAATCCTTTGAATTCAAGAATTACAAAACCTCCGTTATGCTCAATCATCCAATCAATATCCGTACCGCCTGAGGTTCTCATGCCATGAACAATCAGGTTTCCAAGAACCTCTCTTCCACGAGTAAATTCTTCTTCATCAAAAATCTGATATTTTGCTTTAGGACTTTTTCTCACAATTTGATTATTTTTAAAGCCACCATTGGACAAAGATTCTTTCTCATAGAGGGTATCTATAAAGTCACTAGCTTCATTTTTCACAAATTACAAATTGATTTACCTTGTGATAAAATAGTTTGTATAATAAAGTAAAGTTAAGGTATTTTTTATAATTTAACGAGATAAGTATTCTCCACTCACTCCTTTATACAAAATAAAGTATTCTTTAGGATTTTTTCGATTTTTTTTTGCATTCAGTACATCTTGATACATATCAAAATGCTCGATTAAATATAATTGGCCATCAGAATTTCCAAAGTAATCTATTCCCACTAGATTAAATCCATTATCTGGTGTAAACTCTTTTTTTTCTTTTTCAAATAGATCAACAACCATAGTTTAAATTTATTGCACTAATTAATCAATGAATAGTTTTTTTACAAATTGTATTTTATTAATTCTTTTCTTTAATTCTGATATTTCTTTAGTTACTTTTGTTAATTTTCAATGATGTCCAATCCATTGATATCGAAATTCTTCATCCATGATATCGGTAACAATGTCTTTAATTTTGATTACTTTTTTTGGTAATTTAACCTCAAAAAAACCCAATTGACCTTTCCAAGGAATAGGAATTCTAAAGGGTTTGGGATTTTTTAACATAAATCCAAATTTTTTATCATGAAAATTTTTTGAAGTACAATGAAATTTTCTATCCATCATTAATTCCTTTAATGAATTATATTTTTTAACATCATAAAGAGTTGCTTTACCAATAATAGCACCTGTAACCAATTTTTTGTTAATCTTTAATCTCTTGCAGTCTAGTGTTCGTATTTTGATTGGTGCATGGATTAAAAACTCCCCTCGAAAATTTGAATTCCAATTTCTGAGTTCAATACTCTTTTTTCCAGAAATAACCAGGTCAGCAAAAGGCTGTGAAATAGATAAACACTTCAAAGCAATCTCATTTGTAGTTTTAATTTAAGAACCTTCTCCTAATATTCCGATAACCCTTCTTGGGATATCGTTTAATCGACTTACTGCCAAGGTTCTTTCATATCCTAGATGCCGAAGATTTTCTGCAATTGTTGTTGCTCTAATTGTATTTGAACCTAAACCTATGGCAACCATCTTTATTCCAAGCCCTTTCAAAGATTTTGTCATAATTCTAACTGCATTAGGATCTGATGGTTCGCCATCTGTTAATGTCAAAAAAATATCTGGTCTTTTTGATTGTAAAATAGGAAACATTTTTCCATATACCTCTGCTAAGGGGGTAGAGCCATTTGCAACAATTTGAGCTAATCTTTTAGCTGTCACAATATTCCATTTTACATTATCAGGCTTTATTTGCCAACACACTATCGTTCTATTCTGTGTATTAAACGCATAAACTGCAAATTTTATTTTAAGATATGCTAGAACTTCACAAAGTGCAAGGGTAGCTTTTTTGTATTCTAATGCAACTGATGCTATACTTGAAGAATGATCCAACAAGATAACAATTTTTGTTTTGATTGATTTTTTTACATCTGTAAAAAATGGCTCATTTCCTTCAATGTATTGTTCTTCATCGAATTCATCCCCACTCCTTAGATGTTCTTCCTTCCATCCTGATTTCCACTCTTTGAATTTAATTTTTAAACTATTAATCAAACTAATATCATAAATTTTTGTTTCATCTACATTACTTGTAGTCGGTATCTGTACTCCAAGTATTTCTACCGTTAATCCTTTGTTATCATTTTTTTTGTTTTCATCTAAGAGAACCTTATACTCATCATACACATCATCTCCACCAAGAACCGATATAGGATCAATTTTTCCAAAATCTCCCTCTTTATTTTTTGAAACAATTGTTAAAAATCTTAACAATTCTTCTTTGGATAGGGCCATATCTGCTTTCATAAATGGTAAAGAAACAGGAACGGTTAGAAGAGAATCTATATCTAAAATTTTTATGATTTCAATTACCTTTTTTTCTAACCACTCTGTATCGTAGTCTTTTTTTATTGCTTCATCAACAATCCTTTTTGCCAACTCGGATGCCTTTTTTATCCTCTCAAAATGACTTGATTGAATTTCTCCCTTTATCGCTCCAAACATAAAATATTGAAAAAAGGCCTCAACAATTCTTGCCTTTCCATATACTATATGTAATTGGGGTCTTGAAAAAAGCATGTATGAATAATTAAAAATAATTTCCTCGTCCATACCTCTCCAAATTTTCCTTCCTAAATACTCAATTCTTCGAGTTTCCAATGTATTTAGAACAAATCCAAAAGCATGGTCATTACTAAGGATTTTTTTGCAAAACTTAATTCTCATTGCTTCATACCATAACGAAGTTCTAAATTGTCTATATCGTTGAAAATAATTCCCAATTCTTTTTTCCATTGGAGTTAAGATAACTTTATTCTCAGTGAGTCTTGTTTTGGTTTCCATTTTATCTGAAAATTCAACTACCACATTTTCTTTTTCAGACCATCTCCTAACTAAAAAGGTGGCAATTTCCACTAAAGTTTCATTTCTTAATTCTAAAGATTGCATTTAGCTACCAAACATTGAGGTTATGATATCTCTTACCTTCTGATGTTCTATATTTCCCCATTGTGTGTATACATTTCCAAAAACTACTGTGGCGGCTTCTTTTGTTGATGTTTCTTTGTCTAATAATTTTCCAAATGCTATTGTTTCTCTTAGGCTAGGAGAATAAAATAATTCTTCAACTGCTGCTGCTTGCCGAAGTGTGTTTGCAAGTTTAATTCCTTGCACTATCTCTGATTCATGATTACCTGAAACATATTTTTTTATAATTTCTAATTCTATGTCTTCTGGTGGATATTCCAAACTAATTCGTACGGGAAATCTACTGAGTAATTGTGGTGGAAGTTCTTTTGTTCCAGTATGAGTAAGAGGATTAATTGTTGCAATAACAAACCAATTTTCTTTTGCTTTAACGACTTCTCCAGTTGATTCTTTTAATACAATTTGTCGTCTGTCGTCAAGTGCTTCATCTAATCTCAATAACACATCAGCTTCTGCAGCATTAACTTCATCTAGATATAACATACTACCTTCCCTCATAGATTTTACCAATAAACCTTCATCAAAACTCACAGTTCCATCAGTTAGGGTTTTGCTTCCTACCAAATGACTTTCTCTTGTCCTTAGACTAAAGTTAATTGAGTCAAGTTTTTTTCCTTTACTTCTTACAAAATCTCTTACCAAAGAGGTCTTTCCAGTCCCTTTAGGACCAATTATAATAACAAAAAGATCAGAATCATATGCTTTGTTTAATATTGGAAGGGAATTATTCCAATCAAGATAGAACGATTCTGACAAGTAACCACTAATTATTCTCCACGATATTTATTTTTAGATCAAGTTCCGAAGGTATCTATTTTTGCATATGATTCATCTAGAGTTTTGTGTAAGGATTTTTTCCATTCTTCAAATCCAGATGGATCTTTTGGATAGTTGTTATAATGTTCCACTAACCATTGGTTTTGCCCAGATGTGTATTTTAGACCTTCTGCAACTGTTTTATTCAAAATTCCTCTGATAATCATTCCAATTTTTCCAAGTCCAGAAAAGTCTGGATGTTCTCCTTTGCTAATTGATTCTACATCAAGATTTCCCAAAAAGTGTTTCATTCCGTAACTGATTTGGTCATTTGTCAATGTTTGAATTAGTCTTCTGAAAAGTTCCAAACCTGCAGTCTTGTATCCGTATTCCTTTATGAAATCTCGATTAAATTGCCAAAGATTTTTTTCTGAAACATCATTTTGTTCAATAGCTTGTACTATATTATTTCCAATCATTGCTCCAGCAATAAGTGCAGGACCGATTCCTCCCGCATCAATGGGCTTGGGCATCCAAGCAGAGTCCCCAACTAACATGTATCCTCCTGATACAAGACAATCATTTTGTCTTCTTACTGATACTTGGAAAATCCCTGTATTATTGTTAATGTCCTCTATGTCTTGTGATAATTTTGCATTTTTTATCGCTGTATTTCGATGTAAATATTCTTCCATTAACGATTGAACATTATCCTTTTTTCCTAATCTGTTGTTTCTTTTTTCTAGTAATGTTTTTTCAATACCCAAGCCAATGTTGACCTTTCTTTCCCCTTTTGGAAAAACCCATCCATATCCCCCCGGTGCAATATCTTGGTCTAGATGTATGATACAATAATCTGGATCAAATTCAGTTAGATCTTTTGTACCTGGCTCAAAATACATAATGTACCTTCCAGTAGATTCTAAATCTCGTCTATCTATTCTTCTCTCAACTTTGGAGGAGTTTTTCAAGTTATTTCTAAGCATTGAAGTAACACCAGTTGCATCAACTACAATTTTTGCCGTTTTTTTGTATGGCTGCTTTGTTTTGTTATTAATTCCCTGAACTCCTACTGCTTGTTGTTCATTGTAGATTAAACCTGTAAGATTAATTTCAAAATCAAAATCAACTCCCATTTTTTTTGTTCTTTCATTTTGTATTTCTGGTAGTTTTTGGCGATTGAGCATATATCCTTCCCCATCAAAGGAATTGCGGTTTCTTTATCGGGAGAAAATGCCATTACACCTTTTACATTATGTTCGATTTCTGGTCTTGTCCATCTAACCTTGATTCTTTCAGTCATAAAGTCAACGGCTTCTTTTGAGCAAGCATCTCCACATGTCCAACCTGACAAAGATTTTCTTCCAGGATAAATTTCGGAATTTCTATCAATTAAAAGAATTTTCAAATTTTGATTTGAATAATGTGCAATCGACTGAGCTACAATAGTTCCTGTTAAACCTCCTCCAGCTACAATTACATCGTAATCTACCACAATAGAAATCGCCGTTAATCTGTATTTAAAATAATACTATATTGATTCTGATGCATGATATGTAGTTAGATCTATTTAAAATTCGGGGTCGGTTCGTCGCGGCGTCTTCAAGGCGTTTGCTCAGACTGGAGCGGCTATTATCTCCTCATTCCCAGATTAATTTATTCAGTTATTCCTATTTAATCTAGTTGACCTGTTGAAAAATTTCGCTAAAAACTTTGATTGTGTTTTTTTTGTTGTAAATTGGAGTATGAATTTTTAGTTTTATTGCTTCTTTTTCTTTGAATGTTAATCTCCCTCGGATAAACTCCTGCTTATCTAATCTAATATGTAACGTTGAATTTTCTGTCCTTTCTTTGATCTCATTTATTATCTCACTTTTTTGAACCTCTGACAGTATTTTTAGGAATTTTTCTAAAAATCGAATGGCTAATTTTTTTGTGATTTTGGCTCTAAGAACTGTAATTGGATTCTCAAAATGGCCAGTAACATGTGATATTGAAAAGACTTCCTCCTCTAATCCAAACATCTCATTAAAAGATTCATAGAATTTTCCAAGGTCCTCTGTAGCATGAACAATTACGTCTATTGTTACTTCTAACTTTGCCATTTTAGTAAAAGCAGAATTGCTATATGATTAGGCTTCAAGTAACGCTATTTCTTTGTCTGCAGTTCTAATTAATTTCACTTTCTCAAGACCTACATGTCTTATTCTAATTACTTTCTTTGTTGCGGCCATTATGTCTGAATTAATTTTACCATAACAAGTAGCTTGTACAAATTGATCAATGGTCATTTCTGGGACTATCTTATTGATAATGTCCCTTGCAATTAATCTCAAATCATGTTGCCTTGATGTGTTTAGTTGTCTATGAGTGAGGGCTATTACTTTTATTCTAAAAACATACCCATCTTTGGTTTTTGCATCAATAATGAAATTTATTTTAGATGAACCACGCCTAACTAAACTTCTCAAAAATTCTTTTGAATATTCAAATCGTTTGAAAATCGTGCTAGCTTTATCATCTTTGATCTTATCTAGTTGAAAATACATTTTATACTGATGTTGTGAAGGATCGCCTTTCAGAATGTCATACAAAGTTACTTCTAAAACTCTACCTGGTGCATTTTTATCATCTGTGATTGGAATGTAAGCTATTGGAACATTGTTAAATGAATCTGGCGCATTAACTGTTATCCATTTTTTCTCTCTCCACTTGTCCTTTACTCGACCTTTTCTACGTGCCAATTATTATCGACCTTTGAATCCAAAATATAAGGGTATGCGACTAGATGGTATTTTGGCCCATGTATTTTTGTAAAACCTTAGGTATTGTAAAATGTCCATCTTTATTTTGGAAGTTCTCCATAATTGAAACTAAAACTCTAGTTGTTGCAATAAGGGTACTGTTCAAAGTATGCAAGTACTTAGTTTCTTCATTTGTTTTCTCTCTATATCGTATCTTCAATCTCCTTGCTTGAAAATCTAAACAATTTGAGCAGGATACGATCTCTCTATAGGCATTCTGGCCCGCCATCCATGCTTCCATGTCATAGGTTTTGGCTGATATTTTTCCCATATCAGCCGAAGAAAGCAGCATCACTCTATAAGGGATTTCTAATTTTTGATAGAATTCCTCGGCAATAGCTATCATACGTTCATGTTCTTTCCATGAATCTTCAGGACGTGCAAATACAAACTGTTCAATTTTTTCAAATTGATGTACTCTAAAGATTCCTTTTTGATCCCTTCCATGAGCTCCTGCTTCTTTTCTAAAACATGGACTTATTCCAGCATATCTAAGTGGTAAATTTTTACCTTCAATTATCTCGCCAGAATGCATAGCAACCATTGCATGTTCTGATGTTCCAATCATGTAAAGGTCCTCATCCTCAATTTTGTAGATTACTTCTTTAAAATCATCAGCGATTATTGCACCCTCCATGGATTGATGATTAATCATGTATGGTGGTTGAACAAGGGAATAATTTTTCTCAGTTAAAAATTCTAATGCATAATGTATTAGCGCTTGATTCAATCTTACCAAATCATTTTTCAAGTAGTAAAATCTTGCACCAGCCACCTTAGCAGCCCTTTCAAGATCAACCAAATCCAATTTTTCTGAAATATCTATGTGGTCACTTATTTTGAAATCAAACTCTGGGATTTTTCCCCATTTCTTAATTTCCTTATTTGCAGAATCGTCTTTTCCAATTGGGACTGACTGATGAACAAGATTGGGAATAGTTAGTGCTAATTGCATGTATTTTTTTTCAATTTCTGCTTGTGATGATTCTAGACCAGATAATTCCTCAGATACTCTTTTCATCTCATCTAAAATTTTAGTTGCATCTTCTCCTGCTTTCTTTTTTTGAGAAATTTCCAAGGAATATTGATTTTTCTTTTTTCTTAATTCGTCTGTTTTCAGTATGAACTCTCTCCTTAACCTATCTGCATCTATCAGACCATCAAGATCAAATTCAATATCTCTTGATTTTAGCATCTGTTGAATAATCTGAGGGTTTTCTTTGATTAATTTGGGATCTAACACTATTCAATCACCTTCAATGCAACCTGAACATGGGCTAAAACCTCGTCAATGGTACCAATCAATTTTTTCATACTGTCCTCACTTTGAAATTTAAAAACAACCTTGTTATCAATATTCTCCACTATGAGACTTAATCCTTTAGGGAAATTTACATTATCAGGATCTAGGGCTTCTTTCACGGTTTGAGCCTTTTCTTTTGACAGATTATTGAGAATTATCTGAACTTGACAGGTTAACGACATTTACATCTAAATAATCTAAAAAGTCATTTAATTTGTCTTTACTTATTTTTGCCCCAGCAGCTCCATCATGACCCCCTCCAATACCATTGAATTTCTCTGCTCCTGTTTTCATTAGTTCACTTAGGTTAATGGGCCATTTGCATCCAAAAGATTTCCTAGATGAAAACTTTATGGTATTTTCTTCTCCTTTAGTCCTTAAAATTATGATTTTTCCTGAATTGTGTGGAGATCCGGCAATCAATGATGAAATAGTTCCTGTCATGGTTTCAGGAACAA
>Ga0209980_10002287_pt1 | contig 10475 bp, 10 predicted proteins | sample CR02metaG_FD_183611 | JGI IMG/M metagenome (GOLD analysis project Ga0209980, IMG submission 183611) | Deep subsurface microbial communities from Mariana Trench to uncover new lineages of life (NeLLi) - CR02 metaG (SPAdes) (version 2) | ecosystem: Environmental > Aquatic > Marine > Ocean trench... | reverse complement strand
ACATGCATTCATCGTCGTGTTAATAGTTTCATTATCGTAGCATCAGCGCTTAATATGTCGTGAAAAGCAGGACAGAGTTGACACAATTGCTCTCTTTTTGCAAAATATTGAGTAATAAACTTTTGAAAGACCTTTTTAGCGCTTTTAGAGACCCTTGCGTAACCATAGCCCGGCAGATCTACAAGGTACCAGTTATCGTTAATTATAAAATGATTGATAAGCTGAGTCTTCCCGGGACGTCCCGAGGTTTTTGCAAGGTTTTTACGCTGCATTAGCATATTGATCAGCGACGATTTGCCTACGTTACTACGACCGATAAAAGCGTATTCAGGCAATTTATTGCCAGGGCATTTGGCAACATCGCTATTGCTAATCACAAATTCAGCCGATGTGATCTTCATTGGTAGAAATTAGAAGTCGCGTTGCTGCAACCAGGCATATAATAAATCATTAAAAGTATCGGGATGTTCCATCATTGCGGCATGCCCGCACTTGTCAATCCAATACAGGTTGGAATCGGGTAGTTTATCGTTAAACTCTTCGGCTACTTCGGGTGGGGTCACGGTATCGTTTTTACCCCAGATAATACAGGTTGGGGTATGCATCCCGGGTAGATCCTTACCCATATTATGACGAATGGCACTTTTGGCAATTGATAAAGTACGTATCAATTTGTTACGGTCATTAACACTTGCGTAAACTTCGTCTACAATTTCCTTGGTTGCGACCTTGGGATCGTAAAATACGTTTTCGGCTTTTTCTCTAATATAATCGTAATCACCTCGTTTGGGGTAGGTTTCACCCATAGCGCTTTCGTACAATCCAGAACTACCTGTGATGACCAATGCTTTCACTCGTTCGGGGAAAAGTTTAGTAACCAACAGACCAATATGACCACCCAATGAATTTCCGAGTAGAATAACATTCTTATATTTCTTGTACTCGATAAATTTAGCAACATAAACAGCAATATTTTTGACATTGGTTTTTAAAATTGGCATGCTGTAAATGGGCAGTTCCGGGATGATGATCTTATAGCCTTTATCCGGGAAAAAATTTAGGACGCCATCGAAATTACTCAGGCCTCCCATAAGTCCGTGCATTATAACTATGGGTGCTCCTTCACCAATTTCTAAATATGAAAAATTGCCTTCTTTCTTGAGAGGATGCGTCATTTGGGTTAGCGAGATTTTCCAAACAAAAGTACATAAATTTAAATGAACCCGGGAGGGCCATCCGGTAGGCGAAAATTAGTGTATTCTGTTCGATGTAATACGTTGCGCATCAGTACTGATAATTGAATTTAAGCCCGACCAGGCGGAAAGGAGCACAAAACTTATCAACAAAGTGGTAAAATGTGGTAAAATGTGGTAAAACTTATTTATATTTGGTTCAATTAATCAACAATATATCATAACTAAAGTGCTTAATTTAATAGGGACATACGACTGTAAAGCCGATGTGAAAGGACGGGTAATGATCCCTGCCGACTTGAAAAAGCAGCTGGCTGCTGTTTCGGCTTCCGGGTTCGTGATCAAGCGCGCTGTATTTCAGCCGTGTTTGGAGTTGTACCCTATGGCAGAGTGGCAAAAGTTGATGGAAAAGGTGAGTGCGCTCAATCGCTTCAGTAGAAAAAATAACGATTTCATTCGTCGGTTTATTGCTGGGGTTCGAACTGTGGAAATGGATTCGACCGGAAGACTGAACATTCCGAAAGATCTGATGTCGTTTGCGGGAATTGGTAAGGAATTGGTGGTGACTTCGGCCATCAATATTGTTGAGATCTGGGACAAACAAAAATACGAACAGGCCATAGACCATGCAGCCAGTGACTTTGCAGATTTGGCTGAAGAAGTAATGGGGGATGCTAGTGACACAAATGGAATATCATAAACCAGTCTTGTTGACTGAGACGGTGGAAGGGTTAAACATCCAACCCAATGGGGTATATGTGGATGTTACTTTTGGCGGAGGCGGGCATGCCAAAGAAATACTAAAACGCCTTGGTGCCGAAGGAAAGCTCATCGCTTTCGATCAAGACAAGGACGCACTTGAAAATGCTATCGATGATCCACGCTTTTTGCTCATCAATGAAAATTTTAGAAACCTCAAACGCTTTCTACGCTTTTACGGACATAAAGAAGTGGATGGAATTTTAGGCGATTTTGGGGTCTCTTCTCATCAATTTGATTCCCCAGAGCGTGGATTTTCTACACGATTTGAAGCCGATCTGGATATGCGAATGAATCGGGATAGTGCTTTATCCGCCTACGAGGTGATCAATGATTATGCTGAAAGTGACCTTCGGAAAATATTGTTTAGATATGGTGAGTTGAGAGCCGCTGCAGGAATGGCCCGGGTCATTGTGGAGGCGAGAGCGCAAAACCCCATTACTTCAAGTGATCAATTGAAAAAAACATTGGGTCGATTTCTTCCGAAGCATAAAGAGAACAAGATACTTGCACAGATCTATCAGGCCATCCGTATAGAGGTAAATCAGGAATTAGAGGCCTTAAAAGAATTTTTATTGCAAACTCAGGAAGTGCTGAAACCCGGTGGCAGACTGAGTTTAATTTCCTATCACTCCCTGGAAGACAGATTGGTAAAGCGCTTTATGCGAAGTGGTCTGTTCGAAGGTGAACCCGAAAAAGATGTCTTTGGAAGAGTGGAAGTGCCTTTTAAACTCATCGGGAAATTTGTGATCCCTTCGGAAGAAGAAATAGAAGCGAATAACAGGGCCCGTAGCGCAAAACTACGTGTTGCCGAAAAACTATAACGACTGGCCGGCTACAGTGTTTCATTCAAGGATGGATGTAGGGGCTTGATCGGTAATTCAGAATGAATAAAAACTTTTACAATATTATCAAGGGAAGATTTTTGGTAAGTGATGATGCTTTTAAAAACTGGCGTTTCATCATATTTCTTTCGGCACTTGCTTTGGTAATGATAGGAAGTTCGCATAGCGCCGATAAAAAAGTTCATGAGATCGCACGATTGAGTGACGATGTAAAGGAACTGAAAAGCGAATATGTGGATGTACGAATGCAACTCATGCAGACGAAGATGGAAAGTAGAATTATTAAAGCGATGGAAGACAGGGGGCTGTTTCCTTCAGTAACTCCACCGCAAAAAATTATCATCAACACTAATCAGTAGCGTGCCAACAGAAAACAAGAACATATTAAACCGTTTCTACTTTATCACCGGAGGTATGTTCATTTTCGCGGGCTTAATTGCGTTTAAACTTGTTAGTATTCAATTTGTTGAAGGTGATAAATACCGTGATCTCGCCGAGAAGAATACAACCAAGAATTTTACGATTGAGGCCAATCGAGGCAATGTTTATGCAGATGATGGGAGTTTATTGGCCACGTCGGTACCAAAATATGATATTAGGTTTGATGCCGTGACGGTCTCTGCTAAAAATTTCAAAGAGCATATGGTGCCTCTTTCCGTTGAGCTGGGTAAAATGTTCGGAAAAAGACCTTCTTACTATCAAAATTTATTCAGAAAGGCACGTGCTAATAAGAATCGGTATTTACCGGTGGCCCAAGGTCTGGGTTATTCAGATTACATGAAGGTAAAAAGTATGCCTTTGTTCAATAAAGGTCCTTACAAAGGAGGGATCATAGTATTACAGCGAACGGTTCGCGAACATCCTTTAGGGAAAATAGGTGAACGATTGGTGGGAAATCAAAAAAGAAATTCGCCCGGGGTCTATGAAGTCGGATTCGAAGGTGCATTTGATAAATACCTGAAAGGAAAAGTAGGAAAAAGACTGAAACAAAAGATAGCCAAAGGTCAATGGAAGCCGGTGTACGATGATAACGAAGTCGAACCTCAAGACGGATATGATATTATTTCCACTATCAATGTGAACATTCAAGACATAGCTCATCATGCCTTACTCAAGCAATTGGAGCATTACGAAGCGGACCACGGTTGTGTGATAGTGATGGAGGTTAAAACAGGTGAGATTAAAGCGGTGGCCAATTTGGGACGTACTTCCGAAGGTAAGTATTATGAAAAATTGAATTATGCTGTTGGTGAAAGTCACGAACCCGGTTCTACATTTAAAGTGATGGCGATGATGGTGGCTTTGGAAGATAAAATGATCGATACAGCAACGGTAATAGATACCAAACAAGGGTCTAAACGATTTTATGGCAGAAACATCCATGATTCCAAGAACGGTGGCTTCGGAAAAATTTCGGCTGCAAAAACATTGGAAGTGTCCTCTAATATTGGTTTAGCAACGATAATTGATGAGAACTACTCAAAAGACCCTCAAAAGTTCATCGATAGACTTAAAGGATGGCGCCTCCATGAACGATTAGGTATCCCAATAATAGGAGAAGGAAGTCCTGTGATTCCCGAACCCGGCGATGAAATATGGAGTCGAAATGCTCTCCCATCCATGGCTTATGGATATAATCTACAACTAACACCGCTTCAAACACTCACTTTCTATAATGCCATTGCGAATGACGGAGTAATGGTAAAGCCGCGATTTATCAGTGAAATCAGGGTGATGAATAAAGAGGTGGAAACTTTTAATACTGAAGTGTTGAATGAAAAGATATGTTCAGACAAAACGCTTAGCGAAATTCGTGATATTCTTAAAAATATTGTACTCCGGGGAACAGGGTCGAAGCTCTATTCTGAATATTTTTCAATGGCCGGAAAAACCGGAACGGCAAGAACTGAATACGCAGCACCGGATTGGGCAGATAATAAAAGATACATTTCATCCTTTGTCGGTTATTTCCCTGCTGAAGATCCTAAATATTCCTGCATCGTCGTGATTCACAAACCCAGTACCAAAAAAGGATACTATGGCGCCGATGTAACAGGGCCTGTCTTTAAACGTATAGCCCAAAAGATCTTTACAGATAGCCCACTCATTGATACGGTGGAAGATATCAACGCCAATGATGCCATGCTGGCACGGGATTATGAAAATTATTACACAAAAATACAAACCAGGTACACCCGGGTTCCCGATGTCATAGGAATGGCAGGGATGGACGCTGTCTCATTATTGGAAAATTCCGGATTAAAAGTAAAGCTAATTGGCAACGGGACTGTGGCGACACAATCGATTTATAAAGGGGAAACATTTAAAAACGGACAACATATTACGCTCAGTTTAAAATGATGATGCTCAAAGACATACTCTATAAAGTAACCCTCGAAAAAGTTGTGGGAAGTACCGGAGTGCACTTTACAGATATACATTTTGATTCCAGAAAAATAGGGTTGAATGATGTCTTTATTGCCATTCTCGGAACCGTTTCAGACGGGCATGACTTTATTAAAATGGCTTGTGATAATGGGGCTATCGCAATTATTTGTGAGGAGCTACCACATGATTTTGTCAATGGTATCACCTATGTACAGGTAGAAGATAGTAAACGGGCCTTGGCTTTGATGGCAGCGAATTTTTATGAGAATCCTTCGGAAAATCTAAAATTGATCGGGGTTACGGGCACTAATGGAAAGACTACCATTTCCTCACTTCTATATCGTCTTCTTAAAGAGGCGGGTTACGAAGTAGGATTGTTATCCACTGTAGGGATCAAGGTGGGAGCTAAAGAATATAGTACCGGTCACACAACACCGGACAGCTTGACTATAAACAGATATCTACGGCAAATGGTGGATGCCGGTGTGGAGTTTTGCTTTATGGAGTTGAGCTCTCATGGGATCCATCAAAGACGTACGGAAGGCCTCCGGTTTATCGGTGGAATTTTCACCAATCTCTCCCATGATCATTTAGATTATCACAAAGACTTTAAGAAGTATCGAGATGTGAAGAAGACGTTTTTCGATCACCTTTCAAATACTGCCTTTGCACTTGTAAATATAGATGATAAGAACGGCTTGGTCATGTTACAGAATACTTCAGCGAAAAAATATACTTATGCATTAAAAACTCATGCCGATTATAAAGCACAGATTCTCGAAAATCGATTTAGTGGTTTACTTCTGAAAATCAACAACAACGAATTATGGGTAAAGCTCGTGGGTGCATTCAACGCTTACAATTTATTGGCCATTTATGCCACAGCCGATTTACTCGGGCTGGAATCGATTGAAGTACTTCAGTTAATGAGCACATTAGAAAGTGTAGATGGCCGTTTTCAGTGCATTATTTCTTCTACGAATATTACGGCCATAGTAGATTACGCACACACACCGGATGCGTTAAAAAATGTGTTGGAGACCATCAACGCTATCCGCACGGGAAATGAAGATCTCATTACCGTAGTGGGCTGTGGTGGGGATCGTGACGCAACTAAGAGGCCGAAGATGGGAAGTATAGCCGCACAACTCAGCAGTAAGGTGATCTTTACCAGTGACAACCCACGCACAGAAGATCCCGAAACTATCATCGAACAAATCGAAGCTGGCGTTCCTGCAGAGCATTATAATAAGACACTCTCGATCAGTGATAGAAAACAAGCCATCAAAACTGCCTGCCTAATGGCCGATGATGGTGATATTATTTTGGTAGCAGGGAAAGGTCATGAAACGTATCAGGAGATAAATGGAGAGCGAAAAGACTTCGATGATTTTAAAATTGTGAATCAATTATTAACCGCCCTAAATAAATAACTATGCTGTACTATTTGTTTGAATATTTAGAAAAAACATACGACTTGCCCGGGGCGGGGCTCTTTCAGTTTATCACATTCAGGGCTGCAATGGCAACTATATTGTCGCTTATCATTGCCACCGTTTATGGAAAGAAGATCATTAGTTTTTTACGGCGTAAACAAATGGGCGAATCCATACGCGACCTTGGTTTGGAGGGTCAAAATGAAAAGGTCGGAACTCCTACTATGGGAGGGGTCATTATTATATTGGCCACCATAATTCCGGTGTTGTTGTTCGCGAAGTTGGAAAATATATACGTAGTGATGCTCCTGGTCACAACACTTTGGATGGGAACCATTGGTTTTATTGACGATTACCTTAAAAAATTTAAAAAGGACAAGGCCGGATTACCCGGAAAATTCAAGATCATAGGACAGGTTGGACTTGGAATAATTGTGGGCGCTACTATGTTCTTTCACCCCGGAATTACTGTGAGAACTGAAATAATGGATAAGGAAAACGGACAAGAGTTGATCACCGAAAAATCGGACAGAGAATTTAATCCTGAAGAAAAGACCCTTCTCACGACTATGCCATTCGTAAGTGGGAATGAGATCAATTATGAGAAACTGATCACTTGGGCGGGTGAGGATTATAAAAAATACGCGTGGATCATTTTTATTCCCATAGTGATCTTTATTATCACAGCGGTTTCGAATGGAGCGAATCTCACAGATGGGATCGATGGTCTTGCCGCAGGAACATCGGCAATAATAGGGATAACCCTGGCAATTTTTGCCTGGATCTCCGGGAATGTGATATTCTCAGACTATCTCAATATCATGTACATCCCCAATACGGGAGAGTTGACCATTTTCATCATGGCTTTTGTGGGGGCACTCATAGGTTTTCTTTGGTACAATGCCTATCCGGCACAGGTGTTCATGGGGGATACCGGAAGTTTGACCATTGGTGGAGTTATTGCGGTGATAGCCATTGCAATAAGAAAAGAATGGCTCATTCCTATTCTCTGCGGAATATTTTTGATGGAAAATCTATCGGTTGTAATGCAGGTGAGTTGGTTTAAGTATACCAAAAAGAAATTAGGCGTAGGTAAACGCATTTTCAAAATGTCACCCTTGCATCATCATTATCAGTTAAAAGGATATCACGAAAGTAAGATCGTCACTCGGTTTTGGATCATAGGAATTGTTTTGGCGGTTATTACCATAGTGACTTTAAAGATTCGATAATAATGAAAAGGTTAGTCGTATTAGGAGGAGGTGAAAGTGGGGTAGGTACGGCTCTATTAGGGAAAAAGAAGGGATTTGAAGTCTTCGTATCAGACTACGCCAATATAAAGGATACATACAAACAAGTTCTTATACATAATGAGATAGATTGGGAAGAAGGAGGTCATACCGAAAAGGAAATACTTTCGGCGGACATCGTAATGAAAAGTCCGGGAATTCCGGATACAGCTCCCATTGTTCTGAAGTTGAGGAAAAGTGGTGTCGAGGTTATTTCTGAAATAGAGTTTGCTTTCAATTACACAAAAGCATCCATCATCGGAATCAACGGAAGCAATGGGAAAACCACAACAGCAACCCTCGTGAACAAATTGTTGGAAGACGGTGGATTCAAGGTGGCCCTGGGAGGAAACATTGGAAATAGTTTCGCGGTGCAAGTTTCAGAAGGGAGTTATGAATATTACGTGTTGGAGCTAAGTAGTTTTCAACTGGATGGTATCGAAAAATTTACCCCTCATATAGCGGTATTGACCAATTTAAGTCCGGATCATTTGGATAGATATGATAACAAGTATGGAAATTATATCGCTTCAAAATTCAGAATAACAATGAATCAAACAGCAGATGATTATTTCATCTACGATGGTGATGATGAAGAAATTTCAACATGGCTTAAAAATAATACGATCGAAGCTCAAAAATTGCCTTTTTCGCTTTTTAGGGACGTAGAAGAAGGCGCCTGCATAAAAAACAAAAAAATAGTAATAAATATTAAAAACAAACAATTCACCATGCCAGTCAAAACACTAGGATTACAGGGACAACACAATGTCAAAAACGCCATGGCTGCTTCCATGGTAGCCAACTTATTAGACATTCGAAAGCAAACCATTCGACAATCCTTGCAACATTTTCTGGGGGTAGAACACCGCCTGGAAAAGGTTTTAAAAATAAACAATGTGAACTATTTCAATGATTCAAAAGCTACCAACATAAATGCAACTTTCTACGCCTTGGATAGTATGGAATCGCCCACAGTTTGGATCGTTGGTGGTGTGGATAAGGGGAATGATTATGAGGTGTTGTTGCCCCTGGTCAACGAAAAAGTGAAGGCGATCATATGTTTAGGGGTAGCAAATGAAAAGATAGTAAATGCTTTTGGAAATGTGGTTGACATCATGGTAGAGACCCATGCTATGAAAGATGCGGTTCAGGTGGCGTATCGATTGGCTGAGCGAGGAGATAGTGTGTTGTTGTCTCCTGCCTGCGCGAGTTTTGATCTGTTTGAAAATTACGAAGAAAGAGGAAGGCAGTTTAAGGAATCGGTTAGAAATCTATAGACTTTGAGCATATTTAAAAATATAAAAGGAGATAAAGCCATTTGGGCAGTTGTGGCCCTGCTGGCATTGTTTTCGTTTCTCCCTGTATATAGTGCAAGCAGTAATCTTGCTTACTTATATGGGGATGGAAATACATTTCAATTTCTGTTGAAACATTTTGCTCATCTTCTGTTGGGTTTTGGAATTTTATATGGCGTGCATAAAATTCCATATCATTATTTCAGGGGCTTGTCAATTATTGCGATGCCAATAGTCATTCTTTTATTACTCATCACTTTAAGTCAGGGAACCACCATTGAAGGGGCCAATGCAAGTAGATGGATTCGCATACCATTTGTTGGGGTTACTTTTCAAACTTCAACTTTGGCAGCAGTAGTATTGATGACCTATGTCGCGCGTTATTTATCAAGAATAAAGGACAAAGAAATCACCTTCAAAGAATCACTTTTACCGCTTTGGTTACCTGTCTTTGTAATTTTAGGGCTCATCCTTCCAGCCAATTTTTCTACAACGGCCATCGTTTTTGCTATGGTCGTGGTATTGGTATTTATAGGAGGGTATCCGGTACGCTATCTTTTTATTGTCTTGAGTGCCGGGGCTGCTATGCTCGTGATATTTGGCTTGACGGCCAAGGCCTTTCCTGAAATTTTACCTCATAGAGTGGACACATGGATAAGCCGAATTGAAAGTTTTACCGATGATGAAGACACCCAAGCCGGCTATCAAATTGAAAAAGCTAAAATTGCGATCGCATCAGGGCGTGTAACAGGTTTGGGCCCAGGAAAAAGTATTCAGAAAAACTTTTTACCACAGTCCTCATCCGATTTTATTTATGCCATTATCGCGGAGGAATTTGGGATGCTGGGAGCATTGTTCCTACTGCTGTTGTATTTGTTGTTGCTGTTTCGATTGGTCATTGTTGTACATAAAAGCACCTCGTTCTTTGGAAAATTATTGGTGATAGGTATTGGCCTGCCTATAATTTTTCAGGCATTGATAAATATGGGGGTGGCAGTGGAATTATTCCCGGTAACGGGACAAACCTTACCATTGATAAGCAGTGGAGGAACCTCCATCTGGATGACCTGTTTGGCATTGGGGATGGTATTAAGCGTAAGCGCTAAAAGAGAAATACAGATAAAAGAAGAACAAGAAGAAAACCCTTTGGATATATTAAGTGAGGCACTATAAATTTATCATAAGTGGCGGTGGGACCGGAGGTCATATTTACCCGGCAATTGCAATTGCTGATGAATTAAAGTCTCGCTATCCGAATTCCGAGTTT
>Ga0209980_10002286_pt1 | contig 10475 bp, 6 predicted proteins | sample CR02metaG_FD_183611 | JGI IMG/M metagenome (GOLD analysis project Ga0209980, IMG submission 183611) | Deep subsurface microbial communities from Mariana Trench to uncover new lineages of life (NeLLi) - CR02 metaG (SPAdes) (version 2) | ecosystem: Environmental > Aquatic > Marine > Ocean trench >... | reverse complement strand
GATCGCCTCGACGTTGGTAAGCTGGTATCCGTGGGCCCGCATCCGATCCGCATGGGCGAGGATCTCCACCGCGGGCATCTCCCCCGGCTCGCCGTGCGCCGAAAGCTCGAAGTTGCCGGTGATCTGCGAGAACTCGATGCCGGGGCTGAAGGAGGCCCCGTTCGCCTCCACGACCCCGTCGAAGTCGAAGCTCAACCCCAGCTCGCCGTCGACCTCGACCTGCTCGAGGCGCAGCGAGCCGCGGACATGGCTGGGCTCGCCGTCCTGGAAGTCGATCCGGTCGAGGGCCTCGCTGATCCGCCGCGGCAAGAGCGCCTGCGCCTCGCGGCTGCGGATCCGGCCCACGTAACCGACCCGCAAGTCGGCCTTGATCAGCGGATCGAGGACGACCGTACCCGCCAGGTCGAAGGTGCCGCCGGCGTGATGTCCCGTCATGCCGGCCACCTCCAGGCGATCGGGCGTGATCGTGACCTTGGCGCCGGGGTCGAACTGGACCACGACCGGCGTGCCATCGACGTTCACGGCGACCGTGCGCGGCCCAACGGTGACCGTGTAGGTCTGGGGGCGGTCGTCCTGGGCCGAGGCGTAGCTGAAGGCGGCGTCGAAGGTGCCCGACGGCTGATACTCGCGATACCGGTCGGCGTAATCGCCGGCCCCGATCATGTTCAGCACCTCGATGATGAGCGGGGAATCGAACTGGCCGTCGGTCCAGGAGCCTTCGAGCCGCATGTCGCCTGCGTCGTCGGCGATGCCGTATGAGCCATCGAGCACCAGCACGCCCTCGCGACGACCGTCGCTGGTAAGCTCCAGGGTGAGGTCTTTGCAGGTCACGCGGCCCGAGCCGATCGACAGCTCGCCTCCCGTGCGAGAGAGCAAGACGGACTGATCATCGATCACGATCCGGATGTCGTTCGGCTCCACCTGCATGACCAGCGGCTCGATCTCGTCGCCGACGGCACGGAAACGCATCCGGGCATCGAACGTGCCCTGCGGTCGGAAGCGATCCCACAGCTCCCGGGCGCGGCCTTCCCCGGCCCCCGGCAGCAGATCGACGATCACCCGCTCGAGGGCCAGGTCGTCGAGGTGTACGTCGAAGCTGGACTCGATCGGGTCCGCCGTCAGGTCGACCATGCCTTCGGCGGTGAGCCGTCCATCGGCGAGCCGGCCGGTGATCTTGGCGAGACGGATCGCGCTGGGGGTCACCCGGAGTGAGCACTGGACGTCCTCGAGGTCGAGGCCGCTCGGCCAGCGGACGCCCTGCCCCCCCACGTCCTGGATCACCTGGCCGCTCGGCTTGGCTTTGCCGTTGGAGAGCTCGACCGAGAAGTCGTACTGCAGGCGTCCGTTCTCGTCGGCATCGATGCTGCCGGAGTGGTGTAGCAGGCCGGTGAGCCCGATGCCCTTGAGCAGCCGGGCCGGGCGGGTCAGCGTGCCGCCGGGCCACGCGCCCGCGTCGGGCAGCTGGTCGCGCTCGTCGGGGCTGAGGGGAATGGCGGCGTAGACCAGCTCGTTCACCTCGTCGCCAGCCACCTCGAAGGTGAGATGCGGGCGCACCTCCCGGCGACCGTCGACCGTCGGCAGGCCGATCTCGCCGCTGATCCACCCCTTGCCGCCGCCCGGGGTGGTCACCGGTAACCGCGGCCCGTGGAGCCCGGGGACGATGGTGATCTTGTCGTCCTGCCAGTCGAGCCTCCCCCCGGCAATCGAGATCGGATAGGGGAAGTTCTCGTAGAGCAGCCCGATCGAATGCAGGATGATCGTCCCGGTCATCTCGGGGAGCTGGTTCGGTCCGCGCGGACGCCGGAGGGTCAGATCGAGATCCAGCGTGCCGCCCAGTTGAAAGGACGAGGCGGTGATGGTCCGCTCGAGATCCTCGACCTCCTCGCGGAGGCGCTTCAGCTCCCGAAGCTGCGCCGGGTCCGCCGCGTCGTGGTCGGCCTCGACCTTCGCAAGGGCGGCCTGCGAATCTGAGAGTTCCTCCCGCATGGCCTCGATGGTCGCCTCATCGGCGAGGAGACCCGCGGCGCGGAGTGATTCAAAGGACGGTCGATGCAGGAGCGCATCGAATACCGTACCCTGAACCGCATTCAGCGCGCTGCGCAGGTGCTCGTCGAGGGCCACGTCGTTGGCGGTGAGGCGGAGGGAGATGGAGGGGTCCTTGCCCGGGAACAGGATCTCTCCGGTGAGCCCGAAGCTGGCGTCACCCGAGCCCATCGCGTTGAGGTAGTGAATGGTCAGCTTCTCGTTGTCGAACTGCAGGTAGGCCTCGACCTGCTTGAGCGGGTACGGAAAGTGCTTGAAGGCGCCGGACGCCTCCCGGATGTAGGCGCGACCGGCCGAGCGGATGGGTTGGGGCACCACGGTGCCTTGCGCGTCGATCGTCGGCGGGGCCCGCGACACGTTCACCTCGGTGGTCAGCAGCCAGCCGGTCAGCGTGAACTGCTCGAGCACACGGATCACCACCAGCGGAAGCTCCACCGCCGGCGGGTCTTCTCCCGCCTTCTGGCCGAGCCCGAACTCGTCCATGCGGAAGGTCATGTCGAAGGGGGCGGTCGCGAGCACCCGGTCCATCCACTCCTGCCGGTTTTCCCAGTCGAGCTCGGGCAGCGAGTGGATCGTCACATCGACTCGATACGGCACGCCCACCAGATCGGTCTCGGTATCGGTGCCCACCAGCTCGCCGACGAGGTCCTCCAGCATCAGCTTGTCGCCCTCGAGGCGGATCGTGCCGCTCTCGACGTGCATCCGCGGCCTGCTACTCGCCGGCTCGATCTTGCCGAGGCGATAGCGGGCCCAGAGCCCGCCGGTCTCGATCGGTAGCGTGAGGGAGACCTTGTCGACGGTGAGGCTGACGCCGAACTGCTCGCCGGCCTTCCACCGCACGTCGACTCTGGCCACCCGGCCCTTGAGGTCCATCCGGTCCCACCAGAGGCGGGCGAGCTGCGGAGACATCCGGTAGGTGCGCTCGTCGAGGGGCAGCCCGTCGATCCGGCCGATGTACTCGTTCGTGGCGGCGTTCCACCGTCCGGTGATGAGGACACCTTCGTCGCCCAGCCCGACGCCGTGCTCGTCGATCTCGCCGAACCAGAGGTTATACCAGTGCTCCGACTCCGCCGCCGGCGCCAGCTGACCGGCGACCCGCTGCTGGCCGCGCAGCATGTATTTCGCGCCGTCGTGCACGCCGATCTCCACCACCGCGTTGCGAACCTGCACGCCTGGAGGCAGGATCACCCGGTCCACGTCGTCCGACCACCCCGGCTTGAGGGCCATGAAGCTGAAGACGCCGGGCCGGTTGATGTCCTCGCTCACCCGCAGCAGCACCTGCTCAAGACGGATCTGCTCGACCTTGACCTCGCCGACGAGGAGCCGGCTGAGGTCGACGCCGACCAGGGCCCGGCCGATTCGCAGCACCTGGGCCGCGGGACCCTCGTGGTCGCGTGACCGCAGGATGACGTCGCGAAAGACGAACGTTCCCCCCCGCAGATAGGCGGCGCTTCCGATGTGCACGTCGCCCCCGAGGCGGCGCTCCAGCTGCGGCCCGATCTGCCAGACGAGAAACCACGAGCGGGTGGCGAGCCACAAGGAGAGCCCGACCAGCAGGCAGAGGGAGATACCCGTCGCGACCAGCAGGCGCACGATCCTCGTCCCGCGTCCGGGGCGGGGCCTGGGAGCGATCAGGTCTGAATCGTTGGGCCTCATTCCGGCGGGGCTGCTCCTGACCCGAAGACCTGCGTTACCCTTGAGGGATCGCCCATGACTGCGACCTCGCGCCCTGCGGCGAGGGGACGCCGGCCCGACCAATCGTCGCCAGGATCAGCCCTCCCGCTCAACGAACTCTCCAGGAACTCGCCATGCACGTCGCTCTGACCGGAGCCTCCGGGTTTATCGGCTCAGTCATCGCCCGCCATTTGCGAGAGGCCGGGCATACCGTCACGGGCCTCGTCCGGGCCTCCAGCCGCAGGGATCACGTCGAGCCGTACGTGGAGCGGTTCGTGGTGGGCGATCAGGCCGACGAGCGGATCTGGCCCGATCTGATCGAGGGCTCCGACTGCGTCATTCACAACAGCTTCGATTGGGCGCCGCTCAAGGGGGCCGGGGACCTCGACGGGCACCTCCAGAGCAACCTCGTGGGCTCGATTCGGCTTCTGGAGGCGGCGGCGCCCCGGGCGTTCATCTTTCTCAGCTCCGTGTCGGTCCACCATGATATGCGGCCGCGGTGGGAGGGCCTGATCGACGACGACCACCCTCTGCGGCCCGCCACGCCCTACGGGGCCTACAAGGCCGCGGTCGAGGTCCACTTGTTGGCGGCCTACTACGGCCGCGGCCAGCCCACCTGCGCGATCCGCCCCTGCGCCGTGTACGGGATCGATCCCCGGCTCGAGCGGTCGATCGGCCACCCGATCGTCGAGACCCTCCGGGCCGGGAAGCCCTTCACCCGGCCCGGCGGCGGCAAGTTCGTCCACGTGGACGACGTCGCCGCAGCGGTCACGGCCACCGTCGGAAACCCCGACGCCGCCGGCAAGGCCTACCACCTCGCCGACTGCTACGCCCGCTGGGCCGACTGGGCGGTCATGGCCGCCGAGTTGCTCGGGGTGGACGCCGAGATCGACACCTCAAGCCCGGCGCAGCCCAGGAACACCTTCAGCAAGGACCCAGCGCGGTCACTCGGTGTCCAGCTCGATCGCGGCCACGAGGGGATACGCGAACACTTGCGCGAGCTCATCGCCCTGATGCGCCCCTAAAGCTGTTTCGAGCGCTCCGTAGCGGCCTCCGGCCGCACACTCGCTCTGGTACGGCCGCGCCGCAATGTCGGCGGGCCTGAGCGGGCGCAACCCGCGGCGCTCGGCGGTGCTTCGCGCCTTCTCAGCCGACGAATGCCGACTCGGCGAGGTCGATCGCCACGCCCAGGGCCGCGGCCTTGCTGAGAGTTTCCTCGTACTCGCGGGCGGGTGACGAGTCGGCGACGATGCCCGCTCCGGCCTGGAGGTGCACCGTCCAGGCATCGGCGGGGCGCGATCCGGTCAGGATCACCATCGTGCGCAGCGCCAGCGCAATGTCCATGTCGCCGTTGAAGGCGACCGCCCCGATCCCGCCGCCGTAGGGACCGCGCAGGGTCGGCTCCAGCTCGTCGATGATCTGCATCGCCCGCACCTTCGGGGCGCCGCTGACGGTGCCCACCGGCAGCGTGCCTCGCAGCGCGTCCCAGCCGTCAAGGCCCTCGCGCAAGCGCCCGGTGACCGTCGAGCTGAGGTGCATGACGTGGCTGTAGCGCTCGACGTCCAGGAGGCGGGTGAGCTCGATGGAGCCGACCACGCACACCCGACCGAGGTCGTTGCGACCCAGATCGACGAGCATCGCGTGCTCGGCCCGCTCCTTCTGATCCGCCAGCAGCTCTCGCTCCAGCGCCAGGTCCTCCTCGGTGGTGGCGCCGCGCCGCCGCGTTCCGGCCAGGGGGCGATTCGTGACCACGCCGCCCTCGCTGCGGCAGAGGATTTCCGGGCTGGATCCGACGAGGATCGAGCCGCGGGCCTGGAGATAGATCATGTACGGGCTCGGGTTGACGATGCGCAGCGCCCGGTAGATCTCGAACGGGTCGGCGGAGGTCCGCCGCTCGAACCGCTGACTGAGGACGATCTGGAAGGCATCGCCGGCCGCGATGTACGCCTTGCACCGCTCGACCGCCGACTCGAACTCGCCCCTCGTGAAGTTGCCCTCGAGCGGCGCGGCGGGATGCCGGCGCAGATCCAGATCGACCGAGCCGCCCGGCAGGGGCGCGCTGGGCGTCTGGAGGCGGTCGACGAACGTCTCGAGCTCGGCGCACCCGGACGCGTACGCCGCCTCCACCGACTCGTGCTCATCGAGCAGGACGTGGAAGATCGCGTAGAGGATCTTGTCCACGTGGTCGAAGACCGCCACCTGCCGGTAGAGGCAAAAGTGCAGCGTGGGCAGGTTGCGGTCGTCGACCGGGGCCGTCTCGAAGGGCACCTTCTCGGGCTCGAGGTACCGCACGGTGTCGTAGCCGGCGTAGCCGACCCACCCTCCCGTGAACCGCGGCGCTCCCGGAAGGACCGGCTCGCCGTCGGGCGCCCCGGCGGCCGCGTGGGTCGCGCCGGCGGGACCGACCGCCCGCCAGCCAGCGGTGAGACGCCGGGGAACCGCCAGGGGATCGTCCTCCCGGGCCGTGACCGAGGTGCCCGCCGCCCGGTCGATCACCGTCACCTCGTGGCCGCGGGCGACGACCTCGAGGCTCGGCTGGGCGCCGAGATAGGAGTGCCGTCCCACGGTGGCGCCGTTCTCGACCGATTCGAAGAGAAAGCTGGGGGCGGTTCGCTCGTCGGCGGAAACGAGCCGCCGGTAGGCCAGGACGGGGGTGAGCTGGTCGCTCATCAATCGACGGGTGAGGGCGATAAGGTTCCCCCGTCGGGCAAGCTGGCGAAAGCTTTCGAGGTCGCACGGGATCATGTGAGGCTGGTGAGTCTATCGACCCGTACAATCCCTTCCCTGAACCCTCTTGCCCTCTCGATGAACAGAACCGAAGTCATCACGCACGGAGCGGTCGCCGAGCTGCGAGGCATCAGCAAGACCTATTTCAAGCCGGACGGGTCGATCCTGGTCGAGGCGCTCCGCGCCATCAACCTGCGGATCGAGCTCGGGCAGTACCTGGCCGTCATGGGCGCCTCCGGGTCCGGCAAGAGCACGCTCATGAACATCCTCGGGTGTCTCGACCAGCCCACCGAGGGGACCTACCTGCTCGGGGGCCGGGACGTCTCGGAGATGGACGACGTCGAGCTGAGCCGGGCCCGCGGCCGCCAGATCGGCTTCATCTTCCAGGCGTTCAACCTGATCAGCGAGCTGTCGATCCTGGAGAACGTCGAGGTGCCGCTCTTCTACCAAGGCGCTTCGAGGCACGATCGCCACCAGCGGGCGGTCGAGTCGCTCGCCTCGGTGGGTCTCGAGGACCGCATGACGCACCGCCCCAGCGAGCTGTCCGGCGGCCAGCAGCAGCGGGCGGCCATCGCCCGGGCGCTGGTGACCCGCCCGACGGTGATCCTGGCCGACGAGCCCACCGGCAACCTCGATACGCAGACCGGTCGGGCGATCCTGGATCTCATCGCCGACCTGCACCGCCAGGGCCTGACGATCATCATGGTGACCCACGACGAGCGGGTGGCCGAGCATTGCCAGCGCGTGGTGCGGCTTCGCGACGGCGAGATCGAGAGCGACATCATTCATGAGAGAACCGACGAAGGGACGAAGGGATTCCAGGGATTGACGGACTGATCCGATGCGAATACTCGGGATCGACCCTGGTCTGAACCTGACGGGCTACGGGTGTGTCGAGGTGGATGACGAGCCGCGGCTGGTCGAGGGCGGGGTGTTTCGCCTCGACGCGAAGATGCCGATGGACTATCGGCTCGTCCAGCTCCATGACGACCTCGACCGGGTGATCGAGGAGCTTCATCCCGACCTCGTCGTGGTCGAGCAGCTCTTCTCGCACTACCGGCACGTGCGGACGTCCATCCTGATGGCCCACGCCCGCGGAGTGATCCTGATGGTGGCCCGGGCTCGGGGCATCGAGACCGCGGAGCTGGCCCCCACCGAGGTCAAGAAGGCCATCACCGGCTACGGCCACGCCACCAAGCATCAGATGCAGCAGGCGATCATGACCCAGTGCGGCCTGTCGGAGCCGCCGAACCCCCCCGACGTGGCGGACGCGATCGCGATCGCCCTGTGCGCCGGCCGGCGTCATTTCGTGACTTCCGCAAGCCCTTGAATCGAAGAGTTGTTTCCGTCCGCCCTCACCCCCACCCTCTCCCGGGGGGAGAGGGAGCAGAGGGGCCCGCCCCGCTTCGTCACTTCGTCACTTCGGTCCGTCACTTCTTCCCGACGCCGACTCCCATCCCTCCGCTCGGCGCAGGATCAAGGTCACCCGGGTGCCCACGGGCGGGACATGGTCCGACTTCACCTCCCACTCGGACGGCGAGATCGCCTCCTGATCCGAAACCACCCGCGAGAAACCGATCACCTCGTCGCCGAAGGTCACCAGGCCGATGATCGAGCCGGTCAGGTCGGCCACGTAGTGCTCGCCCTCGCCCATCCACTCCGGATTCGGCGCCAGGGAGGAGCCGGCGAAGACCCACGAGTCATCGGGGAACTCCTGGTTGCCGCGCCGGTCGCGAATCCAGCGCTCGATCGGCTCCTCGACGGTGCGGCCCTCCCGCTGATAGCGAACGAGGATGTCCAGCCGATCACCGGAGGGCGGCACCACGCTGAACACGTCGTCCTGGTAGGTCCACCGCCCGGGGGCTCCGGGCTCGAGACCGGCGAGGAGCAGGGCGGCGTGAATCTGGCTGGGCTCGGCCTCGATCACCACGAGCGACTCGTGCTCGCGGGTCCGGGGCGAGCAGGCGACCTGCTCCAGCCAGCCCGCTTCGAGGCACGCCCACGCCTCGATCTCGACCGCCGCATCGTCGCGAAGGACGACGATCCCCTCCCAAGGCCGTACCGGGCGCGTGCCGTTGGGGCCGGTCGCCTCGGGACCCGACTGCACGCCCTGGCAGCCAAACACGGCCGCCATCGCCAGCGTCATACCCAGCCGGTGGAGGGTCCGGACGATCTTCACCCTCTTTGTCACCTGAAATGCTGCCGCCTGAATCCCCACGAGGCTCCCCCGGGGCCCTGCCCTCGGATACACCACCCCCGAAGCTAAGAATAATAAAGAAGGCCCGGCAGGGGATAAACCCCATACCGAGCCCTTCCGGGGGCAAATGGAACAACCGTGCATCGGTCAGATATACGATAGCATCCGCCGGAGGAGTTGCAAGCCCGTTGCGGGCGAATTGCCGGCTCAAACGGCCTCCCTCCGCGCAAATACATATGCGGGAACTTCGATTGACAGGCCTCCCGGCGACCGGGCATCCTGCCGCCGCTCACCCCCGACCGTGACCCCCTCTGGGAGCCACGAGGGGACCACGACCGGCTCGATTCGCTTCCTGCTACACCGGCCGGTGCTACCCTAGGGGCTCACGCTCGACCGACCCCCAGGGGGCCCAGCGCAAAGGAGCCCTGATGCGACAGCTTGCTCGTACCCTCGTATTGGCGGTTTCGTTCGGCGGCCTCATGTCGGGATCGGCCGAGGCGGCCTCGCGGCGAGCCGCTTCGGGGGCGCCCCAGCCCGCTCAGGACGCGACCACCGCGCCCCCCGAGAAGACCAAGGCCCAGCTGGCCCTGGAGCCGATCGAGCAGGATTTCCGCATCGTCTATCAGTCGCTTCAGAACAAGGGCGGGATCGCCCCCGACGACCGCGAGACGATCCGCTCGCTCCGCGATCGGGCGACCGCGTTCAACCGGAAATGGCGGGGGGAGCAGAAGGGCCTGGCGTTCGAGATGCAGCTCTCGGTGTGGCTCGAGGCCCACGATCGGGTCGACGAGCTCTTCGAGCGCCTCGTCAAGATCAATCCCGATGACCCCGCAATCGGGCTGGCGTGGACGAACTATGTCCGGCGCGGCGGCGACAACGACCGCGTGGAGAAGGTCTTCAAGCGGATCGTCAAGGCCTATCCGGAGGCACTGCGGGTTCGTGCCGCCTGGGCTGATTACCTCAAGGCGTCGAACCGGTACGGGAAGGCGCTGGAAGCGCTCGAGGGCCACGACCTCGACCCGACCGAGGTGCCGGGGGCGGTGTTGACCTTCTCGGAGTGCCTGTTTGCCGAGCAGCGCTACCAGGAGGCGCTCGACGCGCTGGAGGCGGTCCCCGCGGAAGTCCTGGCCGAGAACCCCTTCCTGAGCTCACAGATCGATCGGGACAAGCCGACGCGGCAGCAATACGTCGAGTTCTGGACCGAGGAGCAGGCGATCCGGGAGGCGGAGGCCGAGGCCGACGACCTGCCGCGCGTCGAGCTGGTGCTGGATCGAGGCCGCATCGTCGTGGAGCTCTACGAGAACGAGGCGCCGAACACCGTCTCGAACTTCATCTCCCTGGTGGAGTCGGGTTTCTACACCGACACCAAGTTCCACCGGGTCCTCGACTTCATGGCCCAGGGGGGCGACCCCAACACCAAGCCCGGGGCCACCGGCGTGCCCGGTCAGGGCAGTCCCGGTTATCGCATCCCCGACGAGCACGGTCGCCTCAACAGCCGAAGGCACTTCACCGGCAGCCTGGCGATGGCCAAGACGGCCCCTCCGGACACCGCCGGGTGCCAGTTCTTCATCACCCACACCGCCCCCTACTGGCTCAACGGCAAGCACACGGTTTTCGGACACGTCATCGAGGGGCTGGAGGTGGCCCGCGGCATCGAGCCGGACGAGGTCCTCAAATCGGCCACCGTGCTCCGCAAGCGCGACCACGAGTACAAGCCCCAGACCCTCCCGGAGGAGGGCGCGACGACGCAGCCGGGCTAGAGCATCCTCAGCCCATACGTAGCGTCCTGAGCGGGCTGCAGCTGCGCACGGCTTTGTCGGGCTGCATCGCCGTA
>Ga0209980_10002285_pt1 | contig 10477 bp, 12 predicted proteins | sample CR02metaG_FD_183611 | JGI IMG/M metagenome (GOLD analysis project Ga0209980, IMG submission 183611) | Deep subsurface microbial communities from Mariana Trench to uncover new lineages of life (NeLLi) - CR02 metaG (SPAdes) (version 2) | ecosystem: Environmental > Aquatic > Marine > Ocean trench... | reverse complement strand
ACACAGAACCGGTAAACAACGCGAAACGGGAACTGCATGAGGATTGGGCCAATCTATTTGAGGCAATGCCTGAGCGCTTCATGGTGGGAACGGATCGGAAGTTTTTCCGCCGTCGCATGGACGCCGGAAAATACAAGAGAAAGAATAAACGGTGGAGAAAGGTGCTGGGCACATTGAACCCGAAGGCCGCGCGGATGATCGCTTACGAAAACGCCAAGAGACTATTCGGTGAAATCACGCCCTGAGTTTGTGAATGGATGGTGTTTCTTTCGTCCTGCACAGGCCAGGTACCGCGGTCAGGCTATCTTCGATCGGGCCTTTTCCTTTCACAGTTTTTTCTCCAAAAGCACCACGGCCATTGCCGCCATACCCTGGCCCTTACCAATCCAACCCAACCCCTCGGTGGTGCCCGCCTTGACGTTCACTGCCCCCTCGGAAACCTTCAAGAGCCTGGAAAGACGCTTCCGGATCTCGGCGAAGAAAGGGGCCAGGCGAGGCTTTTGGGCCAACATCGTAATGTCGCCATTGATGATGTGAAATCCCCCCCGATTCATGATCCCGAGGACCCTCTTCATCAACACCTCGCTGGAGATTCCCTGGTACTTCGGGTCCGTATCCGGAAAGTGGGTTCCAATGTCGCCCTTTCCCATGGCACCCAAAATCGCATTGATCAGGGCGTGCAGAACTACATCTGCATCCGAATGACCCACCAAGCCATAACCGTGCGGGATCTCCACGCCACCGAGGATGAGCTTGCGCCCTTTGCCGAACCGATGGACGTCAAAGCCTTGCCCGATACGAAAGTTGGTCTTCAAAAACCCATTTCCCCTTTGCCCTGAACCTGATGACCGAGGAGAATCACGGGCACCCTGCGCCCCTTTGCGATGCGGGTCTCCTTTTCATGGGCCACGATCAATCCCTGCGCCAACGAAAGGGAGCTCAAGACACCCGAACTCTGTGAACCGGTGGTGGAAGCAAACCCGTGATTATTTTCGTAACGAAGCCGGCACCGAATGAATTCTTTGACTCCTCGGCTTTTTCTGATCTCGTGCTCCAAGGTTGCCCGGATCACCGGCAAAAATAGGTCTTTGTGACCCATCATCTTGAGCAGTACAGGGCGGGCATAAAGGAGGAACGAAACAAAGGAGGACACCGGATTCCCCGGCAGACCAAAGACCGGCTTTTGGCCGATGCGGCCGAAGGCCATGGGGTGCCCCGGCTTTTGTGCCACCCGCCAGAACTGCATCTTTACTCCCACATCTCCGAGGGCTTCCTTAACGAAATCGTAATCCCCTACGGAAACCCCGCCCGAAGTCATGATCACATCGTAGCGCAGTGCTTTGCTAAAACAGGCAGCGAGACTCTCTCTCTTGTCCCGGACAATACCAAGGGATACTGGATTGGCTCCCGTCTCTTGAACCGCGGCAAACAGTGTATAACTATTGCTATTGACGATCTTGCCAGGCCGGGGTGGGTCCCCCACCTCCAACAATTCGTCCCCAGTGGAAATCAACCCAACCGAGGGCCTGCGATAGACCCGCACCTTACTTTTTCCCACGGAGGCCATGAGCCCGATATCCGCGGGACCAAGCCGCTTCCCCTTCTGTAAGATGGTGCGGCCTAATTGGACATCTTCCCCCGCCCCTCGAACATGACTCCCGCATCCGTCCACCTTGGAGATGCGTACCTTTCCCTGAACAGAATCAGTATATTCCACCCGCACAATGGTATCAGCGCCACGGGGGATCACTGCCCCAGTCATAATTTTGATCGCAGTCCCCTTGTGAACGGAGTGTTTGGCCACATAACCCGCTCGAACCTCATCCAAGATCCGCAAGATCACAGGCCTGGCCGCTGTTGTCCCCTCCACGTCCTGCCACCGAACCGCAAAACCGTCCATTGCGGAGTTGGCAAATGGGGGCACGCGGCGTTGGGCGCGAACATTCTCAAAAAGGACTCTTGCGTTGGCCTCTAGAAGGGGAACCTCTTCACCGGTTAGAGGAGAAACCTTCTTCAGAATGAGTTCCACCGCTTCGTTGACGGAAATCACAACCCGATCATCCCTCCATCACAGGAAACAATCAACCCCGATCCGAAATAAAAGATGGCAGCAAAAGCCAATAGAATATCCAAGGTAACTAAGCTCGTATCGAAAACTTCGGATTGGGTTCCAGCCTTTACGTTTTCTCCGCCCCGCTTGCATGGGTGTCCTTATGACTGTTATAAGGCATAAGGCAAAAACAATAATAAGGAGGAACTCATGGCCCAGCAACTCAACGTGGGGCACACGTTTCCCGATTACAGCCTCTCATCGGTGGATGGAAAAAAATTAAACATACCACGAGACCTGACTGGCGAGTATTCTGTCTTGCTTTTTTACCGTGGCGGCTGGTGACCCTACTGCCGTCGGCAGTTAGCCGATTACCAGTCACAGATAGAAGCCTTCCGGAAGGAAAATGTTGATGTTATCGCGCTCTCGGTGGATCCTTTAGACAAAGCCAAAGAAACTGTAGAGCAGCACAAGCTCACTTTTCCTGTCGTTTATGGACTCGAAGTGCCTCGAGACGCGGACAAGATCGGCGCCTTTTGGGAAGAGCGGCGAAAGATAATTCATGCCACGAGCTTTATTTTGGACTCCGACAGGAAGGTGGCGGACGCTTGCTATAGCGTCGGGCCCATCGGCCGCATCACCGCAGAAGATGCACTAAGCCATATTCAGTTCTTCAAGAAGAGAAAGGCGCAACAGAGCTAAGCCAAAAAAAGAGTCAAATTCCAAAAGACATCACGCCGGCATCTGTGAGGTCACGCCGGTTTGTTTTAGGGCAACCTCGTATCGGCGCCTGATTTCTGGGTCTTCCTCGTCATAATCAATCAGAGTCCCCCCCTGTTTTGACGTCAGGTAGACCCCATCTTCCTGGCGTTTGGCTGGCAAGGTAAATCCCCAGGTGTGGAGTCGGCTGCCGGTACGTACGGCTAGGTGCCGCGCCTTGCTGGGACCCGTGTTGAAGTGTTGATGGTACCAGCCGCTTGGGGGACAGTAGACGCTCCCCTCCTTCCAGCTGAATTGTGTCACCTGGTCCCCATGCCCGCTTGCAAAGGGCTGCGGGCCTAACTCCTTTGGCCAGAGCAAAACGTAACCAGAGGATTGCAATCCCAGTAATATGGCTCCCGGACCATGGTAATGGGCCTTGTGATAGTTTCCCTCCGGCCACTCCGACAGGTGTCCGATCAACCCGTTCCCGGAGGCCTCAAATTGGGTGATCTGAACTCCCGCTCCTTTCACATCTCTCACATCCAGGCTAGCCGACTGAATATCTGCTATGAAATTGGTCTCCCAGATATGCTGCATTCCCAACTCATAGCGCTTCTTCCCCATTGCGAAGTAGTCTTCCTGCCCTTGGTAGCGATCAGAAAACTGGTAGGGGCAGTTGAACAAGAAATCAGGCCTGTGAAATACATCCATCAGCAATGGGGCGTTGGTTACCGCCAGGAACCGGACGGGTTCGCGGCCACCGTTGATCAATCGATGCCATGAATTCACCGGCGGCACAAAGAGACTATGCTGGCCCCATTCAAACATCCGCTTGGTCCCACCATCCTGCCAAACCTCCGTGGCACCTTGGCCGTCCAGGATACAAATAACCTCCTCGTACAAATGCTTTTCCGGCTCCAGGGCCCCACCTGCCGGGATCTCAGCCATGTACATCCCCGTAACTCCCTCCATCCCATAGAGATTGATAAAGCAGCCCTTTCCGCCTATTCGGCGCCATGGAACTAGATTCAATCCTCGCACATCCTCCACCCCGTGCCCTTCAACAATGGGTAGGCCTTCTTCACCCATCCACTTGAAGTATGCTGTCTTCCGAAATGCGTTCATCAATTTTTCCATTTGCTTGTCCGCGGCCATAAATTACTCCCCTTCTTTTAATTTAGACCCTTCGCTAACTGTGGGATGATCACCGTTTGGATCACCTCTATCACAAGAAAAAATGAACCTCAATGTCGAATTCACTGCTTGGGGCTGACGGATGGTCCCAATTAATAATGTCGTATTTTTAACGAAATTGAGCATTCCATCTCATCCTGCTTTAAAGCGAAACCCTTCCCCTTGGTAAAGAACCTCTGTAAAAACAATTACATTAACCGCAAAGGGTGGTCCCCTCTCCATAGGCATGGTTATTGCGAATCCCAATAGCCATGATGGAACTCAAACACAGCTATGCACCACAAGCAGCAACCACAAAGAGCAAATTCGGACTCCGATGTATGAACCTCGTCGCCTATCTTACCGATTGGCGGGTGATCTTACCTGGGTTTTTAATAGCTGGTTATACTATCGGAATACTCTCCGCCTTTGTCATTAGTGGATCCCATCCCGTGGCCGTCGTCCATCAAGGACCCTACGCCCTCACCGGACTTTACCAGGGAAAGGTCTACGAATTGATCCCTATGGAGGATGCCATTCGATTACGTCAAAGACAAAGGAAGCAACAAAAACCCCGCATTCGGACAATCGGGACTCGTAATCCCGGTATAGAAGACCCTTTACTGCCTGCTGACAATCATCGAACACCCATTACCAACGGCCCACATTAGCTCGTACCTCGTGAACTTGGCGTAAAGCGCTAAGCGCAGAGCGCAAAGCGGACTCAGTACTGAGTAGCGAGTACTGAGCGAGAAGCGTAAAGAGACAACAGACTACAAACAATGGACAGTCAGTGGTCCCGAATCCGCAAGGACGCTATGCGCTTTGCGCTCTGCTCCTTGCCATTTTTCATCTGCGTTAATCGGCGAAAATCTGCGGTTAATTTTCCTCTTTCGTGTTGCTATCTTCGATCCTCAATCTGCCATCCTCGGTTCTATTCTTTACTGCTCGCTGCCTACTGCTTCCTGTCTTTCTCTTCCTTTTGGCTGATAGCTGACTGCTGATTACTGATAGCTGGTTTCCTGAAGTCGTTCTGTTGACGATGGGTAAGAAGCAGTTTTGTTGAATTCGTAATCAGCAAGGCATACGATCTAGATTCATCTTTGTGGATTGCCTTGGAATCCGTGCAATCATGAAGAAATCGAGATCAACATGGACACGCAATCAAAGACGGGTAGCTTAGCGCGCAAGACTATATTCAGCATCGTCTGTGCCTCCCATTTGGTCAATCACTTTCAGACCTCAATGATGGCTGTTCTCTTTCCGCTCCTGATGAGGGACTTGGGGATCGGCTACCTGCAAATCGGCATGATCAGTACGCTAAGGGGTATGGCGGCTCAGTTTCTACAGGCCATTTACGGATTCGTCGTCCCCTATGTGAAAAGGGCCATCATCTTGGGAACGGGAAATGTTATCGTGGGGCTTTCTGTTATAGCGACTGGTTTTGCCTCAAGTTATTCTTTTGTCCTTGGCACCCGGATCTTCTCCGGTCTTGGATCAAGCCCGCAGCACCCCGTGGGTTCCACCATGCTCGCAACCCACTATCCTGAAGCTCGCGGCCGAACACTCGCACTCCATACGACCTCGGGCAACATAGGTTCACTGTTGGCCCCAATAACGGCCGGCCTTCTGCTTCTCCATGTGGACTGGAGAACCATTTTCTGGCTTGTGGGCGGGATCAGTTTTTTAACTGGTGTTCCCTACTTCCTCTGCCGTGACGCCATTCGGCCCGCCACGCCGCGGGAAACGTTGGGAGGAGACAAAAGGGGCAACGCCGTGCAAGGGTGGGAGGCCTACAAGGCCTGTCTCAAGAACCGTAACTTCCTGGTTATCTCTCTGGTACTTATGGTTGGGGCAGCAGGCAGGGGTGGCGGAGTGAATACAACCTTTCTTGTCCCCCACTTCGTCAACGACCTGAAAATCGACGTCACGTATGCAGCGTTTCTTTTTACCCTACTTCAGGCGGCAGGGCTGATAGCACCGTTGCTTTGGGGTTGGGCATCCGATCGTGTGAGCCGAGTCGGCACGATTCAGGTATCACTCCTGGTCTCTTCCCTCTCCACCATCTGGCTGGGGTGGGTGTCGAGCATGTCGGTTTGGTTACTGATCAGCCTGGTCGTCTATGGACTGGCGGTTCATTCTCGCCAATCACTGACCCAGGCATTGCTCAGCGATATCGTGGATGAGCGGTCCATCGATGCGGCCTTTAGTCTCTACTACGCCATTGGATTTTTTTCCGGGCCGTTCTGGACTCTCTTTACCGGTTGGATGATGCAGACGTATGGATTCGGGTACGCCTTCTCGGTGATCGCCACCTCCTACTTGCTCGGGATGATTTTATTGACCTTTCTCCGTGACCCAGGGTCAAAGAAGGCCCAAGCGGGAGCTTCGGTTTAGGTCATGGACTCGTGACCGAGGGATTCGCTAAGAGTCATTCTTCTACGACACTGGCGGTGTTGTAGCACTCCGGACAGGTCCCCGGTTTCCATATATCATTCTGTACTTGTTGCCACTGATCTTCAGTAGAGATGTCAAACTCCACAGCGAAGTCCTTACCGCAGGCGGAGCATCGTTTCGGGTAACTGATATGTCGAGACATATGCCTCTCCTTTCCGGGCCGAGCAGTTCCCTTGAATGGGAACTTAACGCAAGGGGCATGCCATGATCGATAAACCTTATTCCTAATTTTGCGAAAATGGGCATTTCTAAGGTTTTTGTCCCCCTAGGGGATGACAGATCCTCTGAGGCGAATGACAGGGGTTGACAATCTTCTAAACAAATAATAGAAGAAGACCCCAACAAGAAAATTTCATCATGTAAGATGAGGATTTCATGGTTGATTTTTGTTGCGCGAATTAATCGCCATAGCTCAAAAGGAGGATAAGTTTATGAATTTAAGCAGGGGGCGCTGTTTTACGCTCGTGATTTTCTCTTTGGTTCTGTTTGCTTTGGCGTTGCTTACTCAGACGTCTCGGGCAAATGCTCAATCGGAGGTCTCTTTTGAGGGTAAGACCGTTAGAATTCTCGTCTCCTCCAGCGCGGGGGGTGGTACCGATTCCGCAGGACGAGTGATGGCCCGGTTCTTACCAAAATTTCTGCCCGGCAATCCCTCAGTCTATGTGCAAAACATGCCAGGAGGGGGTGGCATCCTTGCCAATAATTACTTCTACAAAAGGGGCAAGCAAAACGGCCTGGATCTCTTTCAAGCCTCATCTTCAACGGTGACCCAGTTTAATAGGGGTGGTAAGCGAGTCAGGTGGGACCCACGGAAGTGGATAGCTGTAGGATCAATCAACCGTGGCGGAAGCCTCCTCATGATCCGCAAGGAAGTTCGTAGCCGCCTCACGGATCCTAAGGCCGAGCCGGTGGTGGTGGGAGATGCCGATGGGAGCCGCAATTGGCTGGCGGTGCCAGTGTGGGGTCACGAGTACCTGAAATGGAATACGAGGTATATCTACGGTTATTCCGGGACCTCAGATATGATCCTGGCGTTGCGGCAAGGCGAGATCGAGATGATGGGTACGGCGAACGTTACGCTAATCGAAGACCTGCTCAAAGATGGAGTGGTGGAAATTATATGCACTGCCAGCAACGAACGCAGACGGGACTATCCCAATATTAAATCTTTTGAGGAGATCCTGGGAGGCAAGCGTCCTGCTGGGGTGTCGTGGCAGGCTTATAGATTCTGGCTTGGCCCATCCGATTTGGATAAGTTGGTGGTCCTCCCCCCAGGTACTCCTGATAATATCGTAAGAACCTACCGTGAGGCCTATCAAAAAATGGCCAAAGACCCAGAATTTCAAAAAGTAACCACCACTTTCTTCGGCGATGGATGGGTTATCCGCGGAGGAAAAGAGACAGAGGGTATGGTGGTAGAAACAACAACTGCTTCCAAGGAGGTTAAGGACTTTCTTAGGAAAATGCGCAAAAAGCATGGTCTGCCCGAGGGGTAGCCTATATAACTCTCATCCTTGGCTAAGGCTGGGTGCTGCTGGAAGGAGTTACCTTGCCTTTAAGGCCTCAGCCATCCAGTTCGCCATCGTCGGTATCGTTGTTGGGCTATGTCCCATATGCCCACCGGGAAAAAAGCGGGCCACCTTCGGCAGGCCATGCTCCAACAACAAAAAGTGATCTTTGATTGGAAACGTAGAGTCCTGAAGTCCGTTGATGCATAGTAAAGGCGCACAGGGTCGGTCAAGGATTCCCTGATCCAACAACGAAAGTTTCGGCGCGTACTCCAACCATTGCTCAAAAGTCTCCCGTCCAAAGGCACTGGCCAGGGTTTCGGCAAACTCCAAAGGATACTCTCCGTGCTGCGATTTCTCTATCCATTCGGGGGTAAATGCGTAGTGGGCGCAGCCGCCATGATTGATTGCCGCGCGGATGCGGTCCTTTTGGGTGTGGGCAAGCTTTGTGGCCCAGTAACCGCCCGTGCTGAGACCAAGGACGCCGATACGCTGACTGTCTAAGTCGTTTCGAGTCTCAAGCCAGTCAAATACGCCATTCCACATACGCTCAGCATCCTCCGAGCCGTAAATAGGCGCCTCGCCCACCCCGGGCATGTCGATGGCCAGCATGGCGATGTTTCGCTGCAAATAAGGAGTCCCTCTGCGATCTTCTTTGAAGGTATCGATCCCTCCCCAGGTCACCAACACCGGCAATGGACCTCGCCCCGGAGGCTTCTGTAATAGACCTACAATGGTCGTCCCCTCGCCAGGACGAGCCTGAAACGGCATCTCCACCCGTTCCATAGGCGGCTCAAAGTAGCGCGAGGCCTTTAAGTAGTTCTCGTTGCATCTCAAATAGGCTGCCTTTTTTCCTTGAGAATTGGTCGTAGGGTAACGTGCAATTCGAAGGTAGTTATAGGCTGTTAAATAATTTTCCTTTGCCCTGAGTCCATCGCCCCCTTCTTCTGCACTGCGGGCTTCTTCCTCGTGGGGCCGGGCCAAGGTGCTGAATGCCTCTGCCCACGCATCGCGGTCCAGGGAGGTTAAAGCTGAAAAGGCCCGTTCAATTTTTTTGTGGTCAGTGAATTCGAAGGGATTACGCGAGGCCCTGGAGCGCTCGAGCATGATCTTTCTGACTTCCTCAATTGGACGGATATAACGTTTGATCTGTGGTTGTTCCATCCTGCGAACTCTTTCTGGGTGCCTTTTCGCCCGAAGCCCCAGCGATGCAAATTTCCTGATTCGAGGCTTATGGCGAAGGGTGGGTGGCTACCCTCGATTTAACCCCGATCCGACAAAAATGCGTGAGCCATATGCGATCTTGGGCCAGCCATTTCAACGGTCGCCGACATTTTGGTCGTAGGCCCGTAGTTACACTAAGGGTAGTTATCGATTTATTGCACAAACAGCTCTGGAGCCCCATTTGATGCTCGCTAACGGTAATTCCTTGGACTGATTAATGTCGGATCGGGGTTAACAGGGACGCCACAGGTTCCAGTTCTGCTCAAATCGTTCCCTGCTGGGCCAAAAAATGGTTCACAATCTCCTCTCCCGTGGCGCGCCACACGCCCTGGTGCGAGCAGATGTATTCCAGTCCCTTATCGAGGGCGTCGATCCGGTGCGGCAGGCCTATCAGAAAAGGGTGTAGGGAGATTGCAACGACCCGGCCTGATTCCTCGGACTCCCGATAGAGCACGTCGAAGGCGCGCTTGATCATGCGCTCGAAATCGTCCGGTGTGTAGTAGTACCGATTGAACGCCTGCAGGTCGCTGACGCCGGCCCCATAGGGCATGGAAACCAGTGGTTTTCCGCCGATATCCATCAACACGGGCTGATCGTCGTTATCCCAGTCAACGGTATAGCTGCAACCCTCTTGCACCAGGATATTCACCGTGTTCCAGGTTTCCTGCCGGCCGGCACCGAGCCAGCCTTTGGGTTTTTTGCCGGTGGCCTTTTCGATGCGGGCAAGGGTATCGCGTACAATTCGGGCGGCCTCTTCCTCCGAGTCCACATCGATCAGCCGGCGGCTGTTGCTCTCACAATGTCCCATCATTTCCCAGCCATGCTTTAAACACTCATCCACCACTTCCGGGCACATGTTGCATACGTCGCTGTTCAAGGCGACCGTGCCGCGCACGCCGTAGCGCGCCATGACTTCGATCATCCGAAAGACGGCGACACGGTTACCATAATCCCGCCGTCCCCACGCGGAGACATCAGGGATATGATCGACCCCTCCCGGTATCTTCTCATCGAGGGCGAAATACTCGATATTGGGGACCACCCAGAAGGCGACACGTGCACGGTCGGGCCAATTCAACTTGGGCCGGTCTTTGATGGGTTTATAGGCAAAGGGGCCGTAGGGTTGTGGTTTCATTTTATGTGACCTTACTCACACCACAAGCTTATCCTGGTTGGGAAGGGCTGTTATGGAAGCATCCATATCAAGACGGTGAAAGGGCTGTCAAGGATGGCTAAAATTCACTGGGCACTTTTTTGAATTGTCTAGACCAATGCTCTTAATAATCGCTATGCTAGGGTGCGCCCACTAGCCCGAATTCAATAGCAGAAATCGTCAACACTGCGCTCTGTGGGCAGAAAAGAG
>Ga0209980_10002283_pt1 | contig 10483 bp, 9 predicted proteins | sample CR02metaG_FD_183611 | JGI IMG/M metagenome (GOLD analysis project Ga0209980, IMG submission 183611) | Deep subsurface microbial communities from Mariana Trench to uncover new lineages of life (NeLLi) - CR02 metaG (SPAdes) (version 2) | ecosystem: Environmental > Aquatic > Marine > Ocean trench >... | reverse complement strand
ATCCTGTTATCCTGTCGGATTTTAGGGATTTTTCTGCGCGAGGATTTCGAAGCCGAGGAATTTGATCGGCAAATCTTCGCCGGGATAATGGCTGTAGGCGTCGGTCTCGTCGTGGTACTCGTGGAAATCGAAATTGCGGACCGTGTATCCCACCTCGCGGATGTCGTCGACCAGGTTGTGACAGAACCGGTCTTCGATTTTCACCAGCGTCTCGAGATAACCCGGCATCAGTTTGCTGGCGTAGTCGAGGTCTTCGGCTTCCAACAGAATGCGGTGTTCCAGATCGGTGTCGATGATGGACAACTGCCCGCCGGCAATCAATTGATCGCGGGCCCAGTGCAGAAACCGTTTGCGGTCCTCCCGGTGCAGATGATGCAGAAACTTGCTGACGTGAATTGTTCCGAACGGATAAGTCGTGGCGGGGCTCTCCGGAAAATCCGCCTGGAGGATTTCCACGTTGCGCCGCCCCAGCAGGTTTTTGAAATGGGTGAGCCCCTCCACGATAAAGGGCATGCGGTCCGCCAGCACCAGCAAAGGATGCGAGGCGGGCCAGTCGTGAATGAGGCTGAACCCCGTCAACCCGGTCGCCACGTCCAGCACCGGAGCGTTGCCCGGCGATATCTGGTCCTTGAGCGGAGCTTCCCACGGAAAGTTTTTGGTCATCGCCATATAATAACTGTAACTCTCCGCCAGCATGCGAACCGCCAGGGAATCCTCCCGCAACGCCTGGCTGTTCTTGATCGTCTCCGCCAATTCACGGAACAGATTTTCCATCTCCGCGCTCAGGTCTTTGAAGGTTCGTTCCGCTTGCGGCGGGTCGGGGTCCGCGTCACGGTTCAGACGGATATGGTCCTGGTTCAAAAACACCATCGGACGTTCGTGCTGGACATACACCCGGTCGGCCAGATCGATCATCAGTTCCGGATACGCGTAACGGAGCAGAAGGTTGAACGTTTCCTGATGGCGTCGGCCCTCATCGGTCGGCGCAAACCCCAACCGTTTATTAAGATGTTCCAGCAACTCCCGCAGGCGGATACTCATCTCCGGCGAGGAGGACCGGTCCAATCCCTGCCAGGCGCGGCCGGCGTCCGTCAAAAGAGGCAGACGTTCCGCATGGTCGGTAAAAATTTGAGAGGTCATGGGTTCAATGGATTGTTCAGGTGTTCCGTTGATTACAAGAGAGGTCCGGTTACTTTTTCGACGGCCTTCAAAAGTTCTCCGTTATCGATGAGGCCGGCGACGGCGGCGATATCCGGCGCCAGTTCCCGGTCGCGTTCCATGTGTTTGACGTGGCGGCGGATCACCTTGTAGGCGGCCAGCGACCCCTCACCCGGCTTCAAATTGGTGAACAGATCCAACGCCTGCGCCGCGCACAGCAATTCAATCGCCGCCACCTGCTTGACATTCTCCAACACCTGACGCGCCTTGCGGGCGGCGATGGTTCCCATGCTGACATGGTCTTCCTTGTTGGCCGAGGTCGGAATGGAGTCCACCGAAGCGGGATGCGCCAGCACCTTGTTTTCCGAAACCAGGGCCGCGGCGGTGTATTGGGCGATCATGAAGCCGGAATTCACCCCGCCTTCCTGAATCAGAAATGAGGGCAGTCCGCTGAGATTGGGATTGACCATCCGTTCCACCCGCCGCTCGCATATGCTGGCGAACTCCGCCAACGCGATGGCCAGAAAATCCATCACCAAGGCCACCGGCTGGCCGTGAAAGTTGCCGCCGGACATGACCTGCCCGTTGGGAAACACCAGCGGATTTTCGGTGGCGGAATTCATCTCCGTTTCGACGACTCGTTTGACGTGCGCCAGCGTATCACGGCTGGCGCCGTGCACCTGCGGCACACACCGCAGCGAATAGGCGTCCTGCACGCGCCCGCAATCCTTGTGCGAAGAAATGATCTCACTGCCGTCGGTGACGCGCCGCATGTTGGCGGCGGAATCGAGCTGTCCCGGATGCGGGCGGAGGCGGTGGATGCGTTTGTGAAACTGCTTGTTGCTTCCCAGCAACACTTCGAGGCTCATGGACGCGGCGACGTCCAGAATTTTGGCCAGCTGGATCGACCGGTGCAGAGTCAGCGCCCCGATGGCGGTCATCACCTGGGTGCCATTGATGAGCGCCAGGCCCTCCCCTTCCGCGAGTTCGACGCGGGCGATGCCCGCCTGCTTGAGCGCCTGCGCCCCGGACAACGTCCGGCCCCGGTAACGCGCCTGCCCCCGGCCGATCAGCACCAGCGACAGGTGCGCCAGCGGCGCCAGGTCCCCGCTGGCTCCCACCGATCCCTGTTCCGGCACCACGGGAACCACTTGTTTGTTGAACAGCTTCACCAGAGTTTCCAGCGTTTGGAGACGCATGCCGGAATATCCCTTGGCCTTGCTGTTGATCATCAACAACAACACACCGCGCACCGCATCCTCCGGCAGGGACGGTCCTACACCGGCGGCGTGGCTCATCAGAATATTTTTTTGCAGCTGTTTGCCCTGGGCGCGGGAAATCGTGACATTGCTGAAGGCCCCGAACCCGGTGGTGATGCCGTAGATAACCTTTTTCTCGCGCACCGCCTTTTCGATGGTCGACCGCACCACCTTCACCCGCTGTTTGGCTTCGGCGGACACCTTGACCGGCCTGCCGTTGTGCACGGCGGTGACCACATCGTCCAATGTCAGTTGATCGCCGTTCAGGACCAGGGGTTTCATCGGGATGACTCCTTGACAGGCTTCAAATTCACGGCCAGTTCCAGACCGTCCGTCCCAGCAGATAAAAAATCAGGACGGTGGTGGGCAACACGTACGGAACGAGGGGGAACGCCGTCCCCACCACAAGAGTATATGAAGAAAACAGAATCCGCGCGGCATAAATCGCCGCCAGCACCACGACCAATTTCCTGAAACCACGGTAAATGAATGCCGCCATCACCCCGACAAAAATCATGAAAAAAACCAGAGAAGCCACGGACTGGGCGGTGATGTTAAAGGACGGCACTTTCCAAAACGCCACCGCCAGGTACACGATATTCAAGACGACGAAACCGATGGCGGCCTGCTGATACCTTTTGAGGTTGGCGGGGTACGATTGCGGTTCCGGCATGATGGACTCGATAAAGGAACGAACCGTGCGGGCGGCCCGCGGGAGGGTCTTTCTCTCCAAACCAATTGCAGTTTGGAAGGGGGTATGGTAGCTTTTCTTGTTTAGCAACCACCCATGCCCACGACACCATGGCCTCCGTCCAGGAACAACTTCAAATCATTAAACGCGGCACGTCGGAGATCATCGACGAAAAAGACCTGACCCACGCTCTGGAGAAATCCATTAAAACAGGCAAGCCGCTTCGAGTCAAGGCCGGCTTCGATCCCACCGCGCCGGACCTGCATCTTGGCCACACGGTGCTGTTGCGGAAGATGAAACAGTTTCAGGACTTGGGCCACGAGGTGGTGTTTCTGATCGGGGATTTCACGGGAATGATCGGCGACCCCACCGGCAAATCCGAAACCCGCAAGAGCCTGACGCCGGAGGAGGTCCAGGACAACGCCAAAACCTACCTGCAACAGGTTTATAAAATCCTGGATAAAAACAAAACCACCATCATGTTCAACAGCGAGTGGATGAACAAATTTTCCTCCACCGACATGATCAACCTGGCGGCGCGGTACACCGTCGCCCGCATGATCGAACGCGACGATTTTCAAAAACGCCTGTCCAATAACCAGCCGGTCTTCATCCACGAACTGTTGTATCCCCTGATTCAGGGCTACGATTCGGTGGCCATGAAGGCGGACGTGGAACTCGGCGGTACCGATCAGAAATTCAATCTGCTGGTGGGGAGAGATCTGCAACGGGCTTACCAGATGAAACCGCAGAACATCATCACCATGCCGCTGCTGGAGGGAACCGGCGGCGGCCAGAAGATGAGCAAAAGCCTGGGCAACAGCATCGGGGTCATGGACCCGCCGGGCGATATGTTCGGGAAGATTATGTCCATCTCCGACGATCTCATGTGGCGCTATTTTGAATTGTTGAGCGACATTGCCGCAAGCGATTTAAAATCGCTGCGCGCCCAGGCGGAACACGGAGAGATCAATCCGAAGCATGCCAAGGTGCGACTGGGCAAGGAACTGGTGGCGCGTTACCATTCGGAAGACGATGCAGAACAGGCGGCCCGGGAATTTGAAAACGTGTTCAAGGACAAAAACCTGCCCACCGATATTCCCACGTTGAAAAGCTGGGGCGCGGAATCGCGTTGGATCGGGAAAGTGCTGGCCGACTCCAGGGTCTGCCCCAGCACCTCGGACGCCAAGCGCATGATCAAACAGGGCGCGGTTTCGGTGGATGGAGAAAAGGTCACCGACGAAAACCTGGCCTTGAACGGTAATCAGGAGTACTTGATCAAGGTGGGGAAAAAACGTTTTCTGAAAATTACGACCTGAGCCGTCAGCGTTTGCTTCGAACCTTCAGCCCCGGAAAGAGCGGTTCGGAAGCGCTCATCACCACACCGGTCGAGGTGTCTTCCTGAATGGAGATAATCGCGATTTCGCCGATCACCTGGGGATTGATATCTTCTTCGTCCTCATCGATGGTCAGGGGATACGCATACACCTCGAAGCGGTCTCCCTGATCCACGCCGTCGGTTTCCCCTTTATCGAGGTAGACCACATCGTTCAAAGTGAACATCAGGTTGTTGCCGCGGTTGGAGAGGATATATCCGTTGATATCTTTTTTCGGGGGAATATAATTAAACGCAATCATGGGGGGACGCCGGTTAGGATAAGGAACCAGCAGGTCATCCACCTGGATCGGATGGAAAGACTGCTCAACAATCGCCCTGGAGGTAATACTCGCCGTCTCGATGACCCGGATCACTCCCTTGACCTCGATCTGATTGCCCGCGATATCGGCCCTGAAAGCGAACGCATTGGAGTAAAACTCGCCTAGATAATCGTTATCCAACAAATCCACCTCCCGTTCGAAGGTGAACAAAAACTTTTTCAGGGGATGGCGTACTTCATTTTCTTGCGAGTAGACAATGAGACGGTCGCCCACCTCGACATCATCCTCCTGGCCGATATCGATATAAATAATGTCCAGAATCGACAGGGCATCTTTCGAAATCATACCGCCCAGGGCTCTCGGATTGCGGGAACCCAGAACGGCGCCGACCGGATCCATTTCTTCTCCCACATAGCCCGCCGTAAAATATTTGGAGTAAGGGACCAGCGAGGTGGCATCTTCCCCCAGGTCGCCGGCGGTCGATAGCAGTTTTTTCTTGGCAACGGTACCTGCCTTTTGGAACCGTAGCTTGCCCTCTTCAGACAACTCAAAGGCGGATTTTTCATCTTCGCCACCCAGGGTGCCGCTTCCCTGACCCAGGGTGTCCAGTCCGGGGACATTCTGCGCCACCTGATACAGGGGTTGATCGGTCGGTTCGGCTGCCACCGGATGGCCGGACAGCATCCAACCGGTTAAAACCACTATGGTTAAGCCAAGGAATTTGTTCCAACGAGCCATAACCGAGCTCCTCCTTCAAATAGGTGGGCGACCCATAAAAACTGCGCTTAGGCCCTTCTTTTTTAAGCCATTAGGGATAAACTCATGATAGCAAATTAACCCCTGATGTAAACAGAAATATTCGCGGAACTTACTGAAAACGAATGGAATAACGCCCATCGTGACGGCCCATGCACCGCCCGGGCCGCCTCCTGACCGGCCGAAAAATCTTCCCTTGACATCCACCAACCCGGATGAAATAATTGATGCTGGTTTTCTGTAAAATTTTCCTGAGATCAAAAAACACGTTTAAAATCAGTGGTTTATGGCTGACAACGGCTTGGACATTTGGAATGAAACGAACCTATCAACCTAAAAATTTAAGACGAAAACGGACCCACGGGTTCCGGGCTCGTAGCGCCACGGTGGGCGGGCGCCGGGTTCTGGCCAATCGCCGGCGCAAAGGACGTAAACGGCTGGCGGCATAAGTCATGAAAGACCAGTCGTTTGCCAAAAATGAACGGTTGCTGGCCCGCTCCGATTTCGAAAGGGTATTGGCCCAGGGCCGGAAACAAACGGTGGATCGCACCTGCACCCTTTTTGTTTTGCCCAATCCATTAGGCCGGAAACGATTGGGGATCATCGCTTCCCGAAAAGTCGGCACCGCAGTGGCCCGGAACCGCGCTAAGCGGAAAATCCGGGAAATCTTCCGGCGCCATAAACACTTGGGAGGACGGAACATGGATATCGTGGTAATCTCCGCCAGGAAACTGGTCAACCTGCCCTATGCCATCCTGGAACAAAAACTGATTAAAACGCTTCAGGCCGTCCAATAACATTCTTTGAAACCCGTCAAAACTTTGCTTCCTTCCTGAAGATTATTCAAAACATGGTGAACCGGATTTTCAAATCAGCCATTCGTTTCTATCAAAGATGGATTTCGCCCATGCTGATTCCGGCGTGCCGCTTTCATCCCACCTGTTCGGAATATTCCTGTCAGGCGCTGGAGCGGTTTTCGCTGCTCCAAGCCTCCTGGCTGATACTGGCCCGGCTGTTGAAATGTCACCCCTGGCATGAAGGGGGACATGATCCGCTCAACTAACGACAGGAGAAAGAACGTTGGAAAATAGAGCGTTGCTCGCTTTCGGATTGTCTTTGCTGGTTTTCATTTTGTGGGGGCTGTTCCTGGCAAAAATCTCGCCACCGCCGCCGCCACAGGATCAAACCGCGGAATTCGAACCGCGGTCACAGGAAACCTTCCCTTCGCTTCCCGGACCGGAAATCCCGGCTTTGCCGCCCCCGTCCCTGCCGTCGGTCGAACCCCGCGCAGGCGTGACCGTGCCCGTCCCTCCGGCGCAGGCACCCGCGGCCCCGATTCCAAAAACGCATCCGGAAATCCTGGTGGACGTCGTGAAGGGACCGATGACGTTAACGTTTTCCAGCCGCGGCGGCGTTCTCAAACACATCAAACTGCATCAATACACGAACCTCGCGGGAGACGGACCCATCGAGCTGATCCCACAGGTTCCCGGAGCCCAATACCCGCTGACCCTGGAAACCGGCCACCCGGCAGTCGACTGGGTGCTGGCGAACGGTCACTTCCAACCGTCGAAAGAGTTCATTGAAATCAGCGAGTCCAATCCCTCATCCGACCTGGTGTTCCATTTGCAACACCCCTCCGGCTTTGAGGTCACGCGCGCCTTTCATTTCGAATGGGACAATGCCTTAATTTCCGTGGACACCAAAATCGAAGCCCCCAACATGACCGCGGAAAACCTCCAGTACTCGGTCATCTGGGGACCCGGTCTCGGAGGACAGTTGGATGTAAAGGCTGATTTCATCTCGTTCTCAGGACCCACCAGCTTTGTCAACAACGAACGGAAGGAGATCCCTCCTGACGACCTGGATAAAACCGTCACTTATCGCGGGGATATCGAATGGACGGCTTTCCAGAACAAATATTTTGCCGCGGCGCTGATTCCCGAACAAGGCATCAAGTCCGCCCGGGTGGTTAAAAAGAGCGCCGAAGAAATCTACGTCAGCCTCGATTTCGAGTCGGTGCAGTCCGCCGCTTCCACCCGGCATCTGCTTTTCATCGGCACCAAAAATCTGGAAACGCTGGAGAACTCCGGCCACAAATTGTTCCGCCTGATCGATTACGGCTGGCTCGGCAACAAGTTCGCCTTCCTGGTGAAACCGATGCTGAAAGCACTCAACTTTTTTTACGGGATCATCGGCAACTACGGGTGGGCCATCATCGGCCTCACCTTTGTCATCAAACTCATCCTGTTTCCGCTGACGCACAAAAGCTTCAAGTCGATGAAGGGCATGCAAAAAATCGCGCCGCACATCAAAATTATCCAGGAGCGGCACAAGGGCGACCGGGAGAAAATCAACCAGGAAATGATGGGCCTCTACAAAAAGTACAAGGTCAACCCGCTCGGCGGCTGCCTGCCCATGCTGTTGCAGATTCCGGTTTTCATCTCCCTGTACCACGCGCTGTTCTTTTCCATCGAACTGCGCGGCGCGCCGTTCATGCTGTGGATTCAGGACCTTTCCGTCCAGGACCCCTATTACGTCACCCCCGTGCTGATGGGCGCCACCATGTTCCTGCAACAGAAGTTGACGCCCTCCACCGCCGACCCGGTGCAACAGAAGATTTTCATGTTCATGCCCATCCTCTTCACCTTTCTGTTCATCACCTTTCCCGCCGGACTGGTCATCTACTGGACCGTCAACAACCTGTTGACCATCGCCCAGCAATATTATATCTACCATATAGCGAAGGATTGACCGCCCTCTAGCGAGGGAGGCAAATTGCTGAACGTTATCGTCCAGAGAAATTCATTGAGCGCTTTAACAATCTAAACATAGATTCTTCGTCGCCTTCAGCTCCTCAGAATGACAAATAGACGTCTCTCTGTCATCCTGAGCGCCAGCCGAAGGATCTATTTTTTAAAATTACCTGCGGAGGTACTCCGCCCATGAGCGATACCATCGCCGCCCTCGCCACGCCCATCGGTGAAGGCGGCATCCACATCATCCGCATCAGCGGCCCCGACGCCCCGGCCATCGCCCTGACTCTGTTCCAATCGGCGGACGGGAAAACAGCCGACGATCTGGAACCGCAGAGGGTGTATTACGGAAACCTCATCGAACCCGCCACCGGCCAGCCGGTCGACGAAGTTCTGCTGATCCGCTTTCGCGCGCCTCGCAGTTACACCGGCGAAGACGTGATCGAAATCCACGGCCACGGCGGCGCCTATGTCTCGTCAAAAATTTTGCAGTTGGTGCTCGACCAGGGCGCGCGTGCCGCCGAGCCCGGCGAGTTCACCCGCAGAGCGTTTTTGAACGGACGGCTCGACCTGTCGCAGGCCGAAGCGGTGGCCGACGTCATCCACGCCGCGTCGGACAAAGCCCTCACCTCCGCCCTCGCCCAACTCCAGGGCCGGCTTTCGGACAAACTCAACGCGCTGTACGATGCCCTGGTGCAGGTGCTCGCGCAGTTGGAAGCGGCGATCGATTTCCCGGAAGAGGGTTTAGAATTTCAACAGAAACAACAACTTGATAAAAAAATCCAAAGCGCAAACACTGAAATAAAAAAGCTGGTGGACTCCTATCGCCAGGGCAAGATTTACCGCGAAGGGTTAAGAGTCGCATTGGTCGGCAAACCCAACGTCGGCAAGTCGTCACTGCTCAACGCGCTCCTGCAGGAGGACCGCGCCATCGTCACCCCGCACCCCGGCACCACGCGCGATACCCTCGAAGAACGGGTGCGCATCCAAGACATTCACATCACGATTGTCGATACCGCCGGACTCCGCCACCAGCCGGGCGAGATTGAACAGCACGGCATCGAACGCACCCGCCATGCGCTGGCGCAGGCCGACCTCGTTCTGGTGATCTTCGACCGGTCGCAGGCGCTCGACGACAACGACGCCATGCTCATTAAAGAAGTGAACGATCAACCGAAACTCGTCCTCCTCAACAAATCCGATTTGCCGCAGGTACTGGATGGCGCCGATCTTATGAGAAAGCTGGCAGGGGGCCCTGCCCCCCTTACGCTGTCAGCAACCGGAGGAGAAGGACTCGAAGGCCTCCGTGAGGCCCTGTATCAGTCCGCGCTGGGCGGGAGAACTTCCGGCGAAGATATCGTGATCACTCGCGAACGGCACCGCCAGGCGCTGGCCCAGGCGCAATCATCTCTTGGGCGCGTTTCGCAATCCCTGCAGGCAGACCTCTCGGAGGATTTGATCGCAGTCGACCTCAACATCGCCCTCGAACATTTGGGCGGTATCCTCGGCAAAACCTTCGTCGACGACCTCCTCGACCAAATCTTCCACGATTTCTGTATTGGAAAATAGCGGGGAGCCCCCGCTGGCAACTTGCGGCACGCTGGCGCGGGCCGCTGGGCTCAACAAACTCCTCCCCTCACCAAGGGGAGGATACAGTTGGGGTTACAATTCCCCCTTGTAAAACTTGTCCTGGGCCTGTCGAAGGAAGGGGCGACATAATATGTGGTACAAGTATCAGGGGCAAGTCACGATTAAGGAGGAACTATGATGGGCAAGGGTATTTTTGAGAATCGGGTTTATACACTGAGCGCGCAAATTCTTTTTATCTGTTTGTTGATGTTCATGGTCCACCCTGGCCCATTGTCAGCCGCAGGAGAATGTCCGCAAAACAGAAAAACTCCAACCGCCCCGAAAGAGTTTTTAATTCTGCAGAATCCCCTTCCGGTTAATGACGAGATCCTCAAAGCCGGTGAAAACCTGTTTCAAATTCAGAGTAAACCCATCACCTGTAAAACCTGTCATGGGGTTCATGGCGATGGCAAAAGTGATCCCGGATTTGAAAGCACACCCCCCGCGAGAAACTTCACCTGCGCAGAAACCATGGAAGCCTTATCGGACGGTCAATTGATCTGGATTATCCGCAAGGGATCGCCAAAGACTTCCATGTTCGCATTTCCAAGTCTGTCAGAAAATCAAATTTGGCA
>Ga0209980_10002281_pt1 | contig 10489 bp, 8 predicted proteins | sample CR02metaG_FD_183611 | JGI IMG/M metagenome (GOLD analysis project Ga0209980, IMG submission 183611) | Deep subsurface microbial communities from Mariana Trench to uncover new lineages of life (NeLLi) - CR02 metaG (SPAdes) (version 2) | ecosystem: Environmental > Aquatic > Marine > Ocean trench >... | reverse complement strand
TAAATTCGTTAAATGTTGCAGGGTTCGGGAATTACAAAAAGCAAGTAAAAATAAAAAGTCAGCTTCCTGAATTCATTAAGTTGGCTATTACCTAAATAATGTAAATATTAATACCTAATTAATACCTGTAATAATCAGCCTTATACGGGCCTTCTACTTTTACTCCTATATAAGCTGCCTGATCTTCACTAAGCTCATCTAATTCTACGCCTATTTTAGCAAGGTGAAGTCTTGCCACTTTTTCATCAAGATGTTTCGGCAGCGTATAAACTTTATTCTCGTATTTTTCGTGCTTATTCCAAAGTTCAATCTGGGCAAGAGTTTGATTAGTAAAGGAGTTAGACATTACAAATGATGGATGGCCAGTTGCACAACCTAGATTGACTAACCTCCCTTCTGCTAATAGAATAATATCTTTCCCATCAATAGTGTATTTATCGACTTGGGGTTTAATTGTTTCTTTAGAATCTCCATAGTTTTCCTCAAGCCAACTCACTTTAATCTCATTGTCAAAATGACCAATATTACAAACAATGGTTTTATCTTTCATTAATTTGAAGTGTTTGTCAATCACAATATCTTTGTTACCTGTAGCAGTTACAATTATATTCGCTTCTTGAACAGCATCAATCATTTTTTTAACTTCAAATCCGTCCATCGCTGCTTGTAATGCACAAATTGGATCAATTTCGGTTACAATAACCCGGGCTCCTGCTCCTTTTAGCGATGCAGCCGAACCCTTACCAACATCCCCATATCCGGCAACTACAGCTACTTTTCCCGCCATCATGATATCTGTTGCCCGTCTGATCGCATCTACAAGAGATTCTTTACATCCGTATTTATTATCAAATTTAGATTTGGTTACTGAGTCATTTACATTAATGGCAGGTATTGGTAAAGAACCTTTTTCTTCCATCTCTATTAACCTGTGTACACCTGTAGTAGTTTCTTCCGAAATTCCCCTTATACCTGTTACTAACTCAGGATACTTGTCAAGTACCATATTAGTTAGATCCCCACCATCATCCAGGATCATATTAAGTGGTTTTCTCTGATCCTCTTCACCGAAAAACAGGGTTTGTTCTATTGCCCATAGAAATTCGTCTTCTGCCATACCTTTCCAGGCATAAACGGGGATCCCAACCGCAACCATCGCTGCCGCAGCATGATCTTGCGTGGAAAAGATATTGCATGAAGACCAAGTTACCTCTGCCCCCAGTTCAATCAAGGTTTCTATCAATACTGCAGTTTGAATAGTCATATGTAGGCAACCTGCAATTCTGGCATCCTTAAGAGGCTTTGATTCGCCATATTCCTTTCTTAATGACATCAGTCCTGGCATTTCAGCTTCCGCTAAACTGATCTCCTTTCTACCCCAATCAGCCAGTGTAATATCTTTAACTTTATATTTCAGTGTCTCAATCATAGTTTATTTTATCTGGGATGCAAAGCTAGTGCAAAGTGAACCAATTGAAAAATTCCTATGGTTTTGAATCTGAATTATCTTATATATGCAACTTCTCTAAAATTATAGTATTTGATGATGCCTTCTGACTCAATACCAAGTTTACCCTGTTCATCAATCCCAATGATTTTACCTCTAAACGAATCCTGCGTTTTAAATAAAACCCACTCATGAAGTCCGTATAAATACTGTATATAATTATTTTTTAAAACATTTTCCTTTCCCGACTTAAGCATTAGATAATATTTCTCAAAAATGTGACATAAAGTCTCAAATTCCACATCTAACTCCCTGGTAACTTTATCCATCTGATACATTGATATGGCCCATGGATTCTCGAACATTATTTGATTGATATTCAGTCCTATCCCGACTACTGAATAACTAATATTCTTATTCCTCAGGAAATTCTTCACCAGGATACCACATACTTTTTTTCCTTCGCAAAGTATATCATTAGGCCATTTTATTTTGACCTTACTTGGAAATCTCTGATCAAGATATTCAAAAACTGCTAACGACGGAACAATGTTCAGGAAGAATTGATCGGCTGCTGTAATAAAATGTGGCCTAAGTATAATTGAAAACGTCAGATTCATTTTAGGCTCAGCCTCCCACTTATTGTCCAGTTGGCCTCTTCCTCGGGTTTGATTATCGGTTATAATAATTGTTCCCTCTTCTATCTTCTCCTTGTCAACTAACTGTGAAGCGACGTCATTAGTAGAATGACAGGATGGCATGAAAACTATCTTTTTCCCTACAAATAACGTTTTGGCAAGAATTTTATACAAGTATTTTTCGTAGTTTTGTTATAACATCAAATATAGTGAATGAGTGAAAGAAATGATTCTGTATCCCCGGAGAAACTAAGTGAGTTAATGGTCTTGGGAATGCAGGAAAAAAAGGCTTCAGATATAGTTGTTCTAGATTTAAGGAAAGTGAAGAATGCTGTGGCTGATTTTTTTATAATTTGTTCCGGAAACTCTGACAGACAAGTTGATTCAATTTCTGAATCAATCGAAGAATATGTTTACAAAAATATAAAGGAGTATCCCTGGCATGCGGAAGGCAAAATTAATAAAGAATGGATTTTGTTAGACTACATTGATGTGGTCGCCCATATTTTCAAACATGAAAGTCGGGAATTTTATGCACTAGAATCTCTTTGGGGAGACGCCCAAACAACGATGGTTCAGGAAGCTGAAATTTAAAACACTTTATGTCTATAATCGTTAATCATTTGAGTAAAGAGAAAAAGATTTAATAATGGCTGATAAAAAGAAAAAAACAGTTCCTAAAGGTACACAAAAGCCCAATTATCAAGTATGGATAATTGTCACATTATTAATTGTAGTTTTCGTAGTTACTTACTTCAACAAAAGTAGCTCAACAATAACCATCACCCCTCATAGATTTGAAGAAATGATGTTGAGCAACGATATTGAAAAAGTTGTTCTAATTAGAAATCAGAGATATGTTGAGATTACATTAAAACCCGAAGCTCTACAAAATGCCCGATATAGAACTGAATTGGAAAGTAATAGTCCATTTGGTATCTCCAATGGGCCCCATTATAGACTTGATATACCTGAAATATCTGTTTTTAATGAAGATTTTAGGGCCATCCAAAATAAAATGGATAACGATAAACGGATCGGTTACACCTCGGAAGATAAAAATGATATCACACAATGGATTTTCAATTGGGGCTTCCTGATTTTCATATTGTTTGGATTCTGGTTCTTAATGCGCCGAATGACAGGCGGAGCTGGCCCCGGAGGCCAAATATTCAATATTGGAAAGTCACGTGCTGCATTATTTGATGCGGAAAATAAAGTAAAGATCACTTTTGATAATGTCGCGGGGATAGATGAAGCCAAAGAAGAAGTAATGGAAATTGTTGAATTCCTCCAAAATCCATCAAAATTCACAAAACTTGGTGGAAAAATCCCTAAAGGCGCCTTGCTTGTCGGACCTCCCGGTACCGGTAAAACTTTATTGGCAAAGGCCGTAGCTGGTGAAGCCGCCGTACCATTTTTTACATTATCAGGATCTGATTTTGTGGAAATGTTTGTAGGTGTTGGCGCTGCAAGGGTTAGGGATTTATTTAAGCAGGCTAAAGAGAAAGCGCCATGTATTGTTTTTATAGATGAGATTGATGCTATTGGAAGATCCAGAGGCCGAGGTCAATTGCCAGGCTCAAATGATGAAAGGGAGAATACCCTTAACTCATTGTTGGTAGAAATGGATGGTTTTTCAACTGATTCAGGGGTAATCATTCTTGGCGCCACTAACCGACCTGATGTACTTGATAGTGCACTTTTACGTCCTGGTCGATTTGACAGGCAGATTAGTATAGACAAACCGGATTTAGTTGGTAGGGAAGCAATTTTCAAAGTTCATTTAAAACCTCTTAAACTAGCAAAAGAAACGGATCCTAAAAGACTTGCCGCACAAACGCCTGGATTTGCGGGAGCAGAAATAGCAAACGTTTGTAATGAAGCAGCATTGATAGCTTCCAGAAAGGATAGAAAAGCGGTAACAATGATTGATTTTCAGGATGCAATAGATAGACTAATAGGAGGCTTGGAGAAGAAGAACAAAATTATTTCACCAGAAGAAAAGAAGATTGTTGCTTACCATGAAGCGGGTCATGCAGTAGCAGGATGGTTCCTTGAACATGCTGATCCATTGATTAAAATAAGCATAGTACCAAGAGGTACGGCAGCACTTGGGTACGCCCAATATTTACCTAAAGAGCAGTATCTTTATCAAACCGAGCAATTGATGGATGAGATGTGTATGGCATTGGGTGGAAGAGCATCGGAAGATATCGTATTTGGTAAAATATCTACTGGAGCGTTAAGTGACCTGGAACGGATTACTAAAATGGCATATAGCATGGTAACAATTTACGGGATGAATGATAAGATAGGAAATGTGTCATTTTATGATTCCAAACAAAGTGAATATTCATTCAATAAACCCTACTCCGAAGCCACCGCTCAAACTATTGATGAGGAGGTTAGAAAAATTATTGGATCGGCATTTAAACGTACCAAGGATTTATTGATAAAACATATTGACCACCTGGAAATAATCGCCAAAGAATTGTTAAAGAAAGAGGTCATTTATCAATCAGATCTTGTGAGGCTTATAGGGCCCAGACCATTTAAAGCACATTCATCCTATGAAGCCTATTTCGAAAATAAAAACGAAGACCCGCTTCCAAAAACCGAGAATGTAAAAACAAGGGAAGTTCTAGATAGTAATGACCCGAAATCCCGGGATAATGGCTCTGATTCTGGTGATGCTACAAGCAATGATGCTAAAACAAAAGAAAAGGCAAATACACCAGATTCAGGTAAGAAATAGGGTATTTCCTGAATTATGATTTCTTCCTCCATCAACCAGCAAATAGCGCTGCCCCAGGGAAAAAAAATCTACTTTGCTTCAGATTTCCACCTTGGCGTACCTGATTACGAATCAAGCCTGGTACGAGAGAAAAAGATTGTGGCTTGGCTTAATGTTATTGCCAAGGACGCTTATTCAATCTATTTATTAGGGGATGTATTCGATTTCTGGTTTGAATACAAATATTCCATACCCAAGGGTTTTATTAGATTACAAGGCAAACTGGCAGAGCTGTCAGATAATGGTATCAATATCCATATGTTCACGGGAAATCACGATATGTGGATGTTCGATTATTTCCCTAGAGAATTCAATATAACTGTGTTTAGGGAGCCGCAAGAACTAGTTTTAAACAATAGGAAATTTCTTATCGGGCACGGGGATGGACTTGGAAAAGGAGAGGTTGGGTATAAGTTATTGAAAAGGATTTTCACTAGCAGAGTATGTCAATGGTTATTTGCCAGGCTACATCCAAATTTAGGAATAGGTATCGCCAATAAATGGTCAAGGAACAGCAGGATTACCTGCTCTAGTGAAACGTATAATTTCATGGGCGAGAAAGAGAGGTTACTCAACTATTGTAAAGAATTAGAAAACTCCAATCATCATGATTATTATATTTTTGGTCACAGACATTTGCCAATGGAGATTAAGTTAAATGAAAACTGTTTTTACATCAATTTGGGAGACTGGGTAAACTTCTCAAAATATGGTGAATTTAATGGACAAGAATTCAAATTATTGAATTTTGGAAAATAGGTCTTACGTAATTTTAACTTTAGTTTTCTTGTTATATCAAATTTCCCATGGACAAAGCTTTAAGCTATTGTCAGATACAACGTTACAAATTTCCTCAATTTCTATTGATCAAGATGGCAATGTTTACACTGTCAGCAAAAGGGGTACACTAACCAAATGGGATCCAACTGGTTCACCATTGTTAACATTTTCTCCTTCAAAACTTGGCTCTGTCACCCTTTTGGAAGCTTGGCAGGGATTAAGGCCCTTTCTTTTCTACAGGGATTTTCAGGAGTTTATTTTACTCGACAGGTTTCTGACACCATCTTCAAATTATAATTTTCCCTCATTGGGCATTGGTTATGTACAACTCGCTACATTGGGTATTGATAATAATCTTTGGGTTATAGATGTTAACGATTTCAGTCTAAAAAAAATTGATCTCCTTTTTAAAACAATCATCAGTATTACTGCGCTTGAACTTTTACTAAAACCAAATCATCATAAAATAAACTTCATGAGAGAGTACCAAAATTTATTATTTATAAATGATGAGACTACCGGAATCATGGTATTCGATAATTTTGGAAATTATCTTCGGTCCATTGGAACTTCCGGGTTAACTCAATTAGGATTTTTTAGAAATGAGGTATATTTCTTAAAAAATCAGAAATTGAATTTTATTGATATCTATAATCAGAAAGGCAGAACTATAGATCTAATTGAATTGGGAGCTTTAGAGTTGGTTTCATACTACGGACAATATTTGACCATCTATGGTGATTCAAGACTCAAGTTTTATGAAATAGCTAATTAAGTGATGCTTTTGAATAATTTTTCTTTCAATTTATCTGAATTAAATATATTTCTCTTTATGCGCTTTTTCGATGGCATCGGCTTTGCTGTTTACTTGTAATTTGAAATAAATATTTTTAATGTGTGATTTGACGGTTTCCTTATGCACAAATATTTCGTCAGCAATAACAGAGTAGCTTTTACCTTTTGCAAGAAGCTCTAAAACTTCTGTCTCCCGAGGGCTTAAAGGTGTGTCATAATTTTTTTGAAATGATTCAACTACCATTCTTGCTATCCTGTTACTCATTGGTGCACCTCCATTGATAACTTCTTTTATAGCATCCATTAGTTTGGAATAATATGCTGATTTAGTAATATAGCCAGATGCCCCAGCACATAGAGCTTCAAATACCATTTCATTATCTTCGTGGATTGTGATCACAATGATGTTAACTTCGGGCAACAATCTCTTGAAGATGCCAATGCCCTTGATTCCATTCATCCCAGGAAGATCTATATCCATGAGGATTACATCAGGTCGATCATCTTCCGCTGTTTTTATGGCATCTTCACAATTATCAAAAGATCCTGACAGTTTAAATTCAGGTACACCATCAATCAGGGTTTCGAGCCCGTTTCTAAATACCTCATTGTCTTCAATTATTGAAATTCTGGTTAGATCGGTTTCCATAATTTTAAATCGGCAAAGATTAAATTGATAGAATTACAATTCTTTTACTGCAAATTCATTGCCAGCATATTAAATTTATTTGATATGTTTAATATGTTCATTCCTTTTTTATGGAAAAAAGTTATGATCCTTTATAAATCATAATTAATAAGACACATAAACAAACAGATCAATAACAAAATCAAATTAACTACCCAATGGGTATCTAAAAAAACGATATATTTTGCACAAAAGGGCAGGGAATCGAATCACAAAGCGCCCAAAGTGTATTAAATGAAAATAGGATTTTCGAAGATCATAGACTTAAAAAAAAAGGGGCATCGTTATGCAACGACGCCCCAAGGTCAAAAACTCAAAATAAATAGGATTAATTAAAATTCATCCAATAACAACACTGCAATATAATATTTCTTTAAATAAAAGAAAATGATAGGTAACATTTTTTGAAAAGTTTAATAAACTATCACTGTTCAGTTCTGTTTCAACTTAAAATATTTATTGTTGTAAATAAACCATGTGCATCCAAGAATACAAACTAGTAATCATGAGGCTAAGATAATTTTGATTAAATTGTGTCCGAAAGCGTACGTTTCACGTTCAATTAGGTACAAAATTGCAGGTAGTATTATAAATAAAATTATCCAATAAAGTACAAATAATCTACCTCCAGATCAATTTCTCTTAATTGGCATAGTTTTTAATAATTTATTCATTTCTAATTTAAACTGAACTGTGGAAATAGAACTTGGGAAAATATTAATGATAGATGATGACGAAGATGTGCTATTAGCTGCAAAATTACTTTTGAAGAAGCATGCACATCAGGTTATTATAGAGAAAAATCCTAAAAAAATACCTTTTCTCCTAAATAATGATACTTACGATGTGATTTTATTGGATATGAATTTCAGTAAAGACATTACTAGTGGAAAAGAAGGATTTTACTGGTTGAAGACAATTTTGGAAAAAGATCCATCTGCAGTTGTAATATTGATTACAGCCTTTGGTGATGTTGAGATGGCTGTTAAAGCTTTAAAAGAAGGAGCTACGGATTTTGTCCTAAAGCCATGGCAAAACGAAAAGCTCCTTGCTACCTTGTCAACTGCTATTAAGTTAAAAAAATCATATAAGGAAGTCGACAAGCTAAAAAAAGCAAAAAAACAACTGGAGGAGGACATTAATCAACCTTTCAAGGAAATAATAGGCACCAGCCAGGCAATGAAAAAAGTTTTTGACCTGATTGAGAAGGTAGCAAAAACAGATGCTAATATTTTAATCCTTGGGGAAAATGGTACAGGAAAAGAACTGGTTTCAAGGGCTATACATCAAAGATCCCTAAGAAAAGACAATGTCTTTATTGGAGTAGATATGGGGGCCATAACGGAAACATTATTTGAAAGTGAACTATTTGGCCATAAAAAGGGATCATTTACCGATGCAAAAGAAGACAGAGTAGGCAGATTTGAAATTGCAAATGGCGGAACCTTATTCCTTGACGAAATTGCAAACCTGAATCTGCCATTGCAGTCTAAACTTTTAGCCGCTTTGCAAAATCGCAAAATAACAAGAATAGGATCAAATCAAGCTGTTGACATTGATATAAGATTAGTAAGTGCTACAAACTTGTCTATTCATGATATGGTGAAAGAAAATAAATTCCGGCAGGATTTACTTTATCGAATAAATACAGTGGAAATCCATCTTCCTTCTTTGTACGAGCGTGTAGATGACATCCCGGCATTAGCGCAACATTTTGTTAAAAACTACGGACAAAAATATCGCAAACCAGATATTCAGATCTCCTCTCAGGCAATAAAGAGATTGCAAAAATATCATTGGCCCGGGAATGTTAGAGAGTTGCAGCATGCGATTGAAAGAGCTGTAATAATGACGGATGGTGAAATAATTTCTCATGATGAATTCTTCTTCTTGTCAGGAATCCGAGAATCTGAAGACGCAACTTCAGGTCAACTCAACCTGGATGAAGTAGAGAAAAATATCATCCAAAAGGCAATAAACAAGTACTCCGGTAATATTTCCAAAGCTGCCAAAGAACTAGGGTTAACAAGAGCCTCCCTCTATAGGAGATTAGATAAACATGGGCTTTAAGAATTTTAAATTTAATGTTGGCGCCAGACTTTTGGCAATTGTAGCAACCTCTTATGTCATCTTTGAGACCTATACCAGTAATATTATTTTTTTAGCCCCCATGTTAGTGGCATTTTTATTATGCTTACAAATTATATCATTTATAAAATATATTGATAAATCTAACAGGGAAATTGTCAATTTTTTGAACTCAATAAAATATGATGACCTTGGAAGCGCCTATCCTACAAATAGTAGTAATTCCACAATAAATAAGCTAAATGAGGAGCTAAATAAAGTCATTAATAGATTTCAATTGTTAAGAAAAGAGAGAGAGGCTGATTTTCAATACCTGAAAAATATTGTTCAACACGTTGGAATTGGACTTATCACATTTATAAAAGAATCAGGTGATATCCAAATAATTAATACTGCCGCTAAGAAGATCTTGAAAGTTAGCAGGTTGGATAATGTGAAGGAGTTGAGTGAAAAAAGCCAGCATCTGGTGGATAGTTTTTACATGCTTAAAACGGGAGGAAGGGACCTGGTAAGACTTGAGATTGGGGGTGAAATTATCCAACTGGCAGTTTATGCTATTGAATTGACATTAAGGGGAGAGGATTTTAAACTTGTTTCATTACAAAATATTCAAAATGAACTGGAAGAAAAGGAAATGGAAGCCTGGCAAAATCTTGTTAGAGTATTGACTCATGAGATAATGAACTCCATAACACCTATTCAGTCCTTGGCTGCTACAGTTGAATCCGAACTTGATTCTCATATCAGTAGTACAGGACAGATTAATAGTATTCCTCAAGAAGATATAGAAGATATTCATCTGGCTGTTCAAACGATACAAAAAAGAAGCAAGGGACTGATACGGTTTGTACAAGACTTCAGAAACCTGACCCATACTCCCAAGCCAAAGATTAAATCTGTTAAGGTCAAAGCATTGCTAAACCATATCAATGTGTTAATGCAACAGGAAATACAGAAACAACAAGTTACATTGGAAGTAATAGTTGAGCCGGAATCCTTTACTGTTAACGCTGATAAAGAGTTGATCGAACAAGTATTGATAAACTTGATGAAAAATGCCTTACAGGCATTTGAGGATAAAACAGATAGACGAATCTGTTTATCTGCATATCAGTCGGAAAAAGGCCGGCCAACTATTAGTGTGAAGGATAATGGTGTAGGCATTGATGATGAAGCATTGCAAAAGATATTCATCCCATTTTTTACAACAAAAAAAAGTGGCTCTGGTATAGGATTAAGCTTATCAAGGCAAATCA
>Ga0209980_10002280_pt1 | contig 10489 bp, 10 predicted proteins | sample CR02metaG_FD_183611 | JGI IMG/M metagenome (GOLD analysis project Ga0209980, IMG submission 183611) | Deep subsurface microbial communities from Mariana Trench to uncover new lineages of life (NeLLi) - CR02 metaG (SPAdes) (version 2) | ecosystem: Environmental > Aquatic > Marine > Ocean trench... | reverse complement strand
GCCGTGGACGAGCAGCGCCGCGATCAGCGCGAGGATCGTGCGTTTCATATCACGCCCTCCTCGTCGCTCGCCTCGACGAAGAGGTCGGGAATCCGCGATTCCAACCAGCGGGCCCGCTGTTGGGCGATGGTATTGACCAGCCGAATCTCGAGCTTGCGATCGGGATCGATGGCGAGCGCGGCGGCGATCAGGTCGCGAAATTCTGCCAGGTCCTGTTGCTTGATCGCCACCGCCTCGGCGAGCGCCAGGTGGACGGAGGCGCGGGCGCCGCTCGACAGCTCCAGCGCGCGGGCGTAATGCTCGCGGGCGCGGGCGGCGCTGCCGCCCGGGCGCCCGCCTTCGTATGCAATGAAAAACTCGTGGGCGGCGCCGCCCTCGTAGGCCTCGTCGAGCTCGATCACCCGTCCGACCATTGCCGCGGCCAGGGGCAGTTCGGCGAGCAGGTCGAGATCGTCCTTGGCGGCGCTGAGGGCCCCCGCCCAGGCGGCGCCGCCCCAGTAGAGGAACGAAACGTCCGCCCCGTCCGTGGCGGTCAGGGCGGCGGCGGCATCCTGGCGGAGGGCCGCGGTGAACCCGGGGTGCGCGACGGCCAGGCCGCGCAGCGCGTAGTCGCGACCGCGCAGGTAGTGCTTGCGCGCCCTGTCACGCCGCTCGCGCGCGCGCCCGAGATCGGCCGCGTCGAGCCGATCCGCCTCTCCTTGAAGCAGGTAGGCATAGGCCGTATACCCCCGCGCCGCCGACAGCAGCAGCGCTTCGTGCTCGGGCGAGACCTCGAGCAGGCTCTCGTAGGTCTTGAGGCCGAAGGGCAGGGCCTCGCGGATCAGCTCGGGGTCGTTGTCCGAGGCGTAGGTGCCCCCGCCCCCCGAGATCGCGTTGCCGACGACGTCGACCACCGTCCGCTTGACCGAGCAGGCGGCAAGCGCGCCGACCAGAAGCAGCAGGACTGGGAGCTTACCCATCGCATTCCTCCACCCTTGAAGCCGATCCGTCCGGCGAGCGCGGCGACGCGTTCTGCCGGAGGTCTCCACTAAACGGGGAAGGTGGGAAATTCAAAAACTCTGCACTACCGAGTGGTACGGAAATCCCCTGTCGATCGGAGGAATGGCCCAGGTTCGGTGCGTGCTTCGTGCACGGGATTCGGGGCCACGGTTTCGCCGAGCGGCACCGCGCGGATTTCTCGCGCCAGCTTGACGGTCATGGCCTGGGCCATGACGCTGGGCTCGAAGGCCACGATGCCCGGTGCGTGGCCGCTCCGGCGCGCATTGGCTGGAAAGCGCCCGCTGCTCAGGCGCAGTTGTCGAAATAGTCTCAAGGTGGTCGAAAATCCTGAAATCTCCGCCGGAGGGGTCGGCGATCATCACAGGAGGACTAGGAGGCGCCGCGCCGCAGGGAGGTAGTCGATGAAGTTCCAGCTGGCCATCAACATGGAGCGCATTGCGCCCGACATCGACATGCGCGAGGTCGAGCGGCATACTCTGAAAATGGTGCAGATGGCCGACGCCGGCGGCTTCAACATCGCTTGGGCCGCCGAGCATCACGCCCTGGAGATGACGATCGCGCCCAATCCCTTCCAGATCCTCACCTGGTGGGCCGCGCACACCGATCGCATCCGGCTCGGCGCGGCGGTGGTGGTCGCGCCCTACTGGCACCCGATCGACGTTGCCGGCGAGGCCGCTTTGCTGGATCTCTACAGTGGTGGGCGGCTGGAGCTCGGCATCGGTTCAGGGGCCTATCAGCGTGAGTTCGACCGCATGCGGCCCGGCCTGAAGCAGAGCGACGGCTGGCGCTATATGCAGGAGATGCTGCCTGTGGTTAAGGCGCTGTGGCAGGGCGACACCGAGCACGCCGGCGAGTTCTGGTCATTCCCACTCGCGACCTCCGTGCCCAAGCCATTGCAACAGCCACACCCTCCGATCTGGGCCGCCGCGCGCGCCCCGATCACCTACGACTTCGCCGTCAAGCACGGCCTCAACATACTGTCTTGGTCCCTGACACGGCCCATTTCGGAGGTGGAACTCTACAAATCCCGGCTCGACCAGGCCATGGCCGACAATCCGGGCTGCGACCGCCCGATCTTCGCGACGATGCGCCACACCTGCGTCTACGATCGTGAGGCGGACTGGGAGGTGCCAGTCCGGGCGGCGCAGCGCCAGTTGGGCCAGTTCGAGAACCTGTTCAAGAACATGGGTGACGTGCATAACGGCTTTCCCAAGACGGTCGACTTGGCGGAACTGGCCAATCGCGACGAGTACGATCCGAAGATGCTGCACCACAACCTTATGTTCGGGACCCCAGACCAAGTCATCACCAAGCTGAAACTCTATGCCGAGATCGGAGTCGACGAATTCACCTACTACGCTAGCCTCGGTCTCGGTCAGGTCGAGCAAAAGCGATCGCTCGAGCTGTTCATCACCGAGGTCATGCCGGCCTTCGCCTGAAGCTCGAGCGATCGAGCCCGGGGCGCCGCAGACCACACGAGGTTTCCATGACGCAATACATTGAAGTGAGCCGATCAGGTCACGTGCTCGAAGTCACGCTGAACAAGCCCAAGGTCAACGCCATCGACCAAGCGATGAGCCGGGAGTTGGGGGCGGCCTTTGCCTTGTTGCGCGATGAACCGGAACTCAGGGTCGCTATCTTGACTGGCGCCGGCGAGCGGATTTTTTCCGCCGGCTGGGACCTGAAGGCGCTCGATGCTGGCGATACTCAGCTAGACAACTGGTGGGAGGACGGCAACTACGGCGACGGTGGCTTTGCTGGCTTGACCGAGAACTGGACCCTGAAAAAACCGGTGATCGCGGCCCTCAACGGTTTGGCCATCGGCGGTGGTTTCGAACTGGCGATGGCCTGCGACCTCTTGATCGCGGCCGAACATGTCGAGTTCAGCCTGCCCGAAATGCCGCTGGGCATGATCCCCGATGCTGGCGCAATCCAGCGGCTGCCGCGCCGCATCCCTTACAATATTGCCATGGAAATGCTCCTGCTCGGCCGACGCATGACGGCGGCGGAGGCTCATCGCTACGGCCTGGTCAACAAAGTCGTCCCGAAGGACCAGTTGATGACGGCGGCCCGGGCCTGGGCGGACCAAATTGCCGAGGCGGCCCCTTTGGCCGTGCAGACGATCAAGGAGGTGCTGCGCGCTATCGAATGCGTGCCGCTGGGCGGCGCCTTCGAGACCATGCGCTCGGGCGATCTGCCGGTGTACCGGGCGATGCTCAAGTCGGAGGATGCAGAAGAGGGCGTACGCGCCTTTGTCGAAAAGCGCAAGCCGGTCTTCAAGGGACGCTGATCCGCCATGACCCGCGCGGCAGCGGACCTGGTCCAGCGCATCGCCAGCCTCGGCGGCGGGCCAATTGGTGGCGGCTGGACCGCCCACTTCTTGGCGCGTGGTTATGACGTGGTGAGTTATCTGCACGACCCGCGCGAAGAGGAGAGCTTTCGCAAGGTCGTCGATACCGCCTGGATCAGCTTGGAAACCCTGGGGCTGGCAGAGGGCGCAAACCGAGCACGGTTGCGTATCACCAGCGATTTGGCCGAGGCGGTTCGGGACGCGGAGTTCGTGCAGGAAAGCGCGCCCGAGGACCTCGCCATCAAGCAGGCGCTCTACGAGCAGCTCGGCCACCTGGTACCGCAAAATGTCGTGATCGCCTCGAGCACTTCGGGCCTGACGATGAGCGAAATTCAGGTCCGCTGCCCGACGCCGGAGCGCACCGCAATCGGCCATCCCTTCAACCCGCCCTACCTGCTGCCCCTGGTCGAGATCGTCGGCGGCGCCCGGAGCGATGCAAAGGCTGTCCAATGGACATGCGACTTCTATCGGGCCGCCGGCAAGGCGCCTCTGGTGCTGAAGAAGGAGATCCCGGGATTCGTGGCCACGCGCCTGCAAGAGGCCCTATGGCGCGAGGCGCTGCACATGGTGGCGAACGGCGAGGCGACGCCGCAGGACATCGACTTGGCCCTGATCAACGGGCCGGGACCGCGGCTTGCCCTGATGGGTCAATGCATGGCCTTTCACGTCGCCTGCGGCGCCGGCGGCATGGCGACCAATCTGGATCAGTTCGGGCCGGCCCTGAAGCTACCCTGGACCCGCCTGGCGGCCCCGGAGCTCACCCCGGAGCTGCGTAACCGCATGGTCGAGGGCTGCAACGAGATGGCGGGCGGTCGGCATTTCGAGGACCTGGCAGCCGAACGTGACCGCGGCATCGTCGCCATCCTGAAGGCCATCGAGGGCGCGCGCGCGGGCGTCTAACGTCCCGATCATGTAGTTCGATTCACCGAGCTTCAGAATTCGCCGGACACGAACTCTTTGATCCTAATGTGGCGCGGTTTCGGTTTCTTGCAGCGCCCGTCTGCGCGACTTTTCGATGAACGCGAAGACCGTGCCCGGCCACGACGGCGCAGTCTCCTGTTCCGGCCAGGCTTGGCGGTATTCGCTCGGCTTTTTGCCAAAGCACTTGGCGAAGGCGAGCGAAAAGTAGGACAGGGAATTGAAGCCGCTGGCCGCGGAGACATCGCGGATCGACATGTGCGTGCTGGTCAGCAGAACCCGAGCATACTGCAGCCGCAGCAACTGGCTAAACTGAACCGGCGAGCAGCCCATGCTGCGCTGGAACAGACGCTCCAGCTGGCGTTGCGAGACGCCCAAATGGGCCGCAATGGCGGGGACCGTGGGCGGCTCGGCGATGGTGGTCTCAATCAGGCCGATGGCAGCCTTCACCACTGGGTGCATGGTCTCGGAGACGCCGCCCAGCGTGTGCCGCTGAGCGGTCTCGGCGGGCCTGATGGGATAGTGCAGGATTTGATCCGCGACCTCCAACGCCAACTGGTCGCCGTGGCGCTGCGCAATCAGATGGAGCATGAGGTCCAACCCCGCGGTGCCGCCGGCGCAGGTCAAGATGTTGCGGTCGTTGGTGAAGAGCTGCTCGCGCACCAGGGCGCGGGGAAACTGCTCGGCGAAACCGGCTATGCAAGACCAATGGGTCGTGACCTGGCGGGCCGCGACCAGACCGGCACGGGCCAGCACGTAGACGCCGAGCTCCATTGCGGCCAAGGTCACGCCCTTGCGCTCCTGCCGCCGCAGCCAGTTGATCAGCTCGGGACAGTCGTAGTGCTCGCAACCCCAGCTACCGCAGACAAAGACGATGCTCGTGGCCGGGTCGACGTCGCTCAACGGGCGAGTCGACAGGGTCATGCCGTTGCTCGCGACGATCTCTCCGCCCGGCGCCGACAGGTATTGCCAATCGTAGAGGGTCTCCGGCGCCAAATAGTTGGCAATGCGCATCGGCTCGATGGTCGTCGTCAGCGTCATCATGTTGAAACGCGGGACGAGCACGAAGGCCGCCCGGGTATGCCGTGCCCCGGGTGCCTTGCCGACCATTTCCGTGTCGTTTATAGCCATGCCGATCGCCTCCCTTGCGGTATCTTACGCCGGGTTGGTCTTGTCGAAAAACAGAAACTTGTGGCGATTAATTGGTAACTGCCCGGCAACCGGGCCCACACAATGGTAAAAAGCCGGGGGAGGCCGGCGTTGGGAGGCTGGCGTTGGGAGGCTGGCGATGAATTTCGAGGTCATCGTGACCTGCGCGGTCACCGGGGCCGGCGATACGGTGAGCCGGCATCCGGGTGTGCCCGTTACGCCCGAGCAGATAGCCGCCGCGACCATCGAAGCCGCGAAGGCCGGAGCGGCGATCGCGCATATTCACGTCCGCGACCCGGACACCGGCAAGGGCGCGCGCGATCCCGAGTTGTTCAAGGCCGTGGTCGATCGCGTGCGCTCGAGCGGCACCGACATCGTGATCAACCTGACCTCGGGCATGGGCGGCGACTGGGTACCTCGCGACGACGATCCAGCTCAGCCCGGCCCGGGTACCGACATGATCGGCCCGTTAGAACGGCTGGCCCATGTCCAGGACCTACTGCCGGAGATCTGCAGCCTGGACTGCGGCACCATGAACTTTGGCGACGGCAACACGATCTATATCTCGACCCCGCCCTACCTGCGGGAGATGGCCGCGCTGACCAAGGACTGGGGCGTCAAGCCCGAGCTCGAGGTTTTCGAGCTCGGGCACATCCGCTTCGCCAGGCAGATGATCGCCGAGGGCTTGATCGACGGGCCGCCGCTGTTTCAGATCTGTCTCGGCATTCCCTGGGGCGCGGACCAGAGCGTCGACACCATGAAGGTCATGAAGGACCAGCTGCCGGCCGAGGCTATCTGGTCGGGCTTCGGCATCTCGCGCATGCAGATGCCCATGGCGGCCGCGTCCGTCGCGATGGGCGGCAACGTCCGGGTCGGCCTTGAAGACAACCTGTACCTCGATCGCGGCGTGCTGGCTACCAACGCCCAGCTGGTCGAACGGGTGATCGAGATCATCACGCGCATGGGTGCCCGGGCGGCCACGCCGGCCGAAGCGCGCGTGAAGCTTGGCCTTCGCGGCTCCTAAGGGTCGGCAGTGGGTACGTCATGGCAAGCGAAGTGGGATGAGATGGCCAAGCCCTATTCGCAAGGGGCGGAGAGCGCCTCGGGACTGTGCCTACACCAACTCTGCAAGGCCTTCGGCAGCGTCCAGGCCGTGCAAAACGTCGAATTGCAGATCCGGCGCGGCGAGTTTCTCACGCTGCTGGGACCTTCGGGATCGGGCAAGACCACCCTGCTGATGATGATCGCGGGCTTCCTCGATCCGAGCAGCGGCAGCATCGTTCTGGACGGCCGCCCGATTACCGACTTGGCGCCCGAGAAGCGCAACTTCGGAATGGTGTTTCAGGGCTATGCCTTGTTCCCGCACATGACCGTCCGCGAAAATATCGCCTATCCACTGGAGGTGCGAAAACAGGCCCGCGTGGCCGTGAACTCGCGGGTCGAGGAGATGCTGGAGTTGGTCCAGCTCGGGCCGTTTCGAGACCGCCTGCCGCGTCAGCTGTCGGGGGGTCAGCAGCAGCGTGTGGCGCTGGCGCGCGCCTTGAGCTTCGGCCCGGAAATCCTGCTGCTGGACGAGCCGCTCGGCGCACTCGACAAGAAGTTGCGCGGCGAGGTTCAGGGCCAATTGAAAGAGCTGCACCGCAAGGTCGGAACCACTTTCATTTACGTCACCCACGACCAGGAAGAGGCGCTGTCGATGTCCGACCGCGTGGCGATCATGAACCACGGGCGGACAGTGCAGATCGGCGCGCCGGCCGAGCTTTACGAGCAACCGGCCACGGCCTTCGCCGCCGATTTCTTGGGCAAGAGCAATTTCCTCAGGGGCACCGTGGTTTCCGCGAGCGAAACCGAAGTGACCTACGAATTGGCCGGGCGACGCCTGCGGCAGCGCAATAACGGGCAGGAATTCGGTCCCGGCGACGGCCTGGTCATCGCCCTTCGGCCGGAGAAGCTGGAAATGGTCGCGGCGGACCGAAACCAAAGCAACGGCAACGTGCTGAGCGGACGGATCACCGATGTGACCTATCTCGGCGCCAACCTGGAGGTCACGATAATGACCGAGGGGGCCGGCGAGCTGAAAGCCGTGCTGGGCGCGTGGCGGAACCGGCTGGTGCTCGAAGTGGGACAACTTGTCGACCTGTCCTGGGCGCCCGACGCCGCCGTGATCGTGAACGACGACGAGGCCTGAGACGTATACGCGGGGAATGCGGAAACTGGGACGAAATAAATCGTAACAACCCGACGATTTAGGTACCGAAGGAGGAAAGAGATATGCAGGACAAAGCGTTCTTCAAAGACATGGCGCTGCAAGGCGCGGAGGACTTTAAGAGTGGCCGGCTGGGCCGGCGCGATTTCCTGATCCTTTGCGCGGTGATCGGCGCGGCGCCGTTCGCCGTTGCCGCGGGCGACGCCGAGGCCGCCGCCAACGAGATCGTGCTGTGGAATTGGGGTGGCGACGCCGTGAAGTGCCACACCGATTCCTTTGGCGCCCCCTTCTCCAAGGAAACCGGCCTAGGCTTCAGGATCGATACCTCCGGCCCGCTGCAGGGCAAGATTAAGGAGATGGTCGAGTCCAAGCATGTCACGGCCGACGTGGCCGATGCCGACGCCTTCGATGCCATCGCGCTCGGCAAGTCGGGCCACCTGGAACCGATCGACTACAGCGTCGTCGACAAGAACAAGGTGCTCGAGGGCTTCGCCTGGGAGCACGGCGTTTCGATCATCTTCTATGGCTATGCCTTCATGTACGACACGGAGAAGTTCAAGGACAATCCGCCGACCACCTGGGCCGACTTCTTCAACACGCGCGACTATCCGGGCAAGCGCTCGCTCTACAAGTGGGCGAATGGTGCGATCGAAGGTGCGCTGATGGCCGATGGCGTGGCGAAGGATCAGGTCTACCCCTGTGATCTCGACCGTGCCCTCGACAAGATCAAGTCGATCAAGGAGGACAGCTTTTACTGGGGCTCGGGGTCCGCGGCCCAGCAGATGATCGTCAACGGCGAGGTTTCGATGGGCATGGTGTGGCTGAACCGTGCCAAGATCGTCGAGGCCGACACCAATGGCCGCTACAGGCTCAATATGAACCAGGCGATTGCAATGCCGGGCGCCTACATCGTGCCCAAGGGTAATCCGGCCGGGCGTGCGAACGTCATGAAGTTCATCGCTTCCTGTCAAACGCCGGAACGCCAGATCGACTTGTTTCGATGCCACGGCATGACGCCGGCCAACCCGGCCGCCTTCGCCATGATCCCGGACGATCTGAAGCGTTTCGCCGTCACCTCGGAGGAGAACCTCTCGCGGGTATTGCTCAACGATCCCGAGTGGTGGGCCGAGAACGGCGGAGAGGCCGTCAACAAGTATCTCGACGCAATCAGCTGAGGCCGGCTTTCCGTTGCGCACGGCGGGCATCGGATCATGCGGCTACCCGGCACCGATAGACGGCTCGATGCCTATTGGCTGCTAGTGGCTCCGCTGCTGGTGCTCGTCGCCGTGTTCTTCGCCTGGCCGGTGTTGAACATTCTGTTGATCAGCGTTACCGAACCCGCTCCCGGCCTGGGCAACTACGAGAAGTTGATTACCAGCGCATCCCTGGGGCGGATCCTTCGGACCACGCTGCGCATCTGCCTGCTGACCACGGTGATGAGCGTAGCCGTCGGCTACCTGATTGCCTACACCATGGTTCATCTCGGCGGGCGCGAGCGGGCCTGGATGCTGGCCCTCATGTTGCTCTCTTTTTGGGTTTCGGTCTTGGTCCGCGCGTTCTCCTGGCTGACGCTGCTCGGCCGCAACGGCTTGATCAACGCCATGCTGACCGGCAGCGGCCTGGTCGACGAGCCCGTAGCTTTCGTGCGCAACGAGACCGGGGTTCTGATCGGTATGGTCCACTACATGATCCCTTATGCCGTGCTGCCCCTACTGGCCAACATGCAGGGTATCGACCAGCGGATCATGGATGCCTCGCGCAGCCTTGGCGCGGGTCCGTTGCATGGCTTCCTGCGCATCTATTTGCCGCTCTCCGCGCCGGGACTCGTAGCCGCCAGCTTGCTGGTCTTCATCATCAGCCTTGGCTTCTACGTGACCCCGGCGCTTCTCGGCGGCGGGCGCGTGCTCATGGTTGCGGAGTACATCAGCGTGCAGGTGCTGGTCACGGTGCAATGGGGCGTTGCCTCGATGCTTGCAACCTTGGTGCTGGCGAGCGTGTTTGGCCTGCTGTTCGTCCTGTCGCGGGTGATGAGCATCAGCGAGCTATTTGGAGCGCGGGCATGACCAAAGGACCGCGCCTTGGTTGGACCACGTTGCGTCTTGGCACCTGGACGGCGCTTCTGTTTCTGACCCTGCCGGCGTTGATCGCCGTGCCGGTCTCTCTGACCCCGAAGCGCTATCTCTCGATGCCGCAAGATGCCTTGTCGCTGCGACATTACGCCAACCTATTCGGCGGCGGTGAATGGCTGTCGAGCATGCTGCAGAGCGCCGTTATCGCCAGCGCCTCAGCCGCTATCGCGACCGTTCTCGGGACCATATGCGCGGTCGGGTTGTGGCGAATTGCCTCACGGACCTCCGAGGTAATTCGCGCCTTCCTGCTGTTGCCCTTGATCATTCCACCGATCCTTTCGGCCATGGCCTTCTACCGGGCTTGGGTCAAACTCGGGCTGCTCGACAGCTACCCCGGCCTGATTCTGGCTCATGCGATCCTGGCTGCGCCCATCGTCTTGATCACGGTGTCCGCCACGCTGGCCAATTTCGATCTTGGACTCGAGCAGGCCTCGCGCAATCTGGGCGCGTCGCGGATCACGACTCTGCGGCGGGTCATCCTGCCCTCGATCCGGCCGGGTATCCTGGCTGGCGCCGTCTTTGCCTTCATACTGTCCTGGGACGAGATCGTCGTGACGCTGTTCATCGCCAAGTTCCACATCGTCACGCTACCGCGCCGAATGTGGGACGGGATTCGCGAAAACACCGATCCCACCGTCGCCGCCGCGGCGGTCGTGCTGATCGCCGTGACCATACTTGCCATCGGGCTGTCGGCCCTGCTCGCCGGTCGCGGCAAAGCCGCCTCGGACACTTGACCAG
>Ga0209980_10002278_pt1 | contig 10491 bp, 9 predicted proteins | sample CR02metaG_FD_183611 | JGI IMG/M metagenome (GOLD analysis project Ga0209980, IMG submission 183611) | Deep subsurface microbial communities from Mariana Trench to uncover new lineages of life (NeLLi) - CR02 metaG (SPAdes) (version 2) | ecosystem: Environmental > Aquatic > Marine > Ocean trench >... | reverse complement strand
ATGGGAGGCATGGGAGGTATGGGAGGCATGGGAGGCATGGGCTTCTAAGGTCCACCCGTCACCAACACCAGTCAGGCCGAGCCCTGCTGTCAAGCCAAGCTTCATCGAATCGGAGGTACACCCCAATGCCCGTCAGACCCCTTGAAGATCGCGTGCTGATCAAGCCCCTCGACCCCGAGACCAAGACCGAGTCCGGCATCTACCTGCCCGAGTCGGCGAAGGAGAAGCCGATGCAGGGAAAGGTGATCGCCACCGGACCCGGCAAGCTCCTGGACAACGGCGAGCGCGTCAAGCCGTCCGTGAAAAGGGGCGACACCGTCGTCTTCGGCAAGTACAGCGGCACCGAGATCGAGATCAAGAACGTCCCGCACCTGATCATGCGCGAGACCGAGCTGCTCGGCGTGATCGAAGGATAAACCATGTCCACCAAGCAACTGAAGTTCAACACGGCCGCCCGGCAGGAGTTCAAGAGCGGCGTGCAGCAGATCGTCCGGGCCGTCGCCGTGACCTTGGGACCCACCGGCCGGCACGTCATCGTGCAGAAGTCCTTCGGCGGGCCGACGATCACCAAGGACGGCGTGAGCGTCGCCAAGGAGATCGAGCTGCCGCAGCCCTTCGAGAACATGGGCGCGAAGATGATCAACCAGGTCGCCACGAAGGTGAGCGACATCGCTGGTGACGGAACCACCACCGCCACCGTCCTCGCCCAGGCGATCTACGTCGAGGGGCTCCGCCACATCACCGCCGGCGCCAACGGCGTCGCGGTGCAGCGGGGCATCACCGAGGCCGCCCGCGTGGTAGGCGAGACCATCGACGCCATGGCCGCCAAGTGCGAGGGCCGCTCGGAACTGCTCAAGGTCGCCACCGTCTCCGCCAACCACGACAGCGAGATCGGAAGCCTCATCGCCGACGCCATCGACAGGGTCGGCGCCGAGGGCGTGGTCGAGGTCGAGGAGGGCAAGACCAACGAGACCACCCTCGAATACGTCGAGGGCATGGCGTTCGACAAGGGGTTCCTGAGCCCCTACTTCATGACCGATCCCAAGCGGGCCGAGTGCATCCTCGAGGACGTCGACATCCTCCTGAACGAGAAGAAGATCTCCAACCTCGCCGACTTGCTGCCGCTGCTGAACAAGGTGGCCGCGAGCGGCCGCCCGCTGCTGATCATCGCCGAGGACCTCGAGAACGAGGCCCTCGCCGCCCTGGTGGTCAACCGCCTGCGGGGCGTCCTGAAGGTGTGCGCGGTCAAGGCCCCGGGCTTCGGCGATCGCCGCAAGGCCGTGCTCGGCGACATCGCCAGCCTCACCGGCGGCACCTTCTTCTCCGAGGACCTCGGTCGTCACCTCGAGGACATCGAGCTCAAGGAGCTCGGCCGGGCCAAGAAGGTCGTCATCACCAAGGACGACACGACCATCATCGAGGGTGCCGGGAAGAAGACCGAGCTGAACGCTCGCTGCGAGCAGATCCGCGCCCAGATGGAGCGATCGACGAGCGACTACGACCGCGAGAAGCTCCAGGAGCGGCTCGCCAAGCTCACCGGCGGCGTGGCCATCATTCAGGTCGGCGCGGCGACAGAGACCGCCATGAAGGAGCGCAAGGCGCGGGTCGAGGACGCCCTGAGCGCAACGCGGGCGGCGGCCAAGGAGGGCTACGTGCCCGGCGGCGGGGTCGCCTTCCTGCGGGCGATCGACTCGGTAGTGGAAGCTCGCCGCAAGGCCAAGGGCGATGAGCGGATCGGCTTCGACATCGTGGCCCGGGCCCTCGAGGCGCCGACTTACCAGATCGCGGTCAACACCGGGGTCGACGGCGACCTCGTGGTGGAGAAGATCAAGGCGGGCGAGGACGGTTTCGGATTCAACGCCATCAACGGCCAATACGAGGATCTCGTCGGGTCGGGAATCATCGACCCCGCGCTCGTGGCCCGATCGGCCCTGCAAAACGCCGCCTCCGTGGCGGGGCTGATGCTGACGACGGGTGTCATCGTGACGGAGCTCAAGGACGACGACGATCCAGTCGAAGATGCCGTAGCTTGAGCTTTCTGGTGAAGGACTCCAGGCGGGACCGGGTTGCTTAAGGGTGGAGGCGAGCGTCTCACTCCTTAGTCAGCCCGGTCCTTGATGTTTGGAGCGGGTGAGGAGGCTGACGCGCCCAAACGCTGACCCATGCCAACGACGCGCGACTACTACGAGATCCTCGGCGTCTCCCGGAACGACTCGCTCGACCAGATCAAGCGGGCCTATCGCCGGCTCGCGATGAAGCACCACCCCGACCGCAACCCCGGCGATTCGGAGGCCGAGTCCAAGTTCAAGGAGGCGGCCGAGGCGTACGAGGTGCTCAGCGACTCCGAGCGCCGCTCGATGTACGACCGCTACGGCCACGCCGGGCTGCGCTCGCGGCCGGGACACGACTTCAGCACGCTCAACGCCCAGGACATCTTCTCGATGTTCGAGGACATCTTCGGCGGCGCCCTCGGGGGGCGGCCGCGCGGGCGGCGCCGAGGCGGCGTCCCCCGCGGCTACGACCTCGAGACCGAGGTGGAGTTGACGCTGCCGGAGGTGCTCACCGGGGCGACGCGGGACGTGGAGTTCAAGCGACTCGACATCTGCCAGACCTGCCAGGGCAGCGGCGCCAAGCCCGGAAGCGGGCCGACGACGTGCACGACCTGCGGCGGCAGCGGGCAGGTCGCCCAGGCCGGGCTCGGAGGCATGTTCAGAATCGTCACCACCTGCCCGCAGTGCCGCGGTCGGGGCACGGTGGTCACCCAGCCCTGCGCGGATTGCCGCGGCCACGGCCGGGTCTCCTTGCCGCGAAAGCTGAGCGTCAAGATCCCCGCCGGTATTCAAGACGGCCAGGCTGTTCGGGTCGCCGGAGAGGGCGAGCCGCCCGCGCCAGAGGCGAGCCCCTCCGGCAAGGGGATCCGCGGCGACCTGCACGTCGTCGTGCGCGTGCGCCGCCACGACCAGTTCGAGCGCGACGGCGACCACCTGCTCGTCGCCATGCCCATGTCGTTCACCCAGGCGGCCCTCGGCGCTGAGCTCGAGGTGCCGACGCTCAACGGGGCCGTCACCCTGAGCCTCCCGGTCGGCACGCAGCACGGCGCTCTCTTTCGAATCAATGCCCGCGGGCTGCCCAACCTGCGGACGGGCACCCGGGGCGACCTCGTGGTGATCATGCAGCTCGTCGTGCCGCGGAAGCTCACCGAGGAGCAGAAGCGGCTGCTCGCCGAGTATGCCAAGTCTGAAGAGCTCGAGGTGGGTATCGTGAGCCCCTCTCTCTGGGAGAAGATCAAGGACGCAGTGACCGGAGGATGATGCCCAAGCGAAAGACACAAGCTGATCGGCCGCGGTCGAGGGCACCCGGCGAGCCCGAGCCGCTCGAGCACGAGGCTGCCGGCCCCGGCGGCCCGGAGGACGGGCTCGCCGAGCCCGCCGCCGAGGCGACCGAGCTCTCGGAAGCGGGACCGGACCTGCTCGAGCGGGTCATGCTGGAGCGCGACGATGCGCTGGCCGCCCGCCAACGGGCCCTCGCCGATCTGGTGAACTTCCAGCGCCGCGCGGAGGCGAACGAGCACCGGGCGGTCCAGATGGGCGCCACCCGAGTCGTGCGCTCGATCCTCGCGGTGCTTGACTACTTCGACCTGGCCCTCGACCAGGACCCCAAGCAGCTCAGCGTCGAGCAGCTCATCGGCGGCGTGCAGATCGTCCACGACGACCTGCTCAAGGCGCTCCAGAGCCAGGGGGTCGAGCGGATCGAGCCGGTCATCGGTGACGAGTTCGACCCCAACCGTCACGAGGCCATGATGCGGCAGCCCAGCGACGACGCGGCGCCGAACACGATCGTCTCCGTGCTAAGCCCGGGTTACACCATGGGCGACCTGGTCCTGCGTCCCGCGAAGGTCGCCGTCGCCGCCGCCGAAGAGAGTTGACCGAAATGCCCACCTACGACTACGTGTGCCAGGCGTGCGGACATGAGTTCGAGCTGTTCCAGCAGATGAGCGACCCGGTCAAGCGCAAGTGCCCAGCCTGCACCGAGCAGAAGCTCCGGCGGTTAGTGGGCAGCGGGGCCGGCATCATTTTTCGCGGCGGCGGGTTCCACGAGACCGACTACCGGAGCGAGTCGTACAAGAAGGCCGCCGAGGCCGACAAGAAGGCGGCCGAGGGCAAGGCCAAGAAGAAGGACGACAAGAAGAGCAAGACCGAGGGGGGCTCGGGTGGGGCCCAGAAGAAGAAAGAGCCATGAGCCATGCGCCATGAGCCATGAGAAAAGAAAGGGAGCCGCCTGCCGAAGCGGGCGGCTCACCCTCGTCCCCGCCTATTCGGCAGAGGTAGGTAGAAGCCAGAAGTTGGCGCTCCGGGCAAAGATTACCGGTAGGTCTCGATCGGCTCCCAGGATCGGTTCGAGCTCGCCCGGCGGCGAAGGATCCAGGTCTTGCCGGTAACAATGTCCACCAGGAACGTGGCGTCCGGTCGATTGAAGGTGGGTCGTTGAATCTCGAGCACGCCCGAGGTCTCGCCCTTGACGGCGGGAACGCGCTCTTCCCAGGTGAGCTTCACACTGGGGTTGTCCAAGGCGGCGGTGCCGACTCCGTGGAGCCGATAGATGGCGCCCGTCCGCGTGTCGAGCCGGCCCACAGTGTCATCGAAGCTGATGATCTGCGAGGCGGGCACGACAAATCCGCGAACGTCGGCGCGGTTAACCGTCAGCTGCTTGTGGCCGCCGGCGCCCATCGCCACGATGACCGCGACCGCCACGACGGCTACGATCGCAGAGGTTCGAAGGCCGATGCTCAGCTTTTTCATTTTCTTCTCTTCTCCGTTGTCTTGGGGATTGAGGGTCGCCCGCAGCGAGGCGCCGGGGATCGACTGACATTAGGCACGCCTGTCCCGTTGCGGCCCGGGTTGGCCTCGCGTCGAGCAAAGAGTAGCCTGCGAACGGCTGCATAACCCTCCAGGTTTGCCTTGCTTCACAGCCGCCACTACCGTCGTGGCCGATATCCGTAAAGGATCCGAAGACCCCCATGCCCCTGCGTTTCACCCATCGAATCCTCGAGCACCTCGCCCATGCCAACTACGAGCCAGCCACGGTCAAGGCGATCGCGCGGCAGCTGGGGACCGATCCGCAGGACCGCGCGGTGTTCCAGAAGGCGATCGATCAGCTCCGCGAGCAGGGGCGAGTCGACATGACCCGCGACGAGCTGGTCGCCCTGCCGAGCTACGGCGAGGAGGTGGAAGGAGTGTTCCGGCTCACCTCGAGGGGCTTCGGGTTCGTCATTCCCGATCACCCCTGCCGGGAGGGTGATCTCTTCGTGCCGCCCGGCGGCACCCGCGACGCCATCTCCGGCGACCGCGTGCGGGCGAAGGTGATCCGCCAGAGCGGGCGCAGCCGGGGCCGGCCGGGCCGCAGCCCCTTCACCGGCCGCATCCTCGAGGTGCTCGAGCGGGGGCGGGACAACTTCGTGGGGGTGCTCTTCGAGCGCGGCGGGCAGTGGTTCGTCGAGCCCGACGGCCGGGTGCTCTACGAGCCCGTGCTCATCCGCGACCCGCACGCCAAGAGCGCCGGGCGGGCGAGGGCCGGCGACAAGGTCGTGATCGAGCTCATGCACTACCCGGATGACAGGTACGTCCCCGAGGGGGTCATCACCCGGGTGCTCGGCGAGGCGGGCAAGCCGGACGTGGAGACCGAGGCGGTCATCGCGGCCCACGGCCTGCGGACGGAGTTCCCCGACGCCGTCGTCAAGCGAGCCCGCAAGGCGAACCGGGCCTTCGAGGCCGAGGCGAGGGGCCCCTGGCCCGACCGCGACGACCTGCGAGACCTTTTCACGTTCACCATCGATCCGCCGGACGCCAAGGACTTCGACGACGCCATCTCGATCAGCCACGACGCGGGCGCCGACGAGTGGACCCTCGGCGTGCACATCGCCGACGTGGCTCACTTCGTGCGGCCGGGCTCGCCGCTCGACGACGAGGCGAAGCAACGCGGCAACAGCGTCTACCTGCCGCGGCGGGTGATCCCCATGCTGCCCGAGATCCTCTCCAACGGCGTGTGCTCGCTCCAAGAAGGGGTGCCGCGCTTCGCCAAGTCGGCGTTCGTGACCTTCGACGGCCGGGGGCGCGTCCTGCGCCAACGGCTCGCCTCAACCGTGATCAGCTCCCGGAAGCGCCTGACTTACCTGGAAGCCCAGGCGCTCATCGACGGCGATCCCAAGGCCGCCCGCACCCACGCCCGGACAAAGCCGGCCTACTCCGACGAGCTGATCGAGGCCCTTCGGCTGGCCGACGATCTCGCCCGCCGGCTGCGGAAGCGCCGGCTGCGCGACGGCATGATCGTGCTCCAGCTTCCGGAGGTGGAGTTGGTCTTCGACGACGCCGGCCACGTCATCGACGCCGTTCCCGAGGACGACGCCTTCACCCACACCATCATCGAGATGTTCATGGTCGAGGCCAACGAAGCCCTCGCCCGCACCTTCAACAGCGTCGGGGTGCCGATCATCCGCCGCATCCACCCGGAGCCCGTGCGCGGCGACCTCGAGGAGCTGCGGATGTACGCCCGGGCCGCCGGCCAGTCGGTTCCCGACGAGCCGACCCGCCACGACCTCCAGTGCCTGCTCGAGGCGACCCGGGACACGCCCGCAGTCCGGGCCATCCACTTCGCGGTGCTGCGGACGCTCACCAAGGCCACCTACAGCCCAGCCCTGATCGGGCACTTCGCCCTCGCGTCCGACCACTACACGCACTTCACGAGCCCCATCCGCCGCTACCCCGACCTCTCCCTGCACTGCGCCCTCGGCGCCTACCTCGACGCGACCGACAACGGCCGCAAGGTCCCGGGCGGGCGCAAGCGGCGGGAGCTCGGCCTTCGTCTGATCGACGACGATCGCGTGCTCGACGAGGCGGCCCTCGTCGAGCTGGGCCGGCACTGCAGCGAGACCGAGGTCGAGGCCGATCGTGCCGAGCGCGAGCTGCGCGACTTCCTGGTGATGCAGTTCCTCGCCGAGCACCACCTCGGCGACGACTTCAGTGGCGTGGTGACCGGGGTCACCGGCAGCGGTCTCTACGTCTCCATCGAGCGGTTCCTGGTCGAGGGCATGGTCAAGGTGCAGGATCTCCCCGCCCCGGGTGGCGGGGCCGATCGCTGGGAGACCAACGAGCAGACCGGGCGGCTGGTCGCCCGCCGAAGCGGCGCTTCACTTGGAATCGGCGACCTCGTGACCGTTCGGATCCTGCGGATCGACCTCGGCTCGCGACATCTCGACCTGCAGCTTGTCGGCTCGCCCGAGGCACCCGTTGCCCCAGCGGCCGACGCCGAGACCGGCCGGCGCCGCCGCAAGGCCACGGCCGCCAAGGACAAGGGCAAGGGCAAGGGCAAGGGCTACAAGAAGGGCCGGCGGGGGAAGCGGAGCCGGTGAAGCGGAGCTGTCAGCCATTGGCGTACCGAGGAGGTGGCTTCCTCGGTGGGCGGCCGGGTCCGTATTATGGAAACCCATCAATAACCGACTCCGTCGCCAGGTTTTCAAGGGTGAAATTCCATGGCCGAATCGACTCACGACACCGCCGCGATCGAGTCCGTTCTCCAGGAGAGCCGGCGGTTCGATCCGCCCGCGGATCTCTCCGAGGCCATCGGAGGTGCCCACATCAGCTCGATCCAGCAGTACCGGCAGATGTACCAACGGTCAATCGAAGATCCGGAGGGCTTCTGGGGAGACGTCGCCGGCGAGCTCGATTGGTTCCGGAAGTGGGACCGGGTCCTGGAGTGGAGCCCGCCCGACGCAAAGTGGTTCATCGGCGGCACCACCAACCTCTGTCACAACTGCGTCGACCGGCAGGTCGCGCAGGGGTACGGGGATCAGGTGGCGATCGTGTGGGAGGGGGAGCCGGTGGGAGAAGAAGCGACCCAGATACGGCGGCTGACCTACAGCGACCTGAAGTACGAGGTGTCGCGGTTTGCCAACGTGCTCAAGGGGCTGGGGGTCAAGAAGGGTGACGTGGTCACGCTGTACATGGGCATGGTGCCGGAGCTGGCGATTGCCATGCTGGCCTGCGCCCGGATCGGGGCGGCCCATTCGGTGATCTTCGCCGGCTTCTCCTCGGCGGCCATCGCCGACCGGGTCCAGGACGCCGGAAGCCGGATCGTTGTGACCGCCGACGGCGGCTGGCGGCGGGGTAAGGTCATACCCTTGAAGGACAACGTCGACGCGGCGGTCGCCATGACCAGCCTCGTCGAGGCGGTCATCGTCCTGCGGCGCTGCGGCAACGACGTCGCCTGGACCGAGGGCCGCGACCACTGGTGGCACGACGTGACCGCCGGCGCCTCTCACGACTGTCCCTGCGAGCCGATGGACAGCGAGGACACGCTCTTTCTGCTGTACACCTCCGGCTCGACCGGTAAGCCCAAGGGCATCCTGCACACCATCGGCGGCTACATGGTCTTCGCCTATCTCACCAGCAAGTACGTCTTCAACCTCGTGCCCGACCGCGGACAGCTCTACTGGTGCACGGCCGACATCGGCTGGGTCACCGGGCACAGCTACATCGTCTACGGCATCCTGCCCAACCGCGTGCCCAGCTTCATGTACGAGGGCGCCCCGAACTTCCCCGCCGAGGACCGCTTCTGGGACATCGTCGAGCGCCACCGGATCACGCAGTTCTATACCGCCCCGACGGCGATTCGGGCCTTCATGAAATGGGGCGACCAGCACCCCCGCAAGCACGACCTCTCGAGCCTCAAGGTGCTGGGTACCGTGGGCGAGCCGATCAACCCCGAGGCGTGGATGTGGTACCACCGGGCGATCGGCGGGGAGCGGTGCCCGATCGTCGATACCTGGTGGCAGACCGAAACCGGCGGGCACATGATCACGCCGCTTCCCGCGGTCACCTCGACGGTCCCCGGAAGCTGCACCCTGCCCTTCTTCGGCGTCGACGCGGCGGTCGTCAACGACGCCGGCGAAGAGCAGCCACCCAACGTCGGCGGGCTGCTGGTGATCCGCAAGCCCTGGCCGGGGATGCTCCGGGGGATCCACGGCGACCGGCAGCGCTTCATCGACACCTACTTCTCGCGCGTCCGGGGCGCGTACCTGACCGGTGACGGCGCCCGCCGCGACGAGCGGGGGTATTTCTGGATCATGGGACGGATCGACGACGTGATCAACGTGGCCGGGCACCGGCTGGGGACGATGGAGGTGGAGTCGGCCCTCGTCAGCCACGCGGCCGTCGTGGAGGCGGCGGTGGTCGGCATGCCCCACGAGATCAAGGGCACCGCGATCGCCGCCTTCGTCACCCTCGAGAGGGGCCGGGAGGCGAGCGCGTCGCTGCGCGACGAACTGCGCAAGCACGTGGGCGCCGAGATCGGCCCCATCGCCCGCCCCGACATGATCCGCTTCACCGATACGCTGCCCAAGACCCGCTCCGGCAAAATCATGCGGCGGCTCTTGAAGGACGTTGCAGAGGGGAAGGCCCTGGGGGATACCACGACCCTGGCCGATCCGGCCGTTGTGGAGCGGCTGAAGTCTCAGTACGAAGCCGGGGAGGGGTAGGTCACCCCCCCTTCACGGTCACCCTTCCAGGTCCGCCAGCGGGTCGGGTGTAGGGGGCCGCCCGGACGTAGCCGGCTTGTCCTTGATCTTTCTCGCCGGGATACCGGCGTAGATGCCGTGGGGCTCGGTGTCCTTCGTTGCGACGGCGAACGCCCCGAGCATGGTTCCTTCGGCGAGATGTACTCCAGACATGACCGTGGCATGGTAGGTGATCCGGACTCCGGCCTCAATGACCGTCACGCGAGCCGTGATGTCGCGCCCTTCCACGACATCGTGCGAATGGCTGTACACGTTCGCGAAGTCGGAGACCGAAGCGCCGTCTCCGAGGGATATGCCTCCGCGGTCATCCAGGAGCACGTGTCGATGGACCACCACGTTGTCTCCGACCTCCAGATTGTAGCCGAACGAAAGCTTGACGTGGTGAAACGCTTTGAAGTTATGGCCACATTTCCGAAAAATCCGCTTGGCCAGAAGCCTGCGGAACTTCACGCCTAGATGAACGTTTTCGGCCAGAGCGCTCCGGTCGAACATCTCCCAGAGCCAGATGAGCGGCTTGACGCGTTCGTACCGCTCCAGGTCGATCTCAGCGTAGTACTCGGGCTCCAACGTGACGTTTCTGGCGTCCATCTGTGCTAACAAGACCTGCGTCGGGACCGGAAGCGTGGCCGGATCTACCCCGATGAGGTGGGGGAAGTGAATTTCAGTCAGAACCGACCGGCAGAGCTCGTAACGGTCACAATCCGGAGCACCCAGGCGCTCATCGATGGACCCGAGCCAGCGACCATAAAGTTGCTCGGCTCCCTCTGAGATTCCAACGACTCGATTCGGTAGAAAGGCCATGGTTAGAAGGCTGTTGAAGAAGTACCCTGGGTCGCCACCCGTGCTAACGCACGTGTACCCGGATGCCTAGAAAGCCCAAGATGACAGCAAACGTTAGGTGCTTTTTACGACTGGGCAAGCTG
>Ga0209980_10002277_pt1 | contig 10494 bp, 12 predicted proteins | sample CR02metaG_FD_183611 | JGI IMG/M metagenome (GOLD analysis project Ga0209980, IMG submission 183611) | Deep subsurface microbial communities from Mariana Trench to uncover new lineages of life (NeLLi) - CR02 metaG (SPAdes) (version 2) | ecosystem: Environmental > Aquatic > Marine > Ocean trench... | reverse complement strand
GACCGCCGAAATCCGCAGATTGTTCCTCGATTATAACGAGCGATTTACAACCTAAGATAAGGGTTTCATAACATAGAGTCGGTAGCCTCTGTAATGCTTACCAGGCGCAGGGTCATAGTCGAATGAGGAGATGGATGGGAAACTACCGCTTGATCGCAACCGGGTTGGCTGTCGGCTTGCTGGCTGCGGCCTGCCAGCCCGATCCCCGACCTGATACGCAGATTATTCCCGCACCGACGGACGCCTTGGAATTGGAGCCTCCAACGGAGGCGCCCCTGGCTACGACGCAGAGCCAGCCGCAAGTATCAGCATCAGAACCCGTGGTCGCGGAAGAGGCCCAGCCGCAGAATCCCACATCGGATCCGTCGGCAGCCCCGGTCGAGGTACGCCGCGAGCTTGCGGCTACAGATCCGGCCGCGGTTGACCTGGCGAATGGCACCCCCTCGCTGGTCGAGTTCTTCGCCTTCTGGTGACCGACCTGCCGAGCAATGGCGCCCGTCGTGCACGGGCTTGAAACTAAGTACGCAGGCCGGATCGAATTTGTTTACCTGGATATCGACGATCCCGACACCACTCCTTTCAAATCACAGCTCGGCTACCAGTACCAGCCGCACTTCTTCCTGCTCGATGGGGCCGGGAACGTGCTGCAACAGTGGGTTGGGTTTGCCAGTGAGGGGGCGCTGGACGCCGCACTACAATCGGTATCGGGATAACCACCATCCAATAAACGTCTTGAAGGCACCGTGGCCCTTCATCGGAGCCGCGGTTGCGCGTGTCTGGGGGCCTATATAATGCGCGGAGACTAAGTTGCGCTTAGCCCCGAAGCCGGGGCTTGCAGGCATAAAGGCCCATTGCATGCGTTATGGGGCGCCCTAGACTATTCAAGGTGCCCCGTGAATGGAGTACACCTTACAAGGCGATGGACCGATCAGTACAAGGAGGGACAGGATGAGCGACGACAAGGCTAAACGGTTGAACCTGATGCGATTTTGGTTATTCGGCACCTTTGTGATCTTGTGGGCAATCTCGCTAACCTATTACTACCTTTATCTAGCGCCAATCTCTGATGTGGCTACGGTCCTAAGGGCGGTTTGGCCCGTATGGGCCACTGCGGCCGCGGGCGCGATAGTCATCTACGTCGGCTACAAGCGGTGGCTGGGGCGCAGCGACGGTGAAACGGCCTCCCCCGCGCCCGATCAGTCCTCGGCACCGCCTGCCTGAACTCCGAGTTAGTCACAGCCATGTGAGGGCGGCCGCACAGAAAAGCAAAATTCAGCAGTCGCCTAGAGTTTAATTAAGAAGGCCGCCCATTCGGGCGGCCTTTTCTTGAGGAGAGATAACGATCACAATTCCAGGCGGGTCACTCGATCCCTAGGACGCGTCGGGCGATCACCAGTCGTTGAATTTCACTCGTGCCCTCACCAATCGTCATCAGCCGAGCGTCGCGGTAGATTCGTTCTACAGGATATTCCGCGCTGTAACCGTAGCCTCCTAATATCTGGATCGCGTTGCGACATACACGTTCTGCCATCTCCGTCGCAAATAGCTTCGCTATCGAAGCCTCCTTCGTGAATGGGAGCTCTGCCTGCTTGAGCCAGGCCGCTCTGTAGACTAATAGACGAGCGGCCTCGATTTCGGTGGCCGCGTCTGCGATCATCCACTGAATGGCCTGTTTCTGGCTCAGCGGTTCACCAAACGCCCGGCGTTCTTTGGCATATCGAATGCCTTCCTCCGCCGCGGATCTTGCCAAACCCACTGCCAGCGCGCCGATGGACACTCGGCCGCCGTCCAGCACCTCCAGCGTCTGATAGATCCCATCCCCCGGCTCCCCTAGTAGGTGATCCTCAGGCACGCGCACTTTCTCAAACGTCAAGGCGTGGGTGGGTGAAGCGCGAACCCCCATCTTTTTTTCGGCAGGATGGATATGGAGCCCCGCAGATCCGACGGGCACAACGATGAGACTCAGGGCCCTCGAACCGCCGCCAGGGTCCGTTCGGCATAAAGTAACAATTTGAGAGGCTACGCTGGCATTCGTAATCCAGGCCTTGCTGCCATTTATTATCCACTCGCCGTTCGTATGCTCCGCACGCGTCTGAACCCCGCCCATGAGATCCGACCCGCCCCCCGGCTCGGTCAGGGCCAGGGAACCCAGGCCCTCCGACCCGAGCGCCAGTTTGGGCAGCCAGCGCACCTTCTGCTGCTCGGTGCCGAAAAGCGCGATCGGCGCGCAGGCCAGTCCGTTGTGAGCAGAGACGCTGAGCGCGGTACCCCCATCGGCCCATCCCAGCTCCTCAATGGCGATTGCGGCGCTGATGGCATCCATTTCTGCCCCGCCATATTGCTCCGGAACATTCAGCCCCAGCAGGCCCAGCGGACCCATCTTCCGAACCGCGGCGGCGTTGTATTCTTGCCGTTCATCCATCTCGGCTGCCAGGGGCCTGACTTCCTGCGCGCAAAACTCGTGGACGGTCTGTTGCCACCTGTGTTGCTCACCACTTAATTCAAAATCCATATCAATCTTCCGCGCGCATCACCTTGCGCATAGCCAATAGGGAGAAAAATTCAACCGCCCGCCTGGATGCGGGGCGCCGGCAAGCAGCCTCGTTCGTAGACCCCGACTAAATGGTCTTCACGTCACGAACCGCCTCGGGCGGATGCAAATTCATCCAGCGCCTCGGGATTCAGAAGTGCGGAGGTGTCGCCATAATCCAGGCCCAGATATGCGGCACGGACCATGCGCCGCATCACCTTCGCGTTTCGTGTCTTCGGCAAATCGCTAACGAATCGCACCTGGCTCGGGGCAAGCGGTTTCCCCAGTTCTTCAGCTGCTTTCTCCCGAAGTTCGACAGCCAGCTCGTTCGACGGTTCAATCTCGGGCGACAGAACACAGAAGGCGATGAGTTCGCTGCCTTTGATCTCATGTGGAATGCCAATCGCGGCGGCTTCTACCACCGCGGGGTGGGCCACAAGCACGGATTCGACCTCGGCTGGTCCGAGGCGTTTGCCCGCGATCTTGATCGTGTCATCCGATCGGCCCAGGATATACCAGGAGCCGTCCGCATCCACTGCGGCAAAATCTCCGTGCACCCACACATCCGGCCATCGGGACCAATAGGTCTCGAGGTAGCGTTCCGGGTTTTTCCAAAACCCGCGGGTCATACCGATCCAGGGAGACTTGATGACCAGCTCGCCCACCTGGTTGGTAACCGAATTTCCCTGCTCATCGAAAACATCGGCCGCAATTCCTGGGCAGGGACCGGAGAAGGCGGTTGGCTTCAGCGGGAGGATCGGATTACCCATGAGGATACCGCCCGATATTTCGGTTCCGCCAGAGTAGTTGATGATCGGAAGGTTGCCGCCCCCGACATTCTGAAACAACCACATCCATGGATCGGGATTCCAGGGTTCACCCGTCGACCCGAAAAGCCGCAGCGAGGAAAGATCATGGGCCCGGAAGGGTTCTTCCCCGTGCGGTATCAGAGCCCGAACAAGTGTGGGCGAGAGACCCAAGCTGGTAATCTTGTGGCGCTCCACGAGATCCCATACACGATCCGGACCTGGAAAATCGGGGGCGCCGTCGTAGAGCACAAACGTGCCCCCAAGCAGGAGCGCGCCAAACACCAACCAGGGACCCATCATCCAGCCCATGTCGGTCATCCAATAAATTCGGTCGCCGGGATGGACGTCCATTCCAAAGGCCATGTCCTGTGCGGCCTTGACCGGAAAACCACAGTGGGTATGGACCGCGCCCTTGGGCTTTCCGGTTGTACCGGAGGTATGGATCACCATCAGAGGCGCCTCGGCCAGCGTGTCCTCCGTTTCTGCCTCGGTGGGCTGCCCGGACAACAATGAATCCCAGGAGAGAGCCCGGCCATCGAAGCCCTCGATCGGCAGTCCGGCATGCGAATAGACCACAACATGTTCCAGGGTAGGGCAAGCGCGGGCGGCCTGATCCGCAACTTTCATCATCTCAATCGTGGACCCCCGGCGGGGATAACCATCGGCGGTGATTAATGCTCGGGCCTCTCCATCTACCAGGCGCGAGGCCACCGCTCCCACGCCGAACCCGGAGAACAGCGGCAGAATCACCCCGCCGATCTTGGCGATCGCCAGCAGCGCGACCACGATTTCCGGCACCATCGGCATGTACAGTCCGATGGCGTCGCCCAGCCCCAGTCCGAGGGAACGCAGACCGCCGGCCGCCAGGTTTACCTGAATGCGAAGCTCCTCGTAGGTGAACGTGCGCACCTGGCCGCCTTCTCCCTCCCAGATTAGCGCCGGTCGGAGCGCGGTTTGGGTGTCCACATATTTATCGAGGCAGTTATGGACGATATTCATTCGCCCACCCACACACCAATGGGGCCAGGCGATACCCTCCGACAAATCTACAACCTGGGAGTACGGTTTGGCGAAGCGGATGTCCAGGTATTTCAACAGAGCCTCGGTGAACCAGCCCACATCCTGCGTCGAGCGAGCCATGAGGTCATCGAAGTCGGGAATCGCATGTTCCCGCATGAACTGGGTCAGATGGGCTCGCTCCGTGTATTCAGGGCCCGGCTCCCACACTATCCCATGGCTGAAGCTAAGCTTGGATTCGTTTCTCATTTCATGGACCCGAGCGCGCAAAGGAGATATTTCTCACCCGCCAGGTTCAGGAGGCCCGACCTCCCTTAGGGTTGATTTGTTTGGCATGGATTTGAATAAGCTGCAGGCAAATCTCAGCATTGGGAACGGAGTTGGCTCGCACTCGAATCGGAGCCCCTCGCTGGTTGGTCTTTAGAACAATTCTTCCATCTTTCAGTTCGGCAGAGGCCACTTCGCTCCAGCTAAGCCGCCGCTGACCCTTAACGACTCCCTCCGGTCGGACCTGGAGCGGCCCGAAGGGTATCGGCTGCCCATTCCGCAGATGCTGGAGGTATTCTTTCAGGAGGCGTGGGTAGACCTGGCGCTTGATGGTTGTGATCAGTTGGGCGAGCCCGGCCAACGTATCTGGAAAGCGCAGTTTCCGGCCTCCTGAGAGTTCGAGGCGCAGAGTCGATCGAGATCCCCAGATCAACCCAAGAACTCCATATGTGACGCCTGACACCAGTACCGCCTGAATCTCGCCCCATGTCAGAGTCGAAATATGGTTCCTGCGCTGGATTTGAAGTCCGTTCTCAAAGGAGGTGACGGATAACCAGTGCCAGCGTATGACCCAGGCGGCCCCAATCAGTCCGACCACCAGAAATACAAGACCAAATCCCAGCCAAGCCGCGCCCCACCGCCAAACGACGGCCGGGCCGTAGTTGCTCAATGCAAAGGTCCAACGGTAGGCTCCGATCAGGAGGAACCCACCGCCGGCTGCCAGCCCTAAGGTCGCCATGGCTAAATGCAAACGCCGCTCCCGGCGGCGAGCCTTATGCATCATCACCGCGTTTCCCAGTGGATTCATAGGCCTAGCAATCGTGCAGAAATAAACGACACCAAAAAAATGAAAGCCCCCACCACCATGGACACTAGAGCCGCGGGACGGCGCTCGGTGGGAGAGAAGGCCACCCCTACTCCGAGGCCGAGCGCCACTCCTCCCATCCCGAGCGAGCTTGACAGCAGCGGCAGCAGGAAATCGGGATCGGGAATTGCGTAGGCGGCGAGAATGAGGCCGCCGCCTGCAATTCCAGCCCAGCGGGCGTAGGTCTCGAGCAACGCGGTCCGGTTGGGAACCATCTCTGGGATGTCCGGCAGGCCCTGTTCCAGGCCGACGCTGCCCCGGGTTCCATAAAGCATTCGATAAAACAGTAACTGGTTCCAGGTCATCAGCACCAGGATCCCGCGCACGAAGCCCAGAGCCAGGCCCTCAATCAGCCCGGCTTCAAACATCTGAACGATAGGGTCCAACGCGAATACCTGATTGATGGCGGGCACAAGCCCGAGTAGCGAAAGCGCCCAGGTAATGGATACGAGCGCCAACAACGCGGGTTGTAAGCCCAGGAAGGGATTCCTTCGGGCAGGGTCCGGCGAGGCGCTCAGGAACAGGAGCGCAGATCCGGCCATCCATTGGAGGGGGATCGCTCCCGGAATGGCCAAAAACGTCAGCACCGCCATCCCTGCAAACAAGACCGCCCAGGCGAAGAGAACGCGCCGCAGCCGCCTGACCGCTTTGAGAAGGTTGGGGTGGTTAGGTGATAAGTTTTGGGGCAAGGGGGGTTCCGCTTCGCCAGCCGATCAAGCTTCAGCAGCTCGCGGGATGAAATATACGTCGGTTGGTTTGAGTTTGCTGTTGCGAAGGAAGCGAGGTTCTATTTCCATTCCGATCCAATCTAGCGAAGCCGCAAGGGGGTCTACACCGATCAGGCGAGCCATAAACAGGGTATCCACACCTTCGTATTCCACGAGGATCAGGACAAAAGGTGTCTCCGGCAGGAACTCTTCCGAGCCGAAGTGGCAGACCGTAAACGCGTGAACGCTGGCTTTGCGGGTACTGATATCGATCCACTCGGTTTCTTCACCGGAGTACATGTCGTGGCCACGGGGGGTGGCGTAAGTGTAGCCAGTCTTTGAATCCCGATTCGCCAGCAGCCGCTTGTTGGAGGCGGCCGCAAACCATGGGCTGTCCTGGCCATAAGAATGCAGATAGGTGATCTTGTAGTCCTGCTCGATTTGGAGCGGCGCCATGCGCTTTAAGAACGCCAGCGAATCCGGATCGGTCTCCTTAGGAAACGGAATGCCGTGAACCACATATCCGCCCAGGGTTTCAGGCCGCTTTTTGGGAATTTCAGCCATACCTATGCCTCCTGCTCCAGGATACTCACGGTCACGTACGTTCCGGTTCCCGCATGGGAGTGAATGGCGCCGCGCTTGGCACCTTCCAATTGCAGGGTGTCATCCTCGAAGTGAATCCCGATGCTCCCCTGAAGCTGCCACATTGCAAAGACTCCCTGCATCAGGCCGGTCGCCCCGACCGGATGCCCGCATGCAATCAGCCCGCCTGAAGGGTTGACGGGGCAGAGCGGGGCATGTTCTAGATCCAGATCGTATTCGACATTAGGCATGAAGGCCTTGCCGGAGGTCGCAAAGGCTCCCCCTTCTCCGTAGCGACAGAGGCCGAGGTCCTCATAGGTCTGAATTTCGCTGGAAGTGTAGGCGTCGTGGAGCTCGATGAAATCCAGCTCGTTTAGGGGGTCATCGATGCCGGCATGTTTGTACGCCATGTTGCCCGCGGTTCGGCCCGCTCGGAAAGAATGCACTCCGGGATAACGCGTGCCACGATCCCACAGCTCCTTGTAGTAGGCACGCGTCTCATCGGAACCCTTTTCATGCTCCGTGGCGTAGTCCCGAATGAACGTCTCGTAGTCTACGTGCGGCCGGTCGGCCATTCGCATGGCATCTGTTCCGCGACCTATCCCGGTCACTCGAACCAACGGCCGGCGGACCTTGGCGCCGGCGGCCTCCAACCGCCGAAGCCCATCTTCGGAGGCGAAGAGTGTCACCGCCGCACCATCCGACATCACACAGATATCCAGACGGGTCAGGGGCCAGGCCACCATGGGAGAGTTGCGCACGTCCTCGATCGAATAGCGATGGCGCTTCTGCGCGTAAGGGTTGTAATAAGCATTGGTATGGTTCTTGACCGAAACAGTAGCCATTTGTTCGACGGTTGTGCCGAACTCCTTCATATGGCGCGTCACCATCATGGCGTAGTATCCGGAATAGAATCCGCCGACCGGATAGTCCCAGGAGACGTCCGAGGCAAGTGCGATGAATTCGTTCCCTTTCCAGGTCTCGACGCGGCTCATAGTCTCAAATCCATACGCCACGCATAACTCCATATGGCCCGAAGCAATCGCCTTCCAGGCCTCCTGGAAACACAAACCTCCGGTGGCGCCCCCGCCCTCCACACGATGACTGGGCTTTGGACACAGGCCCAGGTAATCCTGGGCCATGATCCCCGACATCAGCTGGCGGCTGAAATGATCTGAAAAATACGAGGCCACCGATCCATCCACCAGCGAATTGAAGGTCGGAAAGTCAAGTCCGATATCTTGTATGGAATAGTCGTAGGCTTCCTTTACTATGGCCTGGAAAGTTTTGTCTGGGCGAGCTTTAGCGAACTTCGAAACTCCGCCCGATACTGCATATACGGGACGCATCGAGATAGATTCCTCCGACGGTGGAACCATTCTACCTCCGCGGGCTGTGCCAACGAATCGCTACACGTATGCTAGGATCCGTACTCGGAGGATTTGAATGAGGTACCTTGTGTTGATCACCACTGCAATACTGCTCGGGGCGTGCGCAACCGAAAGCGTTCCGGCCTCCCCGATTGCCGAGTCCACTCAAGCGGTTCCCGCCGTGGAGCCGACCCAGCAGGAGCTCCAGCCAACGGCTGAGCAGCCCTCTCCAACGGAGGAGCCGGACTTCAGACTGATGAGCTCGGCGTTTGTGCAGGGCGATCCGATCCCTGCGGCCTTCTCGTGTGACGGGGAAAATATCTCGCCCCGCCTGACCTGGACCAATCCGCCCGACGGTCCGCTGAGTTTTGCCCTCATCCTCGACGATCCCGATGCGCCGGTCGGCACCTGGGTGCATTGGGTGCTCTTCAATATCCCGGCCGAGGCGCGTTCCCTGCCCGAATCCATCGGGCCAGATCCCGTGTTAACCAACGGCGCGGTGCACGGTTCGAACAGCTGGAACTCCATCGGTTATGGTGGGCCCTGTCCACCCGGCGGTGAACATCGCTACTTCTTCAAGTTGTATGCGCTGGACATTGTTCTCGAGTTAGAAGTAGGTGCCACGAAGGAGCGGGTGCTGGCGGCCATGGAGGGTCATATCTTGGCTCAAACCGACCTCATGGGCACCTATTCCCGCTAGGGGATCCGGACAGAATACTGGACGCGCGATCGTAAAGAGGGGGGCTCGTCAGGGAGCGGAGTCAGCAGGCTGAGCGTCCTGGACCGCTCGCCTGCGCCTGCCGGCCCCCGCCAGGGCGGCCAGGACGATACTTATGAGGTAAAGCACAATCATCGGCGCCATGACGAGCGCCATGTTTACAGGGTCCACCGTCGGCGTTGCGGCGGCCGCCAGAACCGCGATCCCTACGATGGCGAAGCGCCAGTTCCGCGCTAGCGAGCGAGCGTTCACAAACCCCAATCCGGCCAGCACATAAATCACAAGAGGAAATTGGAAAGAGACCCCGATCCAGAACATCAGGCTGGTCACGAAACGTACGTAATTGGAGGGACGGGGAACCGTTGTTACGCCCATAAAAGTGAGCAGGAACGGCAACGCAGTCGGAAGTACAACAAAGTAGGTAAAGCCGATCCCGGCTGCAAAGAGTAAGAACGAAAACGGAATGGCAAACAGCACCAACCGCCGTTCGGCTCGCTTCAATCCAGGATTAACAAAAGCAAAGAGCTCGAATAGTATGTAGGGAAAGGCCAGGACGAACCCGGTCAAAAGCGATACGCGCATAAAAGTGCCGATCGATTCTGTAACTTCGATCGATTGCAGTGCTTCGACTCCACCGACCGGTCTAGCCAGCAAGTCTAGAGTCCGCGAGGCAAAGACAAAGCTCAATGCCGTCGTCCCAATTAGCACGATGAGCGCGCGGAAGAGATGTCGCCGCAGAGCCTCCAGGTGATCGATCAGCAGCATGGGCTCCGCAAACGCCCGCGCGATGACATCTGTGGTGGGGCTATCTTGCGGCTCCTGGTCCAGAAATTCACGGTAGGCCCGATAAGGCCACAGGAGGGCCCTCACCGGGGCCGTGACGAGTGTCCAGAGTTTTCCGGTTAACCTACGCATCGCACGCTCATTACTCTTTAGGGGAGGAGGCTTCGCCGTTCTTGGAGGTTTCGCTGGACTCGGAGCGGGCCTCCGGGGCAAGATCGATATCCTTCAGCTGATCGAGGCCCGCGGAAACGCCCTCTTCCATTTCCCGCTTCACTTGCGCCAACTCTTCCAGGGCCGCTTCTCTCGCCAGCCGGTTGGGGAGCGCGCGGATACTCCTGGAAGCTTCGCTCAGGTTTTGCCAGGCCTCGGATCGATACAGTTCATTCAACAAGCGGCCCGCAGAGCGAGCCGCCTTTCCGATGTCTTTAGGCCCAACAGCGATCAGCGCGATCAGGATTATGAATAATGCTTCAAGCGGACCTATTCCCAGAATTTCCATTTTTGGGATCCGATATCACTTCACCGTGGATGGTTTCCTTGAGTTCCTCCTGCCTGCCAGGGTACCGAGGACACCGTTCACGAATCGGGGAGCACTGTCGGAGCCGTAACGCTTGGCGAGTTCCACTGCTTCATTAATGGCAACCTTGACCGGGGTTTCGCCCCAGATCAGGAGCTCCCAGAGAGACAGGCGCAAGATATTCCGATCAATAATTGCGAGCTCACTAATCGGCCACTCCGGAGCGCTTTCGGCGACCATCACATCAATCTCTTCCCTCGATTCCAGGGTGCCGCGTACCAGCGTCTTCATGAACTCCCTGGCCTCCGGGGACAGCTCCTCCCCATAAC
>Ga0209980_10002276_pt1 | contig 10503 bp, 12 predicted proteins | sample CR02metaG_FD_183611 | JGI IMG/M metagenome (GOLD analysis project Ga0209980, IMG submission 183611) | Deep subsurface microbial communities from Mariana Trench to uncover new lineages of life (NeLLi) - CR02 metaG (SPAdes) (version 2) | ecosystem: Environmental > Aquatic > Marine > Ocean trench... | reverse complement strand
GGCACCAACCGGTAATCTCTACGCTTCCCCGTCCTTTGAGCGCTTCGTTTCCGGGAACAGCCAGACCGCGTAGATCATCAAGGCGCCCAGGGCGAGTGCGATCCACTTCAAGAGCCCGGACCCGGCATCATGCTCGAAATAAAAGACAACCGCCGCGACCAGCGCCGCGATGACCGACAGGGCCGCCCTGATATTGTTTGGCACTCTGTTATCTCCTCTTGCCCGACCGGTTTCCAGCTTCCGCGTCGGGGTGGACTGATCCAACCCCTGGCTTGACCTCACCGGGGGGTCTCGCTATGCATTCCGGTTAATATATCACAAATAGATTACGGGAGAACGCGCATGGGGGAGGTGGAACAGAAAAAGAAGCGCACGATCACCGAGATCCGTGATTCCAAGCGTACCGGCGAGAAAATGGTCTACATGTCGGTACCCGACTACACCTCGGCCCAGTGGGCGGAAAAGGCGAGTGTGGACGTGGCCGTGGTCGGGGACAGCCTAGCCATGATCGCGCACGGCCACCCCAACACGATACCGGCGACCATGGAGATGATGATCATGCATTCCATGGCCGTTCGCCGCGGCGCGCCGAACACTTTCGTGCTCGGCTGTATGCCGTACCAAAGCTACAACACGGTGGATCGCGCGCTCGTGAATGCCACGCGCTTCATGCAGGAGGCTGGCTGCGACGCCGTGAAGCCCCAGGGCGGCAAGCGCCAGGAGCACATCCTGAAAGCCCTAGTCGATGCCGGCATTCCGACCGCCTCGCATATCGGCCTGACGCCGCACACCGTCGCCATGTTCGGTGGCTTTAGGATCCAGGGACGCACGGCGGAGGCGGCGATGACGATTCTGGAGGACGCTCTCGCCATACAGGACGCCGGCTGTTTCATGCTGGAATTCGAGGCGGTGCCCGGCAAGATCGCGCGCCTGATCTCCGAGCAGCTTGAGATACCCACGATCGGAATCGGGGCCGGTGTGGGCACCGATGGCCAAATCCTGCTGTGTTACGACCTGCTCGGCGTGTTCACCGACTTCAAGCCCAAGTTCACCAAGCGTTTCTCCAACCTGACGGAGGTCGCTGTCGGCGGCATCCGGCAGTACGTCAAGGAGGTCAAGGGGGGGATCTTCCCGGACGACGACCATACTTACGGGGTGGACGAAGCGGAGTACGAAAAATTTGCTAGCCTGGTGGAAAAGCGCAGGCAGATTTGACCATTTTTTGCCGGCAAGCCCAAGGAGGGATGAAGTACGCGGATGCCTGAAACATCGCAAAAGGTAGAACAGGCGCGAGCCACGGACAGCTGGAACCGCGAAAGCCTAACCGACCGCGCCTACAAGCGGATCGAGGAGCTGGTCGTTACCCTGCAATTAGAGCCCGGTTCGGTCCTGTCCGAGAGCGCGCTGGCCCAAGATCTGGGTATCGGCCGCACGCCGATCCGCGAGGCCCTGCAGCGGCTGACCCGAGAAGGCCTGGTCGTGATCCTGCCGCGCAAGGGCATCCTGGTCTCCGAGATCAACCCGCGCAAACAACTGCTCGTCCTGGAGGTTCGCCGGGAAGTCGAACGGCTGCTCGTCCGCACCGGCGCGGTGCGCGCCACCGAAGAGGAACGGACACAATTCATGCGAATCGCCGAGGGCATGGAAAAGGCCGCGCGCGAGAAGGACGAGATCAGCTTCATGCGCCTCGACCACGAGTTCAACATGCTCGTCTCGCAGGCCGCTCACAACGAGTACGCTCAGCGCACGATGGGCTTGCTTCACGGCCTGTCGCGGCGATTCTGGTACATGCATTACAAGGAATCCGCGGACCTGCCACTTTGCGCCCGCCTGCACGCGGAGCTTGCCCGACACATCGCGCTTGGCGCCCCTGAAAGGGCGGCCGAAGCATCGGATCGGTTGGTCGATTACGCCGAAACGTTTACCCGGGCCACGCTCGGGACCGACCCGGCTTCCTGACCGGATGACCCGAACGGATCCAAGGACGCTTCCGCGAAGAATCAACGCTCCTTGGTATTACGCTTTCCGGGCCGCCGGTTTTGGGCAGGCGGCCCGCGCGGCCAGAAACCCCTCGTAGCCGCCATAGCCCGTGTAGCGCATTTCGAACGCAAGCCCTAGGCGCCGGGCCGCCCGGCGCGCCCGGGCCTCGATCTCGGGATCGTGGCTCTGGGCCAGGTACGCGAGCTTCCTGTATCTGCCGAAATACCTGTCGCGCAGCCCAGGGTAACGATCGAGTCCCAAACCCCTGATCACCAGCCTCTCGAAGTGCCGGGCCAGGAAATCGGTCAAGAAGAAGGTGCCCGGTTCCGCCGCGATCAATTGGGCCAACTCCTCGGACCCGGCAAAGACCTCGTAACAGTGATTGCCGAATACCCGCTCGACATCCTCCTCCCTCAGCATCGCGTCGAGTCTGCCGCCGGTGCCGCAGTCTCCATAGAGCACAAAGATCTTGTCGTAGCTATCGCGCGCGGTCTGGATCTTGTCGCGGATCGCTTCGGGTATGGCCTTGGGCGTGTTGTGCAGGCGGGCGGGAAGGCACTGGACATCCATGTGGTCCCAACCGTTCTCACCGACCAGAGCGACGATCTCCCTGGCAATGGCGCCGCAGCAGATCAGCAGCGTGCGACCCGGCTCAGGCATGGGCATGCATGTCCTCGTAGGTGTAGGCCCGGCCCGCATCGAACATGGCGACGATGTTTTCCGGCGGCACCTCGGCCTGGATGTTGTGCACGCTGTTCAGGATGTAACCGCCACCTCGGCCGAGAATTCCGATGATTCGCCGGGTCTCGGCCGCCACCTCCTCGGGCGTGCCGAAGGGTAGGATTCGCTGCGTGTTGATCCCGCCCCAGAAGCACATGCGGTCGCCGAAATCGGCTTTTAGGCGCTCGGGCTCCATGTTCTTGGCGGTCACCTGAACCGGGTTAAGCACGTCGATACCGATGTCGATGAAATGCTCGATGAAGTCATAGACCGAGCCGCAGCTGTGTACACAGACCTTGGCGCCGGTCAGCGACTTCACCGTCTCGACCATGCGCCGATGCCGCGGCTTGATGTACTCCGGATAAATCGTATCCGGATCGAACATGCAGCCGTCCTGCGTGCCCAGGTCCTCGCCGAAATAGATGAGGTCTATGTTCTCGGGCCCGGCCGCCTCGATGACGGTCTGCGCCGTTTCGACCCAGAAGTCGCACAACTTGTCCATCAAGCGGCAAAGCGCCACGGGATTCTTATAGAGGTCCTTCAAGTAGTCCTCGAAGCCACGCATGGCATAGCCGCGATGAATGACACCACCCGGCAGATAGAGGCAGATCGCATAGTCGCCCAATTTCTTGATTTCCTCGACCCTTTCACGGACCCCCGCCACCAGGCCGGTGTTCTTCGGGTCCGGCCAGTCGTATTCCTCGACCCTCTCGACGGTCAGCTTGCCTCCGTGGAACGGGCCATCCTTGTGCAGGAAATGCTGATCCACATCCTTCTCGGTCCGCTTCCAGGTGACGCCGAAGATGTCGACGTAGCAGTTCTCATCGACCCAGTGGTCCCGACCGCCCACGTATGGCCCGGGCTGGACGTTGCGGGCATCCACGCCGAAACGTTGTAGGATTTCCTCCGCAGGGTGCGCGACCGAATGGATGATCGACATGGGCACAGTCTCGGTCGTGACCCCGAGATGGCGTTTCAACTTCTCGTATGCGGCCAGCGTTATCGAGGTGAACTCGGCGGCGCCTAGATCGATCGGTACGCGGTCGGGCTCCTCGTGATCAAGCGCCGCAAGAACGCGCTCTCTGTGGGTCCAGGTCATTCGCTCACTCCTTCAACGACAAGCGACATGGTGCTGGGACAAAACGCGTCGATCGTTCCCGCTCACGCATTGATCAAGGCTCGGGCCTGAGCGACGGCTGCCGGCGCGTCCATGCCGTAGCCGTCCGCGCCTATCGCATTGGCGAACTCCTGGTTGATCGGCGGACCGCCGACCATCACCTTCACGTTCACGTTGCGTGTCCGGTTTGCTTGGCTGATCGCCTGCACGGTGGCTTGCATCTCCGGCATGCAAGTGGTCAGGAGCCCGGACATCGCGATGATATCGGCCTCGTGTTCCTGCGCCGCTGCGATGAACTCTCCGGGGTCGACATCGGTCCCCAGGTCGATCACGCGAAACCCCGCCCCTTCGAGCATCATGGCGACCAGGTTCTTGCCGATGTCGTGGAGATCACCCTTGACCGTCCCGAGGACGATCGTACCCACGGGTTTGGCCCCGGTCTCGGTGAGCAGCGGGCGCAGGATATCCAGGCCGGCCTCCATGGCATCCGCCGCCAGCAGCATTTCGGGCACGAATAGTGTGCCCTCGCTGAAGCGCCGGCCAACTTCGTCCAAAGCGGCGACCAGCCCCTGGTTCAGAATAACGTGGACGTCCACGCCATTTTCGAGTTCGGCCTTGATGAGTTCGGGGACTTGCTCGTCGTCAAAGGTGAGCACTGCGTCGTAGATTTCGGCGGTCGACATTGCCGAGCCTCCTTTGAAGCCTGCCGATTTCCGCCCCGGCGCGGGATTCCAATCCCCACACGATGCCCTCGCCGACCCATGACCATGCCCGGATCATGCTTTTCGATCCGGCCGCCGGCACCAGGGTGGCGTTTCCGCCTGTCCTCTTTCCCCTTAGTTATTGATTTAACGTGATATTCAGATATATCACTGATCTATTAGAGGCCGCCGAACCGATATTGTCAATCGCTATTGACGAAGCTCAGTGACGATTACGGCAAATAGATTTCCACGTTGCGAAGGGTCACCGACGAAAATGGAACTGCCGCCGCCAGGCGGACTGCAAGCCGTGGCTCTCGCGGCGGGGTCCCTTGTGTTCCCGAGAGGGTTGGCTGTCTTTACATTCGCCGGGCGGGCCTATAGCATACTTGAGATATATCAGCGATCCGGGAGTGGCGGAACGCTTTATGACGACCTACACGGGTTCGCGCACCATTGACGGCATCCAGGTGCTGGTCGACGGTAAGCCCCTCGACGAGCGGTATGAACTCAAGAAGTTCACGAAGAACGGCTTCGAGTGGACCTACGAGGGGGCTGAGCCATCGCAGCTGGCCCTGGCCCTTCTGGCCGATCATCTGGGTGACGGCGCGAGGGCCCTGGAGCTATGCGCGCCCTTCATGCGCAAAGTCATAGCGAACCTGGAAAACGATTGGGCCATGACCGGCAAGAACATCGACGAGGCACTAGAAGAAATCCTAACCATAAAAGCCGAACAATAACCGAAACACCGACGTCGAAGTGTCGTGACTCGGCGCCCCTACGCCGATCGGTCCCATGGTTCGTTGCCGGGATCGCGTTGGTATGAGCCGACGAAATGACATCGGCCTCAACAGGGAGGGAGTAATGAGACAAGTTCGAAATTTGATACTGCTTGTGGCGGCGGTAACGATTGCCGCCGGCTTGACGCTGGCCAAGGACGCCGCCGCCGAGGTCAAGTGGAAAATGGCCACCTCGTGGGGTGGCGGACCGCTGATGGAGATCGGCGCCAAGGCGCTGGCCGAGCAAATCGAGTTCCTCACCGAGGGGCGGATCAAGGTCCAAGTGTTCCCCAGCGGCACCTTGAGCAAGGGCCTCGATGTGCGCAGCGCGGTCCGGAAGGGCGTCGCCGAGATCGGCCACACCTGGATGGGCTATGACTGGGGCAAGGACAAGACGACCGTTCTGTTCGGCGGCTACGCCGGCAGCATGGATTCCGAGCGCATGCTGCACTGGATCTACGAGGCCGGCGGGCTCGAGATGTGGCGCGAGTACAACGAGGAGAAGTTCGATCTCGTCTCCTTCCCCGCCTTCATCCGAACCGCCGAGGCCTTCCTGCACTCGCGCAAGCCGGTGCGCACCCTGGATGACCTCAAAGGGCTGAAGTTCCGCACCGCGGGCGCCTGGCTCGAGATCTCCAAGAGCCTTGGCGCGGCACCGGTCACCATGCCGGGCGGCGAGGTTTACGCGGCGCTGGAGCGCGGCGCCATCGACGCGACCGAGTGGGGCACGCTCTACGAGAACCAGACCACGGGCTTCCACAAGATCGCGAAGTACGTGATCATCCCGGGTGTCCATCAGCCGGTCGCACCCTTCGAGATGGTCATCAACCCGAAGGCCTGGGCGGGGATCTCCGACCGCGACAAGAAGTTGGTCGAACTGGCGGCCAAGATCGTCACCTTCGAGAGCTGGACCAAGATCGGCCACGAGGACGCCAAGGCGCTGGAGTTCTATAAGAAGGCGGGCAACGAGATCATCGAGCTCGATGCCGCGGTGCAGAAGCGGGCCAAGAAGCTGGCAATGGACTGGGCCTGGGAACAGGCCAAGGGCAATGCCTGGTTCGATAAGGTGCTGAAGCACCAGATCGCCTACGAAAAGCTCTGGAAAGGCGCGGCGAGCTATCGCAACGTGAAGTCCGACTAGGGCAAGCGGTCAATACCGGCGGGGGCGCGCGGCGCGCCCCCGCTACTCATCCTCCGAACGCTAGCTGAAACTTCCGGTCTGCCGTAGTCTGCCCGGAAAGGAGCAGGGGGTTTTCGTATGGGGGCTTTCGTTCGCGCCGCCGACCGCGTCTCGGGCAGCAGTGGGCTCATCATCGCCTGGATGGTTTTCCCGCTGATTCTCGCCACCTGCTACGAAGTCTTTTCGCGCTACGTTCTCAACGCACCGACCATCTGGGCCTTCGAACTCGGCTACATGGCGACCGGTACCCATTTCCTCATCGGCGCGGCTTATACATTGCGCGAACGCGGCCACATCCGGATCGACGTCGCCTACACGCATTTCTCGCCCAAGCTCAAGGCGATCATCGATACCTGCGGCTATCTGTTCCTGTTCCTACCTGTCGTCTCGTGGCTGACGTTCGCGTTGTGGGAGTATTGGGTCGAGGCATACCTGTGGGGAGAGCTTTCCGGCCAATCCGCCTGGAACCCCCCGATCTGGCCGTTTCGTTTCGCCTTTTTCCTGGGCTTTGCCCTGCTTTGGCTCCAGGGGCTGGCGGAACTCGTCAAATGCATCCGTTTCCTCACCGGACACGGCGACGAACCGGCCAGCGCCTAAATCATGGACTATCTCGCGCTGGTCATGTTCCCGGTGCTCCTGGTGGCCCTGTTCCTGGGCTTCCCGGTCGCCTTCTCCATGATGGGCGTGGCGATCGTCTTCGGCTACATCACCTTCGGAGATGCGGTCATCTTTCAGTTCGTCCAGAAAGTGGACGCCGTTGCCTCCAACTTCGTACTCGCCGCCGTGCCGCTCTTCATCTTCATGGGCGCCATGATGGAGCGTTCCGGCATCGCCGAGCGCCTGTTCGAGGCGGTCCACCTCTGGACGCGGCGCCTGCCGGGCGGCCTGGCCATCGGCACCATCGTCATGTGCGTCATCTTCGCCGCCTCGAGCGGCGTAATCGGCGCGACCGAGACCGTAGTGGGCATGCTCGCCATTCCGGTCATGCTGAGGTACGCCTACGACAAGGGGCTCATCTCCGGGACCATCTGCGCGGGCGGCTCGCTGGGCACCATCATCCCCCCCTCGGTGGTCGTCGTGGTATTGGGGCCGGTCGCCGATGTTTCGGTCGGCGATCTGTTCGTCGGGATGATATTTCCCGGCCTGATCATGGCGACTTCCTATATCGTCTACATCCTGATCCGCTGCACGCTCGACCCCGAGGCCGGCCCGCGCCTGCCGCGCTCGCCCGATGAACCGCCCTTGGCCGTGAAGATCCGCATCACGCTGGTCGCGCTGGTCCCGCCCGTGATCATGATCTTCGCCGTGCTCGGCTCGATCATGATGGGGCTTGCCGCGCCGACCGAGGCCGCCGCCCTCGGCGCCTTCGGTTCGATCCTCATGGCAATTATATACAGGAAGTTCTCCCTCGCCGTGCTCAACGAGGCGGTACTCAAAACCCTCAAGATCACCTGCATGATCATGTTGATCATCCTGGGCGGCAACATGTTCGCCGGGGTGTTCATCGCTTCGGGCGGCGTGGCCCTGACGGAGCGGTTCATCACCGGGGCCGATCTTTCGCCTTGGGTGACGCTCTTCGTCTTCCTGCTGATCTGCTTCATCACCGGGTTCTTCCTCGACTGGATCTCGGTCCTGCTGATCTTCATCCCCGTGTTCATCCCGATCGTGCGCGCCATGGGCTTCGACCCGGTCTGGTTCTGCGTACTGTTCCTTATCGTCATACAAACCAGTTACCTGACGCCGCCCATGGCGCCCGCGATCTTCTACCTGCGCGGCATCAGCCCGCCGGAGATCACGCTCAAACACATGTTCAGGGGTGTCGTCCCCTTCATCGTCCTGCAACTCGTGACGCTCGCGATCGTCGCGGCCTATCCGCCAATCGTCCTCTGGCTGCCCGATAAACTCCTCGGGTTTAACTAGGGTGACCGCGCTTACCTTGACACCGGATGTATGCTGATGTACTCGTAATATATCACTATTGGCCGCCACGAGGGCTTTTCCGAAGCGGAAGGCCCCGGGTTTCTTGTTTGTCTTGCCTTGAGGACCAGGCCATGACCCCGGAAGAGGTACTCTCCCTCCCGCCCAGGGTTCTGACGCAAAAGCAGCGGGAGTTCTATTTCGAGAACGGCTACGTGCTCCTCGAGAAGCTGATCGACGAAGATTGGCTCGCGCGTCTGCGCGCGGTCACAGGCGAGATGATCGAGGAGAGCCGGTCGATTAAGGCATCGGACGCGGTGTGGGACCTGGAGGACGGGCACAGCGCCGAGTCTCCGCGCCTGCGGCGCCTGTCCAGCCCCAACGACAAGCATCCCGCCTATTGGGAATTCGCGTCCCGGTCGGTGCTGCCGGAGGTCGTCGCCGATCTGGTTGGACCCGACGTCAAGTTCCATCATTCGAAGCTGAACTTCAAATGGCGCGGCGGCGGGGAAGAGGTCAAGTGGCATCAGGACATCGGCTTCTGGCCGCACACCAACTACAGCCCCTGCACCCTGGGCACCTACATTTACGATTGCGGCACGGCGCAGGGTCCCTTGGGAGTCGTGGCGGGAAGTCACGGCGGAGAGCTTTACGATCAATACGACGCCGCCGGCGAGTGGATCGGCTGCCTGTCGGATGATGACGCGGCCGCGCTCGACCCCGCGAAAATAGTCTATCTCGATGGACCGGCCGGCTCGGTGACCGTCCATAACTGCCGGACGATCCATGGCTCCAAGCCGAACCTGTCCGAGGAAGGCCGGCCGCTTCTGCTCAACGTCTACGCCTCGGCGGACGCCTTCCCCTATTCCCACAACCCGCTTTACTCGAAATACGATCAACAGATCGTCCGGGGCCAGGCCACCCGCTGGGCGCATCATGATCCGAGGCCATGCTTGGTTCCACCGGACTGGTCCGGCGGCTATACCTCGATCTTCGCCTTGCAGCAGGAAGAGGAGCGGGAAGCGGCACAGGTACGCGGATGACGAAACAGGATTGTCACGCCCGGGACCGCGTGACAGGGATGTTGGACTAGGAGGTCCAAATCATGATGAACCAACGGCAGGCCGATTTCCGCAAGGAGTACCGCTCGCGGATCGTCGGGTGGTACAACGGATACTTCCACGTCCTGGTGATCTACCTGTTGGGGGCGACGGCGTTTTACTACTACGTCCCGCACATTCAGGGCGTGCTGTGGTGGGAGTGGCTGACCATCCCGGTCGTCTTGCTGCTGTGCAACGTTTTCGAATGGGCCTTGCACCGCTACGTGATGCATCGTCCCATCGACATCCCGGGCTTGCGCGCGATCTATGTCCGGCACACGCTTAACCATCACCAGTTCTTCACCGACAACGAGATGCGCTTTCGCGATCACAAGGACTGGCGGGTCACCGTGTTCCCGCCCTTCGCCCTGGTGACCTTCATCATGATGTCGACGCCGCCGGCGCTGATCGTCGGCCTCGTGGTCTCGCCGAATGTCGGCTGGCTGGTGATTTGCACGACCACGGGCGTGTATCTCGTCTACGAGTTCATGCACTTCTGCTGTCACGTGAACGAAAGCTGGTTCGTGCGGAGCTGTCCTTTCGTGAACACGCTCCGGCGTCATCATTTCGCGCATCACAACGCGCATCTGATGATGGAAAAGAACATGAACCTGACTTTCCCCATCGCCGATTGGCTTTTCGGGACCTCCGATCTCGACCGGGGATTGCTGGGGCACCTGTTCAACGGTTACAGCAGCGCGCACGTGAAGGACGGCCTTCGCGGAATGCCCGCGCCACCCCAGGCGATCGTGGGAACGCCGGTCCCGGCGGAGTAATACCGAGGCACCTTCATCCCTATGCCATGCTTTCCCGGCCGCGCTCGCGCTCAATCGTGTTGATCTCGTCGGAAACGGTGGTGCGATGCATGTCGCGCTTGTACTTGGTGTCATCGTAGGCACGGCCGCGATGCAGGGTGCAGCGGTCGTCCCACATCACCAGGTCGCCCACATGCCAGCGATGCCGATAAACGAACTGCGGCTCCGTGGCGAAAGCGATTAGCTCCTCGATG
>Ga0209980_10002274_pt1 | contig 10505 bp, 7 predicted proteins | sample CR02metaG_FD_183611 | JGI IMG/M metagenome (GOLD analysis project Ga0209980, IMG submission 183611) | Deep subsurface microbial communities from Mariana Trench to uncover new lineages of life (NeLLi) - CR02 metaG (SPAdes) (version 2) | ecosystem: Environmental > Aquatic > Marine > Ocean trench >... | reverse complement strand
AGGCGGGCGCCGGAGCCGTGGACGGGCCGCTGCAATTGGCCATCGTCGGCCGGCCGACCGTCGGCAAGTCGACCCTGGTCAACCGCCTGCTCGGCGAGGAGCGCATGGTGACCGGACCCGACGGCGGCGTCACCCGGGACGCCATCTCCGTCTCCTGGACCTTCGAAGGGCGCGCCATCCGGCTCATCGATACCGCCGGGATGCGCCGCAAGGCGAAGATCACGGAAAAGGTGGAAGGGCTGTCGGTGGGCAATACGCTGCGCGCCATCCGCTTCGCCCACGTCGTCGTGCTGGTGATGGACGTCCAGGCGATCCTGGAGAAGCAGGACCTGAGCATCGCCCGCCTGGTCGCCGAGGAAGGCCGGGCGCTGGTTATCGCCGTCAACAAATGGGACGTGGCGGACGACCGCAAGGGCGCCCTCAGGCGCCTCGCCGACCGGCTGCAGACGTCGCTGCCGCAGGTGCGCGGCGTCCCCGTGCTCACCTTCTCGGCGCTCACGGGACGCGGCGTGGACAGGCTGTTGCCGGCGGTCCTGGAGGCATTCCAGGTGTGGAACCGGCGCATCGGGACGGGGCCGCTCAACCGCTGGCTGGCCGATGTGGGCGAGCACCACCCGCCGCCGCTGGCCGCCGGCCGGCGCAACCGTCTGCGCTACATCACCCAGGCCAAGGCCCGCCCGCCCACATTCGTGCTGTTCGCCAGCCGCCCCGAGGAGCTTCCCGAGTCGTACGTGCGCTACCTGGTCAACGGCCTGCGCGACACCTTCGACCTGCCCGGCGTGCCCGTACGCCTGCACCCGCGCAAGGGCGACAACCCGTACGCGGACGGCCGATAGGGCGGCGCCGAGGACCAGGTCGTGTCCCCCGTAAACGGGAGTTGGGCCGGTGGCGGGGCGCCGATGTCGGCCAAGCCCTTCGGCCTCATAGCATCTTTAGAGCCAACACCGGTCGTTCGGTAGACCCGCGCTGGATGTCCACACACAGCCGAAACCGGACATTGGCGGGCACACGAAAACGGCGGCACAGGAGAGCCGGATCGTACACCGCATCTTCATGGTCGGGAACGCGCGCGGGTGTGCTTGGTGGACCGCACCACCAGCGGGGCCGCCGATGCCCGGAAACCCGCCGCATTACGCCGAACGACCTCAAACAGAACCCGCCGGATTGATTCCCCTTGAACCGGGGGCCAAGACGTGGAAATCTATCAAAAAACGCGCATTAGCTGGCATAATTCGACCAAAAAACGAGCATTAGCTGGCATAATTCGACCGGGTATGGTCCCTTTGACCGAAGCTGGGGAGGATAGTCTCAGCATGACCGGGTTCATCGAAAAAATACTCGCAATCGGACTCGTGCTCGGGCTTCCAGCAGGAGTCCAGGCCCAAGGTGTCGCCCAGCAGGCCGTTGGGACGACGGGAGGCGCTATTTTTGATGCAGATGACTGCACAAAAATTGAAATCGAAATTGACGAACCGGGAGAGCCTTTGACGGCGGCTGAAAGGGCGGCCCTCATGGACAAGGCTTTCTATGAATCGCTAAGCCGGTTCGACCGGTGCCAGGCTACGCGGTCTTCGAGCGGTGGGGCTGAGTCGGGAAAATCAGCCGCCGGACCTGGGCTTGGTGATAGTGGCGGGGCTGGGAGCGGGGCTGGAACGGGGGCCGTTGAATCCGTGGCCAGCGAATCGATGCAGGGGACATTGACCGAAGAACAAACGGAGGCCGCTGCGGTCCAGTCGGTTGCCAGCCAATCGGTGAAAGGGACCTTGCCCAAAGACACCGATAAAGCGGATCTGAAGACCCAGCCGGAACGGGAATGGGAGAAAAAACCAACCAGCCTTGACAGCGAGAAAGCACCGATGTCGAGCACCGGCAAACTACCCGAAGACATTCCACCGGTCGATAACGATAGCGTGCTCGAAACGCAAATTCGAATTGCCGCGATGGCGGAAAAAGATCCGGTTATCAAAGCGAAGCTGTGGAATGAGTATCGAAAGTACAAGGGGCTCCCTTTGGTTAAAGCTGGAGAGCAATCCAAACCATAGGGTGGGTATGGTTACATGAAGTTGAAAAAGAAAACCACGTATCTGCTTTGCCTGTCGATGGTTCTTTCGTCCTGCGTAACGCCCGGCGGTGAGTCTTCGAATATCGGGCCCCAGCTCTCGTCGTCTTTCGATCAGCCTTCCAACACCCAAAGCACTGCCATTCAGATCGGCGCGAAACTTGATGTCATGATCCCGGTTTTCGACCCTGGAATTCCTGAAAATCCAGATGATTATGAAAAATTAGGGATATGGCCCGAGTTGCGCCGGGCCGAGGCAACCAAGTTTGCGCTGATGATGAAAGCGGCTCTTCAAAGCACCGGAGCTTTCGGCGCCGTTCGGGTCACCCCTGACAAAAATTCCACGGGGGATTTGTACGTTCTTGGCAAGATTGAAGAGTCGAATGGAGAGGACGTTGAGATCAATATCAAGGTCGTCGATATAAGCGGCAAGACCTGGCTGGAAAGTTCATTTGATCATCGGGTATCGGAGCAATTTCATAATAGCCTCAGGAATAAGGGAAAGAACCCTTACGATCCTGTTATTGATGAAGCCGCAAAATATATTGTTGAAAATTTGAATGGCCGCACCGCGAAAGAGCTTTCAACGCTGAAGTCGATTTCACAAATGCGCTTCGCCACCAGTTTTTCAGAAAGCGAGTTTTCCAAATATTTAGGCAAAAATGAAGGTCTCTTCGGCTCGGAAGAGTTTTTCGGCTTTGGTGGCAGCCACATAACTCTGGTCGGGATGCCCGCGGACGACGATCCCAATTTTGCCAAAATCAGGGCATTACGCGTGCGTGATCAGCTCTTCATCGACAACCTGCAAACGCACTACCAAAAATTCGAAAGCAAAATGAATGAGAGTTATGCGGTCTGGCAGGAGCAGAGCCTTACAGAAGCGAAGGCCGCCAGAGAAGCGGAATCGGAGGCGGCCGGGGAGGCGGTTTTAGGGGTATTGGTATTAGGCTTGGGGATTCTCGCTCTCGCCGCTTCCTCGAACAACAGCGGTTCTTATAATCCCGCTCCTCTTATAGCGGGCATCGGCGCCGCTGCTGTTGGGGGTGCCTTGCTAGCCAAGAGCTTTAGAACAAGCAAAGAAGCGGAAGTGTACCGTGATGCGCTGTCTGAACTTGGCCAATCCGTCGATCTCGAGCTGGCCCCGCAAGTCATCGAATTCGAGAAGAAGACCGTTGAGCTGACCGGCAACGCCGCGGAACAGTTTATGCAATGGCGTAGGTTCCTGAAAAAAGTTTATGCAGCGCAAACCACTCCTGACGTCCGTCTATGATTATCGAGTAAAGAATTGACCCTTGAGGAAAAGCTTGCGGCCGCAAACCGTGATAATGTTCGGCGCGTAAAACGCCTGGTCCTCGTGGCCGGCCTTTTCGGATTCGGCATGGGTGTGTTCGCCCTAGCCTCCTCTTGGGACCCGGCCTGGCTGGAACGGAATAGCGTGCCATCGGGTCCAGCCGATCTTTCCCCCGTCAACAAGCCCGCGCTCGGTAATATTACCGAGCCCATCCAACCGAACCCGACCGTGGATCAGGCCGCCCTCACGCCGGGCCCAACGGTCGAACCAGACAGGGCGGTCAAGCCGGAGCTCAAACCAGAGTTCAAACCAGAGATCAAACCAGACGAAGCCGAGCCTGGCTCAGAACGGTTCGACTGCACGACCAACGATCCTACCGGCCAGGCCTGCAAGAGGGCCAGAGCCCTTTTTAAAGAGGAATTAAAAGCCTTTGAAGCCGACCTCGAGCCCCGCCTCAAGGCGGGGTCGGTGCACCAATGGGCCGCCGATGTTCACAACAAAATTTTTGAACTCAAGGCCGCGGCCCTACAGGCTTTTGGTGCAGGCGACTATTCGAGTGCCTTGAGCCGGGTGCGGGCGGCCACCATCGAGACGTTGCGGATCCTGAAAGTCCGGGACGCCAACTTCGCAGCCCACCTTAAGGCGGCGGTGTCAGCGTTCGATACAAACCGGTACGAACGGGCGCGGGCTGAAATCGATAGAGCTTTGCTGATGCGCCCCGACCACCCGACCGCTCAGGAATATCAGGCTCGAATTGAACTGATGCCAAAGGTCCTGAGCTATCTTGAAGCCGCCGCCAAAGCCCGAGCTGAAAATGAGCTCCGGTCCGAAAAAGCCTACCTCGAGAAAGTGATCCGGCTCGACCCGGCTCGCCGAAACGAAAAATCGCGGCTCACGTTTTTGAACAAGAAGATTGCGGAGGAGGATTTTGCGAGCCATTTATCGACAGGCCTTCAGGCGGTTGAGCGCCGTGACCTTGGCGCCGCTCGAACCAGCTTGACTCACGCTCGGGCAAAATTTCCCGATCGGCCCGAACTCACCGTTCTGAAAAAAAATATAGAAGCGCTCTCCCGGGACCTGTCGTTGGAAAGCGCATTGAACGAAGCCAACCAGTCGGTTTCAAATGATGACTGGGACCGCGCGTACCAGGCTTTTTCAAAAGCAAATTCGATAGACCCGGCAAACGCCACGGCGGTGGAAGGGGAACGCATCGCCGCCGAGATGTTGGCCGGGCGTCGGGGCCTTGACCGTTTTTTGAAACGGCCGGACAGGCTGGCATCCAAGACCGTGGCGGCGGCAGCCCGCCAGGTGCTCGAAGAGGTTCGGCACCTGACGGGGCTTAGCCCGACCTTAAAGGACAGCACGGAAAAGCTTTCCAAGCTGATTGAACACGCGAGCAGGCCGGTCGAGGTGCTGGTGAAATCGGACGGCAAGACGGACATTACCGTTCGTCGAATCGGGATTGTTGGGAAAACACTTGAGAAAGTCATTAAGCTCAGACCGGGGGATTACACGTTCGAAGGGACACGGACCGGCTATAAATCGAAACTGATCAACTTCAGCGTGCCAGTTGATGGCGAGGGCATCGAGATAAGAATAATTTGCGATGAGCAAATTTGATATCGACCTTGAACGTGCGAGGAAAAGGCAGACCCGGCTTTACCTGTTGCTCGGCGTTGGCGGTATTTTGCTTGCTCTTGGAATTGCCGTTCCTCTATTTTTCGTGAGCGCTACCGTTGTCGAAATCTCCCCTAAACAGGCATCCCGGATCGCCGAACTGCGCGTCACCCGCGGCCCGGCCCTTGCATTCGGGAACAAGGTTTATTCAATTGCCGGGCCCATCGGTTTGGAGATCACGGCGAATGGGTACCTGCCTGCCCAGCTTGAAATCAGCGGTGACGCCGCCAATTTTGTTGAAGTCAGGTTGTCCGAGGCTCCAGGCCGCTTGACGGCGGCCACTGTTCCAGCTTCGGAAACGACAAACTGGTATTTGAACGGCAAATTCGCATCGTTCGGTTCAAGCCTTTCCGTTGAGCTTCGATCCGGCGAATACGAATTAACCCTCGACAACCGGTTCTATGAGAAAGAGGTTTTGAAAGTCGGAATTCGGAAAGGCCAAACCACGGACTTGAAATTCGACCTGACGCCGATTGAAGGGCTTTTGAAGTTGCGCTCAACGCCATCGGGCGCACGGGTCACCCTAAACGGTAAGCCGATGGGTTCGACGCCGAACCAGCTTGAGCTGGCCGGGGGCATCTATTCAATCGAATTGAGCCACCCTGATCGCAAGAACCTGTCGGATAAAATTGAAATTACGAGTTCCCGGCGGATTGTCGAGCGGGCCTACAAGCTGCTATTCGAGGACGCGTTTGTCAGTTTCAGGTTGGAGCCGGCCGGCGGCCTTTTGTTACTGGATGGGCAGCGCCTTGACCACGTTGAGCGTGCGAGGGTGGACGCGTTGAAGACCCATACGGTGACCTATCTGAAGGATGGATACTTTGCCGAAACTCAAAAATTTCACTTAGCCCCCTTCGAAGAAAAACGATTAGCCCTCAGGTTGAGAAAAGAGCTGGGACGGGTGGAGATTTCATCGAGGCCATCGGGTCTCGTGTCCATAAATGGGAAAGAACTGGGCAGGACGCCCCTGTCGATCGAGCTGCCGGCGATCAACCATGACGTGGTGATTTCGAAGGCAGGCTATCGCCCTTACAAACAAAAGCTGCTTCCCTCGAGCAAGACCGTCAAACGCATTGATGTGAAGCTGCAAACCGAGTTGCAGGCACGGTTGGCGGAAAACCCGGAGACCTATAAAAACTCTTTGGGGTTGACCATGCGGCTCTTCCACCCCGGCGAATTCACCATGGGGGCGCGGCGATCCGAGAAAGGCCAGCGGGCCAACGAGTTTCAACGCCGGGTTCGGCTGTCGAAGCCGTTTTACGTGTCGGTGTATGAAGTGACCGTAGGGCAATTTTCCAGGTTCAGGCCGGTCAAGCCGGCTCCGGGCAATGCGCAGCACCCCATTACCAACGTCAGCTGGCTCGACGCGGTGCAGTTTTGCAATTGGTTGAGTCGAAAAGACGGGCTTGAGCCTGTCTATCGGTTACGTGGCGGCCGGTACTTGGGGGTAAACCGCGAAGCCGACGGAATTAGGCTCCCGACGGAGGCTGAGTGGGAGTGGCTGGCCCGCAAGGCGGGGCGAAAAAAAACCAGCCGATTCACGTGGGGTGACCAGTATATTATTCCGCCTTCAAGCGGCAATCTGGCCGATGAGAGCACGAAAGGGACGGTGGATTTGTATATCCCCAACTATGATGACGGCTACCCGCGCATCGCACCGGTTGGCAGTTTTGGGCCTGACCAAGCCGGCCTTTTCGATATGTCCGGTAACGTCAGTGAATGGGTCCACGACCTATACTCCCTGGTCCCGCCCACGGGCCGTCAGCTTGAACTCGATCCGTTCGGAGCAAGCTTTGGCGACTCGCATGTCGTGAAAGGCTCGAACTGGCGGTCTGGTTCATTGACCGAACTGCGGGCGGCTTTCAGGGATGGGCTCAAGGCTGGACGGGATGACCTTGGATTTCGGGTCGTCAGATATTTATATGGGAAAAATGATGCGACGAATTAGTTTCGGACAGATCGCGGTGATCGTGTTGGGCGGGGTATTGTTGTTCGGTGTCGTACCGTACTTGGTTGGCAAGGCGACGGCTCAATATTCAATGCCGTCAATAAGCTTAGACTCACCCGTGACGTTTCCGGTCGATATTTAACATGTCAAATCTCAAAAAAAATATAGCCGTACTCGCCTTGGCGGTCATTGCAATTCACTTGGCTTATATCGGCTTTATTCGGCCTCAAGCCGAGTTGGTAATTGAAGCCGCTCGGTTGGCCGGCCAGTCGGCGCCTCGGGATTTGCTCGTGATTTTGAAGGACTTCGAACAAGAAATCTGCTTGATCCTGATGGTATGGGGCACTTTTCTGATTTCGGATAAATGCATCCACATTCTTAAAGAGCACTATCTTTTCAAGGTAGATTTGCTGGCAAGCGGCGCTGACATCGACTCAGGGTCAGACACCTCGCTGGATAAGCTGGAAGACCGATCGGAAGGGCCCCAAGAAGTCCTCGCCGGCAGCAGCCTAGCCGATAGCAGCCCTAACGATAAAGCGATGTTGGGAGACTCATTGGCAAAGTTGGAAAATTTACCGGACGAGGTCCGAAAATCGCCTTTGGTGCAAACCCTGATGGCAAGCCTCAGGCGATATCTAATTACCGGTGATGTTCAGAACACCTCCGACGCGATTACAGCCAGCGTCGAAGTTTTGGGCGTACGGTTGGAGGCGGAAAATTCGATGGTCCGATACCTTATCTGGGCAATTCCTTCGATCGGTTTTATCGGCACCGTCAGGGGTATCGGGCAAGCTCTTTCTCAGGCGGATAAGGCCTTGGCGGGCGATATCGCCGGTATGACGGATGCCCTGGGGGTCGCTTTCAACTCAACGCTGGTGGCCCTCATCATAAGCATCGGGCTCATGTTTCTGCTGCATCAGTTGCAGCGGTTGCAGGACGGACTGTTGGTAGACACCCAGGAATATTGCGAGAAATTCCTTCTGAATCGAATTAGCAGTTAGGTGCTGCTCTGTTCCCGCGTCGGAAAACCGAGGGTTTCAATCTCGCCTTTCTCGACATCATGGCTTGTGGGCTCGGGGCCGTCATTTTGCTGTTCGTGCTTTTAAAATACGACATCGGACAGAGGGAGTTTGAGGATGATACCCTGGCCGGCGAGTTGGCCGGCCTGCAAGAGCGTGAGCGGCAACTCAACGAAAAAACCAAAGTCGTCGACCAACGCAGCCGGGAGGAGGAAAAGTTACGGCGCGAGCTCAGCGACGAAATTTTGAAATTCACGAAAAATCTTGAAGCGATTGACCGGAACCTTTCGAGCCAAAAACACAAAAACCAAGCCCTTAAGAAAGCCATCGAAACCACGCCGATAAAAAAACCGGCCGATGTCGTGCAGGATCCGTCTTTGGGCGAGGAAGACTACGTGCTTGGCCTGAAGGTGGAGGGGGCTCGTATCGCGATTTTGATCGATCACAGCGCTTCGATGACAGACGTGAAGCTGGTCGACATCATTTCGAGAAAAACCCGATCCGACGCCATCAAGAAGAAGGGCCCAAAGTGGGTGCGAACCAAAAAAATCGTTCGATGGCTTCTGGCGCGACTGCCGGACCAAGCCGCGGTGGCTGTGATCGTATTCAACGATCAAGTGCGGACTCTCGGGCCTGCCCAGTGGGTCGGAGGGAAAGACGCCAAGGCCCTCGAGAAAATTTTTTCGGATCTCGAAACACTGGTCCCCGTTGGGCCAACCAACCTACAGGAAGGGCTTGAGCACCTCAATAAATTGAACCCAAGATCGACCGATCTTTACCTGATAACGGACGGCCTGCCGACGATGGGAAACTCCAATTATGGTGGACTGGTTTCATTTTTCAAATGCTCCTCGTTGTTGGGAAAAAGCGCGAACATTTCCGGAGAGTGCAGGAAAGAGCTTTTCCGGAAAACCCTCAAAGACTCGGGCCCTGGCTCGGGCGTGACAGCAAATATTATTTTGCTGCCGATTGAAGGCGACCCGGAAGCGGCGCCGGAATATTGGCGTTGGTCGGCAACGACCGGCGGGCTCCTCATCGCACCCGCGGAAGGCTGGCCATGATTCGCCGTGATCGTGATTTTCAAATTTTCAATCTGTCGTTCCTGGATGTCATCTCATGTGGGTTCGGCGCGGTGGTTTTACTGGTTTTGATTTCCAAAACCGATATTCTCAAAGTCGTCGACACGTCAGAACTTGGCTCGTTGTTGAAAAGCGTTTTTCAGTACGAGGCAACGGTCTCGGAACTGTCGTCGTTTTTGGAGGAGCAAAGGGCCCGGCTAAACGCACTCGAGGACAAAAATAAGATTTTACAGAGCGAGCAAAACAAAATAGCGAAGGACTTGCAGGGTAAGATTGAGGAGCTTGCGAAGCTCGAAGCTGATGGCAGCGGCTTGGAACTGGTTCAATCGGCTTTGAAAACGGCGTCAATTTCGAAAACCACCGCGAAAAAGAGAGCCCTGGAAGTCGGCGGCATCCCGGTCGACAGCGATTATGTAATTTTTATCATTGATACGTCGGGCAGCATGCTGGCGATTTGGAATCGCGTATTAAGGACGATCGGTCATGTTTTGGAAATCCACCCCAAAGTCAGGGGCTTCCAAATTCTGAACGACAACGGCGTCTATTTGTTGAAGGCGTATCGGAGACGATGGATCCCGGATACGCCTCGACGAAGGGCCAAGGTGTTGGAAGCCTTGGCGACGTGGCGAAGCATGTCAAACAGCAGCCCTGTCGAGGGTCTTGAAGTTGCCCTCAAAACCTATGCCAAGGCGGGTACCAAAATATCGATTTATGTTTTTGGCGACGATTACACGGGCTCCTCCTATGACACGGTAATCAGAACAATCGAATCGCTTAATCTGAATCGGATCACCGGTCAGCCAATCGTCAAAATTCACGGGATTGGCTTTATTTCAGGCCGAACGACCAACCGATACTCTATCCTTATGCGTGAAGTCGCAAAACGAAATGGCGGGACCTTCCTGGGGCTGCGTCGATAGGCGGGTGTCTTATTCGATGGGGAACAGCAAGCCGGTGGAAATGCGTTTCCGAATGAACCGTAGGTGCCCGGACATATACGCAGGCGGCCGCTTTCGATCCCGTATTTTGTCGAGCAAAACACTCCATGGAGCTTGTGGATAAACTTAATTGCGATGTTCATTCGTCCGCCGCATCAGAACCGGACATCGGCACCGGCCCTGAGATTGCTCTGCTATGTGGAGTAAAGCGGACATCGCCACGCGCAACGCCGGTTAAGGAGTCCACGACCTAGCCCCCGCCACGCCGGTAGGCGCGGTCGAACAGGGCCACGGCGGCGGCGGCCTCGGCCTCGGTGTAGCCGCGATACTCGAGCCTGACGCGGGTCACCGGCAGGGTCAGGAGCGCGATGCGGCGCTCGGTGGTTTCCGCAAGCGTGATCTCCAGCCGCCGCGGGCCGTCTTCGACCACGATCCGGCTGCCGTCGACCGTGTGCTCCCGGCCGTCCAGCGCCCGGGGCAGAATGCGCAGGAAG
>Ga0209980_10002273_pt1 | contig 10510 bp, 10 predicted proteins | sample CR02metaG_FD_183611 | JGI IMG/M metagenome (GOLD analysis project Ga0209980, IMG submission 183611) | Deep subsurface microbial communities from Mariana Trench to uncover new lineages of life (NeLLi) - CR02 metaG (SPAdes) (version 2) | ecosystem: Environmental > Aquatic > Marine > Ocean trench... | reverse complement strand
CGTCGGTAATTGAAATACCGTATTCCAGGGTTTTCCCTTTTCCCCACGATTGTTTGCCTGGTTTCAAATTACTTTCCAGCAACAATCCGAGGATCCCTTTTTGTCCATCACAATGTTGTTTGAGAACGGAGTGCGCCACGGGAATTTGTCGTGTGTGATCTTTGTCGGAATTTCCGTGTGAACAATCCACCATGATGGGTCGGTTGATGTCTTCCTTCACCAGGCCTTCGAGGGCTTGAATAATATGCTCACGGCCATAGTTTGTTTTTCCGCCGCCACCCCGTAGGACAATATGGCGATCCGGGTTGCCATTGGTCTTGATGATGGATGTCACGCCATTGACATTGATGCCGACAAAGCTGTGTGGGTGACTGGCGGCGACCATGGCATTCAGCGCCCCTTGGAGGCTTCCGTCTGTTCCATTTTTAAAGCCGATAGGCATGGAGAGACCGCTAGCCATTTCCCGATGCGTTTGGCTTTCCGTGGTGCGTGCGCCGATGGCAGCCCAACTGAGCAAGTCGGAAATGTATTGAGGTGTGACCGGGTCGAGCAATTCGGTACCGCAGGGAACACCCATATTATTGATATTCAATAAAATAGTTCGTGCCAATTCAAAACCAGTGGCAATGTCACATGAGCCATCCAAATGTGGATCGTTGATGAGGCCTTTCCAACCCACCGTCGTACGTGGCTTTTCAAAATAGGTTCGCATGATGATGAGTAAGTGATCTTTCGTGGTGTCGGCGATCCGTTTTAAGGATTCGGCATACGTGTAGGCTTGTTCAGGATCATGGATGGAGCAAGGCCCGACGACAACGAGCAGGCGGTGTTGGTCTCGGCCATACAAGACATCTTGAATGGCATGCCGGGATTCAATCACCACCCGTTCGGCCACTTCCGTCATGGGCAGCTTTTCTTTGACCTGCCGTGGGGTGACTAACTCTTTGATGTCAATGACGTGCTTATTATTGATGAGTTCTTTCATGGACGGGGACCTTCTTCCGGAAATGATGAGTGCAGGGCCAACTCCTTGATGAATAAATGTATACTTTGCTTCTCGGTTCGATGTCGAGAAATGCCAGTATGAGGGTTGTAGAAGTACGTATTTTAAGGAATCTGTTGGTTGGCCTGCAAGGGTTGTGTGTTTCGTGGCCTTCGAAGGATGGTGATTCTTGTTTTGCCAAGCTATGCGGATTGGTACTGCGAGCTGGAATGGATGTGTGATGAGGGTGTGATGAGGGTGTGATGAACCCTTAGGCCACCGTATTGATGAGCTTGGCCTGTTGTGAGCCGAACCATCGTTCCAGGTCCCGACAGGCCACATCCGAGGTGGAGGTAAATTGAAATTGGATACCCATTTGTAGTTCTGGTGTTGGATCGATCCATTCAATACGTCCATGAAATTTTGAGGTGTGATCGAGCTCAGGTAACCGGCAGGTGAGGACGACGGTCAGTGTGGCCAAGCTCGGCCAGGTGATTTCTGACGTGACCAGTTGGCAGCCCATCATGCATAAGTCGATCAGGGTAGTCGGGAGAACGGCGAGCACATCGCCATTGTGATTAGTTGGACGAATGGTGCCGGAGATGTTCACTGGCACACGAGGATGAATTCGAGGGGCGCGACGCGTGATTTTCTTGGGACTATTCAATAATAACGCCCCTTGCTTAAGGAGTACTTCCTTGATCGTGGTTTCGAATTGGTATGTTTCTCCTTCAATCAAGGTGTGTCCTCGGCATGTCATGCCCGGCTTGAACTGTTGCCAGGTCGTGTGAGCCGGAAGTGCGCAGAGTAGTGATTGGTCCGAACCCAGTCCAATGAGATGTCCTCGCAACATGGCAGACTGGTGTTCCTCTTCAAGGCGAAGCCAAACGGTATTGGTGGTTGAAGATGAGGTGGTCTGTGAGGATTGATACATCTCCCAACTGTTTTCGGTTGTTTTCCCAAATGCTTCAGTCACAGTCTGTGAATGGTGCCTGGGTCGAATGATCTCTACATCCCTAGACGAAAGTTGCCCCTGGCCCATCAGTGCTTGAACCAACGTAGACGAAACCTATTATCCTAAAAAGGAAGGCAACATGAAGGAAGCTGAAGTGCGGGAAATGAGTTGTGGCTTAGCTAGGAGCCTGTCCGAGATTCGCGATCATCGCGAGGTTGATTGCTCGTGAGGTCATTGATCAGGGTTTCTCGAATCAGTTGAGCAGCCACAACGTTAGAGTCGATGTGATAGGATCCGGCTTCGAGTGCCTGACGAATTTTTTCCAGGCGATCAGGGCGGATGTCCGGCGCTTGATCGATACGTTTTAAAATCTGTTGATATTCGGTACTCTCGGGTGAGAGTTCAACGGGATCTGTGTTGTGGGGAGCGTCCGAGGTTATTTTCGAGACGTGTTGGCGTGGGGGCACGGCCTTCGAAAGTGGAAGGTTATGGGGTGGTTGTGGAAGTCCTTCGAGCTTTTCTGGACCTGCCATGATGGTGCCTATCACGTAAAAGGAAAAAGATTGCAACTAAACCTACTGGGATTTTACACTCTTCTCTTCCAGGGAACAAGTGAAGCAAGGGAAGGTATATTCTGTAATGACCTTGAAAGGTGTATGATCCTAGAAACAGCAGTTGGATCACAAAAGTCCGCGCAAGCTCTCAGGGTCCGTCACGAAATAACCGGGATAATTGGCCGAGACGATTTTGGAGCGAGCCAAGGAGCGAAGAGTGCGCATACCGGGAGTATGGAAGCGATGAGCGACGTCGGCGCAGCCCAAAAACGTCCGGCCCTCCGGGGAGGCCCATCTTTGGCCCGGGGCGGCGTGGCTTCTCGGTCACAGAGCCCTGCTAGGCTCCCTCGTCGCGCCTTGCCCCGATCACAAATCTGGGCCTCCCAATTGTACCGCGAGCCCTAAGGTGACCACGACTTTTTGTATTTCACCATGCACGCCAATATCTTACATGTCTTTTTTGCGCCCAACTGCCGTTTCTAGGATGATTCTCTAAAAGCTCTATGACAAAGAGCGATAACCTTTTCGAGAGGAGCACCATCGTTCATGACGCCACGCGATCTGTTTGTTCCAGCCACGATCACTAAGGTTCATTCGTATGAGCCAGGCGAGGTTCGAAAAATCGAGCTGACGCTTCCCGAGATGTATGAGATCGATGGCCGGGCTCTTCCTATTCACGATAGAATGCGTCCGGGAAGTGCTTTCCTTGCTCGTCCGTTTGGGAAACGGTCTGGAAAGTATCGGCGAAGAATGTATACGCGATCGAATTCCGCAATTGATGCGCCTCGGGTCTTGGAAACTATTGTCAATGACACTCATCGAGAGAAGGCCGATACCTCACCTTGGTGGCAAACCGATGCTGTCGAACATGCTTTGGCGACTGGAGAGACCATTGATGTTCGTGTTGATGTGAATGAACCAATGGCGGAACTCGTTGTCTATGAAAATAGCCAAAAGGTGCAACCCAATAATTTGATCTTGGAAGCGGATGACGAATGGCCGACCATGAGAATTCTCGCGTTGGCATTTTCAACCGGACTCACGCCGTTTCTTTCTCACATTCGTTATATGCGGACACAGGCGTTCGGGAAAACGCCGACGTGCCGCGGGGTTGAGTTTATCCTGGTGTCCAGCGTGCGGAATCCTCGGCAATTGATGGAGCATGAAGAGCTGTTAGCGTTGGCCAGTACCTTTCCCGAGCATTTTGAATATCATCCGGTGTTAACACGGGAATGGCCTGAAGACTGGAACGAATCCAAGGGCCGGATCATTGTAGCAGAAGCCGGCGAGGCTCCTGATGCGCGAGTCAAGCTGGATCCGCTGCTGGCACTGGTCCCGAACGTTGATCAATGTCATGTCCGACTGTGTGGGAATGTCAGCGCCCGCGATCAACTGCTTCGCGGTTTGCGTCAGTTAGACATCAATCCGTTGAGTGTTCGCACGGAGGTGTGGTGAGTACATCGTTCCGGTCTGCTTCGACAATCGTCAGACGATAGACGGGAAACGAAGCTCTTCTTTCCACCCCCTTCCGCCTTCCGTTTCACGAAGGCCAGCGGTCATTTTCATCATACGTGGGTGGCTCAGAGGGCCATGGGAAACTGCTGTGGGAATGTACGACTACACGTTTTCAGGGATTTATGTTTTGACGGTTTCTTTTTTGGTGGCAATCCTTTGAGGGATTTCGGGTCTGCGAATCAGGCGAACCATGGGCTTGCCAATGAATGCGTGATGACCACAAATAAGACAATGTATGGCGAGGACGGCTAGCAGCTCCTGATTGAATTGTTCAAGGCGAATCGTCCGGGATCCGCATCGAGTACATCGGGGAATAGTTTGTGTTTGTTGCGTGGGTGTTGGGGCAGATTCCCGCGAGGAAATTTTGGAGCGACGTGCAGATTTGGGGGCAGATTTGGTTTTTGTTTTCATGCGCGATCTCCTCAGTGCAGAGTGGTCCTGTCTAAAATATATTCAAGTCGCATGCCAAGATTTAATGGTGTCGGCATTGGTTTTTGATAAAAGTTCCTCCTTGTTTTATCACGTTCCTGTCCGCCACTCGGAAAAAATTTCCTAGCGATGAGGCATTTCTGGTCCTGTGAATTGCCATGTTGTGGAAAGTGGGCCAGCGTATCCGCAGTAGATTCGTCTAATCTTGGGCAGGTTCCTAGGGGCGGGAATGGGTGGGCTGATTATGGGAGGCCTGAATTTGGCGGGCACGGTGTTCAAGCGCTGTGGCCTCTTCCAGGCGACTGGTCTCTCGGAGGAGGTCGGCGTATTGGTGAAGAATCATCGCGACGTCTTGGTGTTCAGGGCCATTGACGTGTTCTTTTAACAATAAGGCCTCTTGATACATCCCTTCGGCTTTTTCAAATTCTTCGTGGTCGCGATAAAAAGACGCTAAGCTGTATATCGTGCTCAGCAGGAGTGGGTTGGCTGGTCCTAACGTGCGAGCTTTGGCCATGGTGCGTAGAAGTTGGTCTTCAACATTTTGTTGTTGTTCGATGTGCGTAACTTCTGTGGGTGGCAGCGACGGGGGTAGTGTGGATTTCAAGGGACCACCACTACAACTGGCTAGCCACAACAGAAACCCCATAGAGGTAAGACGGATCACGCATGTTGGTACGTAGGCGAATGTCGTCATGGATCAGGAAACCTTGGTGTCTTGGGTACTGTGACTTGGTGGTGGAATACTGCTTTCCTCAAAAATCGTCAAGTACTTTGATGAGAGGACAATGTATTACATGGAGCGCGGGGTAACCGATGCCACTCATTTGGTGTGCGATTTCCGGTCACGGGTATGGGCATGCATCTCAAGTTGTCCCGGTGTTGAACGAGTTGGGTCGGCGAAATCCTACGCTGAAGGTCCTACTACGCACCACTGTTCCGGGTCATTTTTTTGCCAACCGCTTAACCGTTCCATGGGAACTCAGTGTTCAGAAGCAGGATGTTGGCTGTGTTCAACAGAGCCCGCTCACGATCGATGTGCCGGCAACGTGGCAAGCCTACCACGATTTCCATGATACTTGGGATCGACGGGTATTTGAAGAATGTGAAACCATCAAGCGCTACACTCCTGACCTCGTGCTTTCCAATATTTCGTACTTGGCCTTAGAAGCTGGATCGCGCGCCGGGATTCCTGCTCTTGCGTTAGGTTCCTTGTCTTGGGACCATGTGCTTCACGAGTTGGTGGATCCACACAATCCTGAACACGGGCACATTATCAGCCATATTCGGGAGGTCTACAAATGCGCTGAACTGGCGATTCGGCTTGCCCCGGCCTTGCCAATGGAATCGTTTTCCCAACATCTTGATGTCGGGCCCATTGGGCATTCCACCCCTGTTGACCCGCGAGTGTTCTCTCACAACATTCGAAAAGCGTCTGATGGGCCTCTGGTTTTAGTCGCATTGGGTGGTGTACCACTGGATTCCTTGCCCTTTGATATCATTGATCAGCTTTCTCCTTATCAATTTCTGTTGGACCTGTCCCTTCCGACCAACTATGCGCGGCTGATGTCTACGCGGGATGTCCCCATGAGTTTTGATGAATTGTTTGGGGCTTCGGATATCATTTTGTCAAAGCCTGGATATGGGACGGTGATAGAAGCGGTAGCGGTCGGAAAGCCCTTCATATATGTGCGGCGATACAATTTCGCTGATGAAGGCGTGTTAGTGGATTACGCACATCGGTACGGACGGTCATACGAACTTTCAAAGGATGATTTTTTTTCAGGAGCATGGCGCGAAGTGTTGGAGGGGGTTCAAGCCCTTCCTGGTCCGAGCGAGCCTCCGCCTGAATCGGGGGTGAGTGCGGCTGCCGATATTCTAGACTCATACCTCTTCATACAGGCATAACCATGTATTTCGGGTGTGAGGCGGTTAGGGTATTCTTGCGCGAACCCTAAGCTTGGTCGGGAAGGAGTGGTGGGTAAAAGCTGATGTGCCGGGCTTCCAGGTTATTTTCGAAACGATGCCCGTTAGCGAATCGTTCTTGCCAAAACAAGCCCTGGACCTCGACCATTCGATCGCTTGTCAATTGAATGTCTCCTGTTGTCCGGTCGTGACGTCCAAAGACGAGGACCCGCTGATCTCCGTCTTTGAGGAAAAACACGAAATCGATGAAATGGTGTGTGTCATCAAGGTGCAGCTCAAGTCGCGTGACGGTGCCGCGTAGGCGAATAACTTTTTGATGGTATTTTTCTGGATATTGTAAAACTTGCGAAAGGGGGAGGACGTTGGCAGGTGTTCCAAAGGGACTGCGGTCAAGCGCGTTTTGGGGGTGGTGTTGGCTGGCCAAGCTATCGTTGTGTGTGAGTTGTTGGTCGAGAATAAGCCCGTGTCCGAAGAGCCCGAGAATCAACAGTAACAAAAGAGTGGATGCATTCATGTTGTGTGATTGTCACTCCTTGAGCACCCCAAGGCCAGGCAGGTTTCGGTAATAATTATATTATTGTATTGCTGATAAAAACATGTTATCATTTTAGTTATGACAAGGCAGCAACGATATCAGCGGCGTCACAAGGAAGCCGGCTTGTGTATTTATTGTCCTCGCAAAGCCGTGAGTAACTGGTTTTGTGAAATCCATTTGCGGAAGCGACGGACTATGATGCGTGAGCGGAAAGGAAGCAAACCCTGGCATCCTGGGGGACCGGGACGTCCTCCGTTAACAAGACGAAAAGGGTAACTCCCTGGGTTTTGCCACTTCCTTGTAAAAGCCTTTTAGTAAATTTCAACCGAATGGCCCTCTGCGCCCTGGTCCTTTCAGGTATTCGGACAATCACTCGAACAATCTAGATGTGTCTTTTTCCTCATACTGGTGCACGAATGTGTGAAGGAAGGCATAGGCCGATTCGTAGATTCCAGGGGACGTGCTTTCCCGTGGACCGGCGATGTTGAGAGTACGGATGTCGTGTTGGTTGAGCCAGGATGACAAGACGGTGGCATCGGATCTCTGGTCTAAGTTTAGGACAAGATATGGTTTGTGGTGGTGTTTGGCCAAACGAATGGTCAGGGCTGTTCCTCCAGTTGGGGAGTCGTAGGTCAGGACGAAGGTTCCGTCGGAGTCCCTGACATTCCATTCGGTTCGTTGGGAAAACCGAGAAGAGGGTGTTTCCTGTAATGGGTAGAAAAGTGGGATTGGGCCGTCTTCTGCCAATCGTCCTTTTGGACACCATCCGCCAATGGGAATGCTGAAGCTGAGGCCTAGATCAAGGGCTGCACGATCCACGCCGGTTTGGCCACCGGAGATGATCTTTCGTATGGGAAGTTTCCGGTTTGGCATCATCATGAACATGGGCCCCCTGCTTGTGGAGCGTGACACATCCCTGTTGTTTACACATGTTGGGACCGATAAGGACCTGCGAGAAAATAACTTGGACACTATCGCGCCAAGATTTGGGTCGGATTTGAACGGAACGATTGAGAAACACCCGAGGCATAGCACAGCTATGTTGAGGGTTTTTCGATTGAGGCCCGTTCAAAGATGGCCCGAAGATTGGATGCGAGATGTCTAAGTTATTTTCTCGCAGGTCCTAAGACACTGTAGTTGATCTCAAGAATGAGATCCAGTCTTTCGGTCTATCATTGCTTTTCTACCAAGGGGGGATGTGATGAAGCCAGGTGGCCAATGGAGTCTCGGGCTATTGTTGAGTGTCGTCGCGAGTGTGGCATTTTCAGGGTGTATTTCGGATTCATTGAATCACTACGCCGAAGCTGACTATGGGACCAATCGCGCTGATCGTTTGTGTCATCCCTATTGGGATTGCCAGCAGGGTGAGTGGGAGCGGGTGGGAAGTTCCGAGATTGACATGATCGTGGATTATGCTGAATGCGAAGGCAATCTTGATGCCTATGGGGAATGGATCAGTACGACAGTTGCGTTGGGATTGGTGACTGGTCGATGCATGGAATCGAAAGGCTACGTACTGATGTTTCCCAATCCCCTTCGCCGCTAACGAGGAGCCTGTCCCAGATTAGCCGTATCTACTGCGGATGTGCTGGATTTGGCCAGATCTTCCGATCCTTTTCGTTGAATAGTCCCACTATTCGCCTCAAACGATTGAAACATCTGACTCAAACCAGCACGTCCTCGTGACGATCGCTAATCTCGGACAGGCTCCTAGCTTCTTGATCGAGTTCCAAGATTGCTAGGAATGTGTTGTTGCTGTGAGGGTGCATCTTGTGCAGTCTCGGGTTTGCCCCCTGCCCATCTTTGTTTTTCACGCTACCTCTTATTCTCCCCACATGTGAAGGTTTACCCCATGTAATGATCTACTGGAGTTGTTTGCCTGATTCCCTCTCCTTGGGAAATCCTTTGGAAAGTGCTAAATATTTAGAATAAGTGAAAGAACAAGGCGGGTCTTGCCCTGTTTTATGTCTTGCGGGACTTCTTTGGAGCAGTTCTCGCCAGATTACTCGCTAGAAAACCCAATCGAGTCGAACCTCGAAGCATCGCGTCTTCAGTAAGCGATAACACTTCATGCCCAGAATCCATCTTGACTATTATGTGACCTTGGATGTGACTCCCGAGGCTTCTGGCGAAGAGATCAAGAAGTCCTACCGAAAACTTGCCTTGAAGTTTCACCCTGATCGCAATCAGGGGAACAAAGAAGCGGAAGAGAAGATCCGTGAAATTAATGCGGCCTATGAAATCCTGGGCGATCCGGAAACCAGAAAATCGTATGAACGAATGCGGTTTGGCGGGTTTGGTGCCAAAACGGATCATCATGAGGATGTGCCGGTCGAGACAGTTGATCCCGGCGTTGTACTCGAAGGCATGGAGAAAAAGTTATGGGATGAAGGACGGCTCGAAATTTTTCGCATGTTGATGAAGGATATTCCTCGAATAAAAGCTGAGTTAGTGAAAATCCGTGAAGCCACCGTGGCGAAGTTGGGATACGACAAATTCCGTGAAGAGATTGTCAAACATCATGCCAAGGGCGTCATCGCTGAATTTGTTTCGGAAGAGATGGACGAGCGTAAAGAACGGCTGATTGATGTGGGATTCCAAATGATGATGTCACAGGGCGTTGATGGTGCCGGTGGCCCGAAAGGGTACGATTGGGTCAGAAAACAATTGGTCGAAGCCTTCGACCGTGGCCGCCTGGATGGATATTGCGAAGCATGTGAATTGCTCTATGTTCGGCGGTGATCAGCCATTTTCTGGCTCAGTGTGTTCTGATGTTGTCCCATTTAGATTCCTTCCCCATTTCTGCTTCCTCTGCTATAGCAAGTACCTTTTTTGTCGTGAGCCATCTGTGAGGGAATCCTTCATCTTGGACAAGTATTCAGAACGTGAGGCTTGTTGGTCCGTTGATTCGTGGAAACGTGCGGCCTTCCGTAGTTGTTGTTTCTAGATCCCTCCTCTTTTGAATTGATTTCCCGTATTTTATATCCTTTCGTACATGACAACTGTCATTTAGTGGTTGAAATTAGGCATATTTTTTTTGCATGATTTCTGCTTTGGTTAGTTGAAAAAGCCAATTGTGAGTTGATTTAAAAAATACAGAAAGACAGGCTCTTCCAGGGAAAATTGAGTTTCCTGGGTAATCAAAGTGCCAATGAAATTCTCTGAATAGGTTGCTACAATCGGCACCGGGCCTTTTCAAAATTTCGCTTAACAGGCATTCCAGAAATGCTGTTCATCCATGAAATTTTGATTATTCCCCTCGTAGAAAGCGGAAGAAGTAGGTCTTTTCAATAGAATGTGTTAGCTCATCGGGGAGTGATTCGTCCGCTTGTTCCAAAGTGTGGGGCCTCTTAATCTCATCAATTGCGGTTCGCCAATCAGTAGAAAAAATTTTCATGGGATTATTAATGTTTTCCTGTTCTGAGGAGATGTCATGAAAAAATATACGTTTGAGAGGGAAGAGTTGGCCAACAGATTATCTGATGGGTGCATTATCGGGCATACGACCTCAAGCAGCGCGAAAATCTGGGTTCGAGTGGCGGTCGCTGGAATGTATACCCTGATTGTGTCGACACAACGCATTAAGGTCGACCCTTATGAAATTGGAAAAGATGAAG
>Ga0209980_10002272_pt1 | contig 10510 bp, 9 predicted proteins | sample CR02metaG_FD_183611 | JGI IMG/M metagenome (GOLD analysis project Ga0209980, IMG submission 183611) | Deep subsurface microbial communities from Mariana Trench to uncover new lineages of life (NeLLi) - CR02 metaG (SPAdes) (version 2) | ecosystem: Environmental > Aquatic > Marine > Ocean trench >... | reverse complement strand
CGGAGAATGAGCTCTAAGTCATGACGGTCGTTCATCGAGTGGACAGCTGCGGGAAGTTGGCGACGAGTGTAGGATTCCTGGAGGGCGCAGTGCAACGACACAGCCGACAGCTTTCGCTGCCGCGACGGAGATCAGCGCGCCGCGCGATCGCTAGCCGAGTTCGGGGCCGGGCCCGTAGCCGTAGGGCGTCGTCAGAAAGTTTTTGAGCTGCTCGGTCAGGCCCTTACAGGCCCGCGCCCGGGGCCTGACAATCAGCGGGATCGGTATGATGATGGCCGGCATGACCGAGCGGCCGAGGAAGTCGGCATAGATCGTGCCGGCGGACGTGAGCGTTTCCAGATCCCAGATCGTCGCATCGTAGCGAGCGTCATCTTCCCACCAGGCAAGTCCCACACAGCCCGCGCCGCCGACGCCGGCAGCACAGGTGATGCCACCGCCACTGGCCGTTCTATCCGTGGAGCCGTCCAGCCACACGACAAAGCGAACACCCGTGGCCTCGACGCGCTCCAAAACGCCGGGCTTCTCCAATAGTTCGGTCAACTCGTCCGTATTCAATGGCGCCAGGGATGGCTCGAACCACGGATAGAGCTGGTCTTCGAATGCGGTAGTGGAGTGAACCTCGAGACCATCGCGGCCCTTGGCGAGGCCCTCACTAATGCATTCGATGAATTCGGCTTCCGCCTCATGCGTTGCATGGTGCTTGCGAGCGAGGACGACAACCTGCTCACCCTCGTTGATGACGCTGTTCGTCTGCTTATAGGGCTCTATCCGCGCGGTCACACCGCACGCGCTGAGGAAGGTCGCCAAGACCAGCCCGACGCAGAGCTTCTGCGTCTGCGCGACGTTAATTGGTGAGCGGAAAGTCTGCCGACAACGCAGCCGCATTACGCCTCTCCTGTAGCCAATACTCGATCTCTGGTTGCTCGGCGAATCGCGTTGAAATGGCCGCGCCGACTTCGCGCATGGCGACGACTGTCGCTCGGTGGAGCGCTTCTTCACTCTTGCCCGTCTCCGATTTGCCATAGCCGCTCACGGGCCATTCCACGATCAGGGCGCCATCCGGTTCATAGAGCGTCAGCCGATACTGCATCCAGACTTCCACGAACTCATCACGTTTACTGATGGGAACCTCGAACTCGAATTTTTCCAGCTCTGTCCGTAGTACACCGTCCAGGTTATAGAGATCGGTTGGCGTGAGCGGCACTGCGTCTACCGCGCGGGTCTCGACAAACATCGTGTCGAACAGTCCGCCGAGCATGGTTTCGTTGGCATTACCGAGATAAATCGTCCAGGTCGCTTGCTGTGGGATTTTCTCGTAGTATTCATAGCTCGTCAGCGCTTCATCGAAAATCAGGCCGATGCGCACCGGGAGCGTTTCGACGACGGGCGTCGGAAACTCGGCTTCGACTGTCACAACGGACGCGCACCCAACGAGGTAAGTGCCCGCGAGCACTCCGAGTAAGCCTGTGGCAATACTGCGATGCCGGCTGATCCGCATGATTTCCATTGTACGACTTGAGGCATGAATTAGTAGGGTAACTTGTCCCGCCCGAATCATTTATCCGGCCGTCGATATTATGACCAATCTACCAGCCAAAAATTCCTCGAACTCAATGTCTTAGGGGGGTTGTGGGAGTGGCTGGACAAACGGCAGGATGGAAAATATGACCAGGACCAACGTCCGGCCTCAGACGACTCCGCCTGAGGCTGGTGCGAAGCGATGAGTGTGCCTAAGCCAGCCGCGCTCGGGATCATGGTTATCCTGGGGATTGGGGGCGCTATCGCCGCCGCCGGCTTATTCCAGCGTTGGACCGAGGAGCGTGCCTACGAACGCCTGATGGCGCACGGGGAAGAGCTTGCGGGACTGTACTGTGGTACTTGCCATCTGCAGCCGGCCCCTGACATTCTACCGAAGAGAAGTTGGGAGCCGGCCCTTGGTTACATGGGTTACTGGCTTGGCATGGAGAATCTGGACTACCTTGCCGATCATCCCGACTTTGTTCAGGAAAACGTTTTCTCCCGTCTCGAAGTACTGGAACGCGAGAATGTGTTGCGAAGTGACGCGGCCCTGGAGGAAAGCGATTGGGCTGCGCTTCGGCATTACTACATCGAGTCGGCACCGGCCGATGCGTTGCCGCAGGCAGATAGACCCGAATTAAGCTGGCAGCTACCCACGTTCGAGATCATCGAGACGAATTATCCGATACCGGTCGCCGTAACGACGCTGGTTCGTATCAGAGAATCCACCAGCGAAATCTATATCGGTGACGCGGTGGCGCAGACGCTGACGATACTCGATGGGGACGGGCGCGTGAAGGCGGGGCCGATGCGCGCACCGCGGGCTATCTCGCCGATCGATATCGAATTCGTTGGTGATACGGCCTACGTGGGCTCGATCGGCGATCTGCTGGCGACGAGGCCGTCGGCGGCGGGACCGGCGCATATCGCTGCGATCGAGTTGACCGATCGGTCCATTGCGGCCGCTGAGTTCGAAGTCGTCGTCGATAACCTCTTCCGCATGGCGGATATGAACGTACTGGACCTGAACGGTGACAACCAGGTGGATTTTATTGTTTCTGGATTTGGCGCGATTGCAGGCAACGTTTCCTGGTATGAGTCGCAGCCCGACGGCAGTTATCAGGAGCACGTGCTCGTCGCTCTTCCTGGCGCCGTCAAGACCGAGCCTTACGATTTTAACGGAGACGGGCTGCTCGACATCATGATTCTGCTGTCGGACGCTCGAGAAGGGCTGCATATTCTTGAGAATCAGGGTGGCAATGAATTCGAACTTCACACGATCTTTGTCACGCACCCGGCGTATGGCCATACCTATTTCGAGTTGCAGGATTTCAACGCCGATGGTGCGATGGATGTCCTGGTCGTAAACGGAGATAACGTTGATTCAGATCCGTACAACACGAACAAGAACTATCATGGAGTCCGAATCTACCTGAATCGCGGTGACTATCAGTTCGAGGAAGCTTTTTTCTATCCGCTATATGGCGCGTTTATCGCAAAGTCGGCTGATTTCGATGACGATGGTGATCTGGATATCGTCGTCAGTTCTTTTTATCCGGATTTTTCATCCGGCGCACGTGAATCGTTTATCTATCTTGAGAATCAAGGTGAATTTAATTTTGCAGCGTTTACCAACGGGCAAGTCATGCGCGGCCGCTGGATGACGATGGATATCGGTGACGTCGATGGTGACGGCGATGTCGACGTTGTGCTCGGTGGCGCGTATATCCCCACCGGCATGTTCGCTCACATGGATGTGTTTAACGAGCTGGTGGAGACCGGGCCGCCGATCTTGATACTGAAGAACACGCTGCGCTGATCGGTTAGCGGTTGTTCTGGCCGAGCGTCATTTGCGCGGAGATTCTGACGCGCCGTCCGACCGCAGGGAAGCCGATCGCTTCTTCGTAGCGTGCAGCCGCGATGTTGTCGACGGCAACACTCAGCCGAGTTCTGTCCCCGAGTTTCCAGGTCAATGCCAGATCGAGTCTGGAATAGCTGGGTAGAACCTGTTCTCCGGTTGGAATCGATGAGTCGAAACGCTCGCCGATATATTGCCAGCCGGCGTGAGCCGTCAGAGATGCAGAGATAGTCCACAGCAGTCCGACTCCGCCACGTAGATCGGGGCGGAGTCGCAGCATCACGTCGCTGTCCAGAACGTCAATGTCGGTATAAGTCGCGTGTGCGGACAAGAGGAACCGTTCGGTCGGCTGATACTGGGCGCCGAGTTCGATGCCGTTAGTGTTGACGCGGCTACGATTCACCGTAGTGAAAGTATCGAAGTCGAAGTCGATCAGGTCTTCAAAGCGTTGCCGAAATGCCGTGATCTGCCAGTGCAGCGCGTTATCCAGCGCTTGCAGGTCGAGTTCCAACTCCCAACTCTCGACGATTTCCGGTCGCAGACTCGGATTGCCTACCAGCGGGTCTGCCAGCGCGAACAGGCTCGGTACTTTGAACGCGTTTCCCCAGCCCAGTCGAACGCTGCCGCGATTGCCGGGAAAGCCGTACTCCAAGGCGATGTTACCCGTCGTCTCTCGTCCCGCCGTATCCGTCTTGTCCATTCTGACCCCGGCGACGAGTCCGAAGCTCGCGTCGGCGCGCAACGCCAGTTCGGCGTAAGCGCTTAGGTCGTCGCGCGACAGCGCATAACGAGTAGGCAGGATAACTTGCGGCGCGAAAGTGATCTGCCCGGTGCTTTCACCGTCTTCCTTTTGATAGCCAAGACCGAACGCCGCGTCGAGTTTGTCCGTCAGCTCGGAGCTGATAAATATATTGAGTGCGATTCGCGAGAAGTCCGTATCACTCCGGTTCGCCGGGATACCGGGACCGATGCCGGGTGCGATGCCGGGCGAGACAGTTTGCTCGAGATGATCGAAGGTGGTGGCCGCGAAGTGGAGGTCTGTTCGTGCCGACAAGCGAGACGTCAGCGCCAGGCTGATGGCATTGTCTTCAGATTCTCGGCTGGCCAGGTCCCGTATGACGGCGAGTCGTAGTCCACCACTGCTGTCGGGGAACCCGCTTGATTCAGCGGTAGCGTGGCGCGCGTAGATCGAGACGCTAGTGCGGCTATCTCGAGCAAGATCCAATTTGGCCGTAACGGAATTTCCCCGAAACCGGTCGGGTGATTCGGCGTCCCCGTCCACGATGCTACTCACACCGACGCTGAAGCGGCTCGACTCCGTCGCCGGTCCGCCAATGCGTAGGCCCCCCCGCTGATAATTCCCGTCCCCGATCTCCGCATTAACCACGCCCGTTAGCGCGTCGGCTCCGCCGCGCGTAACGACATTGATCACGCCGCTGAGTGCATCAGAGCCGTAGATCGACGAGGAGGGACCGCGCAGGATTTCGATTTGTTCGATGTCATAGAGATTCAGTGTCGAGAAATCGAACGACCCGCCCCGGGTATTGGTTGGGTCGTTGACTTGAATTCCGTCGATCAGGACGACAGTAAAATTTGGCTCGCCGCCGCGGAGAAACACTTCGCCGACATTGCCGCGGCCGCCGGGAAGATTAACGTGTACACCGGGCACGGCGGATAGAAGATCCAGCACGCTACTGTCGTTGCGCGCTTCGATGACGGCGGCATCCAGAACCGTGATTGCACGCAGGGGGCCAGCACTATCCGCGACGCGAGTGCCGGAGACGACCAGCGTTTCGAGCGCGGCGGAGCTTTCCTGAGCGCCAGTCGAAAGCGCAGTACAACTCAGCAGTAACAGAGCCGCCACTTTGAAGCGTGACAACGCGTTGGATCGGCCGCAGGTGGTCGATATCACGACGATCTCAGAGCGTTCGGTAGTAGGGTCGAGCATTGTAGCGGCATTGCACGACGATACGCGATTCTCGTTACGAACGCCGATCATGAAACCGTGACCAAAATCTAAGTAAATTCACCTGGCTTCCCCTAGTGTACGGTCGAAATCCAGGCCACGGGGGCTAACAGCGAGATCGCTGATGTCTTTCAAGAAACGACTCTCCCGCAGATCTTTTCTGCAAATGGTGTCCGGCGCTACTGCGGCGTATTTGGGCTCATCGGTCGGCGCAACTTCTGCGTTTTCGCAGGGTACGGACGCTGACGCGAACGACCGGGTAGGCTATGGCCGCGGCAGCGGGGTCACCGATGCCGATGCCAACGACCGAAGCGGGTTTGGCCGCGGCAGCGGGATCACCGATTCCGACACCAATGATCGCAGCGGGTTTGGTCGTGGTGGTTACAGCGGCGTGAGCGGTGCCACCGATTCTGACGCGAATGATCGTAGCGGGTCTGGCCGCGGCAGCGGGCTCACCGATGCCGACGCCAACGATCGCAGCGGGTTTGGTCGTAGCGGTTACAGCGGCGTCAGCGGAGTCACCGATTCCGACGCGTACGATAGTGTCGGGAACGGCCACGGTAGCGGGCTCACCGATTCAGATGCGAATGACCGCAGCGGGTTTGGTCGTGGTGGTTACAGTCGCGTCAGCGGCGTCACAGATTCCGACGCGTACGACAGCGGCGGAAACGGCCGCGGTAGCGGACTCACCGATTCGGATGCGAACGACCGCAGTGGATTTGGTCGCGGCGGCACCGGGCGCACCGATGCAGATTCGACCGACGCCTTAGGTTGGGGCCGCAACAGCGGGCTGACGGATTCTGACCCGAGCGATGCGAGCGGCAACGGCCGCGGCAGCTGAAACAGGTATTGCCGGGTATGGCAACTAGCGAGGGCATAGGCATTCGCATCGATGCCGTGTAACGTATCTATCTCACCCACTGCCTGCCTCGCAGGACGAAGATATAACGCATGCCTGAGCCCTTGTGGATTGCCGATCCACTCTCATCCTTGATTGCACCGACCAAGGTGGAAACGTTCTTTGCCGAATACTACGAGCAGAAAGCGTTGCACGTAAAACGGGATGAACCCGATCGATATGCGGACCTGCTATCGGTCGATCGCATTGACGACATTCTTGCCAGCGTCGACCTGTCGGCTAACTCACTCGAAATGGCTCGCGCCGAACCACGCGTGCGCGTCGGTGATTTTACGTTCAACGACGGAGTAGTCGATCGCGGTGCAGTAATACGCCACTATCAGCAGGGTGCGACGATCATCTTTCCGCATCTCCACCAACTCGACGCCAAATTAGCCGAATTTTGCCGTGCGCTGGAAGAGCGTTTGTGTTCGCATATTCAGACCAATATTTATCTTACGCCACCCGATTCCCAAGGGTTTCGAACGCACTACGACGATCACGATGTTTTTATTGTCCAGGTGTCGGGAGAGAAAAACTGGAAGCTCTACTCAACACCTGTCGAGAATCCGTATCGTGGGGAGCGCTTTCAATCCGACGTTCACGAAGCGGGTGATCCGGTTCATGAGTTTTCTCTCAAGGCGGGAGAATGCGCTTATCTCCCGCGCGGGCTTATGCACGATGCAGTCACCAAGGGTGACGAGCCGTCGCTGCATATCACCGTCGGTGTTATCGCCAAAACATGGGCAGATCTGATGCTCGAGGCGGTGTCGGAAGTTGCGCTTCGTGATCCGAGGTTTCGGCGCAGCCTGCCTCATGGTTTCGCTCGGGACGAATATGTTCGGGCTGACGCTGGAGACTATTTCCGGGACTTGGTAGCAAGCTTCGCTAAAGAAGCGAATTTTGATGAGGCCTTCGAGCTGTTCGTCGAGAATTTTATCCGCTCGCGTTCCGCGGTTACACGTGGTGGCGTACTGTCCGTAACAGATCCCATCGAGCCACACGATCAATTTCAAAGACGGCAGCACGTGCCCGCCCGCCTCCGGTACGATGATGATGCGGCGCTCATTATCTGTCCAGGCGGTGACGTTAACTTTGACCGCGCAGCCGTATCCGGGCTGGAGAGCGCACTATCAGGATCGCCGTTCAGCCTTGATGCCTTCGGTGATATCGATTCGACCGTGGCGATGGATTCGTTAAAAAAGTTACTCGCATTCGGCCTGGTGGCGAGAGTCTGAGTTCTGATCGGGACAACATTAGAGAGTAGAATATAGTACGAGCGCGCCGGGAGAGTCGGAGTTGGAAATGCATCGCTATGTCAAGTTGATCGGTATCGGGTTTTTAATAGCGACACCGTGTAACGCCCACCATTTTGTCGGCGCCAACTTCGATCAGGACACGGTCATCTCGATCGACGGCGTCATCACCGAGTTCAAGTTCGTCAACCCGCATACGCAGATCAGGGTGGAAGTGACCGCCGAAGATGGGGCGAGCGAACAATGGTTGGTGGAGCTGAATGCGAAAAATCAACTGATCAGATCCGGGCATTGGACGGAGGATCAATTCGTGCCCGGTCAGGTCGTCACCATGTACGGGTGGAAGGGTTATCGTGAGCGGACGATATTCCTGCGCAGGGCAGTGATGGCCGATGGCACCGAGATCGTGCCGCCGGGGAGAGCGCAGTAGCAACCCGGGACTAAGCCAGGCCGCGGAGGCTGATTAAATTTATAAACGGACCGTTGCGGTTACCGGAAAATGATCCGACGCGCCGTCGGTCATTTCGTTATCCAACACTTCTGCCGCTTCTATCTCCGCTTGCTCCACGGCGATGATCCAGTCCAACGTGAACGGTACGATGCCTGCGTCCCTGTAGGTCATGTCGCCTCGCGGCATCAGCGCATCCAGATCGGGATCCGTGGTGACGGGTTTTGCGCCGACATTTCCCGGTGCGGCGGCCCAAGTATCTACCAGCGGTAGCGGGCTGACGTTATCGTTGACCGGTAACGGCACGCCGTAGAGTAGATACTGAATGGTGTTCGATTCGGGGACCGCGTTGAGGTCGCCAGCGAGAAATTGGAGGAGTCCTGGTTCGCGTTGCGCTGCCATTAACTCCACGAGCTCGTTGGCCTCAAGCTGGTTACGTTCTTCGGCCGACAACTCGCCCTCGGGATAAGGCATGACCCAAGGGCATAGATGGGTGTTATAGATCACGAGCGCCTTACCGGTTCGGGTCTCCTCGAACTTTAGCCAGTTCACGACCCGGGGGAAGCGGCATGCAAATAGCTCGACCGAACCTTCCGCCACCATGCGCAGCGTGGACTCCCGCCGGACGATTATCGGATCCAGCGACTCGGGAAAGTAGAACTGAAAGTCATCGGACAACTGCGCCTCTAGATCGGACCGCACGCTACTGATCCGTCCGTCGGTACCCTCGGTTTCCTCGATGCCCACTTCCTGGAAGGCTACGATGTCGGGCATTTGCGCATCGATAATAGCTGCTATCCGTTGCGCCCGCGCTTGACTCCAATCGTCCTGATGCACGTTGTAGGTCAGGAACTTGATCGTGCTCCGGTCAGCGGAGCCGGTATCTTGTGACGTCCGATCGGTCGAATCACAGGCGCCAACAGCCACGATGATCAGCAGGCATGGAAGCGTGAGTTTACTAGCCATGAGTCCTACATCATTCGACTAAGGATTTTCTCCCCCTGCTCCTTGCTCAAGCCCAGCGAGCGGCGGCTGATGGCGCCACCTTTGGCGAGCACGGGTTCGGCCGCATCCAGCGACGGGCGGTCCTTGACCTGCAGGAATAGCCCGGTGTAGATCGTATCGTCCCAGACCATGGCCTTCTCGCAGGCTGCCTTCCAATCGCTCGTGTCGTGGTCCTCATCCTCGAGCCTCTTGATACGCGGCCTGAAGAACTCGACGGTGTTGTCGTGGTTGAAGGTAATGCAGGGGCTAAACACGTTGATGAGCGCGAAGCCCTTATGCTCGATGGCCTGCTGCATGAGCATGGACAAATGCTTGGTGTCGGAGCTGAAGCCACGGGCGACAAACGTAGCGCCGTTCATGATGGCCGACGTCACCGGATTGAACGTAAACTCGACGCTACCGAATGGCGTGCTCTTGGTCTTCATGTCCTGCGCGCTGGTGGGAGATACCTGGCCGGTGGTGAGACCGTAGATCTCGTTGTCCATGACGATGTATGTCAAATCGACGTTGCGCCGCGCTGTGTGCGCGAAGTGATTGCCGCCGATGCCGTAGCCGTCGCCGTCCCCGCCCGTGACGATCACTGTCAGCTCATGGTTCGCCATCTTCGCGCCGGTCGCCACCGCCAATGAACGCCCGTGCAAGGTATGCATGCCGTAGGAATTGAAAAACCCCGGCGTGTTCGATGAGCAGCCGATACCGCTGATCGTGAGTATTTCATGCGGCTTGAGGCCCAACTCGAGGCACGCCTTGCGCAGGCTGTTGAGCACACCGAAGTCCCCGCAGCCGGCGCACCAGTCTGGATCTACCTTGCCCTTGAAATCACTCGCTTTTTGGGGATCGAGAACGAGCTGTCTGGTATCTATTCCATCCATAGTGAGGTCCTCTAAACCATAATTTCCTGTATCGGGACGAAGTGATTCGTCTTACCCGCCAATTGTTCCAAAACGCCGTCGACGACGTGATGCGGCATGAATGGCTCGCCATCGTACTTGCGGATGTGCCCGTCGATCGTGAGTCCCGTCTCGCTGCGCAGGTAGCGGTAGAATTGCCCCGAAAAACTATTCTCGACGATGATCGTGCGCTTGGCGTTGTTGACAATGTCGGTCACTGCCTGGACGTGAAACGGCACAATCCACCGAATCGGCAAGTGGTTCGCCGTCACACCCTTGTCGGCCAGTTGCGCGACCGCTTCTTTGATCACCCCATAGGTCGAGCCCCAGCCGATCAGGGTCACGTCGGCATCCGCAGCTCCTTCAAGCGTGGGCGGTGCAATCTGGTCGACGAGATTGGCGATCTTCCGCGCCCGCTTTTCGACCATGCGCCGGCGCTTGTGCGGATTGGTGAACTCATCGCTGATCAGCACGCCGTCCTGATCGTGCTCATCCGTCGCCACTACATGCACGAAGCCCTCGAGTCCCGGCAGCGCGCGCGGCGAGACGCCGCTTTCGGTGATCGCATAACGCAGGTACTCGCCGTTTCCCTCGCCACTGCTGATGAGTTCGCCGCGGTCTATTTTGGGCTGAAAATCCAGGTCGTCGGGATCGACGCTGAAGGTGCCCTC
>Ga0209980_10002269_pt1 | contig 10512 bp, 4 predicted proteins | sample CR02metaG_FD_183611 | JGI IMG/M metagenome (GOLD analysis project Ga0209980, IMG submission 183611) | Deep subsurface microbial communities from Mariana Trench to uncover new lineages of life (NeLLi) - CR02 metaG (SPAdes) (version 2) | ecosystem: Environmental > Aquatic > Marine > Ocean trench >... | reverse complement strand
CCCGTGCAGAGCCTTGTCGAGGCCCGTCCCCTCGTCTGCGTCCGACACGCGTACGGGTGTGATCTTGTTGATCGTCCAAAGCAGGACGTAGGTGACGACGAAGGCCCAGGTGACAGCGATCAGCACCCCGACCAGCTCGGTCACGAAGAAGGAGCTATCTCCGTAGAACAGGCCGTCTGCCCCACCCGGATTCATTCCCTTGGTAGCCAGAAGCCCAAGGGCGAGGATCCCCACGACGCCACCGATACCGTGGACGCCCCACACGTCGAGCGCGTCGTCCCAGTTCTTCTTTTGGCGGAACACGACGGCGGCATAGGGAATGCTGCCGGCGAGGATTCCGATCAACATCGCGCTCTGAGGTGACACGAAGCCGGCTGCCGGGGTGATCGTAGCCAGGCCGGCAACCACACCGACGCAGAACCCGACCAGATTCGGCTTCTTCTTCAGCTTCCAATCGAGGAGCATCCAGGTCACGCCGGCAAACGCACCGCCGATCTGCGTGTTGATGAACGCCAGCGTGGTGATCTCGTTCACCGCGAGCGCACTTCCGGCATTGAAGCCGAACCAACCGAACCACAGTAGGGCCGTGCCGAGGGCAACAAACGGGATGTTGTGGGGTTCGGGCTCGGAGACCCGCCTCTTGCCGAGAAAGAACACGGTGGCAAGGGCTGCCATACCGGCCAGCGCGTGAACCACGATGCCGCCGGCGAAGTCCAATACCCCGTACTCCGCCATCCAGCCGCCGCCCCACACCATGTGGACGAATGGGTAGTAGACCAGCAATTGCCAGCCCACAAGAAACGTGAGATAGGCCTTGAACGTCATGCGGTTGGCGAAGGCGCCGGTAATCAAGGCGGGAGTGATGACGGCGAACATCAGCTGATAGACGGCAAACAAGTAGACGGGAATCCCCAGCCCCTCATAGATATCTCCGGGAGCGATGCCCCCCATCAAGAAGAAATCGAATGGACTCCCGATGACTCCGCCGATGTCGCTTCCGAAGCAGAGCGAGAAGCCGACCGTCACCCAGAGCACGGTTGTGATACCCAGAGAGACGAAACTCTGCATCATGATGGCCAAGACGTTCTTGCGTCCGATCAGGCCGCCGTAGAAGAAAGCAAGGCCCGGTGTCATGATCAACACGAGGGCGGTGGCTATGAGCATGAAGGCGGTGTCGGGGGCATTGATCTGCATCGGTTGACCTCCTCGAGATCGTCGTTGGCAGCGGGCCGGGAGGGTGGGATCGTGCGGTCGCGCCCTCCGTCATCGCGCGTTGTGCTTCGTTGGCCGGAAGTCTAGCAGCAAGCAAGGTGACGCGAGGAGCGCTGGACACCCAGCGGCCCATCCTGCGCTTCCTCGATACTCGTCCGCAGAAACTGCCCCTCTAGATCGGTGATCGAGCGAACCGGCTTGTCGTAACTTCTCCAGCGCCCGAGATATAGGCGCGATGAAGGCCCTCGAATGGTGCTGGTTGTCCCTCGACTTTCCGGGCAGGACGGCTTAGAAGTCGACCGAGAACCTGGCGTACCAGTGGCCGCCGTTGAAGCCGAAGGGAGACGTGAGCGAGCCGGTCACACCCAGGAATTGCAAAACGGGATCTTGCTCGTCGTCCGGCAATGTATCGAAGACGTTCTCGCCGCCGATGGCCACCGCGAAGCGGTCGAAGCTCATTCTGGCCTCGATGTCGACGAGGGTCTCCGCGCCGTAGGACGACCTGTCGCTGGCGTCGCCGGCACTGAACAGCCCACCGGTGGATTTCCAGCTGCCATATCGGTTGGCACGGACGTAGCCGCTGAACATTTCCCCGGAATCGTAGCTCACGGTCAGGTTCGATCTCTGTTCAGGCACCTGATTCTCCAGGTCGAAGACTCGCGAGGCGTTGATCGTACCCGCGGCCACATTGGAGACTTCCTGCTCGTTCTGATTGTGACGAAGATCAACGGTCAAGAGACCTGAGGCCACAGTGAAATGCTTGACGATCGCCAGATCGATACCGGTAACGTCGGAGTCGTAGGCGTTGCTGAAGAAGTTGGCGAGACTTCCCAGGAGCAGACCGGGGTTTGCGACTCCCGCAGCCGTCAGCAGAGGGAGATCGGCGGCACTGATGACGTTGTTCTGCAGCGCCAGCCGGTCGTCGATGGAGATGTCGTAGTAGTCCAGTGTGATGCTGGTGGTGGGAGACGGCGTTAACACCAGGCCGACCGTGAAACTGGTCGATTCCTCAGGCACAAGCGGGATGGAGCCCAACGCGATCGCGACCGCATTGTCGACCGGGTAGACCCCGCTGGGAATCAGGTTGCCGCTGGCATCCGCGCTGGTGGTGACGTTCAAGGTGTTGACCTGCCCCGGCGTCGGCGCCCGGAAACCGGTGTTGGCGGTGCCCCTCACGGCGAACTTGTCCGTGGCATCGAAGCGTCCGGAGAGTTTCCAGTCGAAGGTCGAACCGAAGACGTCGTAGTCTTCGAAACGCAGGGCGAGACCGCCCGAGACGCGATCGGTCAGGTCAGCTTCCAGGTCGAGATAGCCGGCGAAGCTCTCGCTGCTGAAGCTACCGGCCGATTCGGTCGGGAACCCTTGGAAGCCATCCGAGCCGACGCCGAAGATCGCCGCGGTGGGACCGGCCTCGATCGATGCGCGATCCCCCGCGCCGATCTTGTAGGTTTCGTCTCGGTACTCGAATCCAAAGGCCAGGTTGAGCTCGGAGGCCAGAGAACCGACGTCGAAGGGTTTGACGAAATCCGCGTTGAAGCCGGTCTCCTCCTGGATGAGGGTGCCGGGGTTGAAGGAGGTCGGCGATAGCCCACCCAGGCTCGGATTGATGGTTTCCGAGATCACGTACTTGACCTCGCTTTCCGCGAGTCGGACCCGAGTATCCCAACTCAAACCGCCGACCGTTGCGCCCTTGGCTCCGAACACCAACGCAGAATCGGTGAGGTCGGCACCGAAATTCGGGTTGTAGCCACCGGGGAACAGGGCGAAGGCGGGGTTGCGCAACACGAAGCCGCTCGGGCTCGACGCATCCGCGACGAGATAGTCGGACGGGTTCAGTCCCGCCGCCAGGATTTCATCGATCAGCGACTGAGGCGCAGGATCAGGCAGGAAATCGCCGTCAAGATCCTGTTGCAAGGTCGTTCTCGCGCCGAACATATGCTCGGGGTCCAGTACCGGCCCGCGATAGAAGAAGTCGGAGATGGTCTCGTTTTCTGAGTAACTGACGTGGGAGTAGATTTCGACGTTGTCGTTGACGTCGATCCCGGCGTTTATGAACAGCTTCGAGACTTCCACCTCGGGGTCACCCCAGCGTTGCCCGAGGCCATTGAGGGGCGTTTGATCCGCGCCGACGATGCTGGCCACGAACGCCGCATCGGGGCGCGCGACGCCGCGCGAAGTCGTGTCCGAGGTCGAGTTCTCGAAGGTCGCATTTAGAAATCCGTTGTCGCCCAGGCCGAAACCTGCGTTCAAACTCACAGTGGTGCGCCCACCGTCCCCTTCAAAGTACTCGCCGGTCTGCAGGGAGAAGGAAACTCCCTCGTCGGCGTCTTTCAGGATCACGTTGATCACGCCGGCGATCGCATCCGATCCATATTGGGCCGAAGCCCCATCTCGCAAGACCTCGATTCGCTGAATGGCGGCCGCCGGCAAGGTCGAGAAATCCACCGCCTGGGAACCCTGGTTTACGGTACCGAGCGGTGCCAGTTGCAGGTTGACCAGCGCCGAACGATGGCGCCGCGTGCCGTTGACCAGCACCAGGGTGTGGTCGGGCGAGAGGTTGCGCAGAGTGACCGGGCGAATGAACGCCGTGCCGTCGGCAATCGGAAACCGCTGGGTGTTGAAAGAAGGCGCAATCCTGGCGAGACCGTCGGTCAGATCGAAGCTGGCCTGCTCGACTATGGCTTCACTGGACAGCACGTCGACCGGTGACAGTGTTTCGATGGGTATAAGGCCCGCCTTGCGGGTACCTGTGACGACGATCGTTTCGCCGAACGGCTCGGTGGCGGCCGTCTCCTCGGCATCCTCTTCGGCGACTGTCTCCTCGTCTGGGGTCGGCTCCTGATCCTCGGCCTCGGCCATGTCGGTGTCCTGCGCCAGAACGGGTAAACCGATCAGGGCCAGGGAAAGAAAGGCACTAACCAGTAGGGCTTTCGCTGTCACACTTCTCATAGGGTCCTCCTTGCGTCTGAGATTCTCCCCATTGTCCACCCAACCACCAAGTTCGTCAATCCAAAAAACCGTAGACCCGTGGATCAACGGTACCCCCTGGATCAGTGTGCCAGCCGTCTAGCGAGGAAAATGCGTAGAGCGCGCCCTCCGTTCCCTCGATCACCCGCACTCGAGCCGGTCGGGTCTTTCCGCAGATGGCACAGAATTTGCGATTTCGGGTTAGCCTGATGTTCGAAGGAGGGAAGACTTCAATGCATTGCAAGGCTGTTTTTGCGTGGTTTGTGCTTTGGGCCGTGGCTCTGGTGACCTCATCCGCGGTCGCCCAGGAGGCGCCGGTCGGTGTTTTCGGTGAGCGTGTCGAGGTGCGTGTCGTCAACGTCGAGGTCGTCGTCGAGGACAAACAGGGTAATCGAGTCTCGGATCTCACCGCCGATGACTTCAGGTTGCGAGTCGACGGCAGGGAGGTTGCGATCGGTTTTTTCTCCGAGATCTCCGAGGGCCGACTGCTCGAACAGAAGATCGAGGCGTCGGAAATCGAGGTGCCTGCCGTCCCGAGCATCGGAGTCCCGTCCGGGCAGCGGGTGGGGACCAGCTATCTGGTGTTCATCGACGACTATTTCACGAGAATCGCTCGCGACCGCAATCAGGTGATCGAAGGCATTATCGAGAGCCTCTATCGCCTGGGGCCGGAGGATCGAATGGCGATCGTCGCCTTCGACGGCCGCAAGATCGAGATGCTGAGTTCGTGGACCCAATCCGAGTTCAGGTTGCGGTCGACTCTCGAGCAGGCGATGAGGCGCCGGGCCCGCGGCATGCGCTCGGGGTCTCTGTTGGCGGGCGCCGACGCGGCGGCCGGCTTCGACGCAACCGGCTCGACCTCGGTACAAGACACGGCGGAGGACGTAGCGACACGCGATTTCGACGGCTTCGGTGCGGCGAGTCGCGAGGCCGACGCGTGCGCGACGATCGATTTCCTCGAGCGCCAGCTTCAGAGGGTTACGTCCGGTGTGACCGCGACCCTGCGCAGCTTTGCGGCGCCACCGGGGCGCAAGGTCATGTTGATTCTCTCGGGCGGGTGGCCCAGCTCCGCCTACGACTATGTCCTGGGCGCTGTTCCCGCCATACAACGCACGGGCGAGTGCGGGCACATAGGTCCGAAGCTCCTGCGGCCGATGTACGACGTCGCCAACCTGCTCGGCTACACGCTCTATCCCATTGACGTTCCGGGTACCCGGCGGCTGGGTGTGCATGCCGATGAATCCGACGTTCTTGCGCTGGCGAGAACCGGCCCCGGGATCGGCGGTGGAAGCGCCGTAATCCCCACCGCCTCGTTTCGGAAGTCCGAGGAGCATGCCACGCTCGCCAGGCTTGCCGTCGAGACCGGCGGCCGGGCGATGCTGGGTGAGTCCCGACGGACCGCCTTCGAGAGTGTGTTCGAGGACACCCGTTCCTACTATTGGCTCGGTTTCACACCCCAGTGGCGGGGCGACGACAAGAACCACAAGATCAAACTCGAGGTGACGCGCCCCGGAGTCAAACTCCGCTATCGCGAGGGGTTCCAGGACCTCTCGCGGTCGAAGGAGCTCGGCTTCATGATCGAGAGCGCGCTCTATTTCGGCGATTTGCCGGGAACGAATCCCCTCGAAGTCCGGCTCGGCCCGGTGCCGAAGAAGGGCCGTAGGGTCGAAATATCGCTGGAGATCCGGATTCCGATGGATGAGATCACCATGCTTCCGTACAAGGGTCGCTACGTTGCCGAACTCGAGCTTCGCATCGGTGCGATCAACGAAGCCGGGGAGCGCAACGAAATCTCGGTGGTGCCGGTTGTCCTGAGCGGCGATGAGCTGCCGCCGGCCGGAGCGTACGCCACCTACGAGCTTTCGATCAGGGTCAAGCGCGAACCGCAGGACCTGGCGTTCGTCCTGCACGATCCTCTGAGCGACACGATTCTGGCGACCTCGGCCAAACTCGCGCTGTAGCCTGACCTTCTCACCTCCTGAACACCCGCCTGATCGTCCCGCCGGAGCCACCACTCCATCTCCCGAGTCAATTCTTGAAAAACCTTCACCGCGTCCTGTCGTACTCAGAGTGGAGAGGTGAACGAGGAGTCCATGATGAAGACAACGACGACCCTTGCGGCGATGCTATTGACCGCGGTCCTGGTGGCCCCGTTTGCCAAGGCCGAAACCGACGTCGACCCGATGGCAAGTGCGGGCCACTGGCGCGGCATCGACGGTCAAGCTCTGCCGTTTGCTACCCATGGTCAAGTGCTCGAGTTTCTGCGTACCGCGGAGGTGGTGGACAGCGTCGAGATCAAGGGCAGTCTCAATCGGCCGCTCAAGCTGACCTTGGAGAAGGACGGCGTCCGGGCGCACGCTATTTTTCGCACCGTCAACGTCGAGCGCGACGAAATGCGCCACGTCCGGGAGCACGCTCGCGGATTTCGGGACAGTTACGTTTTTGAGGTTGCTGCCTACGAACTCAGTCGGCTGCTCGACCTGGACAACGTTCCGCCGGCGGTTCTGCGAAAAATCGGCCGCGAAAAGGGCTCGGTCCAACTCTGGGTGGAGCAGGCCATGGGAGTTCAAGAGCGCATCGAGCAGGGTATCGACCCCCGCCACGAGAAGCTATGGCTGTTTCAAAAGCAGAACATGGTGGTCTTCGACAACCTCATCTACAACTTTGACCGCAACCCCGGAAACATCCTGATCGACGTGTCGGGCAAGGTGTGGTTCGTCGACCACACGCGCTCGTTCAAGAAACTTCCAGTGCTCTCCAATCGAGCCCAGATGAAAGTGCTCGAGAGGAGATTCTGGAATCGCCTGTGCGATCTGGATGCCGAGGCGGTACGCGAACAGCTCGATCCCTATCTGGACGGACGACAGATCGAAGCTCTCCTGGCGCGCCAGAGGAAAATCGTCAAAACGATCAAAAGGCGGATCGCGGAGTACGGCGAGCAGGCGATCCTGTTCGAGTTCGTCAGCACACCCGCCTGAGGCGAGACAAGTCCCCGGACGCTCGAGTTCCGCGAGCTGCTACGGAAACGCGGTCACGGTGACTTCGAGACGGTCGAGGATCTTGTCCCGACGCTCGAGCAACGCCTCGATTTGAGCACCGCTGAGCAGTTCTCCGAGACGCATGTCGAGCGCTTCGCGGTTGAGGCCTCTGAGCGCCTCGGCCAACGGAGCCGGGATGGAAAATGCCGGACCCATCTGCGCGGGCAGATCGGATGAGGTCGAAAACGCCCTGGAGTGGTCGATGAGCAAGACCTTTTCCCGATTCACCAGACAGAGGATGTCCGCCGGCTCCCGGCTGGCGTTCCCGATCAGCGCATCGAAGATCTCGCCCAGGGCCAGCTGCGCGGCATTCCGCTCGGTCTCGAAGAACTCGAGTTCGTAGGCCTGGGCGGCTTCTCGATCCACCGCGGCTTCGACCCAGGCTTGCAGCGAGCCCACCCGGCCTTCCAGGGTCCGCAGCACCGTCACCGGGACCATTCCCAATCCGATGACCCGGTCCAGCCGGTACGCCGCCACCTCATGCTGGTAGCGATCCGTGCCGGTGTCGCTCTCGACGGTTTTGAAGATCCCCCGACGGATCTCGCCGTCTCGCTCCAGCACCATCAGGCGAGGCCGAGTGCTACCCCGCCCGACATTGCGCGAGGCAATGACCGGGGACTCGGATAGGAACCGGTAGAGCTCTTGATCGGGCAGCTCGGCGATTGTGGAAGAAACCAGCTGACCGGGCGGCAACTCCCGCAGTGGCTCGGTCCTCTCCCGAGTCGACGAGTCGAGCACCAGAATCTCACCCTGTTCGGCGACCAGCGCAAGGGGTGTCCGGCTGCCGTTGATACCGTGATCGATACGGAAGAGCCGGCCCTGAAACCGGGACGTGATCCTTCCGGTATCGGTCGGGCTGTGGGCGACGACCAGCGCTGTGGCTCCCAGAAGCTCCAAAGATCGATCGATGGTGGCACGCTCGAGCCGCTCGTCTTGGAGCGCATTGCCGCGGTACCAGAGCGGGCCCAGAGCTCCCAGGATCGGATTCGCTGCGGCGGCAAGAAGAGCCTGGGCGGCTTCGCGTAGTTTCACCGAGCGGCGGCCGCGTCGCGTTTCGAGAGCCCTCTCCGCGGCCTTGCCGAGTTGGGCGAAGTCCATCACCCGCGAAATCACACCTTCGCGCTCGAGAGCCTTGCGAGACTCCAGATGCTGTCGTACCTCATCCGTGATCCGGCGGTTGATGCCGTCGACTCCGAGTGCCGCGAAGTCCTCGCTCAACCCGCCGTGGAGGTAGGCGACCCCGTTGATCTTGACGACTGCCGGCAGCTGCAGCAGCCAGCTTCCGTATTCGCCGTCGGGATTGAAGCTCTTCTGCCGGGCGAAGAAGCCCGGTGGGTACTTCTTGTTGAACGCTCTGAAGGTCTCCGCGCTCCAGTCGCCGCCTTGGAGGGCAGCGAACCGTCCGAGGGCGGCTTTCCTGTCCGCCTTGCGTTCTTCCGGTGCAAAGTGCCGGTACGCCGCCGCGCTGACGTAGCGGGTGTCCCGAAAGAGGTTCATCACCTCGTGATTGCCGAGCAATACGTGGAGGCGGCCGCCGGCCGCGACGCTCTCCTGTTCGAGCCGGCGCAGGAGATCCATCAGTGGCCGGTCGTCGTCGCCGCGATCCAGAAAGTCGCCGGTCACGACCAGATGGTTCTCTCCTCCGCTCCAGCGAAGGTCGCCGTCGATCAGATCGGCTGCGGTGAGAAGCCGAATCAGCTTGTCGTGATTGCCGTGAAGATCTCCCACGGCGACCACCCGCGAGACTCCCCACCACTCCCAGACCGCCGAATGCTCGGGCTTCGAGGATGCCGAGGCGAGCACTCCGAAGAACGCCACCTGAAGGAGGAAACCCGTGATCAGAGGTCGCCGAACGCTGCCGACCCAGCCTCTTGGTCGCTCTTCTCCTCCTGTGAGCAAGAGAAACATGACCCGGAGATAGTACGCAATCAACCTTGGTTCTGCCAGCCAGCCTGCGATCGACGGCGCGCGTCGGGTTAGGCAGGCGTGGACTCGATGAACCGACCTGGCAGCGTTCGTGCTAACTTGGCGGGGAGAGAAGCTGCGCTCGCCGGCAACCCCCGCGCAGGTCACAGTGGACACCCTTCGGGAGATTGACAATGAGCAAGACCTTCACCTTCTTGATGTCCTCGCTGATGGCTCTGGGAGTGGTTTCCGCGCCCGCAGAGGCCATCAACGTGCGCGAGGGACAACACCCCTGGTGCGGAACCGACGGCCACCACTCGCGCCTGATCGAGGCGGAGGCGACGCATAGATGGTTCGAGAAGCTGGCGGCGAAAAGGCTGGTACAGGGCCGCAAGAGTGGCCTCGTTCGGGCGCAGCCAGCCGGCCCGACGGTTCGCAAGGCAAACAAAGTGGCGGTAATCGAGGACGACGGCTCCCTGATATCGGAGCGCAATCCCTTCGACAACGACAACAATGCCGTCATTTACAAGAAGAAAAAAAAGAAAATGCGCGCGCTAGACAGCGGTGCCGGAATCAATCAGGACTTCGGCGAGCGCATCTCGAACGCCGAGTGGGGCACCTGCAATCCATTGGCCGAACCCGGCGACGACGCCAGCATACGCCTAGACCTGCCTTTCAAGGTGAAGTTCTACGGCAAGAAGTACAAGGAGCTGTTCATCAACTCCGACGGCACGGTGACCTTCGACGCTCCGGATTGCCAGTCGTCCGAGCGCAGCTTGGGGCGAGTGCTGAGCGGTCCTCCGATGCTTGCCGGCTTCTTCGCCGATCTGGATCCGGGCTCGGTCAGCGGAGAGCGGGGCGTGTTTGTGAAACAGCGCAACAAAAACGTGCAGATCACCTGGAACGATGTTCCCTCGTTCGGCTTCAACGACAGTAATACCTTTCAGATTACGGTTTTCAAGAGCAAGATCCTGATCGCGTTCGGCGACCTGTTCGCTCAGGAAGCCATCGTCGGCGCCTCGCCCGGCGGGGGCACCGCGGTCGAACTGGTCGACCTGACCGAGGACCTTCCGGTGTCCCCGACCGCCGCCGCCATTCTCGAGCGCTACAGCCTATCCACTCAGGTCGATGATTTCGGCGTTGCCCAGGCCTTCTTCAGCCACTTCAAGGACGACTATGACCACGTGATCATGTGGATGGATTTTCCGGTCAGCCTGGGCGGCGCCTTCGCCTACGAGATCAACATCAAGAACGATGTCCAGGGCATCGGTCTGCGCAGGTTCGACTTCACCGATTTCGTGGGCAGCGACGGGCGACTCGAGAGCCTGGTCCAGATGGGCCGGCTGGATCAGTACCCGGCCGACACCATGAGACGGTTCCTGGGAACCAA
>Ga0209980_10002268_pt1 | contig 10515 bp, 7 predicted proteins | sample CR02metaG_FD_183611 | JGI IMG/M metagenome (GOLD analysis project Ga0209980, IMG submission 183611) | Deep subsurface microbial communities from Mariana Trench to uncover new lineages of life (NeLLi) - CR02 metaG (SPAdes) (version 2) | ecosystem: Environmental > Aquatic > Marine > Ocean trench >... | reverse complement strand
GGAGCCGCATCTTCAGGCCGGCGCCGATGAAACGATCATTCTAAGCTGGCTCGAATCGACCGCCGCCAGGACCACGCTACGCTACTCGGTGTATCAAGATATGGCCTGGTCCCGGCCGCGGACGGTGGCAAGTGGCGACGACTGGTTCGTCAACTGGGCGGATTTTCCATCGGTTACCCGCATCGGCAACGATCTCTGGGCCGCCCACTGGCTGCAAAAACGGCCCGGGGGACCCTATGCCTATGACGTCAAGATTTCACTGTCCAGCGATGGCGTGAACTGGCAACCCGCGATCAGTCCGCATGATGACGGCACTCCGACCGAACACGGTTTTGTCAGCATGATCGAATTGGGCGAAACTCTCGGCGCGGTCTGGCTGGACGGGCGGAATACCGCTCAGGCAGGGGGCCACGATATGGGCAAGATGGCCGGCGACGACGCGAACGGCGGTATGTCCCTGCGTTGGGCCACGATCGATGGCAGCGGCCAGGTCCTGGATTCGATCGAACTGGACTCTCTAATTTGCGATTGCTGCCAGACCGACCTGACCAGCCTGAGCGATGGCGTGGCGGTGGTATACCGCGACCGGAGCGAAAATGAGATTCGCGATATCTGGATAACCCGACTGACAGACAGTGGCTGGAGCGAACCCGCCCTGGTGGCGAATGACGGCTGGCAAATCGCCGGTTGCCCGGTCAACGGACCGGCGATCGACAGTCGAAACGACAAGCTGGCCGTAGCCTGGTTTACCGGCGCCGGCGAGGTCAGGCAAGTCAAGCTGGCGTTCTCCGACGACGGCGGCAAGCAATTCTCTGAACCTGTCACCATCAGTAGCGGGACAGCGCTGGGACGCGTGGACGTAAGCTGGGTAGCCGATGGTCTTGCCGTGATCAGTTGGCTCGATGAACTCGATAAGGGGATAGCCGCGTTGAAAATCAGAACCGTGGCCCGCGACGGTGAACTCGGTGAGCCACAAGAGATCGCCTTGACCGGCAACCAGCGGTCTTCCGGCTTCCCGCATATGCTGCGCGCCGGCAACGACTTGTTGTTCGCCTGGACTGAAACCGGCGAACAGTCTCGAGTGTTGACGGCACGCTTGTCGCTGGCAGAAATTTTCGCCGAGTAATGCCGGTGCAATTACGCAGCGGCAATCCGGCGCCGGTGCCGGCGACTGTCTGCATAGTCAGGCTCTCGGCGCTCGGCGATTGTTGTCACGCCTTACCGGTCGTACGTACGCTGCAGGATGCCTGGCCGGATACCCGCTTCACCTGGATCATCGGCAGTACAGAATTCGGACTGCTGGGCAGCATCCCGGATATTGAATTTCTTTTTATAGATAAATCTCAAGGTTTCAAGGGTTTACGCCAACTTCGTCGAAAACTAATAAACAGGCGATTCGATCTGTTGTTGCACATGCATCCGTCCATGCGAGCCAATCTGGCAAGCGCGCAGGTGAAGGCCGATCGGCGTCTGGGCTTCGATCGCGCCAGGGCGAGAGACCTGCAATGGCTATTTACCAAGGAGCAAATAAAAGCCCGCAACCGGCAGCATGTCATGGATGCGTTTTTCGGCTTTGCCGAAGCGTTGGGCATAACAGAGCGCTCGATGCGCTGGGATATTCCCTTGTCCGATGAGGAGCGTGAGTACGCTGAAAAGTTAATCCCCGCTGATCGACCGTCGGTCGTGATTTCTCCATGCAGCAGCATGTTGCGAGGTCGAAAACTGAACCATCGCAACTGGCTGCCTGAACGATATGCGGCCGTCGCCGACCATGCCGCCGATCGCTGGCAGGCTACGGTAATCTTGAGTGGTGGAAATTCAGCGGCGGAGAAAACGATGGCCGCAACGATCGTTGGCGAATGCAGAAACAAGCCAGTGAACTTGGTCGGTCGAACGACTCTGCGTCAATTGCTGGCGATCCTCACCAGGGCAAGCACGCTGATTTGTCCGGATTCAGGACCCGGGCACATGGCAACGGCGGTCGCGACACCGGTAATCGGTCTGTTTGCATCGACCAACCCGGACCGGGCGGCGCCCTACCTCAGCAGAGACTGGTTGATCAACGAATACCCCGGTGCGTTACAGGCAGAATACGGGCTCTCGGCAAAAGACGCAGACTGGGGCAAGAGAATTCATTCTTCGAAAGCGATGGAACGGATACAGGTCAGCCAGGTAACGGCGACACTGGGCCGATTGCTATCGACATTGAAAGCCGGCCCCGCCGGGACAGCAATGACGACCGGTCAGGTCCGGTGATCGGGCAGGCCCACGAAAGTGCCGCCGTTTTGTTCGCACATCAATCGCATCAACGTAGCGAACCTGATGCCCGTGGTCTGCAGGTGGGTCGGTCTGATGAATTGAACCGGAAAACCGACCGCATTGATCCGGACCAGCCTGGTCCCGTCGCGACTTCGCCGATTGATCTGGCTGACCGTCTTTAACACAGTATCGATAGAACGGCCGGTAAACTCGTCGCCAAAAACATACAGGCTGATTTTCTTGTCGGGAGAATAAAAGGTTGTGATCGCCTTCGTGATACCTTCGACAGGGCTCGAATTGCTAAATGCGTTCCACGTACGCAGCCGCTCCAGAATCGCGCGGCGCCGCGCCGGCGTGTCGGGGATCCATTTACCCGCGTAGCGGCTGAACATGAACTGGCCCATGTCGTTCATGACCTGTATCCCCTTGACCTGCGGATAAATCTCCAGCGTTTCGCGAAATTTTTCCAGCATCAGGGGCCAAGCGTAGTTATACATGCTGCCGGATGTGTCAATAATGAAAATGATGTATTCGCTATCGACCGGAATCCCGCCGATAATGTTGTGGTCTTTTATCTCGTTGTATTGAGCCAGCAGGCGCCTCATCTCCGCGGTCAGGGACTGCCGCGCATCGGCCAGCTTGCCCTGGATAATATTGCTTATCTCGGCATCCTGGCTGGACGCGACGAACTGCCCCTGGATTTCTGACAGCTCCGCCTGCAGGCGTGCGAGGCGTCGCCGCGCAACCGATAACTGGTCTTCGCGTGAAATCATCTCGCGATTTAGGATGCTGGTTTCGCCGCGAATATCGTAAAGCTGGCGTTCCTTCTCCTCGAGCACCCCTGCGAGTTCGACCGCGGTTTCTTCAATGATGATCGGCTCAAACACCTTGGTCAAAATCAGCATCAGGATAACCGCGCCAAATCCGCAAGCGATGACGTCGAGAAAAGCGATGCTGATTCCTTCTATGTTTTTGCGCCTGCGCATACCAACTCTCTTACGGCCAGTCTCGTGACGGACTCAGAAACGAGCCACTGGTTGCCTGCGCCAGTTGCCAGTATTCGGAGGCAGCGGCCGGGTCTCCCTCCATTGGAAACAATATGACATTGACCGGTATATTGGCGGGCAATATACGCAGGGCGCGCCTGAACAATCGTTCCCGCTGCCTGCCGGTAACGACGCCTTGTTTCTTGATGCTTTCGCCCTGGGTCGGCAAGCCATCGACCAGCAAGAATACGTTGTCGGGGCGCGGGCTCAGCGAGTTGACCACCTGAAACGCCGCATACAGGCTGGTGCCTTTTTCGGGCACCACATGACCCAGGCGCTCTACCGCACGGTTAAGATCGCTGCCGTCTCCGGCGTCCAGCCAGCGGCCGCGGGTCCCCTCGATCAGCGGGGTCGCAGCCGTATTAAAGGTATAGATTTGAAACCGGCTGCCGGGCGGAATCTGTGCCGCCAGCCAGTCCACCGTTCTGACGGCTCTTCGCCATTTTCTCGCCGCAAGTTTTTGTTCCGTGCGCATGTTTCTTCGGCGTATGACATTGACGATAGTCTCATCGAGCATGCTTGCGGAAGCGTCGAGGAGAATCAGCACCCGCTGCCCACCCATCTGCATCCCGGTAAGATACTGACGGTTGCCTTCGCCGATGAAAGAGCGAATATTGTCACCTTTGCGCTCACCCTCTTCCACGCCCCCTTCGAGCCGGCGACGTTCCTCTTCCTGCGCCTGCAGGTCCAATTTCAATTTGTTGATGCTGTCCTCGGCTGCGAGGGAGTCCTGGTCGAGTCTCGCGAGTTCCACGCGAATTCTTTGCAGGTTTTCCTCGACGGTATCGGCAAGACCATCGGTAGCCGTGTTCTTTTGTTGCAGAATCTTGACGGTGTTCTTGACCTGGACAAGATATTCATCCCCTTCAAGAACCTGCTCTTCGATTCGCTCGACCTCCGACAATAACTCGACATTAACCTCTGCCTTGTTCCTCTCGGTCGAATGATTGATGATCAGGAAAACCAGGATGACCGCTCCAAAGCCGCACGACATCACATCCAGAAAGGCCAGATTGAACACGTTGATCGATCTCTTCTGTCGCGCCATTTTATTTGCTCAGGCCAATCAGTTGCGCGGTCTCGCCCGGAGAGCCCATGCGAATGACATCGCCGAGGACCAGGTCCGCGAAACCATCAACCGCCCGTTCATTGACAAAGGTCCCGTAACTTGAATGATCTTCGACCCGGGTCCGCCCGTTCATCTGTTTTACCGTGCAATGCTGTCGGGACACGCCATCCAGTGTGCCGACCAGCGTGATCGACCTGTCGGAGGATTTCGGGTCTGCGCCGAGTACCAGCGGCCCCTGGTCCAGCGGATAGGCGCGCGCACGATACAGAAGATGGCTCGGTAGTAAATCATGCGCCACGGAAGCGTTCTCGCCCGACGAGTCCGCAGCTAACGGCAGGCTGGTCAGGAAAGTGACTTCCTGCGTATCCGCGTCCGCCGCATACACCGCGGTCTTGGCAAGCGCCCCTCGCGCTGCTGCATTTTCATCCAGCCATCTGAGCTCAAGGCCGGCGATCAGGGCAAGACTGTCCTTCAGGCCTGGGAAATCAGCCAGCCGGTGGCTGAGCGCAAGTATGCCCTTGGCACGGGGCCTGATTTGCTGAACGATTTGCGGATAGACGGACAAACTCGCCGGCAAAAGCTGATCGCCGGTCAACTGCACGGTATAGGATTTTTCGCCCACGTCCATTTCCAGGGCCGCGCTTCCCTGTGCTTCGATATCGGCCAGCCAACCATCCAGCTTGTTGAATAGTTGTTGCTCGGTCCTGGCTACATGCATGGGATCGAAGCGGGTCTGGCGAACAAAAACGTCGGCGATGATATCGGCCCAGGCATCCCTGATCGCGGACAGTCCCGTTTCGCAGACGACGAAAACAGCCGAACGTGAAAGCTGCGGACCGACTTGCAATTCAGTCAGTACAAATTTTCCCTGCTGCAGGTCGAGGTGCAAATGCGGAACGTCCGGTTCCAGGGACACGCCAGCCGCAACCGCGGAATCGACCATCCCGCTGACCGGGATGTTCAGATCCGCGGCAATCCCGAGCAACAAACCCATCTGCGCCGGATCCCAGGTGCCCGGAATCACGATGACCAGGCGGCTTTCCGCAGGCCTGCTCAGCTCATGCCAGATATGTTCGAGATGCGCGTGCGCCAGATCCGCGTTGGTCTGAAAGCGACCCGAGGGGTTTGCCAGCGGCTCCTGGTCGAGGCGGCTCCAAAAACGATCGTTGGTCCACAACGGCCTGAGCCTGGAGCTGGCAAATGCTTCCTTGCCGACCACGATATGATTCCCGTCAAGCAGCGCGCAGGCCGGGCTGGTCAACAGCGTTTGCTTGCCATCGCCGACGGTAAGGCCGATATCGTTTATTTCCAGTACAAGATCAGACAATGACATCTCCTGAACTATCGAACCTGCAGGTACCGAATCAGTTGCTCATCGACATAGTTCTGTGAGTCGAGGACGAGGCGCTCTTGCGCTTCCTGCAACTGGTGCAACAGAAACATCAGGACGATGCTGATAACGAGGGCGACAAAAGTCGAATTAAAGGCGACGCCCAGCGACTGGGTCACGCCGCTTATATCGCCGGCTACGGCCTCGTTGGCGCGGCCCAGCGCCTGCCCGATGCCACGGACGGTGCCGATAAAACCGACCGATGGGATGGCCCAGGCGAGATAGCGCACCATCGATAACTCGGTGTCCATCCGCTCATACTCCGTATCGCAGATATTTTTTACCGCCGTGGATACATCCTGAATACTTTTGGTTGAGCGGAACCGGTGCAAGGCGGTCAGCAACGCGCGCGGCAAGAGCCTGCGCTGCTGTTCCGGATCCAAGGCCTCCAGCGATCTGGCGTATTCGCGAGTATCTTCCGGCAGGATGCTCATGCCCTCGCCGACATTAATCAGTTTTTCAAACACAAAGACGCGCTCCTTGCTGGTTACCACCGCCTTGTAGCCCATCAAGGCAAACGCCCAAAGCATCAGGATGAAACAGGTTTCCTGCTCGAAATCCCTGATGATGACGTAGAAGGATCGCGGTGGAACATAGTGCGCGTCCTGCTCCATCAGGATTTCCCGCTCAAGCAAGATGGTATCGGCCTGCGGCCTGATCATCGATACATAGGTCGCATGCACGACGATCACCGCAACAATCAGGGAAAATACCTGGTAAAGAAATTCAACTGGCAATCGTCGTGTCATGTCTACCCCTGGTCGGTTCAGATATCTACCGGATAGGAAATGGACAGGTCGCTGGAAATCTCTACGCTGGGCACGAAACTGTCCAGATCATCGATTGTTTGCGGAGAATCCTCCGCAGCAGACGAATCCCCGGCAGGATCGGCCGGGGCCGGTTCTTCCTGCCTCTCCGGTTCGGCCGGTGGCCCGGAATTTTCGTCCTGGGCGGCAAGCTGCGGCGCAAAAAGAAAATGTGCCGACACCAGCGCCCCGCAGATAAACAACCAGCCCTTTTTTCTCATTTCCCAAGACTCCGCTTATTCAAGGTAGCGTGCCAGTCTGAAGCCGAGATCGTGACGGGGATCGCTGCCGTAATCCCGATAGCTGACCCGCAGCTCACTTATCTCGGCCGATGTCCAGCTGGAACCCCTGACCACATGATACTCCCCGTCGGCCGGTCCGAACGGATCGACGGTAAGTTGCCCGACCGTCAACGGGTCCGCAGAATAGTAGTCATGCGTCCATTCGGCGACATTACCCGCCAGGTCATAATAGCCTGCCACATTGGCATCGAAATGCCCCACCGGCGCAGTGGCAAGATACTTGTCGTCGTAATTTTCGATTACCGTGGATAAAACGGATCTCGCCGAGACATCGGCAAAGTTTCCCGAACCGTCGTTGGGCGGCAGCGCATCTCCCCACGGATACATTTTCCTGGCGCCGTTATCCGTCATTCGCTGCGCGAAAGCCCACTCGGCTTCGGTCGGCAAACGGTACCCGGTATTCGGCGGGCTGACCGCCACCATTTTTCCGTCCTCTTTCAGGTAGGCGGCTGGCAAGCCGTCCTTTGCACTCAGCCAGTTACAAAATTCTGCGGCTTCCTGCCAGCTAATCTGCACAACCGGATGGCTGCCCTGGTTCAAACTGGTGGTTTTCACTGCGCCCGATTTATGCTCCGGTTTGAAGCGGCGATAATTCGCATTGGTGACCTCGTGCGTGCCGAGGTAAAATGCGCGCACCAGTTTCACCGGGTGCTGTATTTCGTTGGCGCGTCGGCCCTTCTGGCGGCGTGGAGCGCCCATATCCACCCTGCCCCCGCGCACCAGCTTCAGCGACTGGCCGAGAGCGGTTTTTATGGTCGTTGGTATCGCGTCCCAGCGAGCCTGCTCCAGCGTCCTCAGCCGGGCGACGAGCTGTTGTTCGAAACCTGGCCTGGGCGTTACCCTGGCGTGATACGGCGCATAGCCAGGTTTTGAAAACTCGACCAGGTGTGGCAGCGCAGACAACTGAAGCTGCAGGTTGGTCTGGCCCCGTTCGACTCCGTCTATTTTTATCGTGGCGCCGGCGGGCTCACTGCGAATATCAACCGTACCCAGCAAGGTACGCAGATTGACCAGCACGCTGACATCCCGATCGGAGCGTACGGATATGTTGCGGACCGCTTTCTGATAACCAGACAGACTAAAGCTCAACTGATATTCCCGGTCCGGAGCCAGCGCAATATTCAATGGCGTACGTCCGCGATACCGCGTATCGATGGTCACGCTTGCGCCCGGTGGATCGGTACGAATGACCACCTTGCCATCGGCCCTGACCAGGGTTATCGGCAGCCTCTGATGTTCCCCGGCGACTATCTCGATGTTCTCCTGCCAGGTCTTGAAACCGGCCTTGCCGATCCTCAGTTGTCGTGAGCCTTGCAGCATCTCCACCGACAACGGGGTGCTGCCAACTTCCCGATCGTCCACAAAAATCCGGGCGCCGGCGGGCGTTGTGACGAGCTCCACATTTGCCCAGGCCGGTTGCAGCTTGACGGTGATCACCATGCGCTTGCCGCCGCCTGCCACCTGAACCGTTTCACGATAATCCAGGAAGCGCTCCGCCGTGACCAGCAGTTCATGCTCACCCGCATGCAGGGCCAGCTCTGTCAAAGGCGTCCGACCCACCGGTTCCCCATCGACCTGCACGGATGCGGAGCCGGCAGGTTCGCTCAGAATCTCAAAAAGGTCGGGTAATCGAGTCAACAGGAAAGACACTTCCTGGCTGGCCGTCCGCTCGACCTCAAAGGTCTCTTGCAAAGGGTAATACTCCGATTTTTGTATGCTGATCCTGGCTTCCCCAGGCAGCAGAAGATAACGGCCCCCGAGTGTCAGGCTGACCCATTTGCCATCCACGTCGATGCTGTCAGCCGCCGGATCGACGACGATTCGGACCGCCGTTGCCGAAAACATGAACCCGGCGACCAGACCCAGCAAAATGAAAACCCCTGCGATCGTCAGCGGCACCACCGCCAGGCGTTTTTTTCCGCCGCCGGTATCCTCACTTTTGAGGTACTGCCCGGGCGAGATTTTCGTGCCGGTACGGCCCGCCGCCGGCAGCCGGATCTCCTTGCCGATAGCCTCGTCTCCAGGGCTCGCCAACAGCAACCAGCCTTTTTCCTCTTGCGCTTCGATACTGCCGGGGGGGAGGGTCGCGTTTTCGTCCGCGGCCTGCGGGTACAAAATTCCGCCGCGACCATCCGCAGCGAAATTTAAAACCAGATCGCCGGCCCGGAGTCGATCCCCGTTTTTCAGTACCTGCGCCTCGGTCAGCCTTGCGCCATTGCACAACACCGGAACCGCCGAAGATTCAACCTGAACCCGGACCTGCCCGGCCGTTGCGGAAAACCTGGCCAACAACGCCTGTTCGTCCGCCGGCGCGGCGGGGGCTATTGCGATCCGGCCGGATTCATCGACCACCAGAAACAATTCGGAAAAACCGGCTTCCTTATCGCCATCGGCAGTCAAATCTTTTCCTCACAACTGATCAATACCGGCTCCGGTGATATGCCCGGCAGGACTACCAGTTGCCGCCTGACATCACGATAACCGTCGCGAATACCGATCAGCGTGTATTTACCCGGTACCAGTCGCACCACGTGCTCGGCAAAGGTGCCTATCCTGCCAATCCTGTTGATAAATACTTCCGTCATTTGATCCGACACCAGGTCTACCCTGACCGGGATTCGCGAAACCTGCAGCTGGACCTGGAGCTGGAGCAACTGGGCCTGCAGACGTGGTCCCGGGTCGGCCAGCAAGCGAGCCTGTTCGAGGAATCCCAGGGCCGCCTGGTAAACGTTGTCCTCTCCCAGCCGCTCGGGTTGCACCACGTAGAGCGCGAATTCCTTGTCGATACGAATCATTTTCTGTGCGTGAGCTTCTCCATCGCGGGCAAAAACGAGATTCGGATCGAGCTTTAAAGCGGACTGATAATCGTTGAGCGCCAGTGGCCATTGCTCAACGACTGCGTACGCTTCCGCTTGCCCCCGCAAGCGTGAAATTTCAGCCAGTTTTATCGCCGCCTCGACCTGGAAAAGGCCGTCCTTGGCGTCTTCCGAACCCGGCCTCATTCGCAAAGCCGATCGAAACGCCTCCCGGGCTTTTAGCAGCCTGTTGTCGGCCAGGTTGGCGAAGCCGGCGGACATCTGCCGGCTGTAATTTTGCTTCGCCAGATCGCGATTCAGTTGCCCCAGCGCAGTCTTCGCTGGCTGCCAATCGGCGTCAATGGCCAGCAATTCCTGGTAGCTCTTCTTCGCGCCAGGCAAATCGCCATCCGCGGCCTTTGCCTCGGCCACCACCATCAGCGCCAGGACCTGTTCGACAGTGGCCGACCGCCTCAGACCCTGTATTGCAACCGGGTTGTCCGGATCGATCGCCGCGGCCAATTCAAAATTCCGTTGTGCCGTCTCCGGATCGCCATCGAGCAACGCCTGTCCGCCGGCCTCGAGTGCAGCATTCAATACACCGTCGACCTGCCCTGACAGGCGGTCGATTTCATCCAGCGCGCTTTGATAGGCGTCCAGTGCGCTGGCGTATTCATCCTTGCGGAACAGGCTGTCGGCGCTACGAACCAGCTCTACCGCGGCATTGAATTCATCGGCGGCCCACATATGAACCGCCTGGTCTTCCAGGGCAATCTGCCGGCGCAGCAGCCGTGCCACCAGGCCTTCCGCTTCCTCGCGGTCGCGGGTCGCCTGCGCCTGTTCGTAAG
>Ga0209980_10002267_pt1 | contig 10520 bp, 11 predicted proteins | sample CR02metaG_FD_183611 | JGI IMG/M metagenome (GOLD analysis project Ga0209980, IMG submission 183611) | Deep subsurface microbial communities from Mariana Trench to uncover new lineages of life (NeLLi) - CR02 metaG (SPAdes) (version 2) | ecosystem: Environmental > Aquatic > Marine > Ocean trench... | reverse complement strand
CCGCGACCGTCTCGCTGGCCTCGGCGGGCGGCCAGTCGGCCCGCGCCCAGGGAGCGCCGCCAGCCTCGTCGGCTATCTCAGAGGGGTCGTCACCCAGCGTCTGGAAGAACGCTGCCCAGGATGGATCGACCGAGCCGGGATCCGAGGCGTAGCGGGCATGGAGCTGTTCGACATACTGGGCGTTGTGGCCCTGGAGGAAGGAAGAGGCGTGGAACCGGCCGTTCGCGCTCTGATCGTTCATTGGTCGTCGGGGAGGCCTTGCGACCCCCCTGTCCTCTGGTGGCGGAGCACTGGTTTGCCCCAAGATGTTTCAGGCGACCCGTTCACGGACCGCCCGAATCAGTATTACCCAGCAATCGCAATAAGCAAAGCCTCACCTAGGCCCGCCGGGCCGTCGGAGACGACGATACCGGCGGATTGGATCGCCGCGACCGTATCCTTGGCCCCTCCCTTGCCTTCGGAGGTGATCGCGCCGGCAGGTGCCATGCACCGGCCCCGGGGGTCGTCAGGGCGGCGGTTTCGGCCCGAACCGATTCGGCACGGGCTGGCTCGGCAGCACGAGCCAGACCAGAACCGCGATCATGACAACAACTGATATGAACATAAGAACCAGCCTGGGAACCGGATCTCCCGAATCTATTATGAAAAGCGGAACGGTTGGAGCCACTGGTAGCAAATTGAACCAACCGGGGCGCCCGGTATCGTGCATCCGGCGCCATGAAACGGCAAGTTGCGGAAGGAAGGTGAGCAACCCGAAGAGGCCATTCAAACCGAGCAGCATGTCCTCGCCGAAGATCACCGCGTCGATGACAGCGAGAAGAACAGAGCCTGCAATCACAAACAGGAAGAACCACCAGTACTCCGGCCGGCGCGCCCGGCCGGAGAAGGTGTAGTAATCCTGGATGCAGGCAGTGACCGCCTCGCGGAACCCCATGGTCCAGCAAGCGCCCCTAGCGGCCGATTGCCTTGAGCAAAGCCTCGCCCAGCCCCGCCGGGCTGTCGGAGACGACGATTCCGGCCGATTGCATGGCCTCGATCTTGTCCTCGGCGCCGCCCTTGCCGCCGGAGATGATCGCGCCGGCGTGCCCCATGCGCCTTCCGGGGGGCGCCGTGCGGCCGGCGATGAAGCCGGCGACCGGCTTGGCGCGGCCGGCTTTCGCCTCGTCGGCGATGAACTGGGCGACGTCCTCCTCGGCCGAGCCGCCGATCTCGCCGATCATGATGACCGACTCGGTCTCGTCGTCGCCGAAGAACAGCTCGAGGCAGTCGATGAACTCGGTGCCCTTGATCGGATCGCCGCCGATGCCGATGCAGGTCGACTGGCCGAGGCCGGCGGCGGTGGTCTGCGCCACCGCCTCGTAGGTCAGGGTGCCCGAGCGGCTGACGATGCCGACATTGCCGCGGCGGTGGATATGCCCCGGCATGATGCCGATCTTGCAGGCGTCCGGAGTGATGACACCGGGGCAGTTGGGCCCGATCAGGCGGGAGGACGACCCGTCCAGAGCCCGCTTGACCCGCATCATGTCGAGCACCGGGATGCCCTCGGTGATGCAGACGATCAGCGCTATTTCCGCATCGATCGCCTCCAGGATCGCGTCCGCCGCGAACGGCGGCGGCACGTAGATGGCGCTGGCATCGGCCCCGGTCGCCGCGACCGCCTCGCCCACGGTGTTGAAGACCGGTAGACCCAGATGATCCGCGCCGCCCTTGCCCGGGGTCACGCCGCCGACCATCCGGGTGCCGTAGGCGATCGCCTGCTCGGAATGGAAAGTGCCCTGGGCGCCGGTAAAGCCCTGGCAGATCACCTTGGTGTTTTCGTCGACCAGTACAGCCATGATCAAGCGCCCCCCTTCACAGCCTTGACGATCTTGTCGGCGGCGTCCGCCAGGTTGTCGGCGGCGATCACGTTCAGGCCGCTGTCGTTGATGATCTGCTTGCCGAGCTCGACATTGGTGCCCTCGAGGCGCACCACCAGCGGCACCTTGAGGCCGACCTCCTTGACCGCGGCGACCACGCCCTCGGCGATCACGTCGCAGCGCATGATGCCGCCGAAGATGTTGACCAGAAGCCCCTTCACCTTCGGGTCCGAGGTGATGATCTTGAACGCTTCCGTCACCTTCTCCTTGGTCGCGCCGCCGCCGACGTCGAGGAAGTTGGCGGGCGCCGAGCCGTAGAGCTTGATGATGTCCATGGTCGCCATCGCCAGCCCGGCGCCGTTGACCATGCAGCCGATCTCGCCATCCAGCGCGATGTAGTTGAGGTCGTGTTTCGACGCTTCCAGTTCCTTCGGGTCCTCCTCGGTCTCGTCGCGCAGCTCCAGCACGTCCTGGTGGCGGTAGAGCGCGTTAGCGTCGAAGTTCATCTTGCAGTCGAGGCAGACCAGGTTGCCCTCTTCGGTCACGATCAGCGGGTTGACCTCGACCAGCGAGCAGTCCTTCTCGAGGAAGAGCTTGTAGAGGGTGTTGATGAGCTGCACGCACTGCCTGACCGCCGGGCCCTCCAGCCCCAGGGCGAAGGCCACCTTGCGCCCGTGGAGCGGCTGGATCCCGGTCGCCGGGTCGACCGAGAAGGTCAGGATCTTCTCCGGCGTCTCGGCCGCCACCGCCTCGATGTCCATGCCGCCCTCGGTCGAGACGATGAACGAGATCCGCGAGGTTTCGCGGTCGACCAGCAGCGACAGGTAGAGCTCGCGCGCGATGGCGGCGCCGTCCTCGAGATAGATGCGGTTGACCTGCTTCCCCGCCGGGCCGGTCTGGTGCGTGACCAGGGTATGGCCCAGCATCTGCTGGGCAAACGAGACCGCCTCGTCCGCCGAGCGGGCAATCCGCACGCCGCCCTGCTCGCCGGCCTCGGCTTCCTTGAAGGCGCCCTTGCCGCGCCCGCCGGCATGGATCTGGGCCTTGACCACCCAGACCGGACCGCCAAGTTCATCCGCCGCGGCGCGGGCATCGGCGGCGTCGAGCACCGCAACCCCGTTCGCGACCGGCGCGCCATACGCCTTGAGAATCTGCTTCGCCTGATATTCGTGAATGTTCATCTCAGTGTCGTCCTCCCCGATGCGCACCGCGCGCGACGGCAGCCGCAGTATATTTCCGGCGCAAATGAACGAAAAGTGCTGTTCCGACTTTCCTCGCCCAGATAGCGCCTCCCGTTTACCGCGCACACCCATACGCTGCAACTGCGAGGGCGCAGCATGCCGCACGATTGCACACCCTACCGGCCACCGGCCTCAGGTATGTGGTATACCAGAGATAGCAGGCGCCGCTCGAAAGGAAAAGGGGCGATCCCGCCGAGGCCGCCCCTTTTGAAAAACTTCCGAGCGTCGTGAAGTTTCAGCCCAGGCTCGGATCGATCGCCTTGCAGGCTTCGACCAGCCCGTTCACCGCCGCGACGGATTTCTCCAGCATCGCCTTCTCGTCCTTGTTCAGGCTGATCTCGATCACCTTCTCGATGCCGTTCGCGCCGATCACCACCGGCACGCCGAGATAGAAGTCCTTCAGTCCGTAGGCGCCATCGAGACGGGCCGCGGCGGGCAGCACCCGGCGCTGGTCACGCAGATAGCTCTCGGCCATGGCGATGGCCGAGGCGGCGGGGGCGTAGAAGGCCGAGCCGGTCTTCAGCAGGCCGACGATCTCGGCCCCGCCGTCGCGGGTGCGCTGGACGATGGCGTCGATCTTCTCCTGCGTGCTCCAGCCCATCTTGACCAGATCGGGCAGCGGGATTCCGGCGACGGTGGAGTAGCGGGTCAGCGGCACCATGGTGTCGCCGTGGCCGCCGAGCACGAAGGCGGTCACGTCCTTGACCGAAACGTTGAACTCCTCGGCCAGGAAATAGCGGAAGCGGGCCGAATCGAGCACACCGGCCATGCCGACCACCTTGCTCGCGGGCAGGCCGGAGAATTTCTGCAACGCCCAGACCATGGCGTCGAGCGGGTTGGTGATGCAGATCACGAAGGCGTCCGGGGCGTGCTCGGCAATGCCCGCGCCGACCGACTTCATGACCTTCAGGTTGATCCCCAAAAGGTCGTCGCGGCTCATGCCCGGCTTGCGCGCAATGCCAGCAGTGACGATGCAGACATCGGCGCCGGCGATGGCGGAGTAGTCGTTGGAGCCCGCGATTGCGGCGTCGAAACCGTCGACCGGGCTCGATTCGGCGAGATCCAGCGCCTTGCCCTGCGGGATGCCCTCGGCGATGTCGAACAACACCACGTCGCCGAGTTCCTTCAGACCCGCCAGATGCGCGAGCGTGCCGCCGATCTGACCCGCGCCGATCAGCGCGATTTTGCTTCTGGACATCACCTTCTCCCCGGATTGCGTTCAGAATTCCATCGGTGCATCCCGCCGCGCCGCTGGGCCGGGCCGGGATTCGATCGGGGGTCGCACTGCATCATTTCCGGGGTAAAGGCAAGAGCGCCGACTGCCGCGCCCGCCGATCTTGACCGGCGGCGGCGTGGCGCCGCTTCTCGAAGATCGTTCGGCGCCGGACCGTCTCAGACCGGATCGCGCCGCCCCCAACCCACGTCATGCCCGGACCCCCGATCGCGTCGGGGGCAGGCTTTGATCCGGGCGCCCAGTCTCAAGCCATTGATTTGGATACTGGATTGCCGGGTCAAGCCCGGCAATGACCAAGCTCTGCTTGAGCCACGCTTCGCGCAACTTGGTATCAGGCCGGGTTGCCCGCCGCCTTCACCGGTTCGATCTGGAATGCCTGGCCCGCGGCCATCATGCAGGCGGTGCCCTGCGGGCTGGTGATCAGGATGGTCCAGCTTCCGGTCTCTTCGGAGGCGTAGAGTTCGACCACCCCCCGGCCCGCGGCCAGACCCATCGAGCGGCGGGTCTCACCGTATTTCTCGCCAAGCTGGCGAACCATATCGGCCCGTTTGCCACAAACCATCTGCACGGGTGCGGAATACTGCATCTGCGCCCCGGCAGGGGCGGCGGGCAGAGCGATGCCGGCGAAAGTCGCAAGCACGAGGGCGGGCATCAAAGCGCGTTTCATCGCGGTCACCTTTCCGGACACGACGGCCGCAAGGGGTGAGAGGGAAACACGCCAGATTCTGGTGCCTTGGGCCTAAGTGCCTCTCAGTTCTGGGGGCGGATTCGGCTGCCCCGGCTGACCCCAGGTTCCCCAGGGCGATTCGTTACCTTCAGACTGGCAGGCCATGCCTAAAACGGAGTTAACCGCCCGATTCGGGAGCTTCCTTTGGAACCGTCGGCACCCAGCAATAGCCCTCCGGGTCGAGGATATAGACCTCGCGCACCCCGTGCGGCTTGTCGGCGGATCCGGCCAGAACCACGCCGCCCAGCTCATCGGCCAGAGCGCGCGCCACCGCCTCGGCGACATCCGGATCGCGACCGTAGAGGCGCAGCTCGGCGCCGGCGCCGCGCCCCTCGGCGGCGGTGGCGACGCCGCTCAGCGGGTGGTCCCGGTAGCTGCGGTCGCTGTGCAGCATCCAAACCGCCCCCTGGGCCCGGAGCACCGCGAAATCCCGGTCCCAGTAGTCGACCACCGCGTCCAGCACCCGGGCCTGGAACCGCGCCGCCGCCTCGACGTCGCTGACCAGCAGGTTCAGCCCGATCCCCGGCCCCAGCGCGCGGCCGAAGGCATCGGCATCGGGGCGGCCCTCGCCCTCGGGCGGCAGGATGTCGTCTCGCGTCATGGTGCTACCTCGTGATTGCTTGGTGCTGATCTTGCCGCCCGTCGCGCCGCGGCGCAATGTCGAGGCTTGCGGAGTGTTGCGCTGCCGCATAGGGTCGCGCCGGATTTTCGACCCGCAGGAGGGCAGACCGATGCCGAACTCTTCCCACCCGCGCCGCTCCGTCCTCTACATGCCCGGCTCGAAGGAGCGCGCGCTTGAGAAAGCCCGCTCCCTGCCGGCCGACGGGCTGATCCTCGATCTCGAGGATGCGGTCGGGATCGCCGAGAAGGAAACCGCGCGCGGGCTGGTGGCCGAGGCGGTGCGCCGGCGCCCGTTCGGCAAGCGCGAGGTGATCATCCGGATCAACGGCCTCGACACCCAATGGGGCGGGGCCGATCTGGAGATGGCCGCCTTCATGGGGCCGGACGCGATCCTGGTTCCCAAGGTCGAGAACGCCGCCACCGTGCAGGCGGTCGCGGCCCGGCTGGCCACCCTTGGCGCGCCGGAGCGCACCACGATCTGGGCGATGATGGAGACCCCGCTGGCGATGCTCAACGCGCCGGAAATCGCAGCCTCGTCGCCCCGGCTGTCCTGCCTGGTGATGGGCACCAACGACCTGGTCAAGGAACTCCATGCCGAGCATACCCAGACCCGCACCCCGGTGGTCACCGCGCTGGGGCTGTGCGTGCTGGCGGCGCGGGCCTACAAGCTGTCGATCCTCGACGGGGTCTACAACGCGATCAAGGACGAGGAGCGCCTGCGGGCGAGCTGCATCCAGGGCCGCGAGATGGGATTCGACGGCAAGACCCTGATCCATCCGGCGCAAATCGCCGTCACCAACGAGATTTTCGGACCCTCGGAGGCCGAGCTGGACCTCGCCCGGCGCTATGTCGAGGCCTTCCGCAAGGCCGAGGCGGCCGGGCGCGGCGTCGCCGTGGTCGACGGAAGGCTGGTCGAGAACCTGCATGTGGAGAACGCTAAACGCCTGCTCGCCCAGAGCAAGGCGATCACCGAGATGCATGGCACCGCCTGAAGCACACTGAAGGAGACTGACAATGACCCTGATGATCCTCGGACTCGGCCTCTGGTGGGCCAGCCATCTGTTCCCGATCTACCTGCCCGGCCGCCGCGCCGCCGCGCTCGAGCGGGTGGGCGAGGCGGCTTACAAGGGGTTCATCGTGCTGGTCTCGCTGATCGCGGTGGTGGCGATGGTGGAGGGTTACCAGCAAGCCGGTTTCGTCACCGTCTGGACCCCGCCGCTCTGGACCATGCACCTCAACAACCTGTTGATGCTGCTGGCGATTTTTCTCGTGGCGGCGAAGCACGCCAAGAGCAGCGTCAAGCATTTCGTCCGCCATCCGATGCTGGTGGGGTTGAAGGTCTGGGCCTTGGCGCATCTCATCGTCAACGGCGATCTGGCCTCGATCGTGCTGTTCGGCGGGCTGCTGGGCTGGGCCGTGGTGGCGATGGTCGGCTCGAGCGCGCGCGACGGGGCGTGGGAGCGGCCGCCAAAAGGCAGCATGGCGGGGCTGGTCCGCCACGGCATCATCACCGTGGTGGTCTTCGCGACCATCGTCGCGATCCACGGGCCGCTTCTGGGCGTCTATACCTTCCCGCAGTGAGGCCAGGCGGTGGTGAAGGAGGCGGGGAACCCTACCGCCCGGACACCAGGCCCGGCGATCTCTGAGCAAGCGCGCCCGCGGCCTCGACAGCAGCCGCTATATGGGCAAAGATGGCGCATCGCCCGACCATCGTTCCGGCCGCTCGCCTCCGATTGAGCGGCAAGCCCGCTGTGTCTGGTGTGCCCAACATTCAAGGGAGGAAAACCATGTCAGACAGCGTTTACAAGGTCATCGAACTGGTCGGCACGCACCCGGAATCCTGGGACAAGGCCGCGGCCGGCGCGATCGCGCGCGCATCGAAATCCCTGCGCGACCTTCGGGTCGCCGAGGTCACCGAGCAGGATCTCGTGATCGAGAATGGTGTCGTCAAGGCGTATCGCACGAAGCTGAAGGTCTCGTTCAAATTCGAAGACTGAACGGTCATTGACCCCGGCCCGGAGTGAACGGCCGAGGGTCTGAGGCGGCCCGAGTGCCGTGCCGACACCCCGGGCAGCAGTATTGCTGGCCGGGGACATTGTGCTTGCAAAAACAACAAGCTATGGCATTTGTGCGCCGGAATGGCGACCGAACCGTTCGCGAGGCAGCATGAGCAAAACCAACCCTGGCAACTTCTTCGAGGACTACCATGTCGGCCAGCGGCTGGTGCATGCCACGCCGCGCACGGTGACGGTGGGCGACCGGGCGCTTTACGGGGCGCTCTATCCCAGCCGGTTCGCGCTGCAATCCTCGGACGAGTTCGCCCGGGCCTGCGGGCTGCCCGCCAGCCCGCTGGACGATCTGGCCGCCTTCCATGTGGTCTTCGGCAAGACGGTGCCGGAGATCTCGCTCAACGCGGTGGCCAATCTGGGCTATGCCGAGGGCCGGTTCTTGCACCCGGTCTACCCCGGAGACACGCTGTCGACCATCTCGGAAGTCATTGGATTGAGAGAGAATTCCAGTGGCAAGACCGGGGTGGTCTGGGTCCGCTCGACCGGCACCAACCAGCATGGCGAGAGGGTGATCGAGTATTGCCGCTGGGCCATGGTGAGGAAGCGCGATGCGGGCTCGAAGGCCCCGGAGCCGGTGGTGCCGGAGCTGGCCGACGCGGTGGCGGCGAGCGACCTCGCGGTCCCGGAGGGGCTGGATTTCTCCAATTACGACAATGCCTTGGCAGGCTCTCCCCACTACTGGGACGACTACCAGCCGGGCGAGAAGATCGACCATGTGGACGGCTGCATGCTGGAGGAGGCCGAGCACATGATGGCGACCCGGCTGTGGCAGAACACGGCCCGGGTCCATTTCGACCCGGCGGCCCGCGGCGGCGAACCCAGGCTGATCTACGGCGGCCATATTATCTCGATGGCGCGGGCACTTAGCTTCAACGGACTGGGCAATGCGCAACTGATCGCGGGCATCAATGGCGGCACCCATGCGGCGCCGTGCTTCGCCGGGGATACGGTCTATGCCTGGTCGGAAGTGCTTGAAAGGGAAGAGACTTCCGTGCCCTCGGTGGGGGCGCTCCGGCTGCGGCTGGTGGCGGTCAAGAACGCCCCGGCGGACGAGATGATCCTGCGCGGGGAGGACGGCAAATACGCCCCCGGCGTGGTGCTGGATTTCGACTACTGGGCGCTGCTGCCGAGGCGCTGAGAACGGGCCGGCGACCCCGATTCCGACGGTGGTGCTTTGGTGGTGGTTTGGTAGTGGTTTGGTGGTGTTTTGGTAGTGCTCCGGAACCGGGCTTGCGGGACCGGACCCGCGAGGAGTGAAACTGTGGCTTCCCTATCCGGCGGCGCACGTCGGATAGCGGAGCGCGTCGAACCCGACGCGCCCGGAATCAGGGTCTCATTGACTTGTGTACCGACAGACGATGCCCGCTAAAGGCTCAACACCGGTCGACTGTGACGCGCCGGGCGAACGACCGGGTTTGACCCACCGTTGACCTTCGTTGCGCCCAGCAGGGGTCGATCATCGCCGCTGGTTCTGACACCGTCCCATTCGAGCGAACCGAAAACGGAAAACCGGACCTCATCTAATTAAATGAAAAACCGTGAATAAATTTGTTGACCTCTGTTAGTGCAAGCTGCGTTGATGGCCCTGCACTATCATGCACTCAACACAGCAATCTAGAGGGGAAGGATTATGTTTCGAAATACACTCTTCGCCGGCCTCACCATCTGCCTTGCGAGCGGCCTCGGGGGAACGCCGGCCTCGGCGCTGTCCGCTTGCGCTGACCTGCCGGATCACGCCGCGCTGAAGACCGCGCTGGATTCTGCCGTCGCGACCGAGGCCAGCGGTCTGGACCTGCAGATGTGGGCGACGCTGGTCGACCGGGACGGGATCGTCTGCGCGGTCGCCTTCTCCGGGGCGGATCGCGGCTCGCAATGGCCGGGCAGCCGGTTGATCTCGGCACAAAAGGCCAATACCGCGAACGCCTTCAGCCTTGACGGTCTGGCGCTCTCGACCGCCAATCTGTTCGCGTTGGCCCAGCCCGGCGGCAGCCTGTTCGGCCTGCAGTTCAGCAATCCGGTGAATGTGGAGGCGGCCTATAAGGGCCCATCGCAGAATTACGGACAGGCGAATGACCCGCTGGTCGGCGAGAAGGTCGGCGGCGTGAACGTCTTCGGCGGCGGCCTCGGTCTCTATGACGGGACGGGTGTCGTCGGCGCCGTCGGCCTCAGTGGGGACACCTCCTGCGCCGATCACATGATCGCCTGGCGGGTCCGCAACAACCTCAGCCTCGACAAGCTCAAGTCCGGCGGCACCGGGGGCGTGAGTGGCGATGCCGATCGCCCGGACAACATCGTCTACGACATCACCGTCAATCCGGATGGCGGCGTCGGCAACAGCGCCGGCGGCTTTGGTCATTCGCAATGCATCAGCACGGGCGACCAGACAATGCTGCCGGCGGTACAGTAAACCGGGGATCGGGAATCCGGCGACAAAAGAGCCCCCGCAGCGGGGGCTCTTCTTAATCGAGCCTCATGATTGCCAGTCGGTTTTGGACAACTGAACGGACAGTTGCCGCTGGAGCCAGTTCGGCACAATTCAGGAGATCCGAACACGACCAAATCATGGAGGTCGCCTGTTGGCACAAAACGTAAGTTCCCCAATGTGCGGATTTGCGGGCGATTCGAACCTTGAGCCGGCACCGCCGCCGCTTCCCCTGCCCGAGCCTCGTCGATCAGGCGCGGCTCACCGCATCATCGGCATTCCGGCGGCCGCGCCGACCACCTTGCCGGGGGCCTTCTTGGCCTTGCCGCTGTCGATGTCGAGGTGGCGCA
>Ga0209980_10002266_pt1 | contig 10520 bp, 11 predicted proteins | sample CR02metaG_FD_183611 | JGI IMG/M metagenome (GOLD analysis project Ga0209980, IMG submission 183611) | Deep subsurface microbial communities from Mariana Trench to uncover new lineages of life (NeLLi) - CR02 metaG (SPAdes) (version 2) | ecosystem: Environmental > Aquatic > Marine > Ocean trench... | reverse complement strand
TCTACCACGAAGCACACGAAGATCACGAAGAATTTACAATCAAATTATATCGGTCCCTGCGTTTCAAAGCCCGTGGTTGATATAACTTGATTTCATACCTCAGGCTGAGTTTATGCAGGAGCTATGAGCGTAGAGGGCGAGCGGTCAGGCGCTGTTGTGAAAAATACGGATAATGCAGATGGTGACCGGCTATCTGTTCGGTTGACAACCCTACAAGGTGTTTACCCAAGACAAACCCCGATTGATGCTGTTCATCAGTTGAGTCCTGGTAAATGGCTTCGTAATGTAATAACCGGCTCCTGTTTCGTAGCCTGTTATCAAATCCTCAGTCTCGTCCTGCGCTGTTAGAAAGAACACGGGAATGGACGATGTCTCTCGATCACTTTTGAGTCGCGCCAACACCTCCAACCCGTTCATCTGGGGCATCTCAATATCGAGAAGAATGAGGTCAGGCTTATGGTTCTTTAAAACATCAAAGACCTGCAGCCCGTCGTAGGCGGAGATCACGCGATATCCGTTCTTTTCCAGAATGTCCCTGAGAATGGTTATTAGTTCTGGTTCATCGTCAACGACCAGGATGGTATTGATGTTTGGCGGTAAATCGGAATTTCTCACTGAATTGACCTCCTCAAAGTAACCATAAGCCAATAACGTGCCAAAATGGGTTTGTCCCGGTAACAGTAGAACTGCCTGAAAATCGGGTAGTTTTCTAAGCGAATGGATTCGGTCAGTATCCTTCTTAATCTGACAGGACAACAAAAAGATGCCAATGCGGTACATTTTGAGACAGTCGTTTAAAATTTGCGCTCGGGGCAGATAAGGCAATTCAGACACCACGCTCAGGAAAATTCAAAGTTGGGCAGATTTGGAGGGCTCATTGCAGGGGTAGGACGGAGGATGATGGGTAGATTGGCTAAGATGATGGTCGATCAGCTCTTTAAATCAAATTATATCGACCACGGGATTTCAGACTCCGTGGTCGCCCAAAGGGAAGAGATGCCGCTTTTCCCCCTGTGGAATGAAATGGAGAGTTTCGTTAATAAAACTCTTACTTTCCCGTCCAGGGAGAACAAACCGAAAGCTTAGCCATCCCTCGGCTGGTCACTTGGGGGTATAGAGGCGATAAGTCCCTCCAGTTCGTCCTCAAGGGAGGAGAGGATAGTTTCCAGTTCTCCTACGATCCGCTGACCAGTTAGAGAGGATCTGCGTTTACGTGGCAGAGAATCCTGGATCTTTTTTCGCAGATCCTTCCAGCTGATCAGAAGCTGCCGGCTAGCCTTTGCCCGGTCCTGAAGAACTAACAGCTCCTCACGGTGCTTGAAATTTATTGTCGCCAGCTCCTCTTTGAGCCTGGCACTTAGCGTGCTCACTTTCTCCTTGAGCTGAGCTCCCTGAATCTTTAAACCGTCTCGCTCGAGATTTATCCAGAAATAATCGCCAAGGAGCCACCCACATAGTCCCAGCAGAATAAGCACCGTGCCAGTGAAAATACGAATCGACCTTCTGGATACGACCAGATGCCTTGTCCCCGTTCCCTGCCGTGGAAGAATAAGGATCGAGTACGACCTATCCATATACCATGAGTCTCCCGTGATGATTTAGGAAATCTTGCTAACGACCAAAAATGAAGCGTCCCTATTTTGCCGGAGAGACTATTCGATCCGAGCTCTAAAGAGTATCCCTGCCGTGTACGCTTGACGGTAAGCCATCGAGTCTAGGTTGCTGACAGCTTCCAACATGCGACTCGCTTCAGGGGAAGAAGTGTGACCGTTGCTTGCGCGAGCTAGTGTTTGTGTGAGGCGCTCGAGCTCCGACTGAAGACGGTGCCACTTTATGGCGTTTGACCGTGCCGAGAGAACCTGTGGGAGAGCATTGATGGTTGCGTCCCGCAGACGGAATAACTCCCCATAGGGAGCGAGGTTCGGAGGTTGTTCTTCGATGAAAGTATCCCAGTGGAAACCTAACATCTTAAGATTTCTCTCGAGGGGGCTCCAGATATTGTCATACCATTCCAGACAATGGCGGATAACTGGGCTAAACTGAGCGCATGCTCGCCCAGGCTCGTCGCCAAACTCCGAAGAGGAGGGGGCACTGAGTTTTGCCATCTGTCGGTCCCAGCGTCCCGCAAGCTCGTAGCTCAAGATCTTCAGGCGAACAAGAACCAGAAGGGCGCGGAAGTCCTCGACAAAGCGAGGCTGCCCAGGGGCTACCCTGGTCTGATGGATAAGCCGCTTCCATGAAGGGTGTGTTAGCAAGGTTAGTGGGCCAAGCTTGCCACCGCCGTTCAGGTGACGCAGTATTTCCTGGACTATGCGCTCCTGTGCCTCGAGTAGCATTTTATCAGAGAGGAAAGGACCATATCGAATCAGGGTCTCCTGAGCACTGGCGGCCTCATGGGAGACCGTGTCAATCATCGACAGGAGTTTATCCCATGGCTCACGGCTCAGCCCCCCGCTCCGTCCGGCAGCAATCGCTTCGAGCTTCCACATTTGGCTGCCATCGGTCGACTCGATTGCACATCGCATCTGGGCACCAAGGGCTTCCAGGTCCTCTAATCCTGCCTCGGTTGGTGGGCACTCCCAAAGGTCTGAACGAAACTCGAGATCCAACCCGGCAAGGCGCTCTGTCTCCTTGATGATGAGATCAAATTCCTCGGGCCTCATGACCTCAATCAAGCTAGGAGGTGTACCGGCAAGTTCAACCTCCTCCTCCGGGTCAGGGGTGATATTGCTCCCGTAGTGGCTAACAAGTTCTCCTCTGGAAAAACGTAGATTGGCTCGTCCATTTCCGACTATCCGCGTAAGAAGTGACATCAGTACAACGAAAAAGATGAGGTAGCTGAATTCTGTTTCCATAGAATTGTGAAGTGGCTATTCAACCTTTCAAAGAAGGTAGCTATAAGCTAAAAATGTGCCAACCTGAGTTAACCTCCAGGGGGTGCAGCTTCTTGTGAATCCACCGGTTTTCAAGGTGAAAGGAGAGAATCAAAAACAAACTCAAGCCTGTAGGACAATAGGAAACGGCGAGGGGGTGGCACACATTGAGAGAGCCGTTTCAAATTGGCACAATGGGGCAAAGAGGGAAATTCAGGCTACACGTTACAGAAAATTCAAGTTTGGAGCAAATGTTGAGCTCTTATCGCATGCTCCAATGCGCCACATTTTCACACCCGGGTAATCTCTCCTTATTTTTATATCATTTCCGTTGCATTAACTTTGTTCAGGAAAAAACATTTTTTCCTAGACGGACTATTGGGGACTGAGTTAAGAGCTTTGAGGGAAGACAAAGAGGAGCGCAGAAGGGATGAGGCGCCAATTTATAGTATTAGCGATCTCCATGGTTTTGTTTCCGGTAGAGATATTTTCGGCAGAGGGAAACGCGGCTGCGAGAAAAAAGATATACAAAATGAATTGCTCGCCGTGCCATGGAGAGGAAGGCAAAGGTGACGGAGTTGGGGCTAGGTTGTTGCCGGTCAAACCGGCTGTCCATTCGGACGGAAATATCATGAACAACCGATCAGACAAATATCTCTCTAAAATCATCTCTAAGGGTGGCTCTGCCGTGGGGAGGTCGACCTATATGCCAGCCTGGGGCGGTCTATTTAGCGATCAGCAAATCCGTGACCTCATCGCCCATATTCGAAGCCTAACCAGGTCTTTGTCGCACTCTTCTAAAGGCGTAGATCGTTAGTCTGGTGCCCTTTTATGAGTATCCACACGACGGCAGGATCTTCAAATTTTAAGAGAGGGTGGGGATGGTCAACATGACGACAAAATGAAAAGACTAATACGCATGCCTACTTTTACTTGACATCGAACATTCATATGGGTCAATAGTAGAGCAAAGGGGCTTTACCAAGGAGGGATGTAGCTATGGCATTGCAGAAACAATCGGCGCAAGAAAACCAATTCCTGAGCTCTGAAACTAAGGAGTCTTTCATTGCCCCGGGCTTGACTATCGAGGGAAAAATAGAGGGGGCAGGAAACGTGCGGATTGCGGGTCGGTTCAAAGGGGAGATCAATGTAAAGGGTGATGTCATCATCGAACAAGGGGCTCACGTTAGCGGAGAAGTACGGGCCGAGAATATTGTTCTCAGTGGAGAGATAGAAGGGAACATTCACGCCGAATCTCAGGCGGAGCTGTTGGAAACCGGAGTGCTTATGGGGGACCTTAAGGCATCGTCGCTTACGGTAGCGGCCGGGTCGCACATGCGTGGGAAGGTAGATTTCGGGTGGGAGGAGCGAGGGGCCGACAAGGTGGTTCCCATTGAAGGAAGCGGGTCGAGTCTATAATCTCGAGATTCTCCTTACAACCCTAGTGGCTGATTCTAGCCTTATCATCCGCAATGTCTCCCGGTCATGAGCATGAATAGGCGTCGCAAGGGCATCTGACAGCTAGTTCGGGAGGCATCGTTGACACTGACCTTTGGTAGATTTTCAAAGTACTGAGCGTAGCTTGCCAAGTTAGGGTCCACACGCTCTAGCAACGACCGGTGTGACCTGACCTCTTCGATAGAAGCTAACCGGCCATCCGGGTGCCGTACGACCACCCCGTAGTGGGGATCAAAGAGGCCGAAACTTCCATTCGGCAGCTGGACAAACGCTACGCCGACGCAGCTGTTTTTCTTTGGGGCGCAGGCAAACCCGAAGTGTGCGGGAATCCCCGCATAAGCACTGAGCGCTGCGAATACATCTGCTGCCTGGTCTTGAGAGCCGTATCCGCGTACGATGATGTCCCAGACATGATCGTCGATGGCAGGAAGCCCTTCTGGAATCGGACGGACATGTTTGCGTGTCCATTCGAACAGTACCAGGATCTTTGCCTCACGATCCTGAATCCCACCTACCAGTTTTCGGGACAGATTCCGGAATTCAAGGTCGCGATGGACATATGCCAACAGCTTCAGATAGAGGGGCATCCGGACCTCCGCGACGCGCAAATCCACCCCACGGTGAATCGCGACGGGTCTGGTGAGGATAAACCAGGTAGAGCTTACCGCGATGATAATCGCCAGGATCACTAATGCGATTGGTCTAATTCGCCGTTTCATGCCGCCTTATCAGCGCAGGGCGCTTGCCACTTGAGACGCAGTGATACTAAATCTGTAAATATAGATTATCCAGCGAGTCCCTCCGCGAGACTACCCAATAACGTTTTACTGTTCAAGTCCGTTTGGGAAGCGGCAAGCTGGGCATGGCATAGTGTATCCGTTACCTCTGCAACGATGCTAGGATGAGTTACCAGAGGCTGTCCTGAGGAGGAGAAGATTATCACGAGAACTTTGTTTACCTTGAATTTGATCGTGCTTGGGTTTGTCCTTAGCACCTCGCTATGCCGTGCGGCATCGCTTGTCCTGGAAGCAGAGGACTTCCGGGTCCTGAGCGGCGATTGGAAGGTTGGCGATATCACCCAGAACTATTACAGCGGGACATTTGCAAACACGTTCCTTTGCGGTCAGATGTTTCTCGGCGCACCTGAACAAGGAGTCTATTCGGAGGCAGTTATGGACGTCGAGATACCTGAGGCGGGCGATTACCTCCTGTGGACCCGCTACGAACAACCTTCATATTTCAGCGTAGAACATGGGATGAGGGTCGTACAGAATGGCAACACCGTTTTTGACCGTAAGTACGGGGTATTTGAAAACCTGAAACTCTGGCCCTTTGCGGTGGGCATGAAGGCTCAAGTGCTTTTCCGTTGGGGTGGGGGCGACAATATCGTTTGGGAGCCGTCTCGAGAGCCGATCCGTCTGAATAAGGGCCCGGCGCGCATCGTCCTGTACAAGGACAGTCAGCCCAGTGGTACGAGATTCTTGGTCCGGAATAATGAAGGCGAGATCATCGAACCGCTCGGCCCTGCCCGGAGGAACATTGACCTCATTTACCTTACAACTGAGCTCGACGAAGCTATTCGACAGAAGTCTGCCGCTTACCCGCTAAACAACAATTGCTCCCAGGCCGGAAAGGTTTTTGTTCGGATACGAAATCCCAAGGACGCTAAGTATCCGATAACAGGTGGGCTCAGCGATCACAAGACACACAATCCTTACTGGAACTACCCTCGCCGAAAACTTCCCACGGTTATTTCGATGTTGGGAGGACAATCTCCCTCTTTGCCGGACCATTGGATCATGCCGGGGCAGAGCAGCCCTTGGGTCGAGATCGGCAGCGGTCTCGACGGTCTGGGTCTTTGGCAAGAAGTTACTTTCACCGTTCATTATCAAGTTCCTGAGGGACAACAAGCTCCGAACGATGTGAACGTGACGGTAGAGGTCGCTGCTGACGGGGAGGGGAAAAATATCATCCAATCGGATCGGTATCAGCTCCGTGGGAGAAGTTTCATCTGGGAAATACCTGGAAACTTCAATCGTGGCAAGGCACACACCCTTGAAGAGATTCACCGAGATTTGCTGGCTCGGCTAAAAAGTCACCCGACGACCGGTAAAATGCCGAGGCTTATCCCGGTTTATGGAATTTTGGGTGGATCCTGGCATGGCAAGCGTAATTCCAATAAGGAGTTTTTGCACCTTCGCACAGAGACGGGTCTTTTGCTGGGACGTAACGTATGGAAAAAGGATGAGCTCTATCCAGACCTGGAACAAAAATATCGGATCCCTGATGGGAAACTTCTTGCGATAGATGTGAGGGGAGTTCGCACCGCTAAACTCGAGGTGTTTCTGCTCGGCCTGAAAGACAAGGAACGGATTCGTGTGGTCTCTTTTGGCGATGAAATCGGCGTAGGAGGCTATAACCTTAATAGCAGTCCAGACAATAAGATGTTCCACGAATATTTGAAGGCAGCTGGCTTGTCGCCAAGTGATCTGGGTTTCGGTGAATGGAATCAAGCAAGGCTCGTCGATGAGTCGGAAGCGTTCAAAATGCCGAAGGCCTACTACTGGAGCCGGCTATTCGGAATTGATAAGGATATCGAAAAACTGGCCAAGCGGACCAGGATAGTTGAAAAAATCTTGGGACCGGGAGTATACACAGGAGCAAACTTCTCGCCACACTCGCAGTTTTGGCCTCGTTTCGGTCAATGGGTTCGTCTCTTTAGAAAAAGGGGCATGACTATGCCTTGGAGCGAGGACTACATCTGGCAGATACCCGAGTTGAGCCCCCAGGTCACCGGCTACTTGCTCGATGTTCTTAGATCTGCCGGCAGGATTGAAAAGATGCCCATCCATTACTACACGATGCCTCATTGGCCCGGAAACACCCCGAAAGATCTGACCCTGAGCTTTTATTCCGCTCTGGCGCACGGCAACAAGGTGATAAATTATTTCGCTGCGGTACCTATATACAGTTACACGGAGAATTACGTCTCCTGGGAGGCAACGGAGACCTGGAAGGCGATACGAGACCTGACCCATGATGTGGGCCTTGCAGAGGATATCATCTGGAAAGGGCAGGTCAGGCCTTCCCAGGTTGCTATTCTACTCTCGCACGCGACCGATATCTGGGAGGCTGCGAAGGGATCATCCATCTACAATTTCGAGCGCAAGAACGTCTATTACGCCCTTAGACACGCGCAGGTTCCCCTGGACTTCATTACTGAGGGCGACCTTATAGACGGATCTGCAAGCACAACCAGGGTCATCTATTTCGTAGGGACTCACCTTCGGCGAGCGGCTGCCGAGAAACTTCGAGATTGGGTGGCAAATGGAGGTTTGCTCTTCAGCGTTGCAGGCGGAGGATTCCTCGACGAATACAATCAGCCAATGGACGTGCTCGCCCCAGTATATGGGGTAAAGAGTCAATCGCTCACCGTGACCGAGAAAAATCTTTGGGCAAAGCAGCTTTTCCAGTGGCTACGTCCACTAGCGCATTTCTCATACCCGGGTGCTTCCTCTAAATTGCCGGCTTACATCGCCCGGCAAGACATAGAGCCAGAAACAGCAATTGTAATGGGGAGATTTGACGACGGCAAAGCGGCGGTCATCCGAAATCGCTTCGGCAACGGATTGGCGACGCTGGTGGCCACTTTCCCCGGCTCTGCGTATATTCATCCGGCGATTCCCAAACGCCCGTGGGACAGAAGCACTTCTGATGATGGGTTCGCTCATTTTCTTCCTACGGACTTTGACCAGTCAGCCAAGCAAATCATAGCTGAGCCCATCACCGAAGCAGGTCTGGCAAATATTCTTCCCGTTGAATCCTCCAATCCTCTCGTGGACGCCACTGTCATTGAATCGCCTACCGGGATCGTGGTTGCACTGGCCAATTATTCCAATGGTTTCATTCCTGATTTGACGGTCAGAATAAGGGACGTGGGAAGGGTCCGATCGGTTATTGCCGTTCGAGCTGAGCGCTTACAAATAGCGCGAGATGGAGAGCACATGTCTGTTACCCTACCTTTAGAATGGGGAGACATGATTGTAATCCGGCGATAACGGAACCGTCATTTTGCGAAGCGGATGCCTGATTCAGTGTAAACCCCGCCTCTTGAGGCGGGCACAAAGCCGATGGGGCTTCCAAAGGGGAGAAGCGGCAGCTCTCCCCTTTGGTCGGACACGGGGATTCAAACCCAGTGTTCGATATAACTTGATTAGAGGAGCCCATAGAGAGGGCGACCTATCATGCCCTGCTTGGCAGTGCTAGATTGTTAAATGGAATGTGCTGCTGTCTGCAGAGGGTAGCTCATGGCTAACCGGTTTATATCCCTAGTCGTCTTCCTGGTTTTCTTTGCTCCCGCTGCCTTGGCCCAGCAAATTTACAAGTGGAAGGACGAAGAGGGCCACTGGCATTTTTCCAACGCGCCACCGGCCGGAACAACGGTGAAAAAAGTAATGGAAGGCGGGTCTGTTCCGAAGGCAGTTCCGGCCAGGTCTCCAAATCAAAAACCCACTCTGTCACCTCCGGCAGTTGGCAGAAGCAAAGCAAAAGATATCCCTGAAACTCCCGCCGGAAACCCATCGGATGTTTCCCGTGACAAATCATCTAGCAAGTGGTTGCTACTTATTCCCCCCCTGAAACAGGGAGGTTATGATGATAGTCTGCCATTATCGGAATGGAGGCCATGGCAGTCTTTTGAAAGCGTCGATGCGTGTGAAAGAGATAAAGGAATACTCATTGCTAATTCGTTAGTGAGACGAACGGAATTTGTTGAAGGAGGCATAATAGCTAGGTTTTTTGGGCTGCGATCATCAAAAACAATCACAGAGGTCGATCTTGGCACAGTAAATAGCCGTTGCATCCATTCAGTTGAATTCAAGCCTCCTAAAGAGGCCAATGTATTGATGGTTTTTAAACGTTCGGGGTATGATCCGGGCAGCATTACTGTTCGTGTCCTGTTCGGAAGGGTATTCAACCATGGGCAGACTACGGCCCGAAATGTTGTAGTTAAATTTCAGATCCGAAACACCTGGGGAACAACGGTTGGCAAAGGAGAGATTCCAACCGTTCCTCACGACATACCTGGAACAACTTCCGCAGAGTTTCACGGTAAAATCGGTGGGGTGGCCAACCTCAGCGGCCTAAGCTTTCACACAGATATTGTTTGGTCAAAAGACTAACCAAAGATATTTGAAATTTTCCGTTGAATTTGGGTTTAGGGAATCGGAGAAACGATGACTCTCGCAAAGGCGCAAAGGACGCCAAGGAGGAGGATCAAAAAAGTTTTCTTTGCGGTCTTGGCATCCCTTCGGCGGAGTTTATCCTGACAAAGGAAGGGCTCAGGACAGGCTTGGCACGAAAAACTTTGTTGAAGTCGTTCTGTTGAACATTTTATCGGTAAGAATCTAACCTCGATCCGAAAATTATCAGTCCAAGAGATCCTCCCTGTGGTGGGTGTTACCCTTATCTATTGATTCACTTTTATTTCGCCTCACTTCTCTTTTTAGTGACAAAAATTGTATTTTTTTTAAGCTTGTTACAGTTTTTTCACTGAGCAGCATTTTTTTGACAGTGAACATAGATAGTCCTGTGGAATAACAATAGATTAGCCTGGCATAACGGATGGGGCAATTTTGGTATGGACATTGCTCTAAAATTCTATAAGCAAGTAGAGGATCAAAATCTCTTTAACGGTAAGAAATGGAGCTTGTGCCAGTGAAATGGAAGGCAATTAAGGGGGCCTTATGTATATCGAAGAAATTGGGATTATCGAAAAAGGGTTGGAAGTCAGGAGTAAAAGGAGAGGGTTTGGTAAATTAGAAGGTTTGTCAATAAAGGGTATTAATCCCCGGGAAGAAGAGATCAAGAGGATACGAATGCAGATTATGCGTGGAGAGTACCGCGTGGGAGTTATAGATTTGGCCAGAAAGATTGTCCGCGACGAGAATTCTAGGCTCCTGTCAAGCCAATGACAAAATGGGGCGCCAGCAATCTTCAACTGACATAGACCACACAGTCGCTCACCGAAAGATAATTGCTGATCTGGAGGCCAAGTATATCAGATCAGCCGTTGACTAGAAAATCCCTAATCAATCAAGTTATATCGACCACGGGGTTTGAACCCCGTGGTCGACCAAAGGGAAGAGCTACCGCTTCTCCCCCCTGTGGAGTAATGGACCGCAACTCCAC
>Ga0209980_10002265_pt1 | contig 10522 bp, 10 predicted proteins | sample CR02metaG_FD_183611 | JGI IMG/M metagenome (GOLD analysis project Ga0209980, IMG submission 183611) | Deep subsurface microbial communities from Mariana Trench to uncover new lineages of life (NeLLi) - CR02 metaG (SPAdes) (version 2) | ecosystem: Environmental > Aquatic > Marine > Ocean trench... | reverse complement strand
GTTAGACGCAAGTGAGTTGGTCAGCACGAAGACTTCAATGCCGCGCTGGCGATACTCGCGAAACCCGTCGATTTCCTCGTCTCGAAGTACGAAGTAGGCTGTGATGACAAGCAATTCTTTCCGCGCGTCAATGACTGTCTTGCGCAATGATTCGGTAATCGAAGCGGCTGTTGCGGCCTCGCCGGGCTGAGACTTGTCCGGTGAATCGTAAATCAACTGATAGGGCGCCCAGGTATATGCATCTGCGTTGCCCTGAAGCCGGTCAAGAATCGAACTGCGTATGGCTTCGGCGTATCTGCTCTCACTGACCTCAGTGATGGAACGTACAACTTTCTCTCGCAACTCGCGTAACGCAGCATCAGGGTCGTCCGGCATGCTACTTATCGCCGGCATAGGTATCGCGGCTTTGTGATTCCAGTATGAGTCGAACATAGTCGATACGTCCCGAACCACCGGGCCCACGGCGGCAACGTCGAGGTCGCCAAATTTCACATCCTCACTGGCGTTGAAATACTCGTTACCAATGTTGCGCCCGCCAATAATCGTTATCTGGTTGTCGACAGTGAACGATTTGTTGTGCATGCGCCGGACGATCCGTCGCAGACCACCGGCCGCATCCAGTGCTCGGACCTTGCGGTGTCCGAAGGGATTGAAAAGGCGAATCTCCATGTTCGGATGCGCATCGATAGCCGCCAGTCCCGCGTCGTGGCCACCCATGTGAAGGTCGTCAATGAGCAGTCGTACGCGCACGCCGCGATCCGCCGCTCGCATCAGCGCCTCAAGAAAGGCATGTCCGACCCGGTCGTCGTGTATCAGGAAATACTGCGCATCGATGCTGCGCTCGGCACGTTCCGCAAGGAGCAATCGAGCCGCAAGCGCGTCAATGCCGTCCACCAGCGGAAAAAAACCTGACTCTTCGGGATGAGATGACTTGTGTTCCGAAACCGCACGACCGAGTTGGGTATCGTCGGTGTCCGTGTACGCCCTAGAATCCGTGCGTGGATAATCAAGGTCGATAGTCGCACAGCCCGCTACAAGGACTGTCAGCGCGATGAATACATGTTGACGAAGCAGCCTGTGTAACATGTTCATCCCTGATACGGTTTCCGGCTAGTCTGCAATGTTCGCCGATTCGGCGGTGATCTCGTCTAGCCAGACGATCAGCAGATCATACGCAATGACGAGCACGACCGCGCCAAAGAACAGGCCTAGAAAGCCGAAGCTGATAAAACCACCGATAGCACCGATAAAAATAACCAGCATCGGCGCATCGACGCCGCGTCCCATCAGGATTGGTTTGAGTACATTGTCCAGCGCAACGACCGGTATGTTCCAGGCGACGAAGAGCAATGACGGAAGCAGTTCGTGGTTGGAAAACACATAAATCGCAATTGGAATGATGACAACCGCCATACTGATCTGCAGTACCGCAAGGACCAGGCAGATGAACGCCCACAGAGCCGCCGCCGGAACGCCGATCACCGCGAAACCGATGCCGGCCAGGATCGACTGGACGATGGCGACCCCAATGACACCCATCGTTACGCCCCTCACCGTATTCTCCGCGAGTGATACGTAGCGTTCGCGCGACTCGGGAACGATGCGTTGTACGAGCTGATTGGCGAGTGCCGCAGCGCGCTCGTGATGCGCGAGTATGACACCGGCTACGATGACCGCAGCCACGAACTGCAAAACAGCCAGGCCCGCCGCGGCGATTGAGGACAGGACGGAAACGCTGGCACCCCTTAGCTGCGGCTGAAACCGGACCAGCAATTCGGTCAGGTTTGTCGCTGCCTGTTGCCAGAATTGAAATAGCTGCTCGCCGATCACCGGCCATTGTTTTACGGCGTCAGATGCTTCGGGTATGGCAAGCGAACCCGACTGAATCTGACCCGCAAGGTCCCGAATCGAATCTGTGAACCCGGGAACGGAGCCAGCAATTGGGCCGATAATTAGCGTAAGCATCAGCACGACGAAGATCGTAGCGGCAAGACCGGCACGGCCTCCGAGCTTGCCTACAAGCCAGACAAATGCCGGATAAGCAGAAACGGCGATAATGATGCCCCACAAAAGGATGCTAACAAATGGCGCAATGATCATTGCCGACCAGGCAACGATCAGTGCGATAAGCACAATCCTGATGATGTTGTCGATCATGCTTTGGTTGGTGGTCATTGCTTAACGCCGAGTTGTTGAAGTACATCATTTGTGAGCGTAACAAAAATCCTGAAACTCTCGTCGGCTGCCAGTTTTTCGTCAATCAGCAGTTCAAATGCAGTGTTCTGCAATTGCCTTATCTTCGCGATGACTGCAGCCCGTTCCTCCAGGCCGCCCTCCTCAGTAACGGAATTGCGTAACCTGATCGTCTCCGAGTAGAACATGTCGATCCGGTTTTTTCTTCTTCTTCGAAAAAACCGGATACCGGCAAAGATTGCGCCGACCAATGCAATCAGAACCGTTACTGCAAGTTCAGCAATGCCTGAGTATCTTTCATAGACGCTGGGCGCCGATCGCTGAAGGTATGCGAGCGTACCCGGGTGCAGTACGAATGTGGACCGGCCGGTGTCCAAATCATCGGAAAAATCCTGGAAGAGGCCGGGACGCTGTGCCGAAATTGCCGGCCGCAGCCGGTGAATTTCATTGATAAGGTCGTAAACCACTGACCGTTCGAGACTTGTTCGTGCGACCAGCATTTTGTCCACCGCCACGGTAAGGACCGGCTCGGGCGTGGCGTCGCCATAGGTGCCGACCGGGATGACGAACGGTCGCAAGGTCGGATTAAGCAATACAGCCGCATCGACCAGGGACCCTTGGCCGATTCCCTGGGGTGACCCAAGGCTCGAAAGCTTAAACTCCGGGTACTCTGCGAGTCGATCCGGGGAGATCGGGGCAAAGACAACAACGACGTCGGGGATCTCGTCTTCGACGTCGACGTAAGAAAAGTCCTCCTCGCTGAGCCCGAGTCGTTTGACGATTCGTTCGAACATTAACCGCGAAGCCGATCCCGGCGGCCCGGCGAACACCGTCGAGCCCTTTAGCGCCTCTGGACCATCCATGACGTTCGCGTCCCCTGTGTAGCCAATATGCAGCACAGTAGGATACAAAGGCATAACTGTAGCGATGCCTTTGCGAAACGGCATGTTGTTCGAGACGAGGGCGATATCTGCTGTACCCGAAGCCAGCGCGTCAAGTGCCAAAGTTTCAGATAGCGGCGTAGGCGTCAGCTCAATCCTGACTGCAGACTCACGATCCAGCAGATCGACGAAATCCGTGGCAATCTTCTGATCTATCGGGGAAATCGGCGTCACGAAACGTAAATCGGCGGGACTTCTTTCGCAGCCCGACGACAGGACAAGACAAATCAGGACGCAACATCTATGGAAAGTTCGCATGGTTATTGTTGGAGATTCTCTGCGATACAATGGGCCTGCGCCTGATATTACAGAAGAACGCTGGATAGAAACCAGAGGAATACGAGTTATGGCAAAACATGGGTTGTGGTGCCTGCTTATTGCACTGGCCGCCATGCCGGCGCTCAGTGCACCGAAGACAGACGTTGTTATCTTCAATAATGGCGATCGGCTAACGGGCGAGGTCAAGTCGCTCGAGCGAGGCAGACTCCGCTTCAAGACAGACGCGACAGATACGATTTCAATTGAATGGCGCGACGTTGCGTATTTGAGCAGCGATCAGAATATCCAGGTCGAGACCGAAGAGGGTAAGAGATACCTGGGTCATCTTGAGCGTGGCGAAAGCGAGTACCTGACCGTCGTGCAAACACAGTCAGGGCCTGTTGAACTGGAATCCGGCGCCGTCGTCCTGATGACGCCGATCGAGGAAAGAGGTGTCAGCCGACTCGATGGCGATATCACGGCCGGATACAACTTCGCCCAAGCGAGCCAAATCAAGCAGCTGCATTTCGGCCTCGACATGGACTATCGGACCGAGACGAGAATTGTAAGTCTGCGAGTCGATGCAACAACGTCCGACAGTGCGGGCAGCGAGTCCAGCCAAAGAGAAAGCGTCGATCTCTCTTACACACGTCTGTGGCCAAATCGCTGGTTGACGGGTGGCGTGCTTAGTCTGAATCGAAACGACGAACTCGGTGTTGATTTGCGAACCTCAATTGGCGCAGGTGGCGGACGAATATTGAAGCAATCGAATACGATGGACCTGTCGCTCACGGGCGGTCTGCTGTTCAGCCGGGAAAACGTGAGTAGTGGTCTGCCAGACGAGGACACCTGGGAGGCAATTGGCACCTTGCGGTGGGGCTGGTTTCGCTACGATTCGCCGGAGCTGGACCTGTCGACCGAGCTGCAACTCATTCCGAATCTAACGGACACCGGCAGGGTCCGTGGCGAATTCGATATCAGCCTGAGATGGGAAATGATTGAGGACCTCTTCTGGGAACTGAGCTTCTACGACAGCTACGACAGCGATCCAGTCGTTCTGGGAGCGGAGAAAAACGACTACGGCGTCAATATGTCGCTGGGCTGGGATTTCTGAGTCAGCGACTTATGAGGCCGTCCCGGCGAAGGCGACTGACAATGGATCCAGACATGGATCACAAGTGGTTGGCAGTTCCTGAGGAATTACGGCCTTCATCATCGTCATCCGAGCTGGCTCGGTACTCGTTTAGTTGTTGCATAAGCCACTGGCCGAACGCCATCTTCTCCTCGCTTTCGCATTCGATGTAGTACGGCTTATTGCTCAAAGAACTACTGCTGGCCAAACGCTCGATGAATTTCTCGCTCGTCGGCGCGTAGCGCTTGCCTCGCCGGTATTTCATCCGCAGGTGAGCTTCGGCATCCTGCGCATCGTGTTGTTTGCCATTGCGAATGAATGTGCAATTGCTGCTACCGATAGTACTGAGCAGATATTCGATCTCCGCCGGGGCCTCGTCGGCGCGTGCGCCCGGCGGCAGCAGACATACCAAGAGCGCGAAGGCGACAATGACTCTCATCGTTCGATCCCTGCAACGGTAGCGCGTCTGATCACAAGCGTAATCGCACCGACATCGGGTTGTGGTCCGACGAGCCTACACGGCGTGTCGTCGCGTCGATCACCTGGAGGCCGCGGACATAGATATGATCCAGCGGCTGTCCGAAAGCTCGCTTGCGGTGATCCTCGTCGTAATCCAGCATCGCGAGTCCGAGGCTTTTGGCCGCCTCATGCAGGATCTCGGACCGTCGCCCGCGCCAGGTGTTGAAATCACCGGACAGCAGGATCGGGCCCGGGTGTTCGCTCATGACAGACTGCAGCTGTCGAATCTGTTCCTGAAAAACACGAACGCCAAACGTGAAGTTCACGGCGTGGGTGTTGACGACCAACAGCGTCTGATCGGTACCGGTCAATCCATACTCGGTGATCAATGTGGCTTTCCGCGAGCGGAGCCAGGGCTCCAGGCTCACGAGGTTGCACTGCGTCAATGGCTGTGCGGCACTGACGGTCATGACGCCCGTCACCGACCGCTTCGTGCGATAGCCTGGAGCAAATGAGCGGTACTGGTCGGAAGCCACCACACCCCAGGCGTTCGAATTCAACGAGGCTTCCTGGAATATCATCAGGTCGAGTTCGCCCGTCATTGTCGCCAGATCGGCTGTCCATGCCGGATCGCTGCCTCTATGAATATTCCAGTTCACCATCCGGATATCACTGGAGTCCAGCTCATCGTGCTGCGATCGTCTGCTACTACCCAGTTGCGCCGCACAGGATTCAGGCTCCGTCTGGATACCGACAGCGGCGAGCCCCAGGCTTGCCGCAGCGGAGACAGCCGCTGGCGGGCTGGCACAAGCTGTCAGCGTTAGCAGCGCGCACAGCGCCGCTGACTTGGTTATTCGGTGCATTGATGCTCTCTTGGTGTGCTGCGTGGCCAAATCCACGCATTGCAAGCGCATTCTCGTCCAAGGGAGCCGCTGTGACAAGGACGCGGTTCTCCTTACCCTTCCGGAAGCTGAGTTTCTACGACAGCAAACCAATCGTTCTTGGAGCGGAGAAAAACGACTACGGCGTCAATACGTCGCTGGGCTGGGATTTCTGAGTCAGTGGCCGATGAGGCCGTCCCGGCGAAGGCGACTGACAATCGATGTCGCGGTGTTGTCAATGAGCACTCCAACGACTGCGGCATCCGTGCTTGATGACTGAATGGCCCAGATCATTTTTTCGTCGGCGGACGAGAAAAGTTCGGTTTCCAGCACGACGGTCGTGTTGAAATTGATGCTTTGAGGCTCGTTCAGCTCTTCGTAGTTGTAGCGAAAGAAGTTGATTGGTCTCCCGCCAATCGTCGTTGCTTTTGCCCCCGCAGAGCCACTTTTCACATCCACATCCGTCTGTTGACCGATCACACGCGTTACCAATACGGCGTCAAAACTGCCGGACTGAACCGCCCCCAATACCGCATCGCGGCTGATCGGCTCGTTGCCCTGTACGACGGAATAGTAGGCGCTGGCCGAGGCACCCTCAGCTCTGAGGCCGGAAACAACTGCCCGTTCGAACTGTGCCCGGGAGTTGTAGTTGCCGGCCACACCAATCACCAGGAAGTTGCTGAAAGATGAATTTGCGTAGGCATCGTCCGAGTAGGTCTTCGCGACCCGTGTTGAGGCTGCGCACGTTGCCAGCAGTATGGACAATAATGCGAGCATGATTGCTCTGAATGGGCCTGTTGGCATTGGAACTCCTTTAAGCGGAACGCGATTTCGATCAAGCAAGCAAACGGATTCTATATCAACGAGTACCGGGAGTGCTCAGGAGATTGTTACAAGATGCTACAGGTATCACTAGGTATCAGCTTGATGCGCGATCGCGTTTTGCTTCATCGTATTGCCCGTCCATTCGGGATTCTCTGCGTCATTCGGAGTGCATCCAAATGACAGCATAATAACTACAGGAAAGAACTATGAGAACAGAAAAGAACACGAAACCGCTCAGTGTCGCATTGAAGCTATTGGTCGCGGTTTTCAGTATTGGTTGCACAACGACAGCGCCGACAATTGATTCCAGCCCAACTGCAGAGGTGACATTTGATGGCCTGCATGAGGTATTGAACTCTGCGGCTGACAAAGCATGGGCGAAGCCGGGCGTTAGTCTCTCCGGATATACGAAAATCAAGCTTGAGGGTGCCGGAGTCGAATATCGCCCTGGCGGCGAAGCGGGGCGTACATGGATGTCACGATCACGGGGAGGGCCCTACGAAGTGACCGAAAAGCAAAAAGAACGTTTCGAGCAGACGGTCCGCGAAGCGTTCCAGGAAGAGTTGGCCAGGAGCGAACGGTTTACCATCGTTGACGAGGCCGGCCCGGACGTATTGCTGATTCGTGGCGCGCTTCTGGATGTGGTCTCTTACGTACCGCCGGACAACATTTCCGGTCGTGTCCATGTCTTTCTCAGCTCCGTTGGCGAGGCGACACTGGTGATTGAGATTCGCGATTCCATTACGAACGCCATTCTCGCCCGTGCTATCGACCGCGATGCGGCTGAAGATTTGAGCGGTGGCTGGACGGAGTCGAACCGCGTAACGAATACGGCCGAGGTGCGGCGGTTGGTCAGGCGCTGGGGTCGCGCTCTCCGGGAAGGGCTCGAGGGCATTGCCAATTAGGCGTCAGTTTCCGAGGTTCTGATCGAGAAAAGCGCGAAACAGGGCCGCCCAGCGTTGGGCGGCCGATTCCACTGCAGTCCAATCCGGTTCCCGATTCTCGCCTGACGCAAAACGTGGCGCAGTGTCACTGTCTCCAGCACGCGCAAGCACACGATCAGTGCCGGAGTCCCTCAACTCCATCAGAAAAAGCAGGGCTCCAGGACGGGCAGCATCGCGCATGTCCCTGCGCAGATTCGGTATTTCGCCATAGGTTGCGTCTCTCAGATCTACCAGTGAAGCCGTCACTCGAAGCATTCCCGGTCCCGGTTCCTGAGTGATTTCGTACTCGCTTAACTCCTTCAGAAAGGACTCGCGAAATATCTGCCGGATACGTGCCAGTTCTTCTTCTGACATGCGCACCCTTTCGGGGAAGAAAATACCCATGTCATCAACGAGCAATCGGTCGTACTGGCTGAAGTCGGCGTCCGTCGCAATGTACGCCGAGTCGATGTTCGTGGTACCAGTGGCCCGGAAGCTCTGCGTTTCGACGGTGGTGCACGCCACCAATATCAGGCAGCAAAAAGTCGTTGTTAGTATAGAGACTCGCTTCATGGACTGAACGGTGGGCATTTAGGATGTCCTTTAGATTCTGGCTGGGTACAGATGCTGTGTTGGGCAGTTTACCGTATCGGTGGTTCGCAAGAAACGAGCGGAACCAACCAGCCCTGAAAGAGCTCTATCAGCTGCAATGCGCTGGGTGGTATCCTCGGGCATATCTCGGCAACCTAAGCAGGTTCCTGTCTTGCAGCGGAGTGACAACTTGATGACTAATCCACTTTCCCGGGTTCTTGGACTGTTTTTGGTTGTTGCAGCCGTTACAAGCGTGTCAGCGCAAGGCGGCGGCTCGGACATACTGTCCAATCAGGAACTTGCCACCGCACGAGCGATGATCCAGGAAGGCCGGGAGACGATCATTCGTGAAGACCTTCGCATGACAGCTGATGAGGAGGCCGCATTCTGGCCGCTTTACGAGGATTACCGTTCGGACATGATGCCGATTCAGGATCGTTATGTAGCGCTGATCACGGACTATGTGCGGCAATACGAGTCGGGTGCGTTGACAGACGAATATGCTGAAGAAATGCTTGATAGCTATTTCGACATCAAAAACGACCTGCTGCGCAAACGGAAGAAATACGTTCGGCAGTTCAGGAAGGTCTTACCGATGTTGAAAGTTGCGCGTTTCTATCAACTCGAGAACAAGATGAATGCGACCATTGATGCGGAGCTGGCGTTGGTGGTGCCGCTGGTCGAATCAAACTAAGGATAGGAAGGGCCCGTCAGGAATTTTGTGTGTGAGCCGTTTCATTAATCGGTCACCACGAATCGGTCTTCGAAGTGTGTCGCGCCAGCGAATATCTTCAAGATACTCTCGGCACGCCGCTTCATCAGGAAACCAGTCGAGAAATTGAGCCCAGGTTCGAGGGTAATCACAGCCTGAAACCGGCATTTTGAGACTTTCTGGCACCACTACATCTTGTACCATGTGGAGCTAAATGGATACCCCTTGTATTTATACAATATAGGCTTAAGCTACTGATAACACGAGGAAAAAGGACTTTTTCTCTCGCTCAGACCCACTCGAATTCGGCGGTGAAATGTCGCAGAAACCGGGGTGCCCGCACGATGCGCATGCCTCGGATATGGCCACGTCTCTCCCATATGAGTCCAATCGCCTCGAGCACGTAGTCCATGTGGCTTTGCGTATAGACCCGGCGGGGAATGGCGAGACGTAACAAGTCCAGCCGGGCAGGGCGCTCCTCACCGGTATGCGGATCGGCGCCAAACATTACGGTGCCAATTTCGACGCTGCGGATACCGGCTTCGATATACAGTTCGACGGCCAGCGCCTGGCCCGGGTACTGCAGCGGTTCGGGCTCTTCGCCGTGAAACTCATGGACGTCCGGGAGGCCCATGGTTTTTGGGGCGTCTTGGAGGAATGCGTAAGCCCATGCTGCGACGCCGATACAAAGGATACCCGGCGTGATGAAGCCATATTGCCAGCCCCACGCGGCAACCACGGCCGCAATGCCGTAATAGGTCAGGCCTTCCCCGATGGCATGCGAGGAACTCCAGATGCCGTACGATCTGCCGCGTTCGCTGATTGAAAACCAGTTGGTGATGCTGATGACGGCCGCGGGAGCCGCCATGCCCTGAAACCAGCCGTTCAGTATCCAAATGGTGATTGAAAGCCACAGCAAGCTGGACCACCCCATGACTAAATTCAGTAACGCCGAAACAAGGATGCTGACCGAAAAGAACACGCGCGGCCGGAAGTGGTCCGCAGCAAATCCGTTGACCAGCTTGCCGGCTGCGTAGCCGTAGTACAACGCTGCGCCGATCACGCCCAGTTCGTCGACTGTAAAGATGCCGTTGTCGATCAGCGGTTTCTTGACGATATTGAGGCCGAGGCGGCAGGTGTAGATAAAGCCGTAACCGAGAGTGATTGCGAGCATGACGCGAAGGCGATGCTTCCTGTACGCTGCGCCCACGTCGGCAAAGTCTGCTGTCATTCTCGTTCCTTTGACTCGTCTGTGCCCAGACCTGAGGGACGGGAAATTCTATCGCGTTGTTGGAGCTTCGTGCGAGTTGCGACCGCGTGGAATCGTCGCGGCAATCAAGATCCCTGTCCGGCGACATGCATTCAGCGATTGCCGTGAGACATTGAGCCTTTCGGTCAATAAAAACCGGCAGCAGCGAATTCACAGTGGGCACGAAAAAGTATTGTGCAAGGTTGCATTCTTTAAGAAAATGTCAGCATGAGAAACTCGGCAAATCGTCCGAAAATAGCAGTCGCCCCGATGATGGACTGGACGGATCGGCATTGCCGCTATTTCATGCGCTTGCTGGCACCCAACGCTTTCCTGTACACAGAAATGGTGACTGCTG
>Ga0209980_10002263_pt1 | contig 10528 bp, 7 predicted proteins | sample CR02metaG_FD_183611 | JGI IMG/M metagenome (GOLD analysis project Ga0209980, IMG submission 183611) | Deep subsurface microbial communities from Mariana Trench to uncover new lineages of life (NeLLi) - CR02 metaG (SPAdes) (version 2) | ecosystem: Environmental > Aquatic > Marine > Ocean trench >... | reverse complement strand
CTGACCGGTCTCGCGGAAGGAACCTCCAAAGCCCATCTCCACCAAGCACGAAAGCTGTTGAGAAAGGCACTGAAAATATGAGCTGCACGGAAACCGAAAAGTGGCTGAACGACTACGTCGATGGCGAGGGCGAGCTCTCGGAAGAGACCCGACGCTCGGTCGAAGAGCACTTGGGAACGTGTTTGTCCTGCCATCGTGCGCTCACTGAGCTTCGATCCCTGCTCGAGCGAGCGCACCGGTTGTCGACCGAGATCGAGCCCGAAAAGGCACTCTGGCCGGGCATCGTGTCTCGGATCACCACGCCGGCGGCGCTGGCGGCGCCGGCGGTGATAGGCGAGATCGCAGAAGACAGCCGCCGCGGCGTATCGCGCTGGTTCCTTCGCAGGAACCCTCTCGCCGCCGCGGCCGGACTGCTGCTCGCCGTCGCCGTCCCGTTCACCCTTTGGCAGCTCGGTCGAGACTCCTTCCAGAGCCCACCGGTCGCGCAGGCCGCGCGCCAGCCCGACCGCCAGACTAACCACCAGCCTGGGCAAATGGCTGCTTCGAGACAGCGGACCGCCATGCTCGCCCGCTCGGAGGACGGTGTTCTGCTACCGCGAAGGGATCTCCTCGAGATGATGGAGAGACAGCGGGACATCCTGTCGCCCGATACGCTTGCAACCATCGAAGAGAGCGCGCTGCTGATCGATCAAGCGATCGCCCAGGTCCGAACGGCGTTGAGCGAGAGCCCCGGCGATCGTCAGCTGGAACTCTTGCTCGCCGCTAGATATCAACAAGAAGTCGCATTGCTTCAACGAGTGAGTCGAGTCTAACCAACCTACGGAGGTCTGAAGAAATGACAAAAACATTGAACCTAATGGCACTTTGCCTTCTCATGGGTACCGGATCTGCTTGGGGCGATCAAGCCGTCGATCGAACGGTGGTCGCCGATCACGACGCGGTAATCGAGATCGAGAACCTCGCCGGATCGCTCACAATCACGGGCTGGGACAAGAACGAGATAAAGGTCACCGGAACTCTCGGTGACGATGTCGAGGAGCTCAGGATCGAGGGAGACGGAGACCACTTTGAGATCGAGGTGGAGATTCCCTCGGGTCGGGGCTTCGGCAGGCGCGAGGTCGACGCCGAGCTCGAGATCTGGGTCCCGATGGGGAGTGGTCTGGAGGTCGAAACGGTGAGCGCGACGATTACTGTCGTCGGCGTCAATAGCTGGCTGCGGTTGTCCTCGGTGAGCGGTAACATCGAAGCGAGCGGTGCCATTACGGAAGCGGAGTTCGAGAGCGTCAGCGGATCGATTCGGCTGTCGGGCTCGAACACCGCCGTCGAGGCCGAGTCGGTCAGCGGCACCGTCGATCTCGAAGGGGTCGGTCGGTCGGTCGATGTCTCGACCGTGAGCGGCAGCATGACGATCAGGGGCGGCGAGGTCGACCGGGCCTCGCTCGAATCGGTTGCCGGCGGCATCGAGTTCGAGGGAAGCCTCGCCGAGGGTGGTCGCCTCGAAGCCGAATGCCACAGTTGCAACGTGGTCCTGGTTCTGCCGGCTTCGACGTCGGCGGTGTTCGAGATCTCGACCTTCAGTGGCAACATCGACAGTGAGTTGGGCGGCACGGTCGAGCGGCCCAGCCGCTATACACCGGGCCGGCAGTCAGAGTTCTCGACCGGCGACGGCAACGGTCGCGTCTCGGTCGAGACCTTCAGCGGCAACGTGACACTGAGGCAGAGATAGCAGAAGCTACTGCTGCTTGACCCTCAGGACGACGAAGGTCATGTCGTCGTGCGGTGGTTGGCCACCTGTCCACTCGTCGGCCGCGGACGACAGGTCATCGATGATTTGCTGCGGGCTCTTGGCAAGCGATGCCTCGAAGATCGAACGCACACGGTCGTAGCCCAACGCTTCCTGGTCGCTGTTCAAGAGTTCCGGAAAACCGTCGGTCATCAGCAGAAAGGTATCGCCGGCTGAAAGTTCCGATTCCCACAACTGATAGGAAGCGTGGGCCAGGCTGCCCAGGGGCGTTCCCACCAGCTCGATCTCTCGTAGCTTCCGGTCGCGGTGTGAGTGGAATAGAACGGGGGGCATGCCGGCGGCGGAGATTGTGATCTTCCGACCGTCGACGCGCAACAGGGTCAGCGCCATGTTCATCCTGCCGAGCTCCATCCGCTTGATCGCTCTGGCGGCATTGGCGAGCGTCTCCGGCAAGTCCTCCTGGGCGGCAGCGGTCAACAGCCCCTTGACAACCGTGACCATGGTGCCCGCCCGCGCCCCGTGGCCGGCCGCGTCGCCGATGGCTGTCGTCAACATACCGCTCGAGGAGTGGAAGAAGTCGTAGTAGTCGCCGCCCACCTCGGTTGCCGTACGTGTCAAGACAGCCAACTCGAGAGCGGGATGTTGCGGCAGGGTCTTGGGGAGAAGCGACATCTGGAACTGCCGCGCCTCTTCCAGTTCCTGGCTCTTGCGCTCGTTCTCGGCTTCGAGCAGGCGCCTCTCGATCTCCCGCTCTCTGCGGAGCTTTTCTTCTTCGAGCAGGCGTCTCTGCTTCTCGGCGAGTTCGCCGGCCATGCGGTTGAAGGTTTTCGCTAACCGGCCGAACTCGTTGCGGGAGCGAATGGTGACCCTGGTCTCGAGATCCCCTTCCGCGAGTCTCTCGGCCCCGGCGGTGAGGAGGTCGAGATTGTGGGTCATCCGCGACGAGAGCACCAGGACTCCGAGGAGTGCGGCCAGGACCATGCTCAAGCCGTAGGCCAGACTGCGAGCAGCCGTTCGGCGAATGTCTTTGAGTGCGCCTCCGATTGGTCTCGCGATGCCGAATGCCAGAGCGGACTCCGGATCGGGAGTTTCGGCAATGATCCACCCCCGCTGCGACGTCTCGCTAGCGGAGTTCGTTGCGGCCTCGAGAGGGAGGATTCCTTCCAGGCGAAGGCGGTCCTCCGGTCGGTCCACGTAGAGCGTGCGATCGTGGTCGAGGGCGTAGGGGATCTCTCCCTCGTTGCGGGGCGTGCGCGACAAGACCTGGCGCACGATCTGGGAAGCAGGCACGTGCGCCTTCAGGTGCCCAACGACCTCCCCGCCGCTTCGTACCGCGATAGTGAACTCACTGCCCAGCAGCCTCTCGGTTTCGGCGTTCCTCGCATCGAGCGCGCTTAATTCGCCCTCCAAGAGGGATTTTCGCCCCCTGACGACCTGTTGAATGGCCTCCTCGAGATACTTCTCCGACAGTCCGGAGTCCTCCAGCCGCAACTCCTCGGCTGTGAGCTTATCGATCGCTTGAGCCAGGATTCGTGACGGATAGATGAAGAACGGGCTGTCGGCCTCGGCCGTAGGAATGAACTCGATCAGATCCACCAGATCGGCCGATTCGCCCATTCGCACCATCAGGTCGGTGTAGACTTTCCCGGCTGCTCCCGCTCCGCCCTCCTGGAGATCTCGCACGGGCAGCCCTTCGAGGGCCGAGAGCCGCTCTTCGAGTTCCCTCCGGACGCTGTACAGGCGCTTTCCCATCTCCGTTGCGAGGATCTGCGCTTCCACCGCCATGGCCCTCCGGAAGGCCCGCTCCGATGCCAGATAGGAGTAGAGGACGATTGCGGTCAGGGGCACTACCGCCAGGAGCAAAAAGGCGACGAGTAACTGGGTCCTGACCTTCACCGCAAGTACCTACCATCCACCCTATAGGGCCAAAGCCTGTTCAGGGTACAGTGGCCGCAGTCTGGCGAGCCGCCTTCGACCTGCCGCACGTCGAGTGACGCTCGACGGGCCCCGTCGCGGTAGACTCCTCTGGGACCGGGACAATGCTCGAAGTATCGAAGAACAAAGAGATTCCGGCACCCGACCCGGCGAAGCCCGGCGTCGAGCGCGACTTCGGTCGGCATGTCGATACCGGCGGCCATGGACTCGTCCGCCGTTTTCTGACGACCGGACGTCACGCCTTGGGCTTGGGCCTCGGGGCGCTGGTGGCTCGGGTTCGAGAGTTGCCCAAGAGCGAGCGCCGGCGGATCCGTTACCTTCTGTTGCGCCCGGTTCTGGCGGTCGTGGCGCTACCGGTGAACCGCGAACTCAAGCGCGCTCCGGTCGAGGTTCAGCTCAGGCGGCGCTTGGAAAAGCTCGGGCCGACCTACATCAAGCTCGGGCAAATCCTGAGCGCGCGTGAGGACCTGTTACCCAAGAGGGTGACCGAGGAACTCAAGAACCTGCTCGACAAGCTGCCCTCGGTACCGTATCCAATCTTTCACGAACTGGTGAGGCGGCACCTCGGCCGGCCGGTCGAGGAGGTTTTCGCACATATTCGCACGCGGCCCTTGGGTTCGGCTTCGATCGGGCAGATTCACCTCGCCACCCTCATCTCGGGCGAACAGGTTGTCCTCAAGGTGGTCAAGCCCGGGATTCGCAGGACGCTCAAGCGCGACACCGTGCTGCTCAAAGCGCTGGGCGCGGGACTTCAGATTCTGATGCCGAGGTACCAGCCGCGCCGGGTGATCTCCGAGTTCTGCGACTACACGCTGCGCGAAGTCGATCTCTTGCGCGAAGCCGACAATGCCGAGACCTTCTCCGCCAGCTTCGAGAAGCAAACCGACATCGTTTTCCCCAGGATCTACCGAGAATTTTCCAATCAGGGCCTCCTGTGCATGGAGTACCTCGACGGAATTCAAGCGACCGACCCCAAGATCGACGAGTTACGCGACGAGGACCGAGCTCGGCTGGTCGATCTGGGCTCCGAGGCGATTATCTCGATGCTCTACCGGGACGGTTTTTTTCACGCCGACCTGCATCCCGGGAACTTGGTGATCTTGCCGGGACCGAAGTTGGGCTTCATCGATCTCGGCATGGTCGGGCGCTTCGATTCGGACCTCAAGCACACGTTGCTCTACTACTACTACAGCCTGCTCGCCGGCGAGCACGAGAATGCCGCCAATTATCTGTCGCTGATTGCCCACACCGACGGCAAGTCCGATCCCGTGGGCTTTCGGCGCGACGTCGAGGACGTTTGCCGCCACTGGTCGCACCGATCCCGGTTCAGCCAGTTCTCACTCGCTGAATTGATCATGCAGTCGGTCTCCAAAGGCGCCAAGCACGGGATGTATTTCCCCGTAGAGATGGTGCTCATGGTCAAGGCGATCGTCACCTTCGAGGCGGTGGGCAAACTCCTCTTGCCCGACTTCGATGTCACCAAGGCCTCGCGCAAGCACATGAACCGGATCCTGCTCGAGCGCTTCGGTCCGCTGCGTCTCACGCAGGAGAGTTTGACGGCACTGCCCGAATTGATCGACACCCTGGTCAAGACCCCGCGTCTGGTGACCGAGGGTCTGCGGCTTATGGAGCAGGCGACCCGGAGGCCGACCGAGAATCCGTTCGCGGGGATGCGGGCAACTCTCCTGGGAGGATTCTGCCTGGTCGCCGGAGCGATTCTGGCGGGAAGCGGCGGTCCCTGGCCGTTGTGGGTGGCACTGCTGATTGCGGGGTTTCTTCTTCCCATCCGGCGCGGCCGGTAGCTCGCCCCCGAAGTGCTCGAACAGACGCTCCACAACCCCGAGTTTTGGAAGCACCTGAGCATTCCGTTCGTTGCCGGGATCATCGGCTGGGTGACGAACTGGGTGGCCATCAAGCTCACCTTCAAGCCGCTCGAGTTCGTCGGTCTGAAGCCCTATCTGGGCTGGCAGGGAATCATCCCGTCCAAAGCCGGCAAGATGGCTTCGATCTTCGTCGACAAGACGATGTTTCGCCTCGGCACGCTCGAAGAGTTGTTCCGGTCGATGGAGCCGGAGCTGATCGCGGAGCACGTCTCCAAGATCGTGGATCTTCGGCTCGAAACCTATACCGACGAGATTCTGTACTACGACAACCCGACGGTTTGGCGAATGCTGCCACAGACCATCAAGGACGGCGTCTACGATCGGGTCCGCTCGGAGATGCCGAAGCTGATCAGTGGTCTGATCGCAGAGGCGGCTGAGAATATCGAGGATCTGATCGACTTCAAGCACATGCTCGTCACTCGTCTCGAGAACGACAAAGATCTACTCAACCGGCTGTTTCTGGACGCCGGCGCAGAGGAGTTCAAGTTCATCGTTCGCTCGGGGCTCTATTTCGGCTTTCTGTTCGGCCTGATTCAGCTCGGGGTCTGGATTTTTTTCAAGTCCTGGTGGGTGCTGCCGGTTTTCGGCATCCTGGTGGGCTACGCCACCAATTGGCTGGCGATCAACATGATCTTTCGGCCGTTGGCTCCGATAAAGATCGGTCGGTGGACGATTCAGGGTCTGTTCATACGCCGTCAGCGCGAGGTCGCGGCATCGTGGTGCAAACTGGTCACGACCGAGATCATCACGCTGCAGCAGATCATCTACGCCATGCTTTACGGTGCCCGCGCGGAGAAGGCCAAGGCCATGATCAAGCGCCATATCCGGCCCGTGGCGGATCGGGTGATGAAGACCTACGCTCCGGCTTCGCAGATCATGGTCGGGGAAGAGACTCTCGAGTTGATTCGCGAATCGGTGGGTGAGAAGGCGGTCGAGGTATCGACCGATCCTTTCGATCATTGGCCTTTCAATCGCGATCGAGCCGAGCGGGCGGAGGAGCTGCTGCGCGAGCGGATGGAGGGCCTGCCGCCGGAGGAGTTTCAGGACCTTTTGCGCCCCTGTTTCCAGGAGGACGAAATGAAGCTCATTCTCACTGGAGCCGTGCTCGGCTTTCTGGCCGGCCTCGGGCAGCTGTTCTTCGTTTTCGGCGGCCGCTCTTGATCTCGGCCTGCTAGATGAACTACGTTTTGCGTAGACTGGTCCACGGGCTGGTTCTTCTGACCGCGGTTTCTGTTCTGTCGTTCTTGATGGCGGAACTCGCTCCTGGCGACTTTCTTGCCGACCTTCAGCTCAGACCCGGGGTTTCCGAGGAGACCATCAGCCTCCTGAGGGCTCGCTATGGACTGGAAGAGCCCCTTCCGGTTCGGTATCTGCATTGGGCCAAGTCGGTTTTTCGCGGGGAGTTTGGCTTTTCGATGGTTTACCAGACCGCGGCAGGATCGCTGCTGCTGCCGCGGGCTCGCAACACCCTATTTCTGACGGTTACGGCCTTGATCCTGGCGTGGTGCACGGCGATTCCGCTGGGAGTTTGGTCGGCCCATCGGCCGGGCGGAATCATGGATCGGATGGCTGCCGGCCTCTCGTCGTTTCTTTTGGCGACGCCTACGATCGTACTCGGACTGAGCTTCCTACTGCTGGCGGCTCGGCTGGACTTTTTTCCGACCGGTGGTATGTCGTCACTCGATTTCGACGAGTTGGGTTGGGCCGCCCGGCTTGCGGACCTGGCCCGTCATCTGGTTCTGCCGGCCCTCGCGCTGGCGCTGAGCAGTTTTCCCGTGATCTACCGGCACGTTCGGGCGGCGATCGGCGAGGTCGTCGACGCGCCGTATCTCAGGGCCGCGCGCGGACAGGGGGTCGGTGCGTTGCGGCTGCTTTTCGGGCATGCGCTCAAGGCCGCGGCCAACCCATTGATCTCGCTCTTCGGCCTGTCTGTCGCCGGTCTCCTTTCGGGTTCTCTGCTGATCGAGGTGATCATGGGCTGGCCCGGGCTCGGGCCCTTGCTGCTCGAGTCGATTCTGGCTCGCGACGCCCACGTGGTAGTCGGCGCGGTGCTGCTGTCGTCGGTCTTCCTGATCGGCGGTAATTTACTCGCGGATCTTCTGCTTTTCTGGATGGATCCGAGAACCCGAGAGGTGCGATGAGGCTGCGCCGCGCTCGACTCTGGCTTGCCGTGACAGTTCTGGTTTTGGTCCACCTGGCGGCTCTGGGGGCCGATTTGATCGCGCCGTACGATTTCTCCGCGCAGCATCGCGAGTTCGCGTTCGCTCCGCCGACGCGGTTGCGGTTCTTCGATCAGGAGGGCCAATGGCACTGGCGTCCCTTCGTCCAGACGCAGGCTCGAGCCGGCGGAGCCGGCGGGGTGGCGCCGTTGCGCCTGTGGGTGAAGGGCTCTGCGCGACAGGTCGGGCCATGGGTTGTCGAAACGCGCCTTTTCGGGGTGGAGGAGCCCGCGCGACTGTTTCTTCTTGGCACCGACGGCTTCGGCAGGGACGTGTTCTCGCGCCTGCTCTATGGCGCTCGGATCTCGCTACTGGCGGGGCTCTTTGCCGCCGGGCTCTCGGTGGTGCTTGGATTTGTTCTGGGAACGGCAGCCGGGTTCTACGGCGGCCGCGTTGACGAAATCCTGATGCGTTTCACGGAGTTGTTTCTGGCTCTGCCCTGGCTCTATCTCCTGTTCGCCGTCCGGGCTGTTTTGCCCCTGGAACTCGGTCCGATTCGAGCTTTCGTCGTCTTCATCCTGATTGTCGGTGGGATCGGCTGGGCACGTCCGGCGCGCCTGTTTCGGGGGGTGGCGGTCGCGGCCAAGACACAGGAATTCGTGCTTGCGGCGCGAGGTCTGGGTGCGAGCGATTGGCATTTGGTAACGCGCCATGTGCTGCCCCAGAGCTTGGGCGTATTCTGGACCCAGTTTGCACTGCTTGTTCCCCGGTTCATCCTGGCCGAGGTGACGCTTTCCTTTCTGGGGCTGGGGGTCGGAGAGCCGGTACCGAGTTGGGGCAACATGCTCGCCAGCCTGCGAGGCCTTCAGGTGTTGGTTTCCTACGGCTGGATGCTGGCTCCGGCAGCGGCACTTCTGGTTGTGGTGCTGTGTTACGAGCCGCTGGCCGACTGGCTGCAGCAGCGTACGAAGGCCGGAGCGGCTTAGCTGTTTTCACCGACCCGGCCAACTGCCGACGAGTTGCCGGCCAGCTACTGGCTGGTCTGCGGCTCGCTGGTTGCCCAGAAGAGTTCTTCGATGTTCCACAGGGTATGGTGATCGAGAATAGCCGGCTTGAAGTTGCCCAGGTTCGATTTGGCTCCAACCAGAATATTGCGGCTCACCAGAGGAACCATTGGCAACTCGTCGGCCATCAACTCCTGCACCCGGTCGTACATCGCTTTGCGCTCCTCGTAGACGAGAGTTGTTGCCTGCTCGGTCATCAGGCGGTCGATCTCAGCTTCCCAGGGCGTCGCGGGTTCGCTCTGCCCGGGATTCCACAAGTGATTTGCGCCGCTCGAGAGCAGAACGTTCATCAGGGGGTTGGGGTCGACATCGCCTCCGCCCAGTCCCAGGATGCAGATTTCGTAGTCTTTGGTCTCGAGGATGCGGGCCAGTAGGGCGCGAAACTCGAGCGGCACGACTTGGACCCTCATGCCGAGTTCCCGCAGGTCCTCTTGGATTATCGTCATCATCTGCACTCGTTCGCCGTTATTCGAGTTGGTGACCAGGGTCAAGGTGACTGCGACCCCGTCCGCATCGATGAGGGCTTCGTTTTTCCAGCTGAAACCCGCAGACAGCAGCAGCTCCCGGGCTCGCTCGAGCGATCGGGTCGGCCGGGGCAGATCGGCGTGAAACCAGGCCTTGTTCCCGGGACTGACGTGCGACCAAATCGGTGTGGCGCGGCCTTGATAGACCAGCCGGGCGATCGCTTCCCGATCCACGGCGGCGGATATCGCCTGGCGAAAAGCCTTGTTTCGAAACCAAGTCTGCTTCGCGGCGAGCTCGGCCTGTCCCGGGGCCGGCGGATTCAAGTTGAAGAAGAGGAAATTGAACTCGAGCCCCGCGCCGAGGTCGAAGAGACGGTAGCCGCGAGCCTCCTGGCCGGCTTCCAGGATAGCGAAGTCGCCGGCTTTGAGGTCGTTGATGACATCGATGTCGCCTCCCTGGAAACGAAGCACTTGGGTGTCTTGACTCGGCGTGAACACGAACACCAATTCGTCGAGATAGGGGAGCGTCGCTTTATCGGAATCGGTTTTCCAATAGTGAGGGTTACGCTCCAGCACCAATTGGCGGGCCGGGGCGTAGCTCTTGAAACGGAAGGGGCCGAGGCCCGCAATCTCTTCAGGCAGGGTGTCGAGCCGCCAGCTCTCGGGCAGGGTGCCCTCCTGATAGCTCGTTTCGAGCAGGTGGCTCGGGAGCATCGGGACACTGTCGAAGATCCGCGCACCCACGGCGTGAGGCCGACTCAACTCGAACTCGACCGTATGAGAGTCGATCTTGCGGACCTTGATTGGCTCGTCATCGATGACCAGGAGGTCGCGATTCGGAGACCCCACCGCTTTGTCCTGGATCACTCGGAAGGAAAAGACGACGTCGTCAGCTTCGAAGGGCTCGCCGTCGGAGAACTTGACGCCCCGGCGCAGTTCGAGCACAAAGCGCCGGCCGTCTCGCGAGACCGTCCACGACGTGCTGAGGGCAGGCTCGATGGCCTGTGAATCCCTATTGATATGAATCAGATCCGCCGTCATCCGGCGGATGACCGCCGTAGACGGCCGGTCCGACCCAAGGATGGGGTTGAGAGTCTGGGGTTCCGCGCCGAGGGCAACCACGAGGCGACCGCCGGGAGTCGGCTGCCCGTCGATGGCCTTGGCCACTCGGGTTGTGCTCGGCTTCGTCTCGCGGCTGCAGCTTGCGAACGCCAAGACCAGGAGGCCGCCCCAGCAGATCCTCTCGAGGGGCTTGGTCAAGCGTTTCCAGAGCATTCTC
>Ga0209980_10002262_pt1 | contig 10529 bp, 8 predicted proteins | sample CR02metaG_FD_183611 | JGI IMG/M metagenome (GOLD analysis project Ga0209980, IMG submission 183611) | Deep subsurface microbial communities from Mariana Trench to uncover new lineages of life (NeLLi) - CR02 metaG (SPAdes) (version 2) | ecosystem: Environmental > Aquatic > Marine > Ocean trench >... | reverse complement strand
TGTTTAATCTGTGGCGCTAAGGATTCGCTGTCCAATTGATCCGTACGCGTGACTCGCACCTGCGGAAAAGAACGAAAGAGGTGCTCTAAAAATAGATTTTTCTTCCCCGCATAGAGAACGCGAAGCAAAGGGGATTCGGAAAGAGCAAGGAAGGCACGGTTGTCGGTCAAAAAATCATCGTCCACCGCGAGCAGAGCCGTGGCTCGCTCATGCAAGGGCCCCCGATAAGGATAAATGAAGACCCGCCTTCCCTCCGCACCGATTTCAATGTCCTCGCGCACCGGGTTTTCTTCCCCAACCATCACCGTCAGCGGAGCACGAATAGGGCGAGACGTGAAGTTTCTGATGCTCACCATGATTTCATATTCGCCCTGTTTGCCTGGAACACGCCTGAATTCAAAGCCCGTGATGGCAACGTTTTCGCTTCCCCCCGTGACTCTCACCAAACGAAGCGACGGAGATTGCCAGGGGAGGTCTTCAATACCCTCAAAGGCGCCGTCGCTGATGACAACCACCTGATCGCCACTTTCCTGGCGGAGGAACGAATGGGCGAAGAGGATGGCCTCTTTAACCTTGGCCGGTGTATCCGTTGCGCGAAGACTTCGCGCTAAAGCCCTCATCTTTTTCCTGTCTGACGTGAAAGGCAATAAAACCTGCGGTGTTGGGCCCGCTTCGATGACCATCATGCGCTGGCCTGAAGGCTGGCTGTTGATTAGGGAACGCAATTCCTCACGGGCGGCTCGAAATCGGCTGCCAGCTGGCCCCTTCGCCTTCATGCTTGCGCTGGTATCCATCACCACCACCGTATCGCCAACCCGTTGGCCATAACCCAACAAAGAGGGATTGGCCAACGCTGCAATGAGGATGAGGGCGATGAGAATTTGAAGAAGGAGGAGGAGGTTTTTCTTCAGGAGCCAGCCGAGCCGTTTCCCTACAGGCTGTTCCTGCAAGATCCTCTCCAGGAGAAATAGAGTCGTCGTCCTGAGTCTGTTCCCCTTGGGTCGAAGGCTATGAAGAAGAACAATGAGCGGGATCGCACCTAAGAGGAGGAAAAAGGCGTAGGGAGCTCCCCATTGCATGGGCGTTACCTGACCGTTCTCCCCTGCCGCAGGGTGCGCAGGACAAAGTCTTCGAAGGGGGTCTCCGTGGTGGTTCGGAGATAGTCCATTTCGTGGTTCCAACAAAAAGAGGCCGTCTCTTCGAGGTAACGCTGGACCTCTTCATGGAAGCGCTGAACCAAGGTGCTATCGAGAAAAAGCCTTTTCTCTCTTTCGCTCTCCACATCATAGATGGAAACATCCCCCACGGGCTCCAGCCGGATTTCCGATCCATCCAGGATATGGACAACCAACACCTTATACCCCTTCCTCATAAGCTCTTCAAATCCGGCTCTGCATCCCTGGGGATCGAAGAGATCGCTTACAAGCACCACCAACCCGCGATTGGGAAAGCGAAGGGAGAAGGATCTCGCAGAAACCCTTAAGTCCGTTTCACCATGGCAGGTGAGTTCCCGTAGAAATTTAAAAAGGGCAAGGATCTGTTTTCTTTCTCTCCCTAGCGATAGGTGGGAATCCACATCCGCTGAGAAGCTCGCCGCTCCGACCCTATCGTGATTGGTGAGGCCGATGTACCCAAGGGCAGCAGCCACATTTTTGGCATAGTCAATTTTCGGGGGACTCCCCTCGGCCATGGATCGGCTCGTATCCAGGAAGAGATAGATGTTCATCTCCTCCTCCCCAATAAAGACCTTTAGCAGGAGCTTCTCCAGACGACGGTAAATGTTCCAATCCACATACCGGAAGTCGTCTCCCCTGTGGTACGTTCTGTAGTCGGAGAATTCGAGACTGGAACCCCTTCTCGCAGAAAGGTGCTCTCCCTTTCCTCTGGCGGAGGAGATTCTTTTCGCCACCAGCCGCAGACGTTCCAACTTCTTAAGGAACTCAGGTTCAAGAAAGGTTGGCTGGGAATCAGCGGCCATGGCTTACAGGGCCTCCGGTATCCTCTCCAGGACTCCCTCCAAAACCTTTTCCGCAGTCATCCCCTCTGCATCCGCTGCCAGGTTAAGAATGATGCGGTGGACTAGGCTAGGCATGAGGACTGCCCGTATATCCTCAAAGGAGACATTGGGCCGTCCGGAAAAGAAGGACCGCGCCTTGGCGGCCAAGATTATGCTTTGGAGCCCTCTTGGGCTGGATCCGTACAGGACATATTTCTGCGCCTGGGGGACACTCCACTCTCCCTGCGGGTGAGTGGCCATGACCAGGCGCACGGCATAATCTTTGACCACATCAGCGAGCGGCATCTCCCGTACTGCTCCCCTGATGGTAAGGATCCCCTCCCCATCGAGAATCTTGCTAAGAGGTGCAGGCGGGGCGGCTGTCGTAAGATCGGCAATTCGCCCCATCTCAGCCTGGCTTGGGTAGAGGACCAACAGCTTGAAAAAGAACCGGTCGATTTGGGCCTCGGGCAGGGGATAGGTCCCTTCCATCTCGATGGGATTTTGCGTCGCAAGGACCATAAAGGGATCTTTTAGTGGGTGCGACTTACCCACCACGGTAACGCTCTGTTCCTGCATCGCCTCCAATAGCGCAGATTGGGTCTTTGGGGTCGCTCGATTGATCTCATCAGCCAACACAATATTGGCGAAGATGGGGCCGGGCTGAAAATCAAACACTTTCTTCCCGGAAGGGTCCTCATTGAGGATGTTTGTCCCCGTGATATCCGCAGGCATGAGATCAGGGGTGAATTGAACTCGGGAGAATGTAAGGTTTAAAATCTCACCCAAGCTGCGAACCAGCAAGGTCTTACCCAGACCCGGGACCCCTTCCAGTAGACAGTGCCCCCCGCAGACAAGGGCGATAAAGACCTCTTCAATCAGCTTCTCATGACCCACCACCGCCCGGCTCATCTCGCTCTTGACCTTGTCAAAAACACGGCGTGAGTGGGCTATTCTTTCTCGAAACTCGCTTAGGGCCTCCAAAGTAATTCCTCCTTATATGATAAGGTTCGGCCGCCGTTTTCCCTCATCCTCTAATAACTTAACCGCAGATTTGCGCCGAAAAACATTTCTTTAATTAAGAACTAACCGCAGATTCACGCCGATTAACGCACACGAAAAACGGCAAAGCGCATACCGCCAAGGGCATAGCATCATTGCGGATTCGGGACCACTGACTACCGACTACTGACCTTTCACCCGGATCCAGGCATTGAAGACTGGAAGTCTGGAGTCCGTTGTCCGTAGTCTGTTGTCTCTTTACAGTTCCCCACAGTACTCGTTACTCGTCACTGATTAGTCGCCTTGCGCCATGCGCTTAGCGCATTGCCTTCGGTGTCCATCTGCGTAAATCTGCGGTTAATAGCTTTTGACCCTTTACGCTTTGCGTTTAGCTGTCTGCTGCCAGCTGGTTTCGCTTCGTGACTCGCGTTCATTTTTGACCACCGCTCAGCCCCAGGGAGAGGAAGTAACTCTTCACTGTCTCCTTAAGGTCCTGAGGAATCTGCTCAGAGGAGAGTTCTCCCTCGACCTGCCGTTGGTATACGGTCAAAATCTCTTCCTGCTGTACTTTACTTTCTCTTCCTTGAAACTCCCCTCTCAGTGTAAATCCTGCACTCGATCCTTTCCCGAATAACCCTTTGAGGTGGTCTTGGGCCTGCGCCCTGAATTGCGGGTATTGGACCTTTGGTCCCTTTTTCCCTGGTTGATCTCCGGGAAGGCTCCCCTGCGCAGACTTATCCTCAGACGAAGACGACGAACCCATTCGAGACTGTCTCTCCATAGGCCGCGTGGTGTCCCCTTCCATCCCATCGAGCAGAAGGAGAAGAAATTGCTGGGCCTCCATGAGACCCTGACGATCCATCTCGGTGGCAGTCCTTCTTTCCAGTTGATCGAGGAAATCCCGTAACTGATCCTTGTCCATCTCCTGCTGGGATGACGGCTTATTTCCCATCTCTCCTTTGAATGGGGAAAGACTGTCAAGCTTCTTGAGGACATCAGTTCCCTGCACGCCTTGCCCCGGCAGTGCATTGGGGCGACTGAGTGCATCCTTTAGCTTTCCCACCTCTGCCTTGAAATTTGACAAAGCCTCCTTAGAGAGTTGCGGCAACGATCCTGCTGCCCCCTGGAAAGCTGCTAGCCGGTCCCCGATCCCCTGAGCCACATCGGTCAGGTCCTCCCGTAATCCCTCTTCTCCGATCTTGCCTTTCATCCCCCTTTCCGCCACCTCCTCCAAGGCACGGGCCACTTCCAAGCTCTCGGTTAACTTGTTCTGCTTTGCCCTGTCGTGCAGACCCCGCGAATACTCCTTTACTTTCTTGGCCATGGAAACTCCCCTAGGTTCTCTACCCCAGTCCAAGTGAAAATCCACCCCAAACCATGCAATCAGCACCCAGAGAAGGAGTGCGGGAGGAGCCACAAAGGCATGCCAAGAAAGTCGCCGCTGAAAAAGACCCTGCACATTAACTGCTTTGAGGTTCGCTGCGGTTTCCTCCAGGACCAACAATTCGGCCGGTCTCCTGCCCCCGCGCCTAAGTATCTCCCAGGCCGTCACTGCCCTCTCCTGCAGGCGAAGGGTTTTATCTAGTCGAAGGATGGTACGAAGGGATTCCCTGCTCCCCCATGGGTGCCAGAGCAAAAACCCCGAGGTTATGATTAGAAATAAGATTGGGGTCAGGGAAAGGGGGCGGGCCCATGAGGGGAACAGGTCACCTAAAGGGAGAATCAGCAGGGAGGCTAGAACCGAGTAAACGAGGGCCGAAACAAGTATATACTCTCTCCTCTTAGCCTTCTCCCAATTGAGCAACTGAAAGATTTTATCCTGTACGAGCGTCTGATCGTTGATCAAGAATATCCCTCCTTAAGCCTCTTCAGCGCTACCCCATAAGATAGCAGTCCAGAAACCAACAACGTAATGTGAAAGGCAAAATGAACGGTTGGTGCGTCCCATTGCCAATCCCAAAGCTTCAGTGGGCGCAGTTCCAGGCCTTCCAAGTGATGTAAAAGAAAGGCAACCGGATTGAGGGGAAGATACAGGAGTCCTGAAACCAAAAGCAAGCAGACCAACAGACACCGGATGAACACCCGCCGACTATCTTCCCTGTGATCCCACATTGCGAGGGCAAACAACCCCCACATACTATATGTGAGGGCATAAAAAAACAGCAGTAGCAGGGTCGATAGAATGGCTCCCACCGGGGCGTGCTCGATGGCTCCAGCCCAGACCAGAAGCGGCAATGAAAGGAGAAGGAATACCAACAAATGAAGGCAGACCAGCGAGATCTGACCCATGGCCACCCTCGTGAGATTCATCTTTTGTTGGGAGAACCAGAGCTTTGTGGGTTGGAACTTTGAGGTCAAAAATTCCTGGTTGGTGATCCTAAGACTGAAATAGACTAACAACAGCAAAGCGGCCACGGAGGATAACTTAAAAAGATAGGCAGGACCCATCCAGAAGCGGGGATCCCCTGTGGGAAGGACGAGGGTCAGGAACTGAATGAGGGCAAGGATAATGAGATAAAAAAAGTAGACCATGAACCCTCGTCCCTCGGTAAAATAGACATGAATTCCCTCCTGGAGGACCGGGTTGGTGATTTGTCTCACAGATCCTCCTCCTCTTCTACTTGCAGAGGTAAGGGGACTCGAAACAGGGTATAGCTATGGGACAAGATGCGTCTGTTGTTGACCCACACCCTGCGAGAGTCTCGCTCCACCCAGCCGATAATGAACGCCGAATTCTCTTCCCAACGGGTAAGTACCTGATCCTGAGGAAAGATCGAATTTCTGAAGAGGGCCACGCGAATCCTGTCGTTAAAGGGAATTTCTCGTATATCCAACTTTTCTCCCGGACCGTCCAGTTGCTTTCCATCCGGAGAGAGAGCGAACTGCCGGACCAAGCTCGACCCCAGGGGGATATCACCCAAGAGGTAACCCTTCCCGTAAAATATGAGCCAAACTTCCGTAAGATCCCTTGGACTCAAATTGGTTAGCTCCAGATAAATCTCATTCTCCCGCCTTGCCGCGTCGATCCGAAATGGGAAAGGTCTCATGGAGCGAATCCTGAAGAGCTTGAAATCCCACTCCTTTGACGGAAATTTAACAGACGTGGAACGCACCCCGTCCTCGATCTGCACCGGCGAACTTTTTGTTTTGGCCAGGCGAGGTTGAACTAATTCGAGGTGGCTCCATCCCCTCTGCATCTGAAAGCTATAATGTTTCCTCCGCGTAGAAAAGAGGCCCACATTGGACTGGACCTCTGCGTACCCATCGGGTTGACCATCCAAGAGGGTCGACGAAAAAAGCATGCCGTCTATAATTTGAGACCCCCGATCAAAAAAAACATACCCCCCTACCGTAAACAGAAAAACAAGCACCAGAAAAGAGACAGAAAGGATGGAACGTGAGAACTTCTGCTGGTACCAAAGCCAGACCAAGAGCAATAAGACACCCAGGTAGAGGAGAAGAGAAACCAGGAACGGCACCAACGGGATACGGGTGGAAAAAAAGGTGGAGTCTGAGAGTAATAAGGAAAAAACAGAGTCGTCCCAACTTGTCCAAAGGCCTGGTCTTCTCTCCGGAGGTGCCCCTAGAAGGTCCGAAAAGATGAGAGAGAGCCCATCCCATTGGGAAAGCGGCGGCCGGCCCACATCTAACGAGAAATACAAGATTTTACCTCTTCCTCTGGCCAACTCCACGAGAATGGGGATTTTCTCATCTTCTACAAGGACTCGGCCCCCCACCACTTCAGACTCCTGTACCAAGAGAGTACCCAGGGAGGATAAGCTCTTGCCGTAATACCGCTCAAGGCTTGGCAGAGCACTCATCCGTTTAATCCCCAGAACTCGAACCGGAAGAAAAACCTCTATGGACGGTTCCTGATATAAAGCGTAGTGCAACCCCCCAAGGAATAGGATCCTTCCACCCGACGAGAGCCATCTCTCCAGGGCGGACTTTTGGGTACTGGAGAGATCCCTCAGTGACTGTTCATAGAACACAACGGCCCAGACACCATGGTAAGCCCTCGCATCGGAGGGGAGTTCATCGACGGAAATGGATATCACTGGTACTGGCGAATCCACGGCAATGGGAATGGAAAGGAGACCGCTGTTCCCGGTGAGCAAAAGGATCAATGACGAGGGAGAAAAATGACCTCGGAGATCCACCTCCTGGGAAACCTCCCCAGTGGTACTTAAAAAACTGACGTTGAGGGGTCGGGCCACGGAGTCAGGATCCACGGTAATCTGGACCCTTCTCCGAGATTGCGCGGCGAGCGAGACCTCCCTCCTGTAATGGAAGGAATAGGGTGCCACCATCTTGGAAGGTCCCCCCTTCCCAACCTTCACTTCGAGAACCCCTTCCACGGGTCCCCCTAAATTCGTTAGGGTGACCGATAGGGGAAAGGGTTGACCTAACTTGAAGACACCGTGGAAACCCGGTTCGACTTCCAGCCTAACCTCAGCAGTGGCAAGGATCGTGGTTAAGAAGAGGGGGAGAGAGATAAATACGGAAAGCGCAGCCCTTCTGACCTTAAGAGACATGATCCCCTCACAAGAAGAGCCCTGGCAGGAAACAAGCTAATCTTTAAAATCTACATCGAGGATTTCAAAGTTGCGAGTCCCAGTAGGGATTTGGACCTGGACCTCGTCCCCAACATTTTTGCCGATAATGGACCGTGCGATAGGAGAGCTGACCGAAATTTTTCCGTTTTTTGGTTCCGCCTCATGATCGCCCACGATCTGATACATGACTTCGTCGCCCGAATCCACATCGGCCAGAGTGACCGTTGCTCCAAATACAATTTTGTCCCCAGAAAGTTTCGAGATGTCGATCACCTCAGCCCGCGCTAGGGTGTCCTCAATGTCCGAGATTTGTGCTACGACCAGGGATTGCTTCTCCTTGGCCGCATGGAACTCGGCATTTTCAGAGATATCCCCATGTTCCCGGGCTTCTTCAATTTCACGAACGATTTTGGGTCTCTCCACAGATCTCAAACGCCTGAGATCGTCCAGGAGGCGCTGCTTGCCCTGCTGGGTCATAGGAGCGCGGGCATTCCGATCTGTCATAGATTATCTTCCTCCTTTATATACGAGCACCAAAAACGATCCGCAAGAGCGGTATAGTTTAGCACCGCTCCTCGGTAAATCAACCTTACCTGGAGGATACCACAACCCCTGCAGGGGAAATAGGACTGGGGTTTATCCAGCGGGCTTGCCTGGGCCGAAAACATGACAGGCAACACCATGACCATCGGAGGTAAATTCTAGCGCCGGCTCCACCTCGGAGCAGATCTTTTCGCTAAATGGACATCGAGGGTGAAAACTACAGCCCTTGGGCGGATGCAAAGGGCTAGGCACGTCACCCTGGAGAACCATCCGGTTCTTTCTTTGTTGCGGGTCGGTCACAGGAACCGCAGAGAGAAGGGCCCGGGTATAAGGATGCTTGGCGCCCTGGTAGATGGTCTCACTTTTGGCAATCTCTACGATCTTGCCTAGATACATGATGGCCACCCGGTGGCTAACCTGTTCCACCATCCTCAGGTCATGGGAAATAAAAAAATAAGTGAGATGCATCGTCTCCTGCAGTTCTTGAAGGAGATTGATGATCTGGGCTTGAATGGAGACATCCAGCGAAGAGACAGGCTCATCGGCGACTATAAACCTTGGATTGACAGCCAAGGCCCGCGCAATACCGATCCTCTGACGCTGCCCACCGCTAAACTCGTGAGGGTAACGATTGTAATGCTCTTCTCGGAGGCCCACCCGACGGAGCAGCTCTATGACACGGTCTCTTTTCACATTTCCCGTGGCCAGTCCGTAAATCTCCATCCCTTCGCCCACGATCTCCCCCACCCGCATACGTGGATTCAAAGAGCTATAGGGATCTTGGAAGATGATCTGCATCTGTTTGCGCATCTCCCGCATCTCGCTGTGAGACAAACGGAGAATATCCTTTCCGTTAAAGATGACCTCGCCATCCGTGGGCTCCACTAGCCTCAGGATACCCCTACCCAGAGTCGATTTCCCGCAACCCGATTCTCCCACCAAACCCAGGGTCTCTCCCCCTTCGATGGAAAGGCTCACACCATCCACGGCCTTGACCTCTCCCATTCCGCGGGAGAACAATCCGCTTCCCATAGAGAAATACTTCTTCAAGTTACGAACTTCGAGTAGACTCATGGTTCTTAGTAGCCCTCAGCTATCAGCAATCAGCTCTCAGCCAGAAAGCAGGCAGCCAATCCGCGCCATGCGTTAAGCGCTTAGCGCCTAGCGTTTAGCTATCAGCGGTCAGTTATCAGGAGCTGAAAGCTGACGACTGACAGCTGATAGCTAAATTGCTTATTATGCCATATAACACGCGACCCAATGATCCTTCTGCTTTTCTATGAGTTCGGGCTCGCCTTCCGCACAGATACCCACCGCTTTGGGGCAACGATCCCGAAAGCGGCAACCCCCAGGTAGCTCTAACGGGCTAGGAACCACACCGGGGATCGCTTCTAGCCTTTTTTTCTTCTTGCCGCTTATTCCTGGTACAGAGTTCAAAAGTCCTAAGGTGTAGGGATGAAGGGGACCGGAGAAAATGGACTCAGGCCGTGCCTGCTCTACAATTTTTCCCGCATACATGATCGCCACTTCATCTGCCTGCTCGGCTACCACACCGAGGTCATGGGTGATCAGCAGTATGGCCATGCCGAGACTCTCCTGCAACTCTTTCATGAGCTCCAGGATCTGGGCCTGGATGGTGACATCCAGCGCCGTGGTCGGTTCATCCGCTACCAGCAGACTTGGATTACAAGAAAGGGCCATGGCAATCATCACCCTCTGGCGCATACCACCACTCAACTGGTGTGGGTAGACATCGATCCGCGCCGCGGGTTCGGCAATCTTGACCAGGCGAAGCATTTCAATGGCCTTCTCTCTGGCCTCTCTCCTGCCCAAACCCTGGTGCAGTCGGATGGCCTCCACAATCTGATTGCCAATGGTAAAGACCGGATTGAGTGAGGTCATGGGCTCTTGAAATACCATGGAAATCTCATTGCCCCGCACCTTGCGCATCTCTTCCCCGTTCAGCTTGAGCAGATCCCGGCCCCGGAAAAAGACTTGTCCACCCACCACTTTGCCAGGAGGGGAAGGGAGGAGACGCATGATGGAAAGGGCCGTCACGCTCTTACCACAACCGGACTCCCCTACCAATCCCATGGTCTTCCCCTCTTCGATATCAAAGCTTACCCCATCCACAGCCCGTATCTCTCCTTCGGGGGTAAAAAACGAAGTTCGAAGGTTTTTAATTTCTATCAGCCCTGCCATAGCTATAAGGACTCAGCGTTCAGCTATCAGCCGTCCGCAATCATACCTAAATTCTTACAAACTCCAAGAACTTAACCGCAGATTTTCGCCGATTATCGCAGATAAAATACGGCAAAGCGCATAGCGTCCTTGCGGCTTCGGGACCACTGACTACCGACTACTGACCCCTGACCCAGGGATTGACGACCGGGAGTCTGTAGTCTGTAGTCCGTTGTCCGTAGTCTGTTGTC
>Ga0209980_10002261_pt1 | contig 10530 bp, 10 predicted proteins | sample CR02metaG_FD_183611 | JGI IMG/M metagenome (GOLD analysis project Ga0209980, IMG submission 183611) | Deep subsurface microbial communities from Mariana Trench to uncover new lineages of life (NeLLi) - CR02 metaG (SPAdes) (version 2) | ecosystem: Environmental > Aquatic > Marine > Ocean trench... | reverse complement strand
GATGGCGGACGATCGCCTGCTGCTGCGCACCCTGGCCAACCAGAGTTCCATCGCCATCGAGAACGCCAAGGCCTTCGACGAGATCGCGAAGCTGAACGAAACCCTGGAAGCCCGGGTGGACGAGCGCACGGCCGAGCTCCGCGCCACCCAGGCCCAGCTCACCCAGGCCGAGAAGATGAAGTCCCTGGGCCAGCTCGTTGCCGGCGTGGCCCACGAGCTGAACAATCCGATCGGCTTCGTCCATGCGAATCTTCAGCTGCTCGATGAGTACATCAAGAAGCTCGTCGAGAGTCAGGGAAACCAGGGTGATACCGAGCGCGCGCGGGAGGCCATCACCAAGCTTCTCGAGCGCAGTCGAGAGGGAACCACGCGGGTCAAGAAGATCGTCCAGGACCTGCGCACGTTCTCACGGATGGATCATGCGGACCTGCAGGTTGCGGATCTTCACGAGGAGATCGAGCGCACCCTGCGACTGATGGAGCCGCGCTTCAAGAACAACATCGTCGTGGAGACCGACTTCGGAAAGATCCCGCGGGTGCGCTGTTATCCCGGCCAGCTCAACCAGGTCTTCCTCAATCTGCTGATGAACGCGTGTGACGCGATCGAACGCGACGGGACCATCCGGATCCGTACGCGACCGACTCCCGACGGCGTGCGTCTGGAGTTCGAGGACGATGGCCCCGGAATTCCGGCGGACGTTCAAAATCAGATCTTCGACCCGTTCTTCACCACCAAGCCGGTCGGCGCTGGTACGGGCCTGGGCCTCTCGTTGTCCCACGGCATCATCGAACGCCACGGCGGCCGCATCTCGGTCTCGTCGGACCCCGAGGGCGGTACCACGTTCGTGATCGAGCTTCCCCTGGAGGCCCGGCCCGACGACGATCAGGCGTGATATCCTCACACCCCGTCGGAGCGCCCCTGACGACGCCTTCTGAACCATCCGAAAGGAGTTTCCCCCATGCGTCTCGGTCTTACCGCGGGCCAGTTCGGCCGCCAGATGAAGATCCCCTACGAGCTGATCCAGGAGGCCGAGAACCTCGGCTTCGATGTGGTCTATACGGCCGAGGCCTACGGCAACGATGCCATCGTTCCGGCTTCGTTCATCGCGGCGCGCACCAGCCGCATCAAGATTGGAACCGCCATCATGCAGTTGCCGGCGCGCACGCCGGCGATGACGGCGATGACGGCCATGACGCTCGACGCGCTCTCCGGCGGTCGCTTCGTGCTCGGCATTGGTCCGTCGGGACCCCAGGTCGTGGAAGGTTGGCACGGCGTGGTCTACGGCCGGCCGCTTACCCGCACCCGCGAGTACATTACGATCATTCGCAAGATCCTGGCGCGTGAAGCCCCGCTCGAGCACAAGGGCTTCCACTATGAGATCCCATACATGAGCGAGGGCGCCACCGGACACGGCAAGCCGTTGAAGAGCATCCTCCACGGGCGCGCAGACATGAAGATCTACACCGCTGCCATCACCCCCAACGGTCTCGCCTGCGCGGGTGAAGTCGCCGATGGCGTGTTCCCGGTCTGGATGAATCCCGAGAAAGTCGACGTGCTGATGCCCCACATCGAGAAGGGATTCGCCAAGTCAGATGTCGATAAGAGTCTCGACAACTTCGACCTGGCGCCCTTCATCACCACGATCATGGGGGAGGACGTCGCGGCCTGCCGCACCCCGATCAAGGCGATGCTGTCGCTCTACATCGGGGGCATGGGCGCGCGCGACAAGAACTTCTACAACGACTACGCCAAGCGCCTCGGCTACGAAGAGGCAGCCGTCAAGATTCAAGACCTCTTCCTCGACGGCAAGAAGGCCGAGGCCGCGGCGGCGGTTCCCGATTCGCTCGTCGACGAGGTCGCCCTCGTGGGTCCGAAGGAGCGGATCCAGGAGCGTTGCCAGGCGTGGAAGGATTCGCCCGTGACGTCGATGGTCCTCGGTGCGGGGCAGCCCGAAGCGCTGCAGGCCGTGGCCGAGGTCGTGCTGTAGCTGTCTTGAGCGAATCGGTCATGGGCGACCCGGTCTCGGGGAACGAGAGTTCAGTGCGCGAGCGCATCATTGCGCTCGACAAACAGCGGGTGTGGCATCCCTACACGGAGATGCACGCTTGGCGCGAAGGCGCCGAGCCGCTCGTGATCGCCGAAGCCCGGGGCTCGCGCCTGATCGACTTCGAAGGCCGCGAATACCTGGACGGCAATGCTTCCTGGTGGACGTGCACGCTGGGGCACGGGCACCCGCGTCTGGTCGCGGCGCTACAGCGCCAGGCCGAGACCCTGTGTCACACAGCGCTGGCGGGCATTGCCCACCAGAACGCCAGCGAGCTGGCCGAGGCCCTGTGCGCGGTCGCGCCTGGGGGCCTCGAGCACGTCTTCTTCAGCGACAACGGCTCCACCGCGGTCGAAGTGGCCATCAAGCTGTGCCTCCAGTACTGGGCCCAGAACGGTCGACCGGAACGCAAGCGCTTCGTTTCGCTGGAAGAAGCCTTCCACGGCGAGACCCTGGGCGTGACGGCGCTCGGCGGCGTCGAGGTCTTTCGCAAGCCGTTCGAGGGCGTGCTGCTCGAGCGCATCCAGGTGCCTCCGCCCCGGGAGCCCCGGGATCACGACCGCGCCTTCGAGGCGCTCGAGCGTGCGGTCACGGAGAACGTCGACACGCTGGCCGGCGTGGTGCTCGAGCCGGTGGTGCAGGGTGCTGCCGGCATGCGCAGCTACGACCCGGCCTACCTGCGGCACGCCCGTGATCTATGTGATCGCTACGACGTCTTCCTGGTGTGCGACGAAGTCTTTACCGGCTATGGGCGCACGGGTCCCATGTGGGCCAGCGATCATGCGGCTGTTCTCCCCGACCTCGTCTGCACTGCCAAGGGCTTTACCGGCGGCATGCTCCCGATGGCGGCGACGCTCACCACCGAGCGGATCTTCGAGGGCTTCACGGGCGACGCGAACCGGGCCTTCTACTACGGTCACACGTTCTGCGGGAATCCGCTGGGCGCCGCGGTGGCCCTGGAGGTTTTGCGCATCTACGAGGACGAGCAGGTCCTGCAGGGGACCCGGGCCCGAGCGGAGCGGATCGCGGCGACCTTCCGCGAACTGGGACAGCTGCCTGGCGTGGCGCACACCCGCGCGTTGGGCATGATCGGGGCCCTCGACCTGGCGGGTGAAGGTGGCTACCTGGCGGACGCCGGCTGGCGCGTCTACGACCTGGCGCTGGAGCGGGGCGCCTACCTACGGCCCATGGGCAACGTCGTCTACGTGACGCCGTCCCTCAACATTCCTGACGACGACCTGGATCAGCTGTTGGCGATCCTGGTCGAGTGCGTTCGCGCGGTCGCCGGTGGCTAGCCTTCCGGTCGGATCGATGCAGATCCAGACGCGAGCGGCGAGGCTTGAGGACGCGCCCTTCATCGCCTGGGTGATCCAGGAGGCGGCCCGCTCCCACCTGCCCAAGGGGATCTGGGATCTCGCGTTTCCCGGCGACGAGGCGCAACGCTTGCAGGTGCTCGAGATCCTCGCCACCACCGATTGCATCCACTTCTGTCACTTCTCGCGCTTCCGCGTGCTCGAGGTCGACGCTGAACCGGTGGCCGCACTCTCGGCCTATGAGAACGCGGCGCACGGTACGAAGTCGTTGGAGCTCGCCATGCTCGAGACTTTCGGCAAGCTCCGGTGGACGCCCAAAGAGATGGTGGCACTCGGCGAGCGGATCAAGGCTTTCGATACGACGGGCTACCCGAACGCCGACGGTCTCTGGATCGTCGAGTGGGTGGCGACCCGTCCCACGTTCCGCGGCAGAGGTCTGATCAGGCGCCTGCTCGACGAGATCCTGCAGATCGGTCGCAACGAAGGCTTCACGCGCTCGCAGATCGGCTACATGCTCGGAAACGATCCGGCGGTTCGCGCCTACGAGAAGGTCGGCTTCGAGTGGGTCGAGGACCACCGTAGTGTTCTCTTCGAAGCAGCCCTGGGCAGCCCTGGCCTCGGTCGAATGCAGACGGCGCTGTAGAGAACGTCGCCGAGAGCGCCAGCAACCGTCTCCGCGAAGTATGAGCCCTACTCGAGCATCCAGAACGCGTCGTGGATCTCCTGCTCGACTGGGACAACGTCGGCTCGCGTGACGAGACCGTTGTCGATGGTCAGTGAGAGCAGGACCTCGCCGTCCAGGCACTTGGGGCCGCGGCTCGCCCTGACGCGGTACCGGATGATGGCGCCGCGCTCACTGGAGTAGACCTCGAGCAGGTCGGACTTCATGTCGTCGACGAGATCGGCCGAGAGCGCGAAGTAGTCGAGCAGCGCGGCGGGGCCGTAGATGTGCCTGGCGACGGGATTGTGACCGTGGGAGTGCCACTCCACGTTCGGCGCGAAGAGCTCGAGCAGGGTCGCACCGTCCCCGTCTGCCGTGGCATTCCAGAGATGCCGTGCGATCTCGGCATGGGTCTGATGCAGTTCTTGGTTGGTTCGCATCGGGCTCCCTGGAGGCCATCCTACGCCACCGGATCCGGCTTTCGGAAACAATCGTGCATCGTTCCCGACGGGGAAGAAGAAATCGGAACCTCGAGTGTTTTCCCCCGAGGTCCGAACCCATCAAACCCCAACTCATGTACGAAGGGCGGCGTCGGTCATGCCGTTCCAATCGGCTGCCCCACGACGAATCCGACCGTCCTGCTTGCAGTCGGAGCGGACTCAGTCCCTGCGGAATTCGGCGGTCCGCACCGGTGGGCACACTTGGATCGTGTACTCGGAGAAAAAACGCTCGCGTCCGAGCTTCTGGGCGTCCCGGTGCTCGGCGTGATCGCCCCACTTTTGAGCTGCATCCCGGCTCTCGAATTCGATCAGGCTGACCCGTTCGCCGTCCTCGGCCACGAAGCTCTTGAAGGAGACGAAGCCGGGCGCCTGTCGGGCCAGCTCGAGCATTCGCTCAGCGACCGCGTGGTATTCCCGTTCGTGCTCGGACCGCAGCTTCGAACGGAAGACGACGACCACCATCTTGGAATCCTCCAGGGGCAAGCTCAGGGCCAGTCGACGGGCACCCCCACCCGCTGGTCGATGCGCACGTGGTCCGGCTGCTTGGCCACCCGCTCGATCCAGGCGCACACGGCCGGGTAGCCGCTCAGATCATACCCACCCTCCTGGGCCACGTGGGTATAGGCGTAGAGGGCAATGTCGGCGATCGAGTAGTGGTTGCCTACGAACCAGTCGCGCTCGGCCAGGTGGCCATCCATGACCGCGAGTGCGTGGGTTCCCCGCTCCATTCGTGCCGCCAGCTCGTCGCGGTGATCGTCGACGCTGCCCGAGCAGTGCCAGAATCGGACCACGGCGATGTAGGGCTCGTGGCTGTACTGCTCGAAGAACATCCACTGGAGGGTCTCGGCCCTCTCCCACGGGTCGTCCGACAGGAGCTTCGAACCCTGGGCGAGGTGGAACAGGATCGCATCCGACTCGGCGAGACGCCGTCCGTCGGGCCATTCCAGCAGCGGAATCCGGTGATTGGGATTCTTCTCCAGGAACTCGGGCGTGCGCGTCTGGCCTTGGAGGATGTCGAGCTCGACGCGCTCGAACGGAAGGCCGAGCTGGGTCAGAAGCAGCCGGACCTTGTATCCGTTGCCGGATTCTCCGTAGTCGTAGAGACGCAAGCTCGGCGACGGCATCGGGGACATGGTTTGGGCCTTGGTGATTGCCAGAGCTACAGGGGTACTGAAAGTGGTGAGAAACACCAAATCCCAAAACGATGTCCCCGGTCGAAACCGGGTCCGGTCGGGAGCGCTGCTGACGCCAGGCCGCGGATCGGAAACTCGACGACAGGACCGGACGGAACGTTCGCGAGAAGCAGCTAGGCTGTTCATCCACCGGACGAAGCGGCGAGCGGCGCAGGTCTCAACGACCTGACGGATCCCGAGCGGATCGACGTCGCCTCCGGAACCGGCGCCGCCAACGGCGTTCCGGTAGAAGTGGAGCCGATCGGGCTCTGAACGCTGCGCGCACCGAAGGAAGGACGCCATGAGCGACTGGAACGCGGAGAAGATGTACGAACTGGGGACGCGGCATGCGCGCATCGAGACTGCCTGCGATCTCGAAGGCACCATGGCGACCCTGGTCGAGGATCCCGTCTATCAGCTACAGCCCATGGGGCTCTGCATGCGAGGCCAGGACCAGGTCCGTCGCTACTACGAAAACCTGATGCAGAGCTTCATCCCGTCGACGCTCGGATACACGCTCATCTCAGAGTGGGTGAACGAGAGCTCGGTGGCCCAGGAGTACGAGATCGTGGTCGGCGTCGACGCTGGTCGGGAATCGCACCGCGTGATCGGCATCCTCTGGTCGGACGGAGGCCCGCTGCTGGGCGGGGAGCGCGTCTACGCTGGCGAGAGGATCATCCGACTCATGGTCGGTGACCTCTACGACGAGCTTCAGCCGATCGGGTCCTAGCTCGCGGTCTCGTCAGCCGCTTTCTTGACGTCCTGGATGTGGAGGAAGCCGAAGGCCAGCGTCTGCCAGGCGTGGCTTCCCATGCTGCCGCCCGCCTTCTCGAAAACGCTGCGGAACACCAGGAACTCGCCGAGGTGTGCGGCCACCATCAGGTAGAACGTGATGCGACCCCACCAGGCCAGGGTCGAGTCTGTGCCGACGACGAAGCAGCCGGCGCAGAAGAGCCAAACGGCAATCAGGAAGATCTTCGGTCCACTCATGGCGCGCAGCGTACCCTACGTCAGCGTCGATGGCCCAGGGTCGCCGTGAACGACAGACGTTCGCTTCCGCGAACCACCAGGATCTCGACCCGTTCTCCGGGGCTCGCCGAGAAGAGCATCGCTGCGTATTCCTCCAGACTGGCCACGGCGGTTCCGTCGAATGAGACGATGCGGTCGCCGCCGCGCAGGCCGGCCTTTTCAGCCGGGCTCCCAGGGCGTACGCCCTGAAGCCGGACGCCCGGTTGGTCCGTCGGAGCGAAGTCGGGGATCGTACCGAGGTAGGGGCCGTAGCCCGCGCTCTGGACAGCGCTGCCGTGCCCCTGGACGGGCTCGCCGATGAAGTCGGGACGCTCGTCGGCGTCGAGGATGGCGCGTGCCGTGCGGTAGACGACCGCCAGCACGGTCGCTTCCCCAGCGGTGTGCACCAGCGCCGCATCGTCATCAGGTCGATGGTATTCGTGATGAAGACCCGTGAAGAAGTAGATCACGGGGATGCGTTTGGCGTAGAAACTCGATTGATCCGACGGCGCGAATTCGCCGCCCGCAAAGATGGGGTCGAGCGGAAGACCTTCGCTGGCTCGCTTTACGATGCGGCGAAAGCCCGGCGATGAGGCGGTGTTGAAGACCGTGAGCTTTCCGTCACGGAGTCTTCCGATCATGTCGAGGTTCAGCATCGCCACGGTCGAGTCCAATGGGCGGGGCGGATCGTCGACGTAGGCTGCCGAGCCGAGCAGGCCCAGTTCCTCGCCTGCGAAGGCCACAAGGGCCAGGCTGCGACGCGCTCGCGGTTGACTGCCGAACGCGCGTGCCAGCTCCAGCAACCCGGCCGTGCCCGAAGCGTTGTCGTCCGCGCCGTTGTGAACCGTCCCGATCTGGTCCGGCGCCATCGAGCCGAACTCGCCGTGGCCGAGGTGGTCGTAGTGGGCTCCGATCACGACCCACTCGTGCTTCAGCTCGGAATCACTCCCTTCCAGCACGCCGATCACATTGCTTGCGGGTCCCTTCTCGCGCTCGATCTCGATGGAGAGCTTCACCGTCAGCTCACCGAGCATCGATGGCGCGGGCTTTGCCTTGGAATCGATGCGTTGCTGAAGCTCGCCCAAGGAAGTGGCTCCGGCGGCGGCGACGATCCGCTCGGCGGCGCTGCGGGACAGGGCCGCGGCGGGAACGCTGCCCGGCTGACGCGTGGGGCTGGCGTTGCCGCGCCCCGCGCCGGCTGCGAGTCCGTCGGCGTCGGTCAGCGACGGCGCCAGCAGCACCGCGACGGCGCCGTGGCCGCGGGCGTTCGCGATCTTGTAGGCCCGGCGCAGGAAGCCGCGCCCGTGAACGTTTCCAAGCGGTCCGTCGCGTCCGTTGGGTCGATCTTCCAGGACCAGTACGATCTTGCCCTTGGCGTCGAGACCTGCGTAGTCGTCCCAGCCCTCGTTCTCGGCCGTGATGCCGTAGCCGGCGAAGACCAGCGGTGCGCTCACCTGGCCATTGGCGCTGAACAGGAAGGCTTCGAAGTCGCTGCCACGCACGAACTCGGGTGCGTCGGCGGCCGCAATCTCGAGACCGGCGTGCTTCACATGAATCGCGATGGGGGTTTCGAAGCTCTGGAACCAGCTTCCGTCTGCGGCTCCCGGCCCGAAGCCCGCCCTTTCGAAAGCTTTTGCGAGATAGCGCTCAGTCGCCGCGAGTCCCTTGGTGCCGGGTCCGCGTCCGTCGCGCTCGTCGGCCGCGAGCCAGGCCACGTCGCGCGCGATGCGGTCCGGGCTCATCACGGGCGCGGGTGGAAGCGGGGCGAGCGCCGCGCATGCCGACAAGAGACCCATTGCGACGAAGGGCGTCAGGCGGGGACGGACCTGCATTCTGCCCTTTCCTCGCACTTCCAGACCGGTCTCCTTGGCCTTGGGAAAAGGCAGAAGGCAACTCCCTCCCCGCAGTCGAGCCTAGCAGCCTGCTAGGCTCGGGGTGTGTCGAGCCGTGTCAACGTGTTGATCGTGGGCGGCGGGATCATCGGCACCAGCATTGCGTGGTCGCTGGCCCGCCGAGGCGTAAACGGAGTTAGCGTGGTCGATCTCGATCTCGCCGGGGTCTACGCCTCGTCGGAACTCAACGCCGGGGGAGCGCGGGCGACCTGGTGGCAGCCGGTCAACATCGAGAGCTGCCGCGCGACTCTCGACTTCTTCGTCGAGCATCAGCAGCAGTTTGGATTTCGGCCGCTCGGCTACCTCTGGCTCTACGACGATCGCGCGCTCTACCAGCGCTCCCTCGAGATGCGTTTGATCCAGAACGAGCGGGGGCTGGGCGTCGAAGCGCTCGAAGCCGGTGAGGTCGGCGAGCGCTTTCCGATTCTCGATCGTGCCCTCGACGAGATCGTCGGCGCCACCTGGTCACCGCGTGACGGTCTCGTCAATCCCAACGCCGTGCGCGCCTGGTATCGCTCTGAAGCCGAGGCGCTCGGCGTCTCCTTCCGCAACCGCCACTACGTGTCCGGTGTCAGCACGCGCCGGACCGTCGGCTCGCACGGAAGCTTGCGCGTGGTGGCCAGTGTCGACGTGATCGAGGTCGAGCAAGGCAGCGTCACCGACGAGGCGGGTTGGATCCGTGAGGCGCTCACGACCCACCGGGTTCCGTCCGAAGCCCGCGTCGACGAGTCGCGCCTCGAGTGCGATGTCGTCATCAACTGTCTCGGTGCCTGGTCGCCCGTATTCTCGGCCAAGATCGGCATCACCGATGTAACGGAGCCCGTGCGGCGCCAGATCTCGCTGGTCGACGTACACGCCGAAGACCTGGCGCCCGGCGTCGAGCTGGACACCCTGGGCATGATCGTGGACGCGAGCGGCCTCTATTTCCACCCCGAAGGTCCCCACATCCTGGCCGGCTACTCGACGCCCAACGAGGCGCCGGGCTTCGATTTCGACTACGACGGTGTCGACTTCTTCGAAGCCGAGATCTGGCCGCGCCTCGCCGCGCGCGCGAGTAGCTTCGAACGTTGTGGCCACGTGCGCGGCTGGGCCGGTCTCTACGCCGTGACGCCCGACTGCAGCGGCATCGCCGGCCAGGTCGCTGGCTTCGGCAACCTCTTCGAGGCCCACTCGTTCACCGGTCGGGGCGTCATGCAGTCCTATGCTGTGGGTTGCGCCATGGCCAGCCTCGTTGCCACGGGTGCCTGGGAGGAGGTCGATCTCTCAGCGCTGGCGCGCAGCCGATTCCGCGATCCGAAGGACTGGGTGGTCGAGGAGCTGCATATCTAGCTCGCGGTGGGGGCGTTGCTTGGAGTCTGGTGTTTCTGGACTCCGTGGTGTAATCCCATCGGGGCAAACTCCAAACAACCTCCCTGAGACTACGAGTGGCTCTCGCACCACTTCTGGAGCGAGCGCAGGCGGCCGTCCACGTACTCGACCGCTATCTGGCGCACGCCGAAGCGGTCGATGGTCCCCCCGATCACGGGGATCGAGTTGTCGGTGGACAGCTGAAGGCCCAGGCGGGTGCGTTCGATGTCGCTTTTGCTGATCTCGGAGACCAGTGACCACGTCTGATCGAAATGGAAGAGCCCCAGGTGGACGCGCGAGCGCAGCCGCTCTTGCGGTACGACCTCGGTCGGCCGATCGTGGTAGACGACCGAAACGGTGCCGAGTCGGTATCGCCAGCTTACTTGCTGACCGACCTGCGGATAGCTTTCGACCGGCTCCAGGAGAGCGAGCATCTGCTCGTCCCAGCGGATCCTCTCCGCGAGATCCGTGATCGCCCGCCACACTCGCGCACGATTCGCACCGATCGCGGCCGACATCGCCGTGGTGATCACAGCGTGAGGCACCCCCGCACCATCTCGGGAAGATGAACCGCTGGAGGCCCGGGCGCAAGG
>Ga0209980_10002260_pt1 | contig 10530 bp, 10 predicted proteins | sample CR02metaG_FD_183611 | JGI IMG/M metagenome (GOLD analysis project Ga0209980, IMG submission 183611) | Deep subsurface microbial communities from Mariana Trench to uncover new lineages of life (NeLLi) - CR02 metaG (SPAdes) (version 2) | ecosystem: Environmental > Aquatic > Marine > Ocean trench... | reverse complement strand
TACCCGTAATTTTGACCGGGATTGAAATCCACTCCAACCAAAATAAGCATTAGTGTTCCCCCCAATCCTACGAATACTCCCAAAATCTGATTTTTTGTACATAGAATCCTGAACATAATTATTCCTATGAGAACTGTAGCCAAAGGCGTGATAGAATTAAGAATTGAAGCCACTGCACTATCGATATGATTCTGTGCCATGGCAAACAAAAATGGGGGGAAAAATGAACTCACAAAACCGGAGATCACGATCCAGATCCAATGTTTCTTTCGTATTTGCCTGATGCTTTTAAAGCCAACAGAAAATAGAAATATAGAGGTAAGTACAATACGAAGCGAGCCCAATTGATAGTCTGTCAAACCCACCAAACCCTTTTTTATAAGTATAAATGAACTTCCCCAAATAATGGAAAGAATAAGGAGGTAAAACCACTTGAGGTTGTTGTTGTTCATCTCTTTTTCTAGAATAACAAAATTGAGAAAATATTTTGAGATGAAATGCCGCTAGTGATAGATTTTGGAGATGTGAATATAAGTGCGGCTTTTCAGAATAAAGTGAAGAGTCGGAGGTTAAAGGTCAGAATTGAAAACTGAGATTTGTCATTCCTCCCAGGAAATTGTCTCCATGATCCTTCGTATGTCATCCCTCAAATAGACTACCGCAGGATAAATGGAATCAAAATTGGGTTTCATTTCAAAATAGAGGGAGCCGGTAACAAAATGATTCAGGCTATCGGTAACGTAAAATTGAGATTGTGTTGCTGCATCCCCATTGATGATATAAAACATTCCGTAGACATTATTGATAGAATCCACCCGGGGTTGTTCGAAGATCTCATTTGCTTTCACCGTATGGTCATAGGTCAATTTTTGTGCATCCAACAACAGCGCCTTCAAATTGTCTTCCTTTATGCGTTGATAGGTGAGGTAAAGGGTTGCCTTCATTTTTGGATACCTGATATTGATCCCACAATTCGTTTTTTGTTCTATGAACGCAACATCGTTTTTAGCAAAACTAAATGGACAGTCCAATCGCAATCTACTATAAGATTGCAAGGGATATTCCAGGCTAAGTTTGGCGGCTGGCTTTACGACCGTTTCATTGGCGCAATTAATCATAAAAAAAGAAAAAAGTATGATTATAAGAAAGCGCATATTAAGGTTTGATAGATATTTTAATTTGTTTGATTCGCTTATTCTCGAAAGCTTCTATAGTAAACGAATAGTTGTGAAATGTTATTATCTCATTTTTCTTCGGAAATCCTCTGGTGATCTCCAACAAGAACCCGGCAAGGGTTTCCGCCTCACCTTTGGCATCTTCAAAGGGTTTTATATCTAATATCTTTACGGCTTTGTAGAAATCTTTCAGAGGGGTTTTGCCATCGAACACAAAAGTAGTGTCATCTAATTTTGAAAACACCAGATCGTCATCGTCAAATTCATCACTAATTTCACCTACAATTTCCTCGATAATATCCTCCAGGGAGATAAGTCCACTAGTTCCACCATATTCATCCACTACAATGGCGAGGTGCATTTTCCGGTCTTTGAATTCGTTGAGCAGATCATCCAGTTTTTTATTCTCCGGGACAAAGTAAGTTTCACGTTTTAAGCTTTGCCACTCGAAGGTCTCCAGGTCAAAATAGGGAAGTAGATCTTTGGCATACAAGATTCCTGTAATAGTGTCGATGCTTTCTTTATACACAGGAATTCGCGAATAACCCCGTGAAATAATTTCGGGCATTATGTCTTTGAAAGACGCGTCTTCGTTCAAGGCAAAAATGTCCATACGAGGGCGCATTACGTTTTTGGTATCGGTATTTCCGAAAGTCACGATGCTTTGTAAGATCTTTTGCTCTTCCTGAGTGGTGTCTTCTTCACTGGTCAGTTCCAGGGCCTGTGATAATTGATCGACGCTGATGTGTGACTTTTGCTTCCCAAAGCGCTCTTCCATAAATAGTGTTATTGAACGCATCGGATTACTCAATGGTGTAAAAAGGGTGTTCAATACATTTATAGGATACGCCATAAACGAAGAGAAGGATATCTTATTCCTGCTTGCATAAATTTTTGGGAGGATCTCTCCAAAAAACAAAATCAAAAAGGTCACGATGACTACTTCAACAATAAATTTCAACCGTGGATTGGCAATACCATCAAAGAACAAGGGTGTTATAGAGGCAAAGAGTAAAATTATCGCAATGTTTATCAGGTTATTTGCCACCAGGATAGTCGCCAATAATTTTTTTGGGTCGGACAAGAGTTTTTTCACCAGAGCTATTCGCCTTGACTGAGTCCGGTCTTCATCGGGGTTTAAATCGATCGACGACAACGAGAAAAAAGCTACTTCGGCTCCGGAAATCAGGGCCGAACATAACAGCAAAACAAGTAATATTGCTATACTTGTTATTTGAGGAACAGTAATTAAAGAAATTAATAATAAACTGGGAGGTTCTATATCCAAATTCTTAATATTCGCCTGCCTGCTGCAGGCCGGTTCAACTTAGAAGGGAAGGTCGTCTTCCTCTTCTCCAACAGGCTGTTGTTCTTGTGACTGCGGCTTTGCTTGCTCTGTTGTATTTTTTTGGTCTTGTGTAAACGCAGCGCTGTCGGATTTTGGTGTTAAAAAAGTGAAATCCGTACAATGAATTTCTGTACTATAGCGATCGTTTCCCTGGTCATCTTGCCATTTTCGGGTTTTTATACGCCCTTCAATATAAACTTTATCACCTTTTTTCAAATATTTTTCACATATTTCAGCTCCTTTATTTCTTACAACAATATTGTGCCACTCGGTATTCGACACTTTTTCTCCTGTGGTTCGGTTGGTATAGGTTTCATTGGTCGCCAGAGAAAATCTGCCAATGCATCCGCCACCTTCAAAATAATTCATTTTAACCACGTCGCCTGTGTGCCCGATAAGCATCACTTTATTCAATGTCCCGCTCATAATTTCCTTTAATTTAAACTCACCTGCAAAGGTAGGATTTGTAAATTAAATATAAGTAATTTTTCAATCTTTGAACAGTGAAAATTCTGAAATGAAGTTTCCTATAAGAATTGGTACAGGGAACGATTGTGTTTCACTGAAAGAAATTCCATTTTCTTTTAATTCTGAAACCTCCGCGATCCAAAATCGGGTATACAAATGCTTGTGTGATAATTTGTGGACAACTGAGGTCGCCATATGAGGTACGAGGGATTTTATTTTTAGTTTCTCTGAAATATCTTTATATGCTGAAATATCCTTTAGCCTGGTCACATCGACTTCCGAAGGGCTTTCCACTAAAGGGAATTGATACAAATTTTGCCATATCCCTTTTCCGGTTCGTTGTGTCAATAATGTTTTATGGTCTGATGAAACTGGCACTATATAATTATAGTAATGCTTTTTGATCTTGGTTTTATTGAGTTTTACAGGCAGCTGCATAACCTTATTCCTTTCCAGGGCCAGGCAAGTTGCAGAGAAGAGACAGCTATCACAATCCGGTTTCTGTGGCACACAAAAGCGGGCGCCAAATTCCATAATTGCCTGATTAAATGTTCCGGGTTGGACGGGATCGATAAGGAGTTGTGCCATCCGTTTAAACTCCTTGATCCCCTGAGTACTGTTTATAGGTATTTCGATATTAAAAATCCGCGAAAGTACCCGATATACATTGCCGTCTACAACGGCTGCCGGTTCGTTAAAACATATGGAAGCAATGGCACTGGCAGTATAATCGCCTATGCCTTTTAGCTTCAGGAGGTCTTTATAATTATCAGGGAAGATCCCCTTCAGTGAAGATGAAATATATTTGGCTGTAAAGTGAAGGTTTCTCGCTCTGGAATAGTACCCCAGACCCTGCCACAATTTGAGTACTTTTTCCTCCGGAGCATTTGCCAGATCGTGAACGTTCGGAAAGGCATCGATAAATTTTCTATAATAGGGCAATCCCTGTGTCACACGAGTTTGCTGTAATATAACTTCGGAGATCCAAATACGATACGGATCTTTGGTTTCACGCCAGGGCAGCATTCTTCCGTTTTGTAAATACCACATTATGAGGTTTTTAGAAAAATATGTCGTATTTTTTGGCATTTGGCTAATGTAACAGTTATCTAATTATATTTTAATGGATTACGATATGATATTATTATATTAAAATCCTTATATTTGCCCTCTTGAAAAAAGCAAACCTAATATTTGATCGAACATATTTATTAATTATTAAAACCCCATTTAAATGACAAAAGCAGATATTGTAGCGAAAATTTCAGAAAAACTAGGAATGGAAAAAGGTGACGTACAAGCTACCGTTGAATCCTTTATGAGCGAAGTAAAAATCTCACTTGAAAGTGGAGATAATGTATATCTTAGAGGTTTTGGAAGCTTCATAATTAAGAAAAGAGCTGAAAAAACCGGAAGAAACATTTCAAAAAACACGACCATCAAAATACCGGCGCATAACATACCGGCATTTAAACCCGCAAAAGTTTTTGTAGAAAGCGTTAAAACGAATGTCGAAGTAAAATAATAACTACTAATCCCATTTTTTGGATTGGGACTTTTTAAAAAAACGTTAGTAAGTATGCCAAGCGGTAAAAAAAGGAAAAGACATAAGGTTGCAACGCATAAGCGCAAGAAAAGACGTCGCGCTAATCGCCACAAGAAGAAGTAGTTTTTGTAACTACTTTTTTCTTTAAGAGTTTTAAAAATAGTTCTTTGACAACGAGATTATAGTGTGAAGTAGCACTGTGATTTCTACAGGTTTTATCTATCCGCCATCGGGCGGAAAAAACCCTGTGAAGAATATTGTTTAATCCATCTGTTCCTAAATTTTCGGAACGGATATAAATCATGAAACGTGAACTACGAATTAATTATCAGATCCAGTTCACAAGAAGTAGATTTTGCCCTTTTAAAAGATGGAAAACTAATCGAATTACACAAGGAAGAAGAAGGCAATAAGTTTTCGGTAGGTGATGTGTTTATCTCCAAAATACGGAAAACAGTTCCTGGTCTCAACGCTGCATTTGTAAATGTAGGGTATGAGAAAGATGCATTTTTGCATTATCATGATCTAGGCCCCAAAGTACTTTCGTTGATGAAATTCGTAAAACGTGTAAGCACAGGTAAATTAAGAGATTTCTCTTTAAAAAATTTCCCATTTGAAAAGGAGATTGATAAACATGGAAGTATCAATGATGCTCTCAAAAACAATCAATCTATTTTGGTACAAATCGTAAAAGAACCCATATCCACAAAAGGACCACGTATTAGTTCGGAACTTTCAATTGCCGGACGATATATTGTCCTTGTACCATTTTCTGATCGAGTTTCTATTTCACAAAAAATAGAATCCCGCGTAGAAAAAGAGAGGTTAAAACGCTTGATAATGAGCATTAAACCAAAAGGATTTGGAGTAATTATACGAACTGTAGCAGAAGGTAAAAAAGTAGCAGAACTGGATAGAGATTTACAAAATCTCAAGGATCGCTGGATAGCGATGTGTAAAAAGCTACGGGGAGCGCACCACCCCAGCAAGGTGCTAGGAGAGTTAAATAGAGGAGCTTCTATTATTAGAGACATTTTTAACGATTCGTTCTCTGCTATTCAAATAGATGACGAAAACCTTTATTTACAAATAAAAGATTACGTGCAAGAGATTGCACCCAAACAGGAGAATATTGTTAAGTTTTATAAATCCTCGGTTCCTATTTTTGAAAAATTTGGAATTGAAAGGCAAATTAAAACTTCGTTTGGTAAAACCGTTTCCGGAGCAAAAGGTGCTTATTTGGTAATTGAACATACGGAAGCCCTTCACGTAATTGACGTGAATAGTGGTAACCGAAGTAATAAATCCAAAACCCAGGAAGACACAGCATTCGAGGTCAACATTATAGCCGCTACCGAGGTAGCAAGACAGCTAAGACTTCGAGACATGGGAGGTATCATTGTGGTTGACTTTATCGATATGGGCAAAGCCGAACATCGAAAAAAATTATTCAATCACCTACGGGAAGAAATGAAAGACGACAAAGCCAAACACAAAATTCTCCCGCCAAGTAAATTTGGCTTAATTCAAATTACACGCCAACGAGTAAGACCGGAAGTGAATATTGAAACCCGCGAAGAGAACCCAAATATGGGTGGAAGTGGGGAGATTGAAGCTCCTATTCTAGTTGTGCAAAAGATCACGGAAGAGATGAAAATACTCTTTCAAAAAGACTATAAAAAGATAACTTTAAACACACATCCTTTTATAGCAGCCTTTTTAACAAAAGGATTTCCATCTGTGCGAACCAAATGGTTTATGGAGCACAAAAAATGGGTGACTATTCAACCTAGAGATGCTTACACATACCTTGAATATCATTTTTATGACAAAGATGGTAACAAGATCAAATAACCTGAAAAACCCCTTCCATTTTGGAGGGGTTTTTTTATGGGTAATTCTGAAAAGAATTCCTTAATTTTCAATTCTGAAAACTGCCAAAACATATTCGGTAAAAGAGGCGAAATCCCGCCTGGAAAACTACTGTGCATACCAGGAGCGATGTCACAAAGAAGTACATCAAAAGCTGAAGGAAATGCATATGATCCGGGATGCCATCGATCTAATTATACACCATTTGTTACAACACGATTACCTCAACGAAACCCGATTTGCACAAGCCTTCGCCCGAGGTAAGTTTAGAACGAAGAAGTGGGGTAAGATACGGATCATTCGTGAGCTAAGGTTGCGGGACATTTCAAAGTACAATATCGATCTGGCGATGAAAGAAATTCCGGATAATGATTATATAACCACTTTTGAGGAGTTGGTTGAAAAACGATTCCGGCAATTGACTTCAGAAAAAAACCTTCAAAAAAAAAGACGAAAACTAGCCGATTATCTATTGTATCGAGGCTGGGAATCTGATTTGGTTTGGGAGAAGGTAAGAGAGCTAATCTCCTAGTATTTTTATAAAATCATGCTCTTCAATTTTTAAATTATATCAGGCCTAACTTACGGTGCGTATTCATCACCGCTTTTTCGTTTTTAGCATCAATCCAGGACTGCCCTTTCATCCTACGCATAAAGTTATCGAAATGTCGCATCACAAAAATGTTATATATCGCCTTCCCTAAATTTTTTGGATTACGGGCGATGGCACGTAAACTCATAGAAAAACCCGGGGTTAGATAACGCATAAGATGCCAATAGCCTTCCGGTATGTATAAAACATTTCCATGCTCGAGATCGCCAACAAAACCTTTGGCTTTTTTTAAAGCCGGCCATTTGTCAAAATCCGGATTGGCGAAGTCTATATCTTCACGTACGATCAATGAATGCGGAATTTTATACAAATAATCTGTCTGGTTTTGATCGAAAAGAATGGCTTGTTTCTTTCCATGAAAATGGAAATGAAAAATATTTGCCAGGTCGATGTCATAATGCATAAAAGTGTAGCTGTCTTGCCCTCCAAAGAACATCATTGGCAATCCCTTCATTAACTTTAAACCAAAATCAGGATATGAAAAATCTTTTTGTAGTTTTGGAACTTCTTTTAAAATATTCCATAAAAAGATTCTGTAACGCGTGGGTTCTTTCTTCAGTAAATCTATATAGTCGCTCATCTTCATTTTGGCATGGGGTTGATTAAACCCTTCTTCATGGCGCACAGGACGATCGTCGTATAAAGGCACTGTTATATCACCCGCAAGCTCCGACATATACTCAAGATTCCATTTATTCATGGCAGGCCAATCATCCACAAAACGTTCAATAATAACCGGTTTTTGCGGTTTAAAATAATTCTTGAGGAAATCTTCCTTAGTAATTGTCGTAACTCTATCTATTACTTGTAAATACATAAAACAAAATCGTCATACGAAATTACAAAACTTTGATAAAACTATTGTCAAAGCAGAAGGGTCAATCCAATAACCGGCCTTTTATTTATAATCACTACTTACTCTCCGTCTGTAGTTACAACAAGTTGATCGGAAAAATCACTAAATCCGTCTACACCACAATTCGCTCGGACGTAGATTTCGTAGGTCGTGGATGCGGTTAAATTTCCTATTTCAAAATTGCTTTGCGAAGTTTGAATGCTTGTTCCGGTTCCTAGTGGAAATCCAGATGGACCATATTCAATTTCCCATGCTGTTTCATTATTTTCATCCCAGGTTAACTCGATCGTTGTGGAACTTACCGAAACCAAGGCTAAATTTGTTGGTGTATTACACAACTCCACGTTTTCCAGGGTTAAAAATAAAGCCGAAATATAATCGCTAAAGCCATCACTTCCGCAATTGGAACGTAAAAATATCTCGTAATTAGTGGAAGGATTTAATTCATCGATCAAATATTCGGTTTGAGAAGTTTGCACTAAAGAACCGGTACCTAAGGCAAAACCTCGTTCTCCGTATTCAATTTCAAAAGCCGATTCACCACCCGTTTCCCAACTAAAGAAAACCGAAGTGCTATTTACCTGGTCAATTGAGATATTTTCAGGTTTTGAACAATTTTTGTTTGAGGAATCGTCATTCTTGGAACAACTCATAATAATGGAGCAGGCCAAAGCCAAAAAGAACACTTTTTTCATAATATCAGGTTTTTAGAATTATGTAGTATTTGGCAGATTCCTAAAACGCTGTTTCCCGTTTAAAAATTGTATATGCGTTGGATTCCGAAGAAAAAGTAAAAAAAATTAGTTCAGTAAAGCCTTGGTTTTAGCTTCTTCATTGTGCTAAATTGTAGGTTTCGACCAGGGCCATTTTGTTTTTTCTGAAGTATAGGTCGCACAACCCACATTTCAAAATTAAGTATCTTTAGATTACACTACACCTATGATACACTATAAATCGGCATCGACGATCGAGGAACTCAACCAGATACTTGCCCTTCAGCTAGAAAATCTACCCGGGGCTATTTCCGAAGAAGAACAAATACTCGAAGGATTTGTTACCGTACATCATACCTTCGATCTACTGAAGCGAATGAACGATGTTTGCGCGCACATAATTGCGATTTTTAAGGGCAAGGTAGTTGGTTATTCGCTTTGTATGCACCCTAAATTCGGTGATGAGATCGAAGTACTACAACCTATGTTCGCTGAAATTAAGAAGGTAATTACTGATGGGGAAAATTTTATGGTTATGGGGCAAATATGTATTGATAAAGAATATCGAAAGCGAGGGGTTTTCAGAAAACTATACGAGACCATGCTAAAGGAAATTCAGCCACAATTCAATACTATCATAACCGAAGTAGATCTAAAAAACGGTCGTTCACTACAGGCTCATTATGCGGTAGGATTCAAATTGCTGTCGAGCTATCATTCCGGGGGTCAGGATTGGGCATTGATCTCATTGTCCTGATCTCTCTAATAAAAATATCGTTTGAACGCTTCAATAGCAGCGTAGTCCGCCAGGCCTAAATTGTTATACTTTACGGCCGTCGATCTATTTCTATCTTCCACACGAACCCAAAACTCCCTGGAGTCATCACCTTGATACATCACGCCATCCTTTTGGGACTGATGATAAAAAATAGCGTGTCTCTTCTTGAGTACCTGATCCGGACTCAAAGGAACAGCCATTTCGATCTCGTACGCTTCCCATTCTTGCCAGGCACCGCGATACAGCCAAACCCAACAATCTTTCATATACGGTTTGGATTTCAATTTGTCCAATACATTGATCAACGCATCCAAGCAAATTTTATGTGTGCCATGAGGATCTGACAGGTCTCCTACCGCATATATCTGATGAGGCTTTATTTCCTCGATCAGGTCATACAACAGATCGGTATCCTTTTGTGATAACTTATTCTTCTTGATCGTGCCGGTTTCATAAAAAGGCATATTCAGGAAATGCAGATTTTCCTCTTGCAATCCTAAATAATTCGTTGCGAGTATGGATTCGTTCTTTCTTATTAATGCTTTTAATTTTTGCACATCTAAAGGATCAACCTCATCTTCTTTTTTAACAGAGAGAAACGCTACGATTTTCTCCGTTCTTTTAGAATTTGGAGTCAATGCCAAAGCAATTTTTGCGAATTTCAACGCCTCATCATCAGACACAGAAATATTTCCGGAAGTTTGGTATGCAACGTGAACATCATGGCCTTGCTCTACAAGTCTATCTAATGTTCCGCCCATGGAAATCACATCGTCATCCGGGTGTGGACTGAAAATGATCACTCTCTTCTTCGAAGGTTCCGCTCTTTCCGGGCGATTTGAATCATCGGCATTTGGCTTCCCTCCCGGCCATCCAGAAATAGTATGTTGCAACTTATTGAACATTTCAATATTCAGATCATATGCCGTTCCTGCTTCAGCCAATAGACCGGACATTCCATTATCTGTATAATCCTTATCTGTTAATTTTAAGATCGATTTTTCCAATAATTCGCTGAGCCATACTACCGCTTTCAATCGCAGTGTCGCTTTCCAGATGCAAGTAGTGACCAACCAAGGGGTTTTTATACGTGTAAGCTCTGAAGACGCCGCATAGTCTAACACAAAAGTTGTATTGTGATGATCCTGAAGGTAGGTAGCA
>Ga0209980_10002259_pt1 | contig 10532 bp, 11 predicted proteins | sample CR02metaG_FD_183611 | JGI IMG/M metagenome (GOLD analysis project Ga0209980, IMG submission 183611) | Deep subsurface microbial communities from Mariana Trench to uncover new lineages of life (NeLLi) - CR02 metaG (SPAdes) (version 2) | ecosystem: Environmental > Aquatic > Marine > Ocean trench... | reverse complement strand
TTTTCTTAAAAATCGATTATCTTTGTATCATGTTTTATTATCAGAATTCAATATTATTGTACTATGAATTATTCCTACCAAAAAGATTGAATATAGTTCTTGTAATTGCTGAAATTAAAAACCCAACTGCTACACCTAACAATCCATAATTTGAACCTAAAAGAACAATTAAGACAATATATAACCCAGATTGAAAAACACTTCCTATTAATACAAATCTGGAGTTTTCCTTTCCAAAAAATTCAGCTTGTTGAATCCCAGAAATTGAAAGAGGTATGACTGCTATACTAAGAATTTGAATTGAAATTATAGAGTCTTGATATTGAGGAAGTAATGCCATTACTACTATTGGAGTCAGAATTATAGAAATGACAGAAATAATACTAGCTGCAATGATTGATATTATTTTTAATTTTTTATTTTTTTTGCCTTCAGCCTCCTGAGGTACCAAATAATGAAGAATCGATCTAGGGATAGTATCTAATAACATAAAAACCTGAAATGCAAAATAATAATTTCCCAACATAGAAAAACCAAAAATAGAACCAATGAGAATCTTATCTCCTGACCTCAAAAGAACTTGTGATACTCTATTTCCAAACGAAAAAGAAGTAAAATTAAATTTTGATCTTAAAATTGAAAAATCAATCTTTTTGTTTTTTAATAAACTTCTAAGTTCTTTTATGACCATAAGCGTGGCAATAAAGTAACCTAAAAGAATTCCATGGATTCCAAAAAATTGAAAGAAGATAAATGATAAAACAACTGTTATAATTGCTCTTAAGATTAGATAAATTGAGTAATCTCCATACCTTTTTTTTGCATTAACTGCAAATAATGTTATAGAAAATATTGTCAATCCAAATAAAAGAAGGCTAGCCATAAAATTTTGAGTTAACACAAAAGCTACAATTGATGTAACTGTAGATGAGATTAAAACTATAACAAAGCTTGCAGGAAATATATTTTGATTTTTTGCTTCATAAACTAGTATTGTGCCTCCCAAGCCCAATAGCGCTATACTTGAACCTACCTTTGCTACAGACATAAAAAGTCCCAATTCACCATATTCTTCATTAGTAAATAATGAAGCCAGAAATATCCAAAATAGTCCATAAATTAACGAAGATATTAGATTTCCAGAGCTAAGAGAAAGTAAGTCCTTAATCTTGGTAAATATAACCATTATTAAATATGAAAATATTCTTACTAATTAAGGGAATCTTAATTTAGTTAGACTGAAAGTTTGGCCAAGGTAATTTTCGTTCTAAAACTGTCTCCAAAATTTTTACATCCTTAGAATAGTATTCAATTAGTTTGGTTCTAGATTCTTTGTCAATTTTTGGTTTATCTTTTTTGGTAAAAATTAATTTTCCTCTTGAAAATTCTTCCATGGAAGAGTTCTTTTTAAAATATGTTTAACTTCATTTACATCATTTTTGAAGAGTTTTTGTAAAAGCAATCGATCCTCTTCATCCATTTTTGGTTTTTCAGTTTTTTTTATTAGAAACTTTTCCGTAACAACACGACGAACAGATGGTGAAAATACATTTTTTGATATTCTTTTAATGGTGATATTTTTGAAAAGGCTTCTTGCAAATGGACCTCGCGGTTCACCAAATACATTAAACTGTTCAGGTTGAAATTCATGTAGTGAATTTTTTATGCCTAAAAATTCTATAACGTCCCTTACAATCTTTTTCGGGTCTTTTATGAATTCCTCAAAAATTATTATCTTGACTTGTTTTGGACCAAAGACATCAAGATATTGTTTTATTTGTTTTGAGTAAAACTCTGCGTGGATAATTGGATCTCCCTTTACTGATTCAGGATAATTTTCCTGTTTATAGTTGAGAACAATTTCATGAAATGAATTATTAACATCTCGGATTCTCTTTTGTGAAAAGTAAGCAGAATAAATACGTTCTACTGGATCTCTTAACAAAATTATGATCTTTGCATCAGGTGATACCTCATGAATTAATTTTGCAGCCTTTGGATCTCTTAGATATGTAGGACTTGCCTCTCCTACAGCTATCTCATCTTTTACACCAGAAAATAGTTTGAGATATTTTTTTTTATCACGCATTGGTTTTAAAAAAGAATTTTCAGGTATCGCAATATGACTAAAATAATGAGGTTCTTTAATTCTGGGCATGTAAATTTCTGGAACTTGTTCTAAATATGCAAATAATGATGTAGTTCCTGCCTTTGGTGCACCTACAATAAAGAAGTTAGGCCAACATTCTTCCAATTTAATCTACTACAAATTATCATCGGTATAAAAGCTAACTAAAAAGTAGAATCCATATTGTACTAACAATCTTCTCATCTTTTACTTTTTCAAAAAGATTGAGGTACTCTTCTTTATCACGAATTGGTCTATAAATAGAATTATCAGGAACATTGCTCCTAGAAAAATAATTCGGTTCTTTGACCTGTGACATGTAAATTCCAGGGATTTCTTTTAGATGGTTATAAAGAGAAGAGGTTCCTGCTTTTGGTGCACCAATAATGAAAAATTTGGCCAGTTTTTCACTAATCTTTATCCAATGATGAAGGTTTTTATTTTTTATCTAAAAAATAACGAAGGTTAATTTGTTAATGTAACAGCTAGACCTAATCGATAAGAGATTTTTAGTGATTGGCAGCCACATTTCTTTACAAAATCATCAAAAGCCTCGTTGGCATGAATGTCATCAGACAATAATAAAGAATTAAGATGTGGCCATATGGTGTTATACTCCCATAGCATATGTGAATAAGAATGAACACTATCGTGAAAAAATATGTCACATTCTTTTACATCTTTCAAAACTTGGGGCAGCAAAATCTTAGCATCACCTAATTGTAAAGTCCATCTATCTCTAAGAATTTCTGGAACTAACCAACCCACAGACTTTCCCTTAGGAAAGTTTGCAATTCTAATTTGTTTTACTTTCTCAGAAATATCTTTTCTTTTTTGATAAGGAAGATCAATGCTGTATAGATGTCCTTTTTTATTTTTTTCAAGTCCCAGCAAAAACATTGCGCTAGAAAGGTCATTATATACTCCTGTATCAATAATTATATTTGGTTTGTAACACCTAGTCAATAAATACAAAATTCTTGACTCACCAAAGCCTACTGTGCGAAAATTATTCCAGTAATTAATGATGTTTTCCTCAATTTCAGATAAAATGTCGTTATCGAAAATTTCATTATAATATTGTTTCAAATCTATTTTTAGAAAATCATTTAGTTTTTCTATTCTTTCTTCATCTTCGGAATAATTTCTAACATATGAAGATAAAACGGATTTTTTTCCTTCTTTGCCACCAGCTAAATATTTTATTGCCTTGTAAGGATTTTTCAAACCATGTTGAATTTTCCTTGTAAATTTCATACCCAAATATTTTATAAATGGCTCTTACAAAAGTATATTAAGAAATTATGAAATGATATGGACTCAATCATCGTTTTAGAATCAATGAATCTACGAATTTGTGTATTTCCTTTAAAGATTCATTAACAGATTGATGTTCTGTGTCAATAACGAAATCTGGTGATAAGGGCTCTTCAAAATTATCAAAAATTTTAATATGTGATTGGATTTTTTTCCAACTTTTTTTCATTAAGGAATTTTTTGGATATCGTTTTATGCAAGTTTCAAGGGAACATTTTACGTATATCTCATGGTACCTATCACCTAGAGATTTACGAGCTAAATTTCTAAATTCATGATACCGTTTCACTGCAACTACCAAAACAGTAACATTTTGGTTTGATAATATTTTAGCAATTTCGATGATTCTCACGAAGAATTTTCTTCTCATATTTTTACTAAAACTGACACCTGAAACTAACCAAGGTCTCAAATCATCCATATCTAAAATTTGAACTCTGACATCTTTTTCTAAAACAGTACATATTTTTGTAACTAGAGTAGTTTTTCCTGCATTGGATCTTCCGGTAAACCAGAAAACCAATCCTTTATCTTTGTCCTTCACAAGAAAGTTCTATTCAGTGTCAACTTATAAACGACATAAAAAAAACATGGCTCAAATAGTTAACAATTTTACCGAACTGTTAACGGGATTTTGATGTAGTTAATTTTTTAAAGTTGGATTAATGATTCAATTGTTAGATTTAATTAATTAAACTCATTCCAGGGCAACTTTCTATCCAGAAATTTTTCTAGGTTTTTGACATCTTCTGCAAAAACTTTCACAAGACGTTTTCTATATTCTATCTGTAATTCAGGCTTTATATTTTTTTTAAACAAAAATTTTGTTTTAATTGCATCTCTTGTTTCTGGCCTGAGTATTTTTCTACTTAAATTAAGTACTGTTTTATTATGTAACAAAAATTTTGAAATTGACGATCTTGGAGAAAGAAATGGATTATGTATTAATTCATCAAAAGTCAAATCTTCATTATCCAGTCCTAGAAACTCTACAATACTCATTATCGTTTCTCGAATATTTTTTATCCATTCTTCAAAAATTATTATTTTTACACGCTTCGCACCGAAAACATCTAAATATCTTTTAACTAATGGAGTGTAAAATTCCTGAACTGTTTGGTTAGGCCTTCGTCCATTTTTTTCTAATGATTCAACTAGTTTTTCAGTTGAATAAGAGATACGTCCCAGATTAAGCAACATTTGATATTGTGAAAAAATTCTATCAGTAGGATTCCTTAAAGTTATGAGAATTTTAGCATTTGGAGAAACCTTGTGAATAAGATGTGGTACGTTAAGATCACGTAAGTAATTAGGAGTTGCATCACCAATAATTTTTTCGTTTTTAACATTTTTGAATAGTTCTAAATACTTTTTTTTATCTCGGATCGTAAAACGATACGGATCATCTTCAAAAACTGTAACCTGATTAAAATAATTTGGTTCTTTTTCAGGGGACATGAAAATACCTGGAACTTGTTTAAGATATTCATAGAGTGAAGTAGTTCCTGCTTTTGGTGCACCTACTATGAAAAAATTTGGCCATCTATCCATTTAATTCCATATCTATGTTAGTTTTTATAAAATTTGGTAATATTGAAGATGAATTAACATGCAATTTCTAAGTCCAAATTTTCTCACCAATATTTGATATAGACTTTCCAAATGTATCAAGATTACATTTCGATTGTATTTAGTAAGTAATGATAAAGCCTTAGTTGAGATGTAGCCTTTGCCACACAAAACGATTTTTTCGTGTGGTAATTTGTTGATAAAATATTCTTCTGTTTCCTTTTCTTGGAAAGGACTTGAAATCATGTTTTGATGATGTGAAATTATAAATCATGATAAGCTTCCTGAGTTAATTATGAAAGGAGGACCACGTCCTAATGACTTTGATCCAAAAAAATCACATATCTCGATAATTATACCAACACACAATTCTTCAGGAACTATTAATAGATGTATATCTTCATTAAATAATCAAACATATCAAAGAGAAAATTTTGAAATAATAATTGTTGATGACAGTTCACTAGACGACTCAGTAAATATTTCAAAAAAATCTGGGGCAGATAAGATAATTTGTATTGAATCCTGTTTTCAAGGAAAAGCACGTAATATTGGAGTCAAAAATTCAAATGCTGATTTGATAGCTTTTATTGATTCTGATTGTGAAGCCAAAAAAGATTGGTTAAAAATAATAATTGATGAATTGAAAAATTTCGAGGCAATCACTGGACCAATAAATAATGGAATTCCTCAAAGTGCAATAGCTTGTGCACAGCATTTTTTGGAATTCGGAGAACATCACAAATTTAGAAAAAAATCCCAAGTTAAGTTTCTTCCAGGTTGTAATCAAGCTTTTCGTAAAAAAACATTCGAAATTACTGGCGGATTTGTAGAGTTCCCTGCATCAGAAGACATCTTATTAGGTGAGTCACTGAAAAAAAATAAGGTTAAAATATTTTTTATTCCAAATATGCAGATCTTTCATTACGGTAAGATAAACCACACTGATTTTTGTTCTCATATGAATTTAATTGGAAAATATTCGGTAATAACACGGAAAAATAATCCAGACTTATCATATAAGTGGGTATTGACAAAAAGATATTTCATTCCAATTCTATTTATAGGAAAAATATCAAAAAGTCTAATACATGCTTGCCATGCCAAAAACTTGAGAAAAGCTTTTTTTGTATTTCCATTTTTGGTTTCAGGAACTTCATCATTTTGTCAAGGTGTATTTAAGGAATTAAATCAATGATCAAAAAACTAATAAATTAATCTCGTTTTGTATGAATTATGCAAAGTGTCCCAAAATTAAAACAGGAACTAAAGTATCCAAGCTTTTCAATAGTTATCGAGTGGGGCAGAATTTTCCAATCTGATGAAAAATGGCGTCCACATAGTATGCTTCAGACACTTTGTAAACAAATTATTGGGATTGAAAAAAAAATCTCAAATGTTGAAATCCTTATTGTATTTAATCCTGAAGAAGCAGATCTCTCTGATGTTGAAAAATTTGTAATGAAAGAATTGGAACCATGTATTGATCTTATTCAACTTAGGTTTATTCGTGCACCAGGTATTCTTTATTATGAGATGAAAAATCTTGGAGTAAAACAGAGTAGTCCAAATGAAATAATAATGTTTGTTGACAGCGATATAGTTCCTGACGATGGATGGCTGGTTGGAATGCTAGAATCATTTGAGAATCCCGAGGTAAAAGTAGTTTCTGGAAATACCTATCTTGGCTTGCACAATATAATTGCAAAAGTATTGGCTCTTATTACATTTCAGCCAATACCTGATGTTGATTACATGTATGAAAGAAATCATTTCTATGGACAAAACGTAGCTTTTAGACGAAAAACCATTTTAGAACATCCTTTTCCCAAATTAAATACATTTCATGGTCAGGCCGATGTACTGATTAATGATCTAGTTAGCAATAATATTAAAATTTACAGACAGCCTAAAATAAAGGCTGATCATCCAATGCCAATCACACTAAGAGAGTTTGTGACATGGGGATTGGTACAGGGACTTGTTTGGCCTGTAAAACGAAAGGCACTCCGTATTAGAGACACTTCTAAAATTAAAGGTAACAATCCATCAACATTTCGACAAATTATTTCTAGAACACGTAGACGAATACGTTATGTTGGATTAAGTCCCAAGGTATTCATTGCAGCATGTGGAATCATTCCCGCGCATCTTTTCCTCATTTTTATTGGAATAATCCTTTATATTTTCTGGCCTAATTCTTATGATTATATGATACGTAAAAAGTGGAGAATGTGGATTTGAGTTATTTAAAAAATATTAATCCATATTTAGATTCATTAATCAAATTTTAAAATTTTTTATCTACCGTACTTAAAGAAATTCCAACAAATCATAACGAACATCATTACTTAGTTACCCTAAGTTTTTCGTGCCTACGTGGGGGGCTTTGCCTTTTTACTCTTTGCCGATAAAAATAGTATCACCCCCCTCTAGGCACAAAAAATGTTGCACATCGGGATTAAAAGGAGATAGAAAAGAATTCAGAAATTATCGTATGTCACAGATGTGTCATATCTTAAAAATTCATCACACTGAATTAGTATAATCAGTGCAACAATTACTGCAAACCTTTTTCCTAAAAATTTTTTTGAATAAATTATACAGGCCCCAATCCAACAGCGTGGTATTTTACATTTAATTTTTTCTTTGTTAACATTCGTCTGGTGTCAATGATTAACGTGTTTTTCATGACTTGAAAATCCACGTTGTTTAATTTACCATACTGTTTCCATGGCGTCATTATTACTGCACAATCACTATTTTCCAAGGCTTCTGACAAAGATTTGGAATAAGAAATTTTATTGCCAAAGACTGCTTTTGTATTTTTTATTGCCATGGGATCGTGGGCTATGATTTTCGCTCCTTTATTCAATAACATCTTTATTAGTTTGATAGAGACTGATTCTCTAACATCATCACTGTCTTCCTTAAAGGAAAGACCCAGAATAGTTATTCTTTTGTTTTTAAGAGAACATAGAATTTTTTTCATAAAGGAAACTAGGTTTGTAACTTGATCAGAATTGATCTTTTGTACAGCCTTTAGCAATGTTGGATTCTGACCAACCTTTGATGAAAACGAGATAAGAGCCTGAAGATCCTTTGGAAGGCATGAACCTCCATATCCAGGACCTGCCTTTAAAAATAATGGACTTATTCGGGGATCTATTCCTATTGCCTTTGCAATATTATCAACGTTTGTGCCCGGAACAGACTGGCAGATGTTTGCAATCTGATTGATAAAGCTAATTTTGGTTGCAAGAAAGGAGTTGTTGGCATACTTTATCATCTCTGCAGTTTGGGGGTTAGTGATGATGTAGGGAATTTTTTCTCGATAAAATCCCTCATAGAATTTTTTTAATCCATTTATTGTTTTGTTGTCCTCACCGCCTATTACTACTATGTGCGGATTGAAGGTATCTTCAATTGCTTTTCCTTCTCTTAGAAATTCTGGATTTGAGACAAGACCGAATCCCTTTCCTGATTTTTTATTGGACCTTTTTTCTAAAATTTTTTTGATGGTATAATTGGTGTTAGGCACTACAGTACTCTTTATGGCAATAATTGGCCTGTTTTTTGAGGCGGCCAACGTTTGGCCAATCTTTTCAGCAACTTCCTTTACACTGTTAAGATTTATGCTGCCATCATCTGCAAGGGGAGTTCCTACTGTTATGAAAATCAAGTCGCACTCATTTACTACCTTTTCTATATCGGTGGAAACCTTTAGTGATTTTTTTAAGGCCTTTCTCAAAAGTGAGCTAAGTTGCGGTTCATAAAATGGCGAGATGCCCTGGCCTATCTTAGATACTATTTTCTTATTTGAATCAATTGCCAAAACAGAGTAACCATTTGAGGCCAACGCTGCAGCAAATGATAAACCAACAAATCCTGTACCTATAATCCCAACTTTCATGATCTTTCTGAATGATGATATGATTCATTCAAAGCTTGCCAATAAGCCTCCGGAGTTCCTACGTCCCAGAATTTTTCATCGTCAACTCTGATGGCTTTAACCACTTTACTATCGTCTAGTAATTTCTGAATAGCGTCAGTTACTTGAATTTCGTTGTTTTTATCTGGTTGAATTTTTTCTAAAGCATCAAAGATGTTATGATTAAACAAGTAAATTGGCATGATTCCTAAATCTGTCTGAGGATTGTCAGGCTTTTCTATGGCTGATGTTATTCTGGGCAGATCTTTATTTTCGTCCTCCAGCGTGACAATACCATGACGCTTTGGATCTGACACCCTTCTTATTGATAAAATGGCATCTTGAGTTGAATTTATGGAAAGCTCAATCAATCTGGTTAAGAGATTGGTCTTATTCTTTTGTAAAACGGCCACATCTCCTGCTTGTAGTATGAAATCTTCATTTCCCACAAAGGAGTTTGCATATCTTAGAGCATCACCAAAACCTTTAGGATAATTTTGTGTTATCCAAAATATCTTCGAGTTTGATAGTTTTTCATAAAAAGAATCTAGCAAATCATTTTGGTTAGGAGATTCCTCTGGTGTAAAGTGATTCTCTATTGCCCTTTTTGTCTTTCCTGTAACAAAACAAAATTCTCTTATTCCTGCATCGTAAAGTGTTTCAAAAATTAGTTGGATTAGTGGAATTGTATGAACTTTGTTTTCTGTTTTGTAGAATACTGGCGCCATCTCTTTTGGAAGCTCTTTTGTAAAGGGAAGCAATCTTGTTCCCAATCCTCCACAGGTGATTATGGCCTTCAATGAAATGGTATTTTTTGTTTCATTTTTATCTCTTAGGTTAAGAAAAATTAATTTGGGAAATCTTGGGCTAGTTTTGGGCTGAATTGTTATAGAAAATTGAAAAGGTTATCTTTTTGCTATAATAGATCTGAATTATATTTACTTTGCATCCTAAATCTTCGTTATTTTCTGCTTTCTTAATTCAATTACAACTGCACATTGGATTTGGAATCTTGAAACCAATGAAGAAATACTAGTTACAATTATTGTTGTACTTGGACTGAAAAGCAGCGATTTTCATAAATAAAAACTTTGTTTACAAATTGATAGTCTGCCTTATTTGCTAAATTTCCTCTTAGTAGCTTATGTCTGTAGTGACCGATACAAGCTCCGATTTATCTCCGTGTTATTCTTTTCATAATGTTGTTAAAAAGGAGATATTGAATGAGAACAGTAACTAGTGAATTATCAAAAGAGACCCGTATCGATAGAACTAAGGCTTATCGAACAAGTGACAAACCACTATGTCAAAAATTGATGACTCTTTTCCTAATAACTTCATTTTCAAAGTGCAAAATTACCTTGAATCTCGACATATTGGGTATATTGCTGGTCGCAATCTTGGTGGTAACGTTATCCACCGGAGTTGTAGAAGCATTGTTAAGCGTTCAGGGTAATCCTCTAGATAATCCTACCCTCAAACCCATTAATTCTACTGTAGCCAACGTAAGTAATGACCCAATAAAGCTAGTAGGTAAAACAACCGTTTTTACTTACCTCGACGGCGAACGTATAGACAAGTTTAGAT
>Ga0209980_10002257_pt1 | contig 10534 bp, 8 predicted proteins | sample CR02metaG_FD_183611 | JGI IMG/M metagenome (GOLD analysis project Ga0209980, IMG submission 183611) | Deep subsurface microbial communities from Mariana Trench to uncover new lineages of life (NeLLi) - CR02 metaG (SPAdes) (version 2) | ecosystem: Environmental > Aquatic > Marine > Ocean trench >... | reverse complement strand
GGGACGGGGCTGGTGGGCGTGGTCATCTGCGCCAGAATCCGCTGGCTGTGTCCCGTCTTGGCCAGGGCGGCCATCTGGCGGCGAATGGTGTCGGTTTGTGAGGGCGTCCCGATCGCTTCGACCGCGTCGTGCAGGGTTGGCCAGCGATCCTCCGGCTTTCTCTCCAGCATCCGCATCACGACGGCGGCCAACCGCTCCGGACAGTCCGTGCGAAGGTCCGTGACGGGCGTGGGCGATTCGGTGCATCGCTGGTACATGAGTTGGATCGGGTTCTCGCCGGAGAAGGGCGGTTTGCCGGTCAACATCTCATAGCCGAGGAGGCCGAGGGAGTACTGATCGGAATTCCCGGTGACCGGCTCCCCGCTGCATTGCTCCGGGCTCATGTACAGCGGCGTACCAACCACACCACCCGTCCTGGTGATACTTTGGTCGACCGACGCCTTGGCGATGCCGAAGTCCGTCACCACGGCACGGCCCTCTTCGTCGAGCAGGATGTTCCCCGGCTTGACGTCCCGGTGAACGACTCCGTGCCGGTGGCCGAAGGCTAGGGCCTCACCTACCTGGGTGAGGATCGTTTCGATCATCGGGATGGGCATCGGCGCGATCTGTTCGATGACCGAGTTCAACGTGCGGCCCCCGACGAACTGCATCACGAAGTACAGCAGGTCTTCGTGTTCTTTCACCGCGTAAATGGGGATGATGTTGGGGTGGGAGATCGAGGCGGCGGTTCGGGCTTCCCGCTTGAACCGCTCGGCGGCGCCCTCGGCGGCCAGCAACCCCGGCAGCATCACCTTGATGGCCACCTTGCGGTCCAGCGCCAGGTCGTGTGCCAGGTATACCACCGCCATCCCGCCGCGACCGAGTTCGGCGAGTATCTCGTAATCGCCCATCGTCGCCTGCCTCAGGCTGGCGAGGAGGGGGTTTTCCTGCAATGCGGCGAGTGGTCCAGCGCGGTCACTCATGCGCCCGTTCCCCCGGGTGTGCCGATTCTCAATGAAGATCTCTTTAACGTAACGTTGGCCCACTCCCTCCGCCACAATACCTCCCCGGCAAGCCCTTTACCCAAGTCGAAGAACCCCTTACTCCTACCCGCATGTCGCAGCCTGACGCCGCAGTCACTCCGAGCCCCGGCCCGATCCTCGTCCTGGTGGAGCCGCAGGACATCGTCAACATCGCCAGCGTGGTGCGGCTGGGCGCCAATTTCTTGGTGGACGGGATCCGGCTGGTCGCCCCCGAGGTGTACGACCCGTACCGCATCGAGGGTATCGCCCACAACACCGCGGACATGATCGACCGGGTGGAGATCTACCACACGCTCGACGAGGCCATCAGGGACTGCGTACACGTCATCGGCATGACCGCCCGTGAGCGCGCCGCCAAACGGCGCACCATCGGGCCGCGGGAGGCGGCCGCGGAACTGGTGGAGCGGCGTGCCACCGGGCCCGTGGCGCTGGTGGCCGGTAGAGAGAACAAGGGGCTGACCAACGACGAGCTGGACCTGTGCCACGCGCTGGTGGTGATCCCCACCAATCCAGCCTATCGGTCGCTCAACCTGGCACAGGCCCTGGGGATCGTTGCCTATGAGATGTGGCAGGCGCGAACGGGCGGCCGGGTGCGCCGCAAGCCGCCGCGGCACTCCGCCGGCCCCGCGCCCAGCGAATTGATGGAACGGCTCTTTGCCGACTGGCTCAACGCGCTCTCGTCAGTCGATTTCTTCAAGACCCGGCAGCCTGAATACGTGATGCGCTCACTGCGCGAGGTGTTTTTCCGGGCGCGGCTCGATGAGAGGGAGGCGGCCCTGATCAGGGCGATGGGGATCGAGGTGGGGAAGTACCTCGAGCGGCAGCAACTCGGGTCGACCGACCCCGACGAGTCGAACGACGGGTAGAAAAAACGAACGGTGATACGGGGCCGCCGTACCACCGTCCTGGCTCGCCACACCTGCCGGGGTCTCAACGCAGTCAATCGCTCTCCGACCACGACCGGGGGACGAGTTCTCTTCTCCCTATGGTTGTAGTGGAGACGTCGGGCCCCTGGTGGAACGCACATGCCGGCGGCACCGCCTTGGGTTTGCCAGCTATCTTATGCTCCCCGTTGTGTTTACCTTAGAAAACAACCTGCAGAACCGAGGTATGTCGTGGGGCAAGGCACGGTATTCTGGCGTTCGAATCAATACCCGGACCCGAGCGAGGAGCCGGCACCGAGAGCGCCCTACAGGGACCTCCCCCGGGTTCAGGCCGACCGCTTCAGGTTGCTACGTCGTGGTCTCCTCGATCAGAAAGGGGTGGCGGAACGGGTACGCTTCATGGGCGATAAGTGGCGCTGGGTGTGGGAATTCGGACTGGGCAGCCGCAAGCTTTGCTGGCTGCACGCCATGTCGAACGCGGTGGCGGCCACCTTCACCCTTACGGATCATGAGCTCCGCGAAGTCCAGGCGCTGCCACGCGTGCCGGCGGTCATCACCCAGGCCATTCGGGACGGCCAGCAAACGGGGCCGGTCCGGTGGTGCTGGCTGGAGATCACCGACAAGAGGGTGGCCGAGACGTTCCTGTCGTTCACCAAGAAGAAAATCGAATGGCTCAAGGCGGAGACACCAACCTTGGTGGTCCGCCGGACGGCCAAGGGCTAGGGCGGTTCCGGGAGAATTGGACACTGCCGGGATCTTGTGTGACGGGCCGCCGTCACTATACTTAGCCCGCAGTTGAGGGGCCGTGTGGCCGTGGCCCCGAACGACAATCAGATTCACATCCGATCTTCCACCTGGCTGCGTGCGTGCCCTGTGGGGCACGTTCGCGGGACCCGATACCGACATCGATGGTGACCGACAATGCGTAAGTTGGCTATGGTCGTGACTGTGTTTGCGGTAGCGGTCTTCGGTGCCCTGATGGCATTCGCGGGTAGTTCGCCAACTCTCCCCCAAAGCCCGGCACTGAGCGACTCTCTCACGGCGCCGACGCTTGCCGCCGGCGATACGGCCAACCTTCGCGGACCGCGCCAACCGGTGTTCTTCCGCCATGACATTCACGCCGGGCAATTCAAGATCCAGTGCCAGTACTGTCACTTTGCGGTTGAGGTTTCGCAGGAGCCCGGCATCCCCAGCATGCAGACCTGCATGGGATGCCACCTGGTCATCGCTGGATCCGACAGCTCTTCGCGGGCCGAGATCGCCAAGGTGCGTGATGCCAACGCCGCCGGCGAGCCTATCGAATGGCAGCGGGTCCATGCCCTGGCCCGGCACGCACACTTTCCGCACATGCGTCACGTCAAGGCGATGGGGCCCAACGCCTGCATGACCTGCCACGGCGACGTCGCCCGCATGCCGCAGGTCTTCCAGGTCAACAACATCAGCAACATGGGGTGGTGCATCACCTGCCATCTCGAGCGCAACGTGACCCGCGATTGCTCGGTGTGCCACTACTAGGCCCCGGGCCGCCGGCACAGGATCGTCACCGGGCACCAGGGGCCGGTCCAGCTTCAGCTCCAGGAGCATTGATGTCCAAGGAAAACACCGAAGACACGTCCCAGGGAATCGACCGGCGGAAGTTCCTGTCGGTCGCCGGCGTCGCCGGCCTGGGCACGGTAGCGTTGTCGGGTTGTTCGACGGACCGCATCGAAAAACTGATCCCCTACATGGTGGGCGACGAGGACAACGTTCCCGGCATCGCGACCTACTACGCGAGTACCTGTACCGAGTGCCCGGCCGGCTGCAGCCTGCACGTCAAGACCCGTGAAGCCCGGGCCATCAAGCTCGAGGGCAACCCCGGGAGTCCCATCAACCGCGGACGGCTGTGTGCCCGAGGTCAGGCGGGGCTGCAAGGGCTCTACAACCCCGGTCGGCTGAGCGGTCCCCAGTTGCGCAATGCCGATGGGTCGTTCAGCGACGTGTCGTGGGACGAGGCCATCACCCTCCTGGCCGAGCGGGTTGGCGCCGCCGGCGCCTCGGTGGCGGTGGTGTCGGGTGCCGGGGCCGGGACGTTCTCCGATCTCCTGGCCGCCTGGGTGGGTGCCCTCGGCGGCCGGCTGGTGCGCTACCAGCCGTTCGACAACGAGGCGCTCAGGGCGGCCAACCAACAGGTGTTCGGCCGGAACGAGGTGCCGACCTACGATTTCGCCAAGGCCGAGTACATCCTGTCTTTCGGGACCGACTTCCTGGAGACGTGGCTGGGACAGGTGGAGAACCAGCACGGTTTTGCCGAGTCGCACGGCTTCCACGACGGCCACATGGCCAAGCACGTGTACCTCGGCCACCGCATGGACCTCACGGGGATGAATGCCGACGAATGGCACGCCATCCACCCCGGATCCGACGCGGCGGTGGCACTGGCGATGGCCAACGTCATCCTGTCAGAGCGTAACCGCGCACCCAATGACGCCAACACGCTTCGATCGGTGCTGGCACCGTTCACCCCCGAACGGGCGGCTGAAGAGAGCGGCCTGTCGCCGGAGGCCATCCGGCTGGTTGCCCGGGAATTCGCATCTCAACCCAGTTTGGCGGTTGCCGGCGGCATCGCCAGCCAGCACCGCGGCGCCACCGAAGCCTGCGCCGCCGTCAACGTCCTCAACTACGTGGCCGGCAACGTGGGACAGACCATCCACTTCGGTAGTGGCCGCCCGCAGGGTGATGGCTACGGCGCGCTCGAGGAACTGGCGGCCGCCATGGACGCCGGCTCGGTGGACGTGCTGATCATCCACGAGGCAAATCCCGTCCATTCCGTACCGCGTGCCGCCAACTTTGCCGCTCGCATGGCCAAGGTTGGGTTTACCGTGTCCACCTCGTCGGTCATGGACGATACCGCGGCCCATGCGGATCTCGTTCTCCCCAACCTGCACGCGCTGGAGCGGTGGGACGATCTCCAGCCGCGCGACGGTGTCCACGCGCTACTGCAGCCGGTGATGATGCCGGTGAGGGACGGGAAGGCAGCCGGCGACGTGCTGTTGGAGGTGGCCCGCGCTGTCGGCGGCCCGCTGGCCCAATTCGACGCCGCTTCCTTCGAGGTTTACCTCAAGGACCGCTGGGCCGCCGTCGGCCGGCAACGTGGCCGGCATGATTTCCGGGTGTTCTGGACCGAATCCCTCGCCAGCGGCGGGTTGTTTGACGAACCCGCGGTTGGCGACGTGGTGCGGCTGGCTCCGGGCGCCAGGAATGTGGGCTACCAGCGTCCAACCTTCGACGGCGAGGGAGACTTGGTGTTTGCGCCGTATCCCTCGTCCATGCTGTACGACGGCCGGGGTGCCAACAAGCCGTGGCTGCTGGAGAATCCCGACCCGGTAACCAAGATCACTTGGCAGAGCTGGATCGAAATCCATCCCGACACCGCTCGTCAACTGGACGTCCGGGAGGGTGAAGTGGTCCAGTTGGTGTCGCCCCACGGCACCATCGAGGCGCCGGTCTACCCGTATCTCGGTATCCATCCGGGAGTGGTTGCCACACCGCTGGGATTGGGTCACACGGCCTACGGCCAGTACGCCGATGGCCGGGGCGTGAACGCACTCGACCTGTTGGGCGGTGAGGACGGGGGAGGGTTCCTGCCGTACCTCTCGACTCGGGTCGAACTCCGCAAGACACGGCGTTTCCAGAAGCTGGCCAAGACCGAGGGGAATCCCCGGCAGTTGGGCCGCGGCATCGCCGAGGCCATGCCGTTCGCCGCGGCGGTTGAAGGCAAGACCGTAGCCGAGGTCCACGGCGGCCCCCACGAGGTGAACACCGAGCTGGAGCACCAGGCCATCGTGGGCTGGGCAGAGGCGCAGCGGGAGAAAAGCCTCGAGGGCGACTACGCAGGGGAGCATCCCAACTGGGGCATGGCGATCGATCTGTCACGCTGTACCGGGTGTTCGGCCTGCGTGACGGCCTGCTACGCCGAGAACAACATCCCGACCGTCGGCGAGCGGGAAGTGGTGCGCGGCCGCGAGTTGAGTTGGCTGCGCATCGAGCGGTACTTCGAGGGTGGCGAGGACGGCGAACCGTTCTCCACCCGCGTAGTGCCGATGATGTGCCAGCACTGCGACAACGCCCCGTGCGAGCCGGTGTGTCCCGTGTTCGCGGCCTACCACACTCCCGACGGGCTCAACGCCCAGGTCTACAACCGCTGTGTGGGGACCCGCTACTGTGGCAACAACTGCCCCTACAAGGTTCGCTACTTCAACTGGCTGGCCTACGCGCACCTCGGCTTCGACGATCCACTGCAGTTGCAGCTCAATCCCGATGTGACAGTGCGGGCGCGGGGCATCATGGAGAAGTGCACTTTCTGTATCCAGCGCATCCGCGGGGCACAGAACACGGCCCGGATGGAGGATCGACAGTTGGCCGACGGCGAGGTGGTGACGGCCTGCGCCCAGGCGTGCCCGTCGGGCGCCATCGTGTTCGGCGACATGAACGATCCCAACAGCCGGGTGGCGCGGGCGGGACAAGATCACCGCGGATATCACGTCCTGGGAGACCTGAACGTGCGGCCTTCGGTGACGTATCTGGCCAAGGTCCAGCACGGTGGAGAGCACTAATCCGTGACGGCAATCGCACAGGACCGGCCGACCCAGACCCACGCTGAGGTCACCCGGGACGTCGTCGCCACGCTGGGCTCGCATGGTCGCGGGTACACGCTCATGCTGGGCGGTGCCGTGGCGTTGTTCCTTGTCGGCCTCGTCACCTTCATCCTGCTATTGAAGGACGGCATGGGGCTGGCCGGCTACAACTCCCCGGTGATGTGGAGCGTCTACATCACCACGTTCGTGTTCTGGGTCGGCATCGGCCACGCCGGCACCTTGATCTCCGCCATCCTGTTCCTGTTCCGCTCGCCGTGGCGCACGGCGGTCTATCGCGCCACCGAAGCCATGACCGTGTTCGCCGTCATGACCGCCGGGTTGTTCCCCATCATCCACATCGGCCGGCAGTGGCTGTTCTACTGGTTGTTGCCCTATCCCAACCAGCGGTACCTGTGGGTCAACTTCAAGTCGCCCCTGCTGTGGGACGTGTTCGCCATCGGCACCTACCTGACCGTGTCGACCACTTTCCTGGTGGTGGGCCTGGTGCCGGACATCGCCGCGGTGCGGGACCATGTGTCCGGCTGGCGCAAGAAGATCTACTCCATCTGCTCCATCGGGTGGACCGGCAGCGACAACCAGTGGCGACACTACTCGCGCGGGTACCTCTATTTGGCGGCGCTGGCGACGCCGCTGGTGTTGTCGGTCCACTCCGTGGTGTCGTGGGACTTTGCCATGGCCCTCGTGCCGGGGTGGCACGGGACGATCTTCGCGCCCTACTTCGTGGCCGGCGCCATCTACTCCGGGGTGGGCATGGTGTTCACTCTGCTGATTCCGCTCCGGAAGGTGCTCCATCTCGAGCACATGATCACCGTGTACCACCTCGAGAACCTGGCCAAGCTGACGCTGTTCACGGGGTCGATTCTGTTCTACGCCTATGCCATCGAGTATTTCGTCGCCTGGTACAGCGGCGTGCCGGCGGAGCAGACGACATTCTATCTCCGGGCGTTCGGACCGATGTGGTGGGCCGGATGGACCATGATCATTTGCAACGCTTTCGTGTCACAGTTGTTCTGGTTCAAGAAGATCCGCACCAACATCACGGCGCTGTTCATTCTCTCGATCTTCATCAACATCGGTATGTGGTTCGAGCGGTTCGTCATCATCGTGGGGTCGCTCGGCAACGACCACATACCCTTCGCCTGGGGCCAACTCAATCCTAACTGGGCCGATTGGGGCATCCTCGCCGGGTCGTTCGGCTGGTTCCTGATGTACTTCCTCCTGTTTGCCCGGACCTTCCCGATCGTGGCAATCCAGGAGATCAAGGAAATGATTCCCATGCCGCGGAAGCGGACGGGAGGACATCGCTAATGGCCAAACAGATCCCTGGTGTCCTGGGGTCTTTCGTCCACGTCGATGCGGCGACCGATGCCATCAAGACCCTGCGCACCCAGGGGCACACCGATTTGACCGTCTACAACGCCGCCCCGAATCACGAGATCGAAGAGGCGCTGGAGCAGAAGGTGAGCCCGGTTCGCTTGTTTACCCTCGTCGGCGGGCTCATCGGCTGCGCGGCCGGGTTTGCCATGACCATCTGGATGTCGCTCGACTGGCCCACGATGGTCGGTGGCAAGCCGTTCGGCGCAATACCACCGTACACCGTGCTGGCGTTCGAACTGACCATCCTGTTTGGCGCAATGTTCACGGTGGCGGGGATGCTCATCCTGTCGTTCCTGAAACCCACCAACAAGCTCATGTACGATGAGAAATTCTCCGACGATCAAATCGGCATCTTTGTGCCGTGCAGCAGCGACAGGTACTCCGCGGTCGAAGAAGTCATGAGGCAAGCGGGCTCGGTGGAGGTGCGCCATGCCTCGTAGCCTGTCCCGGGCCATCATATTGGTAGCCGGGCTCGGCGTGGCCGGCTGCGGCTGGTGGTACAACGACGTCCCGTCGCCCGACGATCTCATGTACACCATCCCCTGGTTCGACCACATGCTGGGGTCGATGGCCGTGTCGCCCTACGAATCGGGCAGCGTGCCGCGCACGCCGCCGCCTGGGTCCGTGCCCGTTACCGGGGGCGAGATCGACTGGTTGGACGAATGGCGGGTACTGAATACCACCACCGCCGACGCGCTGGTCAATCCGGTGGGACGCACCGACGGTCTCGCTCGGGGCGAGGAACTCTACGGCACGTTCTGCGCCTTGTGCCACGGCGCCACCGGCCAGGGTGACGGACTGGTGGGCCGGAAGTTGGGTGCCCCGTCCCTCATGACCCCGCGGGCGGCCGGGTTCTCCGACGGCTACCTCTACAGCATCGTCCGCTACGGGCGCGGCATCATGGCCCCCTACGGAGACAAGATCTTCCGGCAGGAGGATCGCTGGCGCGTGGTGAACTACCTGCGGACGCTTCAGGCCGACCAGCTGGGAGGGGGCGACTGATGCACGATCCGGTTGCACTCCGGCGCCGTCTGGCCGAGCACGCCGTCACCGCCCGGTACGGACTATTCGTCGGGGTGGGTGGCGCCCTGACGCTCATCGGCACGGGTCTGTTCGTGTGGGCTCTCATGCAGGGCCACACGGCCCGCGCCTGGCAGCTGTTCCACGTCGGCTGGCTCTACTTCACCGGCCTAGCCGGCGGGGCCGTGGCCATCGTCGCGGTACACAAGGTGGCCCACGCCAAGTGGTCCGGGCTGATCCTCAGGTACGCTGGGGCGGCGGTGGCGTTCTTCCCAGTATCGTTTCTGGGCTTTCTGCTGATATTCACGGTGGGGTACCCCCACATCTTTCCCGAGTTCCACGGCCTGGGACACGGCAAGGAATTGTGGCTGTCGTATCCCTGGATGTTCACCCGACTGTTCATCGGGCTGGGAACCCTGTTCCTCCTTGGCTGGAAATTGGTCCGGACGGATATGGTGCCCGACGTGTACGACGCCAAGGATCTGGTGTCCGGCGGCCGGGCCGTTACCTACGCCAAGATGACCGAGGGCTACGACGGCTCCGAAGCCGCGCAAGAGAAGGTGAAAACGCTGGTACACCAGCTGGCCCCGGCCTACGTGGTGGTGTACGCCATCGTCTTCAGCCTGGTGGCGTTCGACATGATCATGGCCCTCCAGCCGCATTGGTTCTCCAACCTGCTGGGGGCGTTCTATTTCATGGGGTCGTTCCTGGGCGGCCACATGCTGCTGGTCGGCGTGGTAGGAACTGCGCACCAGCGGACCGCTGAAAACCGCCCTGAATCCGATCGACTCGCCGAATTCGCGGTAGCTCTCGAAGACATCCCAGTCGTCGGCGCCGAACATCTCACGGGCGGCGGCGTCGTCGTAGACCGACAGGAAAGGCACTACCGTGACGTAGGTCTCCTCGCCTTCGAACCGCTGGTCGAAGAATGCTTCCGTGTAGTCGGTCTCGCTGATCTCATCCGGAGGAATGCGTCCGTCGTAGTCGATGTCGTCGGCATCACAACCGTTGTCGACATCGTCGTCGAAGTCCTGACAACCGTTGTTGTTGAAGTCAACGAACGTCCGGTTCGAATCCGTCTGCGAGTTTCGCGTGATGGTCGTCCCGTCGGGGGCGTACATGACGGCGATGAGCTGCCCGGCGATCTCGCCGGAGCCGATCGCCGGCAGGTGGCTCTGGGTCACCCACACACTGTCTAGGCTCTCCCTATAGAGCGGACCGGCCACCTTGGTGCCCCGGGGAAGCCTTCGCGCCCGAACGTCTGGAATGGGCACGAACCGATCGACGACCTGTAAGCTGCCCAGGCCCGTCACTTCAATCGTGGCTGCTTCGCCGGTCCATTTCGCGGTGACGATCTCCACGACCTGCTTGTTGTTGCCTTCGAGCCGCGGCCGGAAGACGACCAGGACGATGGTGTTGGTCTTCATCGCCAGGGCGCGGGCGTTGTCCAGTGCCGCCATCACCGCGTTGGTGGCGGACGCGAGGCGCGCGCTGCGGGCGATCCCGCGCACCCCTACGACGGTCAGTGTCGCCAGGACGATGACGATCCCCATCACCACCAGCAGCTCCGTGAGTGTGAAGCCGCCGCCGGAGCGAC
>Ga0209980_10002255_pt1 | contig 10537 bp, 8 predicted proteins | sample CR02metaG_FD_183611 | JGI IMG/M metagenome (GOLD analysis project Ga0209980, IMG submission 183611) | Deep subsurface microbial communities from Mariana Trench to uncover new lineages of life (NeLLi) - CR02 metaG (SPAdes) (version 2) | ecosystem: Environmental > Aquatic > Marine > Ocean trench >... | reverse complement strand
CCTCGACCGTGCCGATGGCCGGCAGGCTAGTCGAGTTTGATCGAGCCCTTTGCGCTGTCCCTGCGCCGGCGCTCCTTGGCGTCATACTCGGCCATGCACGAGTCCTGTTTCACCATGGCGCACTCGAGGTAGTCGACGATTTCGATCAGGCAGGCTCGAATGGCTTTACCGGCGGGAGTCTTCTTCTCTTTGGCGAGGTTGCCGCCGAAACCGCTCCTGAACACGCCTACGTTGAAGCCCTTGCTGCTGCTTCGTGCCTCGACCGTGCGTGTGAAGGCGACCTCGCCGGTGGTGGTGTCGATCACTCGCAGGTCGATGGCCATGTAGACCTCGCTCTTCTTGCCGCCGAGCCGGATGCCTTTGTAGCCGATTCCGCCCTTACCGCCTTTGACGTTTTCTTCGTATGCCGACAGGCTACCCATGACCAGATACTGGGCGCCGGTGAGCTTGCCGATCTTGGCGCCGGTGCTTTTGCTGATCCGGCCGTAGTCGGCGAGATCCTGTTCTCGGAGTACCGGCTCGAGGTTGGCCCGCTCGACAACGGTGAAGGATCCCAGCGAGGCCAGCTCATTGGTCAGGGTGTCGGCCAGGTCCCGGCCGACGCCGCCGTACCACCATCCTGCGTTGGTCTTGTTTCGAAACTCGGCCACGCCGATCGAGGGTTTTGCGGCGGCCGCGACAGCAGCGGTCAACATCAGCGCTATGACGGCGACAACTGAACTTCTGAAAAATACTCTCATGGGTTCCTCCCGGCCTGCGGCCTAGTCGTTTGCACGAACCTTAGTATAGTTCGGTTCAGCCGAGAATACGCAGACGCGCTCGACACCGGCCATTAAAAGTGGGTCGAGTTACGGCTGAAACTCGAGGGTCAGGGTACTCCAGGATTCGACCGGCTCGCCGTCTCGGATTGCCGGCTGCCACCGAGATCGGCGCACTGCGGCGAGAGCCGCCCGGTCGAAGCCGCTGCCGAGCGGCGGTCCGACGATCTGCGCCTCCCTGACCTTGCCCCGAATCGAGATCAGGACCTTGACCCGGGCGGTCGCGGAGAGTCCGAGCCGCCGGGCGGCCGCCGGGTACGAAGGTGGATTGAGTCGAAGGAGCTGAGCCGGGGTGTCGACCTCGCCTGAGAGGTCTGCTGCTGTCGCGGCGGCCTCAGTGGTCTCAGTGGTCTCAGCTGGCGAGGGTAAGTCCTCGACCGCATCCAGCTGGGTAGCGGTTGCCAGGGTTGTCGAGGTCGCCGGAGCCTCGGCCCGCACTTCGTTTTCGGTGCTCACGATGCGAGTCGGCTCCGGCGGGGTCTCGGATTTCGCTAGCTTGCGTTCGAGCGTAGCGGGCGCGGCAAAGGATGGCCTCTTGGTTGCGCCAGCAACGGACTCCGCGCCCGAGGACACGGCTCGCTCGGCCCCTGTTTTCATCCCTCCGGCGGTTCCGACGGTCTCGGTGCTGCCGGCGTCCTCGTTCACTGGCGTCGAATCCCGCTCGGCATCGATCTCGCGACGCTTGCTGTCGATGATCTGGCTCCGTAGGATCTCGAGTTGTCGTTCGTACTCGGCCTTTAGGCTGCGCTCGATCTCGCCTGCTCGTACGGTTACCGCTCGCTGGATCTCTTGCTCATCCAGTGTCCGGCTGAGCCCTCCGTTCACCACGTCGGTAAGTACCACGGACGGAGGTTCGGCCGGAGGTTGCGCGATCTCGGCTACCCTCGAGGTCACCGTCGTCGTCGGCCCCACCGGCACTACCGGCACTATCAGCTCAGGGGCCAGTTTCGGAAGCCCGGTGGCGGCACTTGCCGTAGCGGCCAGTGGGCTTGCGGGGGTGTCTTCGAAGCCACCACCGAAGACCAAGAAAGCGCCCATTAGAGCGCTTGCGGTAACTCCGGAAATCGAGAAACCGAGCCAGAACGGCTTGCGGTCGGCCGCGTCAACTTCCGCCTGACGGGTTTGTCCGGCCCGGGAGAGAGTCGGCGTCTCGAGGTCGGCTGCGGCCGAAACGGGTTCCCCGTCGAGAGGCTCCGAGCCGGCGAGAATTGGTGACGCCACAGTCGAGACCTCTGCCGTGACTTCGCCGGTCGAACCAGTGTCGCGCGCGGGAAGCACGAACCTCTTCTCTTGCTTGAGGTCTGCGGATCCGCGTTCGAGGGAGTCGCGAAGAAGAGTGTGGAGCAAGAACGACAGATTGAAAGTCGTGGGGTTGTACTCGCCGTCCAGAATCAGTCTGGCGAGACGCTGTTGCCAGTCCAGAACGTTCGAAATGCGGATCGCGGGCGGCGCGAAGCTGGCTTCGAGAAGACGTCGCAGACTCTCCGGCCCGGGTTCGCCGGTTGCCTGCACAATCAGTCTGCCGAGATCCATTGACTCGACCGCAAGAGGCTGTCCGGTAACCAGCTCGAACAGAAGGGATCCGAGCGAAAACACGTCGTCTCGGGCGATCGGGGGTTGACCGGAGCGACACTGAGGCGAGATGTAGGATGCACAAAACGGCTTGTCGGCAAGCTGGTCGTGCAAGGCGCGCCCGATGCCGAAGCCGCAGACCTTGACCTCGCCCTCGTTCGAGAGCAGGACCGAATCCGGAGTCAGAAACGAGTGGAGCACGGGACCGTCGTTGTCCTCGACCCGATATGCCGCGGCCAAGGCCAGCGCGACCCGCTCGGCAATGAAGAGTGCCTGGTCGAAAGGGACCGGGAACGACTGCTCTCGCGCCGCGGCCAAGAACGCCGCAAGGGTGGTTCCGAGTTCGAAATCGTAAGCTGCGTAGGGGATTCCTCCGACCTGGCCAAGACCGGCTCCGATTGCGATATGGGGATCCTCGAGCTTGTTTTGGCGATCTGCCGAAGAATCGAGGCTACGCACTAAGTCGTCGGGTTTGATATCGGGCTGATCGAAGATCTCCAGCCAGACGATCCGCTCGATCGCTCGGCCCTTGGCGACGCCGGCTCGGTAGCATGACCGGTAGGTGTTCGATTCGCTCCGCTGGAATAGGAGAAACTGTCCAAAGCGCTCGGGCTGGTTCATCATCGACTCCGTTGCAAATCCGAAAACCGGGTGCCGGTTGGATTCGGTGAGTCCCTGCTTAACGAAGGCCACGGGGCTAAGTCAATGCACTTCTTCACCGTCCGAGTTTTTGGCCGAGCTTTCGGCCGGGTTTTCGGCCCAGCGCTGCCGCCAGTAGAGCTTCTGCCATTGGTAGACGTTGCGGTTGTGTTCGGTCAGGGTACGCGCAAAAACGTGGGAGCCGTCGTTGCGGCTGACGAAATACAAGTGAGGAACATCGGCTGGGGCCATCGCTGCCGCCAGGCTGGCCAGACCGGGCGAACAGATGGGCCCCGGAGGGAGCCCGACGGAGCGGTAGGTGTTGTACGGCGAGTCCATCTCGAGGTCGCGGCGGCGAAGGTTCCCATCCCACGTTCCCAGGCGCTTGAGCGCGTAGATGATGGTCGGATCGGCGTAGAGGCCCATGCCGCGCCTCAGTCGATTGGCATAGACACCGGCGATGACCGGCCTTTCCCGGTCCAGGAGCGCCTCTTTTTCGACGATCGAGGCAAGAATCACGACTTCCCGTAGAGTCAACGCGAGTGCGTTGGTCGAGCCTTCGTTGGCTTCGCTGGTTCCGCCGGTCGAGGCCATGGAGCGGGCCTCGAGAAAGCGCTCGCGCGAGGCCGTCACCAGGGTGTCGACGATCTGCGATTCGGTGGTGCCGCGCGCAAAAGCGTAGGTGTCTGGGAACAGGTAACCTTCGAGATCGGTCGCGTTCTCGTCGAGATCCCTGATTCGGAGCGGCGAGCTCATTTCGGACAGAAACGCCTCGTAGGAGCCGAACCCTTCCGTGGACAGATGCATCGCGATCTCATCGAAGGTGAGTCCTTCGAGAAGCGTCACACGGTGCGTCAGGACCTCGCCTCGGGTGACCTTGGCTAGCACCTCCGGCGTCGCCGCCGGCCCTCGAAACAGGTATTCGCCGGCAATGAGGACCGGATTCTCGAGGGTGAATCGCCAGTAGAGTCTCGCCAACCTCTGGTTGGCAATAACGCCCTTGTCTTCTAATAGGCGCAGGCCTTCCCGCACCGAAGCGCCCGATGGGATCGTGACTACGATTTGTGAGCCGGGAAACGCCTGGAATGGTTCCTCGAGGGTGCTGCGCGCGAAGGCCAGCGCCAGAGCGCTGACCACCGCGCCGATCGAAAACAGAGCCACGAGCGATCGCAACAGAACCGTCCTAGCCTGCATGATTCATGACCGCTCGTGCAGATGACCGAAAGCGCTGGTCAGATAGGGGCTGGTCAGATGGGGCCAGGCACAGCGAGGAGCCCCGCAGGCAGACTTGGAAGTCTGTTGAGGACGCGACGAGCGAGGACGGGCCGAGATGACTGGCGATCTCGGTTAGATGCTGAGTGCTCATGAATCATGCAGGCGAGTTCGGGTGCCCGCCATCGATCGCCGCTCAGACCCCCTCCGGCGTTCGCCGACGGTCGAGCGCTTCCTGGAGCAAGATCTGGGCTGCCAGGGAATCCACCCGCTCCCGGCGCTGGCGCGCCGTCAAGCCCGCTTCCCGCAAGCGCGAGTTGGCTTCGTGACTGGTCAGGCTTTCATTGACGGTTTCGATCGGCAGATCCAGGGCCGCCGCGAGCTTTCTCGAGAACGCCGCCACGCGCTCGGACTGGAGACCCGCGGATCCATCCAGGTTGAGCGGATCGCCGAGCACGATCAACTCGATCGATTCTTCCTTTGCCAGGGCGCTCAGCTCTTCGATCACCTGCCTGTCAGAGCGGCGGGCCAGCGTCTTGCAGGGGATCGCGTACCGGCCTTCGGCGTCCGATATGGCCAGACCGATGCGCTTTTCGCCGAAGTCGATCCCCAGGGCCTTCATAGGCCTAATCTCCCCCCGGTGAGGCGTCCTGTCAACAGAATCGAGACATTTTCGTTGTGCTAGGCTTTGTGAACTCGAGCGGAGGTATTCGGGCTGTATCGCGTCTTCTTTGTCCCGACCCGCAAAACCACAGATGACAATGCGGGAGGTCGTGATCCTGAGCGCCGTGCGGACGCCGATCGGCGCTTTCGAGGGTGCGTTGAGTTCACTCGCAGCGCCCAAGCTGGGCGCGGTGGCAGTTGCGGGTGCGATTCGAGCGGCCGGGGTCGAACCCGCCGCGGTCGAACAGGTCTATCTGGGCTCGGTGCTCACGGCCGGTGTCGGCCAGGCGCCGGCGCGGCAGGCGGCCCTGGACGCGGGCTGCCCGGTCGCCACCGGTGCGGTCACCGTGAACAAAGTTTGCGGATCGGCGATGAAGGCGATCATGATCGCGGCCAACGACTTGCGCTGTGAAGATTTCGACCTGGTCGTAGCGGGCGGAATGGAGAGCATGAGCCAGGCGCCCTATCTGGCCCTCGACGCGAGAGAGGGCCTCCGGTTGGGCCATGGCAAGCTGGTCGACTCGATGATCCACGATGGCCTCTGGGATCCCTACAACGATCAGCACATGGGCAATTGCGGCGAGTTGTGTGCCCGGAAGTATTCGTTTTCTCGCGCGCAGCAGGACGCTTTTGCCGTCGAGAGCTACCGACGCGCGCAACGAGCCGCCGACAGCGGCGCGTTCGACGCGGAGATAGTTGCCGTGGATGTGCCGCAACGCAAGGCAGATCCCAAGCGTGTGCATGCCGATGAGGAGCCGCCGCGGCTGAATCCGGACAAGATGGCGGCCCTCCGACCGGTATTCGACAAGCAGGGCACGATCACGGCTGCCAACGCGAGCAAGATCAACGACGGAGCCGCCGCGCTCGTGCTGACCACCGCGGAGCATGCGAAGAGTCTGGATGGCTCACCTCCCATCGCCCGACTCGTGGCGCATGCCTCGATTGCCCAGGAGCCGGAATGGTTCACGACCGCTCCGGCCGGAGCCGCGCGCCGTGCGCTGGCGCGTGCCGGGCTCGAGATCGAAGACATCGATCTCTGGGAAGTCAACGAGGCCTTTGCGGTCGTGGCGATGGCATTCATCGAAGAGCTTGGCCTGTCGGCCGACCGGGTCAACGTCAACGGCGGCGCGGTCGCGCTGGGACACCCACTGGGCGCATCCGGAGCGCGAATCCTCGTGACCCTCTTGCACGCGATGGCGGCGCGAGATGCGAAGCGCGGTTGCGCGGCCATCTGCCTCGGCGGTGGGGAGGCCACGGCGCTGGTCGTGGAAAGGCTCGGATGAGGCTCGCGACCGGTCTCGCGGCGGCTTTCGTGCTGGTCGGAACGATTGCCCTCGAGGCGCAGGGCGAGCCTGACGCGGTTGAGCCATCGCCGGCAGCCGGAGAGATGACCGCCACCGCTGCGTCCGATGACACCGTGGAGGTCGAAGCCGCCGCCGAGACGCCAGCCGAAGAGCCCGACGAAGAGCACGCCGAAAAGCTCGATAACAACGAAGCGGACCAACCGGCTCCGGTCGAGCGAATCACGTTCTCTCTGCCCTTTTCTTCCGAAACCGGTGGGGGCATCGCGTCCGGAACGGCGGGTACGCTGGAATACGTGGAAGAGAATCTCGTGACCGCCTCCGGCGGGGTCGAGTTCATCTACCAGAACATCAAGCTGCAAGCCGAAACGATCTCGATTGACCTCGAGACCAAGACGCTGATCGCCGAAGGCCGTGTGATTCTCGACGAAGGCCCTTCCCGGATCACCGGCGAGCGAGTTGTCTTCGATCTCGAAAAGAAGCAGGGCACGTTCTACGAGGCCAAGGCCTTCGTCTCGTCGGACGTCTATTTCGAAGGGGCAGAAATCTCGAAGGTCGCCGAGGACATCTATACGGTGACCGATGGCACGATGAGTTCCTGCACCGAAGATCGGGTACCGGACTGGAGCTTCCGGCTCGGCAAGGCGCGGATCAAGGTGGACGGCTTTGCTCGGGTCAAGAACGTCCGGATGCGAGTCAAGAAGGTTCCGGTTCTTTACCTTCCCTACGCTCTGTTCCCGACCCAGGGCGGCAGGGTACCGGGGCTTCTGTTTCCCAACTTCGGGTATTCGTCGAGCCGAGGCACGGTGCTCGGGCTGGCGTACTTTCAACCCTTCGGGGACAGCTACGACGCCACCATCTACGGTGATCTTTACGGTCGGGACTACCTCGGCCTGGGCACCGAGTTCCGCTACCGGCCGAGTGTGACGACCGGCGGCATCATCCGGGCGCAAGCCATCGATGATCCGATCGAAGACACGGTCCGGTGGAAGGCCTCTTGGCAGCATTCCAGCAACCAACTGCCGTTCGGCCTGCGCGGCGTGGTCAACTATACGGACTTCTCGGACTTCGAGTTTTTTCGCGACTTCGAGCGCAGTTTCAACGACATTACGATCCGATCTCTGTACTCCAATGGGTTCATCTCGGGCAACTGGGGCTCGCATTCCCTCAACATTCTCGCCGACGACCGTGAGACCTTCATTCGGAGCGGTGTCACCGTTACCCAAACCCAGCTGCCGGAAATCGAGTACCGCCTCCGCCCCACCCGCCTCGGTAAGCTGCCGCTCTATCTGAGTCTCTTGACCTCGGCCAATCGATTCGAAATCGGTCGGACCGGCGTTATCCAAGGAAGCTACTCTCGGGCCGATTTCCTCCCCAGCTTGACGCTCCCGATCAGCACGGTGCCCTGGCTGTCGTTCTCGGTAGCGGCCTCCGCACGCACGACCTGGTACGAAGACAGCGTCACCGCGAACAAGAGAGCCTTCCGGGGAGAATCGCTGACCCGCTTTGCGCCGTCGGTCTCTGCATCGATTATCGGCCCCTCGTTTTCGAAGGTCATCGAAAAGAGAGTGGGCAGCTTTGGCAAGTTCAAGCACATCATCGAGCCGCGATGGTCCTATTCCCGGATTGACGAGTTCGACGATCAGGAGTTCGTGCCGCTCTTCGATGAGGTCGATACCCTGATCAACCAAGAGATCTTCAGCGTCAGCCTGATCAACCGCATTCTGGCCAAGCCTGCCGACGAGGATTCCTTGGCCGGAGCGCGAGAGATTTTCTCGCTCGAGATCGGCCAGTCCTTCAGCCTCGACGACCGGCCCTTCGAGCAATCTAGCGACAAGTCTCTACTGGGAACCAAGTCGCCGATTTCCGCCCGGTTGCGTTTTGCTCCCTCGGACCGAGCGAGCTTCGAGGCGAGAACCACATACAGCGCGCTGTTCGACCGGGTGAGCTCGGCGTCTCTGTTAGCCGGCTACAGGTTCGGAGCCGACGGCGTGGGACTGACCTGGGTGACCTCGATCAATCCCGAGCTGGGAACCACGCGCAGCCACCAGGCGCGCGTCTTTACGGACTTGACCCTGGTCAGGAATCACCTGCGTATGCAGAACCAGATCAACGTGGACTTCGTGACCGGTCTGATTCAGCAGCACCGTCACATCTTCTACTACACCTCCCAGTGCTGGGGAATGCGCTTCGAGTTTCGCGAGTTCAAGACCACCACTCGCAGGGATCGGGACATCCGGGTGGCACTCTCGCTCAAGAACATCGGGACGTTTCTCGACCTCAATCACGGCGAACAGGATCGATTCCCCTGATCGTAGATCGGCGGCCGTCGTGCGAGTCCTGATCACGGGCATCTCGGGGTTTCTGGGCAGGCATTTGGCGCCCAAGCTCCTCGCCGAGGGGCACGAGGTCTTCGGGATTCGCCTCGACGAGGGCGAAGCGCTCGAAGGCGTGGTCGAGAGGCAGGTCGATATTCTGAATGTCCCGGACTTGAATTCGGTCGTAGCGGACTTCTCACCCGAAGTGGTCGTGCACCTGGCGGGCCTGAGCCATGTCGGCCGTTCGTGGGATCAAATGCCGCAGTACTTCGCCGTCAATGTCCTTGGCGTCGAGAATGTTCTTGCTGCCGCGACCGGCGCCAAGGTGATTTTCGCTTCGAGCAGCGAGGTCTACGGCTCGGTGCCTCCGGAGCAACAGCCTATCCTCGAAAGCCGCCGTCCGGCGCCTCGAAATCCCTACGGGCTGACCAAGGCTGCGAGTGAGCGGCTGATCCTGGCCGCCGGCGGGATCGTCGTTCGTACCTTCAACCTGATCGGACCGGGACAGGAGACCATCTTCGCTTTGCCCGGCTTCGCGGCGCAGCTGGCCGGCCAGACCGGCCGGACCGGCCAGACCGGAGCAGACTCTGCGGTCATCAAGGTCGGAAACCTCGAGGCGAAGCGGGATTTCGTTCATGTATCGGACGGCGCCGACGCCTATGCCATTCTGGTCGAACACGGAGAGCCCGGTGGAATTTACAACCTCGGCGGCGGTAGGCCGACGTCGATTCGCGAGGCTCTGGACCGGCTGATCGAGATCACCGGCCAGACGGTGTCGATCGAGATCGACTCCGAGCGCCTGCGACCGATCGACATTCCCCTGCTGTGCGCCGACGCCTCGAAGTTGAAAGAGCTGGGTTGGCGACCCCGGCTGGGATTGACCCGCGCCCTCGAAGATCTCTGGCAAGCGGCGAGCGCGCCGAGTTCCGAGGCTCGCAATTCCGCCTGACGAGTCCGATGGAACACGACCACAGCCCGGAAGCGATCGAGCGGCGGCTTGCCAGAGGCCCCGATGCCAGCTACCTGCGCGACTGGATCTACGGCGGCATCGATGGGGCGGTGACGACTTTCGCGGTGGTCTCGGGCGTCGTAGGGGCCGAGTTGTCGTCGACGGTCATCGTGGTTCTGGGACTGGCCAATCTGCTGGCGGACGGGTTCTCGATGGCGGCGAGCAACTACTCGGGAACCAAGGCCGAGCAGGACCAGGTCGAACACTTGCGACGTGTCGAGCACCGACACATCGAGGAAGTGCCCGAGGGCGAGCGCGAGGAGATCCGCCAGATTTTTGCGCTCAAGGGCTTCGAAGGGGAGACTCTCGACCGCATTGTCGAAGTGATCAGCTCCGATCGCGAACGCTGGGTCAAGACGATGCTGACCGAGGAGTACGGCCTGCCGCTCGAGGCTCGTTCGGAGTGGCTGGCGGCGGCCAGCACCTTTTCGGCGTTTCTAGTCTGCGGCGCAGTGCCGCTCCTGCCCTACCTGATCGGCCTCGACCACGCCTTTGGTCTGTCGATCGCCGCCACCGCCGTGGTCTTCTTCCTGATCGGGTGCGGCCGCGGCCGCTGGTCGGTGTATGTGTGGTGGAAGACCGGATTCGGGACGCTCGCGGTTGGCGGCATCGCCGCCGTGTTGGCGTACGCGGTAGGGCATGCTCTCCGAGCCCTGGCCGGCTGACGCTGGCGGGCTGTCTCAGAGCGTTGCCAGCGACCGGAGGGCTTCGCCGAGCAGGGCGACCGCCTCCTCGATCTGACGGTCCGAAAGATACGGCGCCGGGCCTAGCCGCAGGGTAGTCCCTCGGCTGTCGGTGAAGACCCCGGCGTCTTTGAGAGCTTTCTGGAGCTTGCCCGCCAGCGGGGAGGTCAGCGCCAGGAAGCCGCCGGTTTCGGCCAGCGCCAGGTCTCGATTCCGGCAAATGACTTCAGGGTCGAGATCGAGCGCGTCGAAGCTCCGGATCAGCAAGCCGACTTGATGCTGACTGATCGCGCGTAGCAGCGCGGGTTCGAGTTTCTGTTCA
>Ga0209980_10002253_pt1 | contig 10538 bp, 11 predicted proteins | sample CR02metaG_FD_183611 | JGI IMG/M metagenome (GOLD analysis project Ga0209980, IMG submission 183611) | Deep subsurface microbial communities from Mariana Trench to uncover new lineages of life (NeLLi) - CR02 metaG (SPAdes) (version 2) | ecosystem: Environmental > Aquatic > Marine > Ocean trench... | reverse complement strand
CTTGCGGGTACAGAGGCTTGCGAGGTGAAAATGCTCACATTGTGCAAAACGACGCCCATTTGCTGACACTTACGTCGCGTAAAACGTGAGGGAGCTTCGCGGAACCGTTGCCAGAGCCCCCCTCACGTTTACTTCGTCCGTCGTTTATTTACTGGCCTGCCCGAGGCAGGGGTCACTGCGCCTCGTGTGTCATCAGTCGCTGCGCTCGTGTCGTTCGTTTTACGTTTGACGTGCTGCCATCCACGCATAGACCAAAATGCCAGCGGCCACGGCCACGTTGAGCGATTCCGTCGCCGGGCGCTGCGTAGCGCCCGCAATGGCGACCCGCTCGGCCAGGAGCGCTCGTACACCCGGAGCCAGACCATGGGCTTCGCTGCCGAGCACGAGCAGCGAAGGCCGGCGCGGTTGCCAGGCCTGCACCGGCGTACCGTGGAGGTCGGCGCCGTAGCAGGCAAAACCGTGCTCGTGGAGATGAGCGAGTTGCGCGGGCAGGTCACTGGTCTGCGTCAGGTGCACCTCCCACAGGCCGCCCATGGTCGCCCGGACGACCTTCGGCTGGAAAAGATCGGCTGTGCCGGGACCGGCCAGCACCGCATCGACGCCGAACCAGGCCGCTGTGCGGATGACCGCGCCGACATTGCCGGGATCTTGCACGCCGTCGAGCGCCAGAATCGTATCGAGCAGTGTCAGGTGCGCTTCGGGGAAAAGGCGCGGGCGCGCCACGGCCAGCACCCCCTGGCTCGTCTGGACGTCCGAGAGCCGGGCCAGGTCGCGCTCGGGCACTACGTAGACGGGCACAGCAAGCTCGGCCAGGAGTGTCTGCACACGGGCCTCGGCCTGCGCCGCTTCCGACACCAGCACTTCCACCAGCGGCGCCCCTGCCGCCACGGCTGCCTCCACCGCGCGCACCCCCTCGATCATCAACTGACCCAGGCGGTCCCGGTGGGTCTTGCGAGCCAACGACGCTATTTCTTTACGGCGACGTGCCGTGAGGCGAGCAGGCATGACGGGGCGAGGTTGTTTCTGACAGCCATGTCGGGGAAATTCCCGACCCTAAGATGGGAATTTTTCCTATTCCCAAACAGGGTCAAAAAGCGATATATTACGAGGGTAAGCTTGATCGCATGACCGCTTGAAACGTGAGCGCGTCCGGTGGTCGGAAGTGGGTATCTGGTGAAGTGGGGAAGCTGTGAAGAGGGAAACCAGGTAGTATACCCCCGACCGCCGGGCGTTGCTAACGTTTTTGGCGTATTTATTGTTGAACCGGGCCTACAACATTTTTCGATGGTTCGCGTTAAACCTATGAGAAACAGAAATTTTCAGAGAAAAACCATGCCCTCTGCCATCGAAAAACAACTCGACGCCCAATTGGCGCGGATCATCAACCAGATCAGCCATATCCGCCAGCTTAACCTGGCGGACGAGGCCGAACGCGAACGGGCGTTGGCCGAAAGCCTGGAGGCCCTCCGCACCATGACGATGTACCGGGGCACGCTCAAGAACGTCAGCGAGCAGCATTTCGCCTCCTCCAACGCGGCCCTCTCCGACCTCATCGATAAATCGTAGTATATTGATTCCTGGCGAAGGTGGCACCTTGATGCACGGATCGGGTATAACGGCATCACGTAGCTCGTCGCCCTTCCGTGATGCCAACGCCGTATGTCGTCCGATCCCTCCTTTCAACTTTACAACTCGCTCACGCGTCGGGTAGAACCCCTGGAGTTGCTCGAACCCGGCCACCTGCGCTTCTACGCCTGCGGCCCGACGGTCTATTCCTACGCGCACATCGGCAACTTCCGCTCGTTCCTGACGGCCGACCTGATCCTCCGCACCGCGCAAGCCATCGGCTGGCAGACCACCTACGTCTCTAACGTCACCGACGTGGGCCACCTCACCGAGGACGACTACGCCGACGCCGGGGGCGAAGACCGCATGGTCCAAGCGCTCCGGTCCAAGGAAGGCGAACGCTTTGCCAACGTCTGGGATCTGGCTCGCTATTACACCGAGGTCCTGCTCGAAGATTGGCAGCTGCTCAACCTCCGCGAACCCGACGTCCGCCCGCGCGCCACCGAGCACGTGATGCAACAGATCAAAGCCGTCGAACAGCTCCTCGAAAAGGGCCATGCCTACGAGACGGCGCAGGGCATCTACTTCTCGGTCGAGAGCTTCCCAAACTACGGTAAGCTCTCGGGCAACATCGCCTCGGACCAACTCGAAGAAGCCCGCCGGGACTTGGTCTACGACACCGAAAAACGCAACCCGCGCGACTTCGCCCTCTGGAAAAAAGACCCCACCCACCTGATGCAGTGGCACAGCCCGTGGGGATGGGGCTTCCCCGGCTGGCACATCGAGTGCTCGGTGATGTCGATGACCTACCTCGGCGAACAATTCGACCTGCACACCGGCGGCGAAGACAACATCTTCCCCCATCACGAATGCGAGATCGCCCAGGCCGAAAGCATCACGGGCCGGCCGTGGGTCGAGCACTGGGTCCACACGCGGTTTTTGCAGGTCGAAGGTGAGAAGATGGCCAAGAGCGCGGGCAACTTTTACACCCTGCGCGACTTGATCGCGCCGGAAAGCGAAGGCGGACGCGGCATCAATCCGCTGGCGCTGCGCCTGACGTTGATCGTCGGCCAGTATCGCAAACCCTACAATTTTACCTTCGACACGCTCCGCGACAATGCCCGGCACGTGCGACGCTTCCAGGAAGCCCTCGACCGCGTCGAGAGGATCGCGGCGGAGGATCCCCCCGGAGACGACCGCGTCGGCGACCGCCTCGAGGCCCTCTACAGGCGCGCGCTCTTGGCCATGCTCGATGACTTGAACACGCCGGAAGCCATCGCCGCGTCCCTCGAAGGCGTCCGGCTCATCAACAGCATCGGCGAGACCCTCAACGGCGCCTCGGCCCGGCGCGCGCGGGCGTGGCTCGATCAGATCAACGCGCTGCTGGGTCTGGTCTATCACGAGACCGAGACGGCCGCACGACCGTCCGATGAGACCGACCCCCTCGCCGAAAAAATCAAAGCTCTGCTGGCCGAACGCGTAGCGGCCCGTCAGGCCAAAGACTACGCCCGCGCCGACGCCATCCGCGACGAAATCGACGCGATGGGCATCGAGGTGATGGATTCCCCCGAGGGCACCACGTGGCGGCGGAAACTTAGTGTTTGAGGGTTAGGGTGTTTATGTTCATTTAACCCAAACACCATCCTCTCTCAGCGATGCAGATCTGAATGCGCACCAACACCATCAAACAACTAGACTACAGCCACTTCGAAGGCGGGCTCGTCCGCATGCTGGATCGGTTTAACGAGCAAGGCACCTTCACCGGCGACGTGGAGGCCGACGACTATCTGCGCCGGGAGGCCAACGCGGCCCTGCTCGGGCTGCTCTTCGACCAGCGGGTGCGCGCCGAGTACGCCTTCACCGGCCCCCATCGCCTGCGCGACCGTCTCGGCCACCTCGACATGAACAAGCTCGCCGCGATGGACCTCGAAGCCTTGCGGCAACGCTTCGCCGAGAAGCCCGCCGTCCATCGCTTCACCAATACCATGGCCGACTACACGCACGCCATCGCTCGAATCCTGACCGACGAATACGACGGCAACGCCGCCAACCTGTGGAACAACAACATCGACTTCCCCACCATCAAGCAACGTATTGAGCGGTTGCCCGGCTTCGGCGCGCAAAAGTCGGCCAAGATGAAATACGTGCTCCACTACTTCGGCTACCGGGACTTTTCCGACGAGAACTCCTGAGGTCGATCAATCGAAGAGACGAGCTATCGAGGAGACGATCAGAAAAGAGCGCCTCTTCGATTGTCCGTCGTTTACGTCCGTCGCCGGAGCCGGCCGGGGGCTCGTGTCATTGGCTCGTCGGCTCCATAATTTGCCGGGAATCGCAAAAAAACCGGCACAGGGCACTTTCTCATGCATGGTGTTACTTTTTTAGCACCTCTTCGTACGTCCGCCTACACCTCTTTCGAAATTCCCGATAGGGAGAGGTGGGTTTTCGGGGGGGCAGCCATCTGGTTGGAGATGGCTGCCCCTGTTTATTTTCTATCCCCTTTGATCAAACAAACCGATCCTGAGGCGATAGCATCGCCTCATTGACTCTGTAGAGACGGCAACGTCTCTACCAACGGTGGGTTAAAACAAAAAAACCCTCAGGGTTACCCTAACCCCAAGGGTTCATCTCATTCAAGCAAACAGCGCGCAGGCTCGGAGGCGCTAGACCGCTACCGAGAGGACCTGTTCCAGCGAGAACGTCTTTACGCGAAACACGATCTTGCTGCCCTCTTTCTTAATCTCGAGCATAGGGCGTTCGAGCGTGTTGGGCATCAGGCGCGCCCAGGCAATGTCGACGGCGACATCCACGAGGTCGTGCGCGTCGAGATCCGTCGCCTTGGTAAAGATGCGTCGCTCCCAGGCGATGCCTCCGGTGACTTTCCGGAGATGCTTGGTCAAGTGTTCGTGCGGCGTCATGGCTCAGGTGTTGCTTAGGTGTTCCTTGCGCTCTTGTCGCTTCTGCACGCGCAGCAGGTTGTTGATATGATTGGTCACGCGGCTCGCTTCAATCGCTTCAATTTCGCGTTCTCCTCGTCCTCGTTCTTTGAGGTAGATACCGCCTTCGAGCGTAAAGGTAAGCCCGAACTCGAAGATGCCATGTTTTCGGAAAACGTGGCGGGTCTGACCGAGCGGATCACGATAGATCAGCAGCGTGCAATCGGTATCTTGGTTGTGCTTGACCGCGACCAGTTCGTCGCTCTCATAGGCCCTCAGGGGCTCCGTCGCCGTACACGCCCCTAACAGGACCGGCAGGAGGATGAGTAGAACAGCATAACGTTTCATGACTACAGCAGGTTTGGCAGCGTACCGTGTGCTTCCGCATAGCGAGCACGTTCAGCATGAGTATCGCCTAGTTGTTATTGAGGCTCTCGGATAAACGAAAGTCAATCTCCGTGCCAACTCGGATCGTTGTAAGGAGACAACCTCGCTTATATGTTCTGTTTCGATTATTCACCAGAAATCTTAACTCTTATCGATAAAAAACACGCTCTTGTCGCGCCCTGGCCGAGGCGTGTCGGCGGAAAAATGCGTGTGTACCGTGGAAAATATTACCGAATTCAGGCGGCGTGGCGTTGCGGCCATCTCCTGTAATCAGCGGCCCGGCTGAGCAGCTTTCGATACAGTGCCAGGGCTCCCAGCGTATCCTGGCTTTGTCGCAGGGCCTGCTCAAGATTGGCCTCTACCGATAGATCCATCTGTCGGATGAGTTCGATCCGATCGACGATGTGATCGAGATGTGCGGCAAGTTGGCTTTCGGTGACTGCATACATGGCGCCCTCCGTAAGTATAACTGCGTGTTACTACATACTCATAAAATCTCGTCCCTTTCGTAATAGGTAGGATTCCCGTTTTGGGGATGGGGAATTTTCCTACCCCGCTAACTTCAAGCAAACCTTGTCGTTGTAACAGGGTCTATCCGAAAAGAATACGATCGCTTGTTACTATTACATACGAAAAATTTAACGCGTTTGGATCAGGGCTTCTCGAAAAATCTTCGCGCGCCCCTGTTCAAGATAACCTTGAATGCCAGATAACCTTGAATGCCGATGACACGTCGTGCTGTTGCGTTGGGGTCAAAGAAGACCGTTCGTGAACAATCCATCAACAACACCTGATCCGAAGACCACCCCTACTCCGAACCGGCGGTAATCGAAGAGGCGACGTGCTCAGGATGGATGCGAAACTTGCCTTTCCCTTCAACAAAATCGGCCAGGCCGTCTATCAACTCGAAAAAGCCTGCGGGATAGGCAGCCCTGTTGCGTTGCTTCGAAACAGCCCCGGACACCGTTCGAGGCGCGCTCCCTTTACCTGACCGATACCCCAACTGAACGACGTGCACCGGCAGGACGAGTTGACCGTTGCGTGGGACGAGCACCGGGTACGTCGCAAAGCCGGCCTCTTCGAAGACATTGACCAGAAGCGTCATCTCTTCATCGGTCAAGAAGGTGGTTCTGATCCGCTTGTAAGATCGCTCGTTGTCCCTCATGTAGAAGGCGGCGTGACCATCGAAAGAGACCGTGACGCGGATGCGGCGGTAGTAGGCGTCGTCGAGGATGGGCAGCGTAAAATCGAACTGAAGCGTGGGATCCTCAGCGATCCGTTGGGGGATGTCAAAATGGATCTTCTCGGTGGACGTGCACGCGCTAAAAGCGACGGTGGCCACGATAAGCAGGACGAGAACAGGACGGTTGGATCGCATAGGTTTCGGTAACCGACGTGCCGGCCTTTTTGGCCCTTTATTGGGGAGGGTAGCCCTCTCGACGTAATCGAACGCCCTGGATCGCCAAGCTCAGCACAAGTCCTCTCTTCTATCTGGCAAAAACAAGGCTATCGGCAAAGATCGCCTTAAACAAGTACGCCCGGGACGGCTATGCCAAATCTACAGCCGGTACGATTGGTCTTGTAGGTTAGTTTGTGAAAAAATCCTGCCTTATCGGGCGGCCAACGGTTCAACCTGCCCGGCGGGATCGGGGTATTTCCAGGAAAGAGGCTGCTCATGGGTGTCGTGCACCCCCTGTTCATCCTGAAGACTCAGTAGGCGCCAGACCGTTTGATGACGGCGCGCGTGGTGCGGAACAGGATCACCAGATCGAGCCAGACCGACCAATTGCGCACGTAATAGGCATCCCAGCGCTCCATGCCGTCGGTGCCGATGTTGCTGCGTCCGGAGACTTGCCACAGCCCCGTCAGGCCGGGGCGCAGGCGGGTGCGGAGGTCTTGCGTGCGCGCGGCAAGCTCCCGCTGATGATACTCCGGCAGCGGACGCGGCCCCACGAGCGACATCTCGCCGCGCAGCACGTTGATGAGTTGCGGCAATTCGTCGAGCGACGTCTTGCGTAGCCAGGCGCCGACGCGGGTGATCCGGGGATCCCGGCGCAGCTTAAAGTGTGTTTCCCATTCGGCGCGCAAGGCGGGATCGCTGTCGAGTTTTTCTTGGAGGACGCGCTCGGCCTCCGGCACCATCGTGCGAAACTTGATCGTCTTGAAGGGGACATTGTTTTTGCCCAGGCGCTCCTGGAAGTAAAGCGCAACGTAGCCGTCTTCGAGCCGGATGGCCAGGGCGACGACGAGGCACAGCGGCAGCCATAGCGGCAGCGTGGTCAACACCAGGGCGAGGTCCATCGTGCGCTTGAGCAAACGCGCCAGCGGGTCGAGCAGGTTGCTCGTGATCTCGAGCCCCAGCACCCCACCGATGTCGCACGAGCGGACCCACAACGTTGGGATCTCGAAGAGGTCGGGGAGAATGACGATCTGCTTATAGTGGGACAGGGGGCCTTCGAGCAACGCTGGAAGCTGCGCCCGGTCGATGTCGGGCATGGCGAGCAGGGCCATGGGGGCTTCGTGGGTGCATTGATGGGTGTCGCCCAGCACGGGAACGCCGGCGACGAAGCCGCCCCACCGCGCCGAGTCGTCGTCGAAGACAGCGATCGGGATGTAGCCGATGCCGATCTCTTCGCGTAGCGCTTCGATGATGCGCCGACCGGCGCTACCGCCGCCGTAAATAGCTGCCGGGAGTCCCCACAATCTAGATCTAATGAGACCCTTTTTGACGAGCGTGCGGGCATACGGCACCAGGGGGATGCTGAAGAGGTAGCCTAGCGTGAGGGTGAGGCGGCTGTGGGTCTCGGATTGCTTGCTGAGGAAGAGAACGACGGCGGCGCCTACGAAGACCACGCCCAGCAAAATCATCGTCCGGCGTAGTTCTTCGACGGCGCCGAGCCCCCAGCCGGGCAGCAGGCGCGTCATCCAGGCGCCGAGCCCCCAGGCAGGCAAGAGCAGCAGGCTCCAGAGCGGGATCATCGGCTCGCCGATGAGCCACCATCGCGTCGCACCGGCCAGTAGCATGGCGGCGACCAACGCCAGGCCGTCGCCCAGGCCCAACGCGGCGGCGTTCGTCAGACGACGACGGTGGTAGAGCAGGGCGTAGCGGCGTCCCGAGGCCTCCGCATGATGCCGGTCGCGCGGGTTGACGGTATGGGTTTCGAGACGGGGCTCCGTGCGCGAAATCGTCGACCGAGCCGGGCGTCGGGTAGCGCGGCCTACACGTCGAGCACGGAGGGGTCGGGGGCGTTTCTTGGTGTTGGACATCTATCGACAGGGGTCGCCGTCAGGGGCCGAGGCAGCCTTGGTTCGATTCCATCGTAGGATCTGCTCTTATTATCGACCTGAACGGCAAGGGGCTAAAGCGTCTCTTCTAATGGTGAATTGATCATGGTGAACTGATCATGGTGAATTGATCATGGTGAATGAATCTCCTCATTAACCCTTATCAAATGCAGCTTGGGATGACACGCAGCAGCCAGCGTATCGGATCACCCGTAGGATTCTTCAGGAATCGCTTCGTTGGGATACAGGACCGAGGTGCGCGCGGCTGGGCCTGCTTGCATCAGCACCTTGAAGAGGTAGTGCGGATAGAGCAGGGTGCGTCGCCACAAGCGCTGGGGTTCCTGGATGAGCCGGAAGAGCCACTCTAAACCCGTCCGCTGCATCCACGACGGCGCTTGTGGCAGCAGGCCGGCGTGAAACGGAAACGCCGCGCCCACCGCCAGAATCGGCATCCCCAGCGCCTCGCGATATTCGTACGCCCAGACTTCCTGGCGCGGGCAGCCCAGGCCCACGAACACGAGGCGCGCACCACTCTGCTTGATGCGCTCGACGACCTGCTGCTTCTCTGCGCTGGTGATCTTGCGAAAGCGAGAAGGTTCGTACCCCGCAATAGGAAGGGAGGGGAACCAGCGTTTGAGGTTGGAGATGAGGCGTTGCAGGATGGCCTCGGTGCTGCCGTAGAAATACACCGGTATGTTCATCGCGGCAGTGGCTTCGGCCACCTTCAACGTCAATATAGGGCCGTAGACGCGGTCGGGCAGGGGAATGCCGTGACACCAACGGAGGGCCCAGCGGACCGGCTGCCCGTCGGGGACGACGAGGTCGAGCCCGTTAAGCCGCCGGCGGTGCGTTGGGTCGAGGTAGCCGGTCATCACCCCGTGCGAGGCCAGGGCGCTGACGGCACAGGGGCGTCGTTCACAGGCGGCGCGCAGGATACGCGCGATGACCGCTTCGTAGTCGACGGCGTGGACGTTGACGCCGAGAATCGGATGTTTGCCTCGGTCGATCATGCGGCCCACCTCTCGAGGTTGGCTTCGTAAATCTCCTGCAAGATCTCCGGCACCGTGCGGGTGATGGTCCACGCAGGATAGTGCTGCTTGAATTTGGAGAGGTCGCTGACGTACCAGATGTGATCGCCACTGCGGTGTTGGTCGGAGTAGATGTAGCTCAGCGGCCTGCCGGTGATTTCCCGGCACTGGTCGATGGCTTCGAGCATAGAACAGTGGCTCGCCCGTCCGCCCCCGATGTTGTACACCTCGGCCACGCGCGGCGCCTCGAAGAAGGCATGGAAGGCGGCGATCAAGTCGGCGGAGTGGATGTTGTCACGCACTTGTTTGCCTTTGTAGCCGAAGATGGTGTAGCGATGGCCGGTCGCCGCGCATTTCATCAGGTAGGCCAGAAAGCCGTGGAGCTGGGTGCCAGCGTGACTCGGCCCGGTCAGGCAGCCGCCCCGGAAGCAGGCCGTTTTCATCCCAAAGTAACGCCCGTATTCCTGCACGAGCACGTCGGCGGCCACCTTCGAGGCGCCGAAGAGCGAGTGCTTCGATTGGTCGATGCTCATCGTCTCGGGGATGCCCTGGGCGTAGGCGTGGCCGGCGTCGATTTCCCAGCGCCTTTCTTGTTCGACCAGCGGAAGCGTGTTGGGCCGGTCGCCGTAGACCTTGTTGGTCGAGGTGAAGATGAACGCGGCCTCCGGGCAGTACTCCCGCGTGGCCTGGAGCAGGTTGAGCGTGCCATTGGCGTTGACCGTGAAGTCCGTAAACGGGTCGTGGGCGGCCCAGTCGTGCGAGGGCTGCGCAGCGGTGTGGATCACGAGCGAGATGGCGTTGCCGTAGCGCGCAAAGAGACGCTCGATGGCGTCGTAGGCGCGGATGTCGAGGTCGTAATGCGTGTAGCGGTCGAGGTCTTGTTCGAGGCGAAGCCGGTTCCAGGACGTCGAGGCTTCGTCGCCGAAGAAGACCTTGCGCATATCGTTGTCGATGCCGACGACATCCATGCCCAGGCCGGCGAAAAAGCGGGCCGCCTCCGAGCCGATCAGGCCCGCCGAACCGGTGATGACAGCAACACTCATAAGCGAATTCCGATGGGTCGCGAGGATGGGTTGATTGGGATTATCGACCCAAACGACCGTTGGATTAATACCAAATCCGGTAGCGTGGTTGTTGTTTGAGAAAGTGTGGGAGTATGGGGGTGTGGGAGTTTGGGGGGAAAATCCCACCCACACCCTCCCACACCCCCATACTCCCACACCCCCATAGCTCAACGATGCTCCCGGATTTGGTATAAGAGGCTCTTTGGTTCAAGGCCCCACCAGGGCCTGGTAATAGGCGCGGCCTATCCGGTCCGGTCGATACCGATCACGGA